>Ga0210144_1001043_pt1 | contig 12261 bp, 9 predicted proteins | sample Muzzi_PWA_D2_FD_185532 | JGI IMG/M metagenome (GOLD analysis project Ga0210144, IMG submission 185532) | Wetland microbial communities from San Francisco Bay, California, USA, that impact long-term carbon sequestration - Muzzi_PWA_D2 (SPAdes) | ecosystem: Environmental > Aquatic > Marine >...
GCGCTTCGGAACGTCGACGAACGGTCTGGATGTGGAGCGGTGCGGGAGGCCCCGGTGGAGGGCTTGAGGCCCGCGCCACTGGTGCGTTCGCGTGCCCGGACCGGCCCACGCGCGAGGCCGAACCGAGCCGCGCGCACAGCGCCGAACCATCCAGATCGCGCGGTGTCCCGGAGCCGGGGCCTCCCGCGCCGCTCCCGACCCCGCCTCGCTTCGCGCCTCGGACCCCCTTCCCACCCTCGCGGGGGAAAGCGACGCCCCCGCCCGGTGCTCGCGTGCCGGGCCAGGACCTTCGGCAGCTCGGGGCTGAGCTTGCGCGGCGCGCCGCGACGGCGGCCCCGCTAGAATGCCCGGATGGCGTTCGGCGTGCGCATCTTGCTCGACATCTATGCCGGCCTGCTCGGGCTGGTGGCCGGGAGCTACCTCAACGTCGTCATCCACCGGCTGCCGCGCGGTCTCTCGACGGTGTTCCCCCGCTCGCGCTGCCCGGTCTGCGGCGAGCCGATCCGGGCCTTCGACAACGTCCCGGTCTTCTCCTGGCTCCTGCTCCGCGGCCGGTGCCGCCACTGCCACGCACCGATCTCCGTCCGCTACCCGCTGATCGAGGCCGCCACCGGCGCGCTCTTCGTGGCCTGTGCCGAACGCTTCGACCACTCCTACGCCAGCGCCGTCGCGGCGCTCTTCTGCTGCCTGTTGATCGCCCTCGCCGCGATCGACCTGGAGCACTTCCTGCTGCTCGACCGGATCACCCTGCCTGGGATCGTCGCCGGCGTGGCGCTCCAGCCGCTCCTGCCCGCGACGCCGGGGAGCCCGTGGCCCGGCCTGCTCGGCGCGCTGCTCGGCGCGGCGGTCGGCGCCGGCGTGCTGCTGGCCGCGTACGGCGCCTGGTGGCTGATCCGGCGGGAGGAGGGCCTCGGCCTCGGCGACGTCAAGATGCTGGCGATGATCGGCGCCTTCCTCGGCTGGCGCGGGGTCGTGGTGTCTCTCTTCTCCGGCGCCGTCGCCGGCTCCGTCCTCGGCCTGTCGCTGATGGCCCTCGGACGGGGCGGAATGAAGTCGAAGCTCCCCTTCGGCACTTTCCTCGCCGCCGGAGCGCTGGTCGCGCTCTTTTTCGGTCCCCAGCTCCTCGCCCTCTACGTCGGCACCGCGTTCGGTCCGGGGGCCGTGCCGCCGTGACCGGGCGGCCGCGCAGGTGGCGCCGGCTCGGCCTGCGCCGCGAGGTCCTGATCCTGGTGCCGACCTCGTTCTTCCTGGCGGTCGTCCTGTCGATCGGGGCCCTGCTGTCCTACCGCAACGCCGTCTCCCTGCTGATCGAAGAGCGGCGCGCCGAGGCGATGACGCTCGGCCGCCGGATCGCCGGCGAGCTGACCGGCAGCCCCGCACCCGCCTCCAGGCTCCAAGAGCTCGCTCTCGCCGCCCGCGGCGTGGCACTCCTCGACGGGGGCGGCCAGGTCCTCGCGACGGCCGGCGACCTCCCCGACGGTCCGCTGCTGGCGCCCCTGCGGCCGGGTCAGGACGAAGCGCTCGCCGCCCCCCGTGCCTTCGGCCCGGACCGCCAGGTCGGCGACCGGGTGGTGGCGCTGATCCCGCTCGGCGACCGGCCCGGAACGGCGAACCGCGCTCCCCGCCGCTGGTTGCGGCTCGACCTGGGAGCGACCGTGCTGGCCGCCCAGGGGCGGACCCTCCCCCTGCTCACCTGGCTGATCGTCGGCATCGACGGTGCGCTCGCCGCCCTCGTCCTGCTCTTCCTCGGGCACATGCTCGCCCCGTACGAGAGCCTGCTCGAGCGCGCGCGCAAGCTCGGCTCGGCCCCGGACGAGGAAGAGGACGAGGTCGCGTTCCTGCTCGGCACCTTCGAGCGGGCTCTCGAAGGCCTGTCGCGCCCGGCCACCGGCGCCGACGACATCGCCGTCCTCCAGCGGACGCTCGGGGTGAGTCTCGAAAGCGGCGTCCTGCTGCTGGACCAGGGCGGCGGCGTGCTGGCCCTGAACGAGACCGGCGCCGCGCTGCTGGGGATCCCCCGGCCCGAGATCGGCACACCGGTCGAGCGGCTGGGCGAAGAGCACCCCGGGCTCGACGTGCCGTTCCAGTTGGTGGCCGAGTCCGTGGCCACCGGCCTGGCGGTCCGGCGCGAGGAGTGCCGGGTCCAGGTCGGCGATGCCGAGCTGACCCTCGGCCTCACCGTCCACCCGCTGCGCCGGGACGACGGCTTGCTGCGCGGCTTCTTGGTGCTCTTCGTCGACCTGACCGAGGTCCGCCGGCAGCGGGAGCGGGCCCAGCTCACGGAGAGCCTGCGCCAGCTCGGCGAGCTGGCCGGCGGGGTTGCCCACGAGCTGCGCAACAGCCTCGGCTCGATCAAGGGGTACCTGACCCTGATCGACCGGGACACCGCCGCCCCCCCACTACCCGGTGAGGAACCCGGCCATCCGCCCGGCCAGCCCCTCGCGCCCGGGGTGGTGGACTCCTTGGCCGAGATCCGCCGGGAGGCCGATCACCTGCAGCGGGTGCTCGAAGACTTCCTCTCCTTCGCCCGGCCCGGCTCCGCCCGCCTGGAGCCGCTCGACCTCCGCCTGGTGGTCGAGCGGGCCGCCGCCGACCCGGCGCTCGAGGCGGCGACCGGCGGCGAAGGGCGGCCGACGATCCGGATCGCCCACCGGGGCCGCGCCGCCGGCACCACGATCTCCGGCGATCCCCAGCTCCTCGAGCGGGCGCTCCGCAACCTGCTCCACAACGCGGTCCAGGCCGGGCGCGAGGCCGGCGACCCGCGGGTCGACGTGACGGTCGACAGCCGGCCGCAGGAGGTCCGGGTGACCGTGGCAGACCGGGGCCCAGGCATCCCACCCGCGCTCCGCGAACGCCTCTTCCAACCCTTCGTCAGCGGCAAGCCGGGAGGGGTCGGATTGGGTCTATCTTTGACCCACCGCATCCTCACCCTCCACGGCGCCACCCTCTCCCTCGAAGACCGGGATGGCGGAGGAACCCTTGTCTGTGCTATGTTCCCCGCGACCACCGACGAGCAGCCGGCCGACTGACGCCAGTTGGCACACGGAGTGACGCAAAGCGTCACCGTGCCCCAAGGGGGACTGGAAAAACGCGCCCGCAGAAGCGTGCCGGTATGGCAAGCTTTCTGCTTACTTATTGACGAATACAAATCTGCGTAGACAAGTCAGGTCGCCATGTCATGCAATGACTCTCATGCGCGAGAGGCGGGGTTCACGCTCATCGAGGCCCTCGCCGTGCTCGCCATCCTCGGCATCGCGCTCGGGCTCGGCCTGCCCGCGCTCTCTCACCTGATCGCCCGCGACAAGCTCGAATCGAGCGCCCGCGAGACCGCGGTGCTGCTGCGGCGGGCCCGGCTCGAAGCGATCAAGCGCCGGGTCCAGACGGTCGTCGAGGCGGACCCGGCGACCGGCGCCGTCTTCGCCTATGCGGACGTGGACGGCCCCGCCGCCGACGACCCGCCGGACCTGGAGCTCAACCCGGTCGCCGGCGCGCTGGCGCGGGACACGGACTACCGGATCGGCGCGATCGACGTCGACCCGAGCATCCAACTGGCGGGGCCCGGCGCGCAGGCGGCGCTCGAGGGCCTCACCGTGAACGCATCCGGCAAGCGGCTCGCGGTCTTCCTGCCGACCGGCGCCGCCGAGACTGCCGGCAGTATCCGGTTCGCCGACCCCGCCGGCTACAACCATCTCGAAGTGCGGATCGAGCCCGCCGGCACCGGGCGCGTGGAGATCCGCAAGTGGGCCGGCACCGGGCGCGTGGAGATCCGCAAGTGGAACCGGGACCGGGCCGCGTGGCTCGGGCGCCGGGAAGGAGGCATCCCATGGGAATGGTACGGCGCACCCTGATCGACCCCCGGTCCAGCCTCCGGCCCGCGGCGGCCGACGCTCCGCGGCCGCGCGCCAGCGCCGGGTTCTCCCTGATCGAGGTGCTGATCGCCTCGGTGATCCTGCTCGTCGTCCTGCTGGGGATCATCCCGCTCTTCATCCGCTCGATGAGCAACCGGCAGGCCGGCCTCGAGTCGACCGCCGTCAGCAGCTATGCGCGCACCCGGGCCGAGACCCTGTTGGAGCTGCCGTTCGACCACCCGGACCTGACCGTGCCCGCGGGCGGCGACACCCTCGAGGTGGTCGAGTACCTGCCCCTCGGCAGCCGGGTGTGGGACCGCACTCCGGCCGCCGCGGCCAACGCGGCCTGGATCCGCACGACACGGGTCCAGCAGTTCGGCACCGCGGACCTGATCGACGGCGACACCGACGGGGACGGGGACGCGCTCGACCAACCGCTCCCGGGCGGCAGCAACCCGCGCTCTATCCAGCTCAAGGAGATCGAAGTTCGCGTCGAATCGACCCGCGAGGGCGGCCCTTTGGGCGCCGGCGAAGGGCTGACGGTCCGGGTGCTCAAGGCCTTCTAGACGGACCGGGGACATGGGAGGAGACGTCCATGACGTGTGAAGAGATCGACCGGAAGCGACCGCGGACGGACCGCGCGGCGGCCGGGTTCACGCTGCTCGAGGTGCTGGTGGCCCTGGCGCTCACCATCGGCCTGACCGCCGCGGTGCTCAGCACCTTCCAGCTCCACAGCCGGGTCGCCCGCGTCGAAACGGCCATGACCGAGATGCAGCAGGCGGTCCGCGCCGTGCACCTGGAGGTGGGCAGCCGCCTGCGGGTCGCCGGCCGCGGGGGGCTGTTCCAGAGCACCCCGTCAAAGGCGCGGCCGGACCTGGGCGCGGTGATCGAGGTGGCGGACAACGTCACCGGCAACGCCCGCGAGGTCGCGCCGGCCATGAGCGACTCGCCGAAGGCGGTGGAGGGCACCGACATCCTCACCGTCCGCGGGGTGTTCACCACGCCGATCTACCAGACCTTCAGCAACGACGACGACACCAGCTACCTGGTCCTGCGGGACTCCTCCGGCAACCCGACCGGCGACCCGACCCAGGCGCGGCAGGGGGAGATCCACGTCTGCGACCGGAGCCCCGCCGGCTTCCCCCAGCCCCTCGGCCCGTTGCGGAGCCTGATCAGTGCCGGTTCCGAGGAGGCGCTGGTGCTCGCGGCCGGCGCCGACGCCGGGGACTACGGGGTGGTCAAGCTCGACCCCAATGCCTCCGCCCCGACCTCCGCCCTGTGCAACCCGGCGGACGCCAATGCCGGCGTGACCCTGGCGTTCGTCGTCAGCGGCGACGGCGGCCGCGCGGACCGCTACCAGCAGCTCGCCGAGACCGGGCCGGGACTGCCCGAGACCCTGACCAGCGCGTCCTACGTCGCGGTGCTCGAGGAGTACAGGTACTTCGTCCGCGAGGCGCGGGAGGTCGCCGCCGACGGCACCTCAGATCTCCTGCCCCGGTTCTCGCGCGCCCGGCTCTATCCCAACACCGGCGCCCCTTGGGGCACCGATGCGGCGACGCGCGCGGAGAGCGCGGCGACCGACGTCGCCGACGACCTGCTCGACTTCCAGGTCAGCATCGGCCTGGACAGCTCCCAGGGCGGCGGGTCGATCGAAGACGGAACGGCCGCCGACCGGGGGCTCGCGGAGAGCGCCGACGGCCGGGCCGACGACTGGCTGTTCAACAGCGCGGACGACAACCCGCAGGACCCGGTCTGGAGCCGGCCCGGGAACGCGGTCTTGACCCGACCGTGGCTCCGGGCACGGCTGTTCTACGTCCGGATCAGCACGGTCGGGCGGGCTCTCCAGCCGGAGCTCGGCTACCAGGCACCGTTCCTGGTGGCGGTCGAAGACCGCACCTACGACCGTTCGAACCCGGACAGCCCGGACGCCACCGGCCAGCGCCGGTTCCGGCGCTGGCTGCTGACCACCACCATCGACCTGAGGAACCTCTGATGATCCACTGGACTCTCCCCTCCCGTCACCCGCGTATCACGGTGCCGACGCCGCACGTCGAGCCGCCCGGAAGCGCGCGCGCCGAGAGCGGCAGCGCCTACCTCATTACCCTGCTGGTCCTGGTCGTGCTGTCGATCGTCGGTCTCTCCCTGGTCCTGATCACCCAGGTGGAGTCCGAAATCGGCTCCACCGAGCGGATCATCCACCGCACGTTCTACTCCGCCGACAGCGGCATCGCCGCCGCCGTGGCGCGCAAGATGAGCGGTGGCTCCGGCCCCTTCCAGTTCCAGATGAACAGCATTGGCGGCGGTGCCTGGTTGCGCGGTGACGAGGTGGAGGTCGACAACTTCTTCCCCGTCCGGCTCGGCTTCTGCAACCTGTGCACCGCCAACACGGGCAGCGAGTACCACCGGATCGACTACCTGGCGGTCTCCGAGTCGACCCGCTACGGCACGGGGTCGGCGAACCGGGGCAACCGGCACCCGCTGGCCCGGCAGGCGGTGCGGGCGGAGGTGGCCATCCAGCCGGAGCGCGGGCCGGGCGACTTCCTCGGCCTGGACAAGAGGAGCGGCCGGCGCTTGGGCCAGCGCCTGGAGCGAGCCGACGGCAACAGCCCCTGAGAGGTCCCACCGTCCCGCTGACGAACGATCGACGCCATTCGAGAGAGGACCCGTACCATGCTTGATGGAGGATTCCCGATCCGTGATCCGCGAGCGCTCCGCCGTCTGGCGTTCGGTCTCCTGTTCCTGAGCCACCTGACCCTGCTCGCCCTGCCCGGCGCGCCGGCGCGCGCGGACGACCGCGACCTGCTGCGCAGGGGCTCCGCGAAGCCGTACGTGTTCATCCTGTTCGACACCTCGGGATCGATGCACTGGAGCCCCAAGTGCACCGCCGACCAGCTCGCCGCCGGCGACTGCGACTTCCTCTGCCCCACCGGCGACTGCTTCGTGCCGGAAAACGGCGACGACCCGAATTCGAAGCTCTTCCAGGCGAAGAACGCCCTCTACGACGTCATCGGGGCGACCGACAACGTCGACTTCGGCTTCGCCACCTACAACCAGGACCAGCTCCTGGTGACGTCGAAGCACTGGCTGTACCGGGCGCGGGGCGAGGGCGTCACCCTCAACGGAACGCCCTTCCCCGCCACCGGCTCCGAGGAGGTCTTCGGTGCCCAGTGGCCCTGCGACACCGGTCGCGGCGACAACAACATCGCCTGCTATCCCCAGGCGCCGGCGGACCTGACCGACCCCTGGGAGCTGGAGCGGGCGCGGCGGCTGCCCAAGGGCGGCGACCAGATGGACCAGGTCCGCCAGCTCTACGTGCGGAGCGGCGTCGACGTGTTCGAGGTCACCTACCGGCCGCTCAGCGGCAACCTGGGCGACTCCTCCATCATCTTCCGGATCCGCGTCGACCGCTGTGTCAACCAGCAGTGCAACGACACGATCGGCTCCGAGACCGTCACCTTCGACCGGGTCGGCCAGTTCATCTCCTGGGACCTGGCGGCGAACCGCACCGAGCCCCAGCTCGGCTTCTTCGCCCAGGGCCCCGCCTCCGACGCCTCGGCCTCCAACACCTGCGGCGGCTGGGACGGCAACTTCGACAGCTCGAGCGACGACTACAACAACGTCAACCTGCGCTTCGACACCCAGAACAACCCGACCTCGCCGCTGCTCGACCAGGGGGACGTGGTCCCGCTCGACTGGACGACGGACAACCGCAACCGCATCCTCGACCGGCTGGCGCCCAACCGCCTGCTCGGCGAGTCGATCCCGGACTTCTCCGTCGCCCGCTACCTGAAGAACCGGCCGGGCAACCGCGGCGTCCTCGAGCTGGCGGATCCGGGGGTCAAGCCGCTCATCGCCTTCGGCTCGACCCCGCTGGGCAACTCGATCCGCGACTTCCGCGAGTGGTACGCCGGCTGCCCCCAGGGGTCGTGCCCCAACCGCACCGGCTGGCGCGACCTGGCCGAGACCCACGATCCGGACTGGGGCTGCCGCAGGGTCTACCTGCTGGTGATCACCGACGGCGACGACACCTGCCCCGGCGCCGACGCCTGCTCCGGCACGGCGAGCCTGTTCGCCCAGGAAGACATCAAGACCTACGTCGTCGCCTTCGGTGTCCAGAACACCGCCGGCAACCGGCTCAACTGCATGGCGGCCAACGGCGGCTCCGGCGACCCGATCTACCCGGAGAACAAGCAACAGCTCGTCGACGCGCTGACCGACATCTTCAGCGAGATCCAGGAGGAGGCTCGCTCGTTCGCCTCGGCCGCGGTGCCGACGGTCCAGGCGTCGGTGGAGGACAAGATCTATCTGAGCCACTTCACGCCGCTCAACCGCTCCTCGCTGTGGGACGGCCACCTGGACTCCTTCTTGAAGCCGCTGCCCCTGATCCAGTCCGGGCCGAACGCGGGCAGCCCGGACCGGAGCAAGCGGTGCTCGGCCAGCCTCCAGTCCGGCTGCCTGGCCTGGGACGCCGGCGAGCAGTTGCTGACCCAGGCCCAGGCGCTGGACCTGACGGCGATGCCGCCCGACTACGGCATGGGGGACCGGGCGCTCGAACGGCGCGTCTTCTACGGCGGCGCCGATGCGCTCAACCCGGTGCCCAAGCACCGGCGGCTGTTCGTTCCGCCGCCGGACCCGACCGATCCCACCGACCCGGCGACCTTCGGACCGGACTGGCTGGAGCTCTTGGGCGGCCTCGGCCTCTCGCCGCTCGACCCGAACGCAATCGACAAGGCCAAGGAGACGATCGACTACGTGCTGGCGCCGCGGACCGTGCAGACGGTCGACCCGGACGCCAACCCGCCGAACCCGGAGATCACCTTCGTCCTCGGCGACATCTTCCACTCGAACCCACGGGCGCTGGGCAGCCCGGACAACGTCACCTACTTCATCCACGACACCGGCGCCCGGACCGTCCAGGTCAACGGCGAGCCGGTCGAGGTCGGCGGCTACCAGGAGTTCGCCCTGCGCAACCGGGTACGGCGGAAGATGGTGCTGGTCGGCAGCAACGACGGCCAGCTCCACGTCTTCGACGCCGGCAGGTACCACGCCACCCTCGACGACCTGACCCGCGCCGACCCCGACTACTTCAACTGCTTCGACGACGCCGGCGACCAGGTCCTGCCGGTGCCGGTGATCGCCGACGAGCGGTTCGACAACGGCACCGGCTACGAGCTGTTCTCGTTCGTGCCCCGGGCGTCCATGGACAACCTGCCGAAGCTCCCCGGCAGCACCAAGCACCGGTACAGCGTCGACAGCTCGGTCGCCGTCGGCGACGCCAACATCGGCCCGGAGGAGACCGTGACCCGGCCCGGCCGTCCGGACTACGTCAGCAGTTGGCGCACCGTCGCGGTCGGCGGCCTCCGCCGCGGCGGCCGGGGCTACTACGCGCTCGACATCACCCAGCCGGACCGGATCGTCGAGCAGAGCGTCTGCACCCGGGACGGCGTCGAGCGGGCGACCGCGGTGGCCGCACCGGCCGGGGACGGCTACGTGCCCTCGTGCCTCGGAGACCCGGTGACCGGTGATCCGGCCACCAGCGGCTGCGGCCCGCGCCCGTTCCCGACGGTGCTCTGGGAATTCGAGGACCGGTGGGACGAGAACCAGGACGGCGCCCCCGACCTGGGCGACACCTGGTCGATCCCGGTCCTCGGCCGCATCCGGGTCTGCACCGGCTCCGGCGCGGCGTGCGATCCGGCGACGGCGAACAACGCCATCGAGGACCGCTGGGTGGCGATCTTCGGCGGCGGCTTCGACGAGGACGCGCCGTTCACCGGCGCGGCCGCCGGCCGCTTCCTCTACATGGTCGACCTCGCCACCGGCAAGACGATCTACAAGGAGGAGCTCGACGGCATGGCACCCAGCGACCCGGCCGCCGTCGACACCGACCTCGACGGCTACCTGGACCGCATCTACCTGGGCACCACCGCCGGCTCCCTGTACAAGGTCGACCTGCGGGAGATCCCACGGCTGCAGGACGTCCAGGTCTCCCCCGGGATCAACCAGCCGCTGGTCACCGTGCAGCGGATCAGCACCGCCGACGACGCGGACCCGTCCTGGCGGCCCTTCAAGATCTTCGACACCGGCGGGCGGCCGATCTTCTTCCCGCCGTCGGCGATCTTCGTCGCGGACCAGTCCAAGTTCGCCATCGCCTTCGGCACCGGCGACCGGGACGACCTGTGGTCGGACGATCCCCAGACCGGCCGGTTCTACGTCTTCCTGGACAACGGCCTGTCCCGGAGCGACGCCCGCCTGCCGGCCACCGCTGGCGACCTCCAGCAGATCGGCGTCGACGACCTGAACCTGAACACCGCCGACAACCTGCTGGTGCCGTCGCCCGGCGCGCTGACCGCCGGCTGGTACCTGGAGCTGGACGCCCAGGAGCGGTTGATCACCAAGCCGTTCGCCCTCTCCGGCGTCCTGTTCTTCACCTCGTACCAGCCGACCCAGGGGCCGCAAGGCTCCAATGGGGGCGGCGGGCCCAACGCCGGCGACCCGGTCTGCGCGCGCACCGGCACCAGCCGGGTGTTCACTGTGTTCGCCACCAACGCCAACGCCCTGGCGTCGGTGGACGGCACGCTGTCTCGCGCGCGGTTGGTGCGCGAGTTCGTCACCGATCCGTTCGCCACGTTGAGCTCGACCAAGAACGCACCGATCGACGGAGGCGGCGGGGGTGACGACGGCGGCGGCCTGCCCGGCCACGCCGACGACCTGTGCCGCAACCAGCAAGCGCTGACCCAGCAGCTCATGATGCTGTTCCCGTCGAGCTGCCGGTTCGCCAACTACACGCTGGACATCCAGACGATCCGCTCCGACCGAGGGCTGGTCTGCATCGCGCCGGTGCCAGTCTGCTTCCAGCAGCAGAACTGGACGGATTTTTAGATCCCCCTACAACCCCCCGACCCCCTTCTCTCCCCCGAGGGGAGAAGGGGGCGCCCCCGGACCGCTCCCGGCAGACCCTCCGCCAGATCGCCTGGCGCAGTCGTTACCAAAAGTAACCGATCGCTCCCTCCAGAGCCCCCGCCGCCGTGCCTCCGCGGCTGCTTCAGAATGACGCAACACCCGGTTCCTCAATGACTTGACCCCGCGTCCCCCGCCGTGGCACCCGGCTTGCTCCTCCGGTGGGCGTGACCAGACCAAATGCGCGTCTTCGCTGCCCCGGCGGCTCTGCCGAGTGTGCCGGTGGCCCACCGACCCGACGGCACCGGGCGCTCCCCGACGCGCCCAGAGGCCGCCGCGGCTTCACCCTGATCGAGCTCCTGGTCGTCCTGGCAATCACCGGCATCGCCATGGCGATCGGGGTTCCCGCGCTCCACAACATGATCGTGCGCAGCCGCACGGAGGGCTACTGCCGGGAGCTCTCGACGCTCATCCAGCGCACGCGGCTCGAAGCGATCAAGAAGAACCGGCCCGGCATCGTCACCCTCGACCCCACGACCGGCGTGATCCTCGGCTTCGTCGACTACGACCGGGACTCGACGTTCAACCCGGACTCCTCGGTGACCGACGGCCGGACGGACTCGCTGGTGACCCGGATCGAGAAACCGCGCTTCATCGAGTTCGAGGACCAGGCCGGCAACCTGGGCGCCGCCTCGGTCGACGGTCTCAGCACGGTCGGCGGCAACCCAGCCGTCGTCCTCCGGCCCGACGGCTCGGTCGACGACCAGGGTGCGTTCCGGATCTCCGATGCGCGCAACAACCACCTGGAGATCCGGATCAGCCCCGCGGCCACCGGCCGGGTGGAGCTCCGCATGTGGATGCCGAGCGCGCCGACCACCGCCGAGGACGGCACCAAGTGGCTTCCCGGCGGCAATCCCGATGACCCCAACTACGTCCCGTGGGAGTGGAAGTGATGGCTGCTCGACCGCTCGACACCCGCGCACAGCGCGGCTTCTCGCTGATCGAGGTACTGATCGCCTCCGTCATCCTGCTGGTGATCTCCCTCGGCATGGTGCCCCTGTTCACCCGGGCGATCGGCAGCAACCGCTCCGGGTTCGACTACACCCAGGTGAGCAACTTCGCCCGCTCCCGGGCGGAGGAGTTCTTCCAGTACCCGTTCAACAGCGCCAAGCTGACCGTGCCCGTCGGCCAGACCTCGCTCGAGGTCAAGGACTACTACTCCAGCCAGAACCACGATTGGGAGGGCAGCCTGACCGCGGGAGACTTCGCGCTGTTCACCCGCACGACGACGATCCGGCAGTTCGGCGTCTTGGACCTGACCACGCCCCTCGACGGAGGGGCGGAAGCGCGCACCGTCCACCTCAAGGAGATCACGGTGGCGATCACCGGCCAGGACGTGCCCTTGAGCACCGGCAAGGCGATCACCGTGCGCCTGTTCAAGTCCCAGTGAGCTCACCCGAGATGCGGAGAAACCATCCCATGAGCACCGACGCTCTGCCCACGCCCCACGCCGCGC
>Ga0210144_1001044_pt1 | contig 12258 bp, 9 predicted proteins | sample Muzzi_PWA_D2_FD_185532 | JGI IMG/M metagenome (GOLD analysis project Ga0210144, IMG submission 185532) | Wetland microbial communities from San Francisco Bay, California, USA, that impact long-term carbon sequestration - Muzzi_PWA_D2 (SPAdes) | ecosystem: Environmental > Aquatic > Marine >...
AGCGTGAGCGAGCGACATGAGAACGGACAAAATGACTTGCTTGCGGTCGAGATTGAGTTCCTCGGCTTCGGCCGCGGAGCCGTTGACCTTCTCCCACACCTCCGACCATCTGGCAAGCGGGACGGCGCCGAGGGCGGCCGAAAGGCGTCTCTCCCCCTCCGGCTCCCCTTCCCTGCGCACGCGCCGGCCCAGCCAGCCGCGAAGGAGGTCGAGGAAGCCGTCATACGCATCATCGGCATTGCGCCGCACCACGCTGTCGGCAAGGTCGTGCATGACGCCGATATCGGCGGTCGGCAGGGTTGCTGCGAAGCGGACGAACTGCCGATAGGCGGCAATGCCACCGTACTGGAGGAGCAGGATCGCCCGTCTCAGGCTGCCGTCGGCCAGCGCCGCCGCGAGCTTGATGTCGGCATCGGCGAAATCGCCCGGATTGTTGTCCCTGAGCGCCCGGGCGATCACTTCGGTTGAGAGCGGTGCAAGCTCGAGACGGCGGCACCTCGAGCGAATCGTCGGGAGCAGCCGGCCTGGCGCATGGCAAATGATGAAGAACAGAGAGCGGGCCGGCGGCTCCTCCAGCGCCTTCAGAAGCGCGTTGGCGGCACTGGCGTTCATCTCATCGGCCGGATCGACAATCGCAATGCGCCAGCCGCGCTCGCCGCTCGTGGACCCAAAGAAGCCGACCGTTCGCCGGATCTGGTCCACCGTCAGCTCGGTGAGGAACCGCTTGCGATCCTCCCGGTAGGGCCGCTCGAGGGCCAGAAGATTGGCGTGGGCGCGGTTGGCGACGCGGTGGAAAGCGGGTTTGTCCTCGTCGACTGCAAGGCTGGTCGCGGTGGCGACTTCGCCGGATTGCGGATCGGGGTTGGCGAAGGCAAAGCGGGCGAAACGATAGGCGAGCGTCGCCTTGCCGATGCCCTTGGGCCCGCCGACCAGCCAGGCGTGATGCATGCGACCGCTGCGATACGCGTCGAGCAACGTGGCTTCCGCGGCAGGATCGCCCAGCCAGAGCGGCTGAGCTTCGGGATTCGGCCAGCCGTCGAGGCTGTCGAGTCGGGGAGCGGCGGCGGTTTCAGCCTGAGCCATCGTCAGGCCGCCCGTTGCAGGAGCCGGGCGGTGACGACCCGCCATATATCGTCAGCTACGGCCGCTTCATCGCGGTCGGCATCGATGACGACGCAACGATCCGGTGCGCGCGCTGCGACATCGAGGTACGCCTTGCGGCGACGCTCGTGCAGGCTCATGGCCTCGCTCTCGAAACGATCGGGCGCCTCCCCGGATCGCGCCAGCCGCGCCGAAACGCGGTCGAGGCCGACCTCAGCGGGGGCGTCAAGGACAAGCGTGAGGTCCGGCTGCCCTGAGCCGACGGCAACCCGGTCGAGCGTGTCCAGGAGCTCCGGATCGACACCGCCGATGTCGCCCTGATAGACACGGGTCGAGTCGGAGAAGCGATCGCACAGCACCCATTCACCGACCTCGAGAGCCGGCCGTATCAAACGGTCCACATGGTCGGCACGCGCCGCTGCGAACAGAAGGGCCTCCGCCTCGGGACCGAGCGACTTGGCAGCGCCTGAAAGCAGCACCTTGCGGATAGCCTCCGCTGCCGGCGTCCCTCCCGGCTCGCGCGTCTCGATGACGTGAATTCCCTGCTCAGCGAGCCGGGCCGCAAGTCGACGGATCTGAGTCGATTTACCGGCCCCCTCCCCGCCTTCGAAGGTGATGAATCGGCCAACCATGCGACGGATATAGGCGAACGGACCCGCTACAGCCAGCCAAGCAGCAGCTCCTCCAGCCCGTCGAGGGCGCGCTGGGAGAATGAGCCAACGCCGATATCGGTCGCGGCATAGACCGCTTGTTCCTTGCTCAGCCCCTCATCGGTGGTGAAGCGGACAACGCCAATCTCCTGACCGGCTTTGACCGGCGCCACGACCGGTCCCTGATAGACGATCTCGGCGTTGACGTGATCGATCAGCGCGACGGGAAGCAGGAGGTTGACCGGGCCGTGGCCCACCACCCCGACGGTCCCCGAGTCGCCGCCGAAAACGCTGACTTCGGCAATGTTCTCGCCGTCCGCGAACAGTCTTACCGGCTCAAAAGCCCGAAAGCCCCAGTCCAGGAGCTTGCGCGACTCCTCCGCTCGCGCCTTGTCGCTGTCGGCATCGCCGATGACCACGACCAGTCGCTGCCCGTTTTGCACCGCGGAGCCAACGATGCCGTACCCCGCGTTTTCGGTATGGCCGGTCTTGAGGCCGTCGGCGCCGATGTTCATTTCGAGGAGCGGATTGCGATTGCGCTGGAAGATCTTGTTCCAGGTGAAATCCGTCTCGCCGAAGATCGGGTAGAGGTCCGGATAGTCGCGGATCAGGTGGATGGCCAGCTTCGCAAGGTCGCGGGCCGAGACGTACTGATTGTCACCCGGCAGCCCGGTCGAGTTCACGAAATGCGAATTGGTGAGGCCCAGCCGCTTGGCCTCCTCGTTCATCTGATCGGTGAAGGCGGCCTCGGTGCCGGCCATGCCTTCGGCGAGAACGATGCAGGAATCGTTGCCCGACTGGATGATGGCGCCGCGGATCAGATCGTCGGCGCGGATCGACGAGCCAAGCTTGGCAAACATGGTCGATCCGTGGGCAACCGCTCCCCCCGTGCGCCACGCGTTCTCGGACACCACGAACTCGTCGTCGAAGCTGAGCCGTCCTTCGTGGATCGCGCGGAAGACCACCGCCATAGTCATCAGCTTGGCGAGACTGGCCGGTGGCATGCGCTCGTCGGCGCCTTTCTCGAACAGGACCGTTCCGGTGTCATAGTCGATGAGGAAAGCGTTGCGTGCCTTGGTCTCGAAGCGCTGGGCGGCAACCGGCGAGGCGACCGCCAGCATGGATATCAGGAGAACGAAGCGCGCAACGCGCGCCGACGACACACGGCTCAGGTCACTCAAGCGAAACGAGAACGCAATCAAACGTGGCTTTCCCTGGCTATCTGGAAATGGCGAATGCCGGCATAAAAGCCGGAACGGCCGGCGCGTGGCCGCAGACTTTTGCCTGGAGGTCTATCCTAACGGGAAACGACGAATGCGCCAGTCAGGCCAGCTGCCGCGGCGGCATCGATGACGGTTTCTGGCGCGACGTCCGTCTCGTCGAGCGCGATTCTCACGATGCGGAGAGTCCGCCCGCCGCGCGCCTGGTCGGTCAGACTGACGCTGCCGAACCGCGTGAATTGCGCGCGAACGCGATCGGCGTTGGCGGGGTCCGCAAAAACGCCGAGCTGGATCGTGGTTACGGCGATGCGCCGCTGCTCAGCCGTCGAGGTCGGGCTCGGCTCAGGCCTGTCTCCCGCCGCGAGGGCCGCAACAGCAGCGTGAGCCGGGGTGAAGTGGTTGGCCTCTGCGTAGGAAGTGACGAATCCCGAGCGCAGGATCAGCGGTCCGATCGGATCGTCGAAGCCGGTCGAAACAGGGGTCGGGGTTATGCCGGACGGCTGCGGATGCCGGGCGGCGGCGACGACGACCCGTTGCGGTTGCCGCACCGGCTGGCGCGAGGCGACCATGGTCCCCGTCGTCTGGCCCGGACCACGGTAGGAGGCCATGAGGATGTCGTGGTCGTGCCCGTCCATCCGGGCCGGCCCGACATAGTCCACCTTCACACGCGCCACGCCGGCCCGTTTGAAGTCCAGCATGGCAGCGGCGGTGGCCGAAACGTCGATGATGCGGTCGCGCGAGAACGGGCCGCGATCATTGACCCTGACGATCACCGACCGCCCGTTCGAGAGATTGGTGACCCGCGCATAGCTCGGCAGCGGCAGCGTTGGGTGCGCCGCCGTCAGGTCGCTCATGTCGAAGACTTCGCCATTGGCCGTCCGCCGCCCGTGGAAGTTTGGCCCGTACCAGGAGGCAAGCCCGACTTTCGAGTAGTTGGGATCATCGCGCGGAACATAAGTCCTGCCGGCGACGCGATAGGGCTCGCCAACCATCGCGTGACCACCGCCTTTCGGCACCGGTTTGCCGGAAGCAACGACCCGCGGGCTGGCCTTCACGCCATAGGCGGCTTCGCTGAACTTGGTCTTCGTCGATGTCGGCGCCACGGCGCAGGACGCAAGCAGCCCGAGGCTGGCAGTCGCAACAATCACCCGGCCCAACGAGCCGGCGAAAGGCATCCCGATGAAGCGCCCTTCTCTCTTCAGCATGCGGCGCGCCCCGAAAACGCTGTTTCCGGATACGCTCCAAACACACCGAACAGCAGATCGGCTGCTTTGCCCGTGTATGAGAGAATCACCACGCCCCTTCGATCCCACCCATCCAGTCGAATTTATTCATCAGACCGGGCCATGAATCAACCGTAAACAGCCGCAAAAACGCTTTGAGCGCCGCGATCCCCGAACCGAACACGCGTCACTGTCTGTCCAGGCTAACGCGAGGGTGTGAGGATTCAATTACCCGGGCCTTTGACAGCGCCGGTTTCTGACTGAGACCGGCCGGCGGGATACACGGGCAGGCGATCGTCGGATGGGCTCCAGACCTTTCGCGTGGCGCCGGCAAGGGTCATGTGATTGACCGGCTCCAGGATGGGTGGCCGAGTGGTCGAAGGCAGCGGTCTTGAAAACCGAAATAGGCCGTACCGCCCTACCCCGCCATGTCCGGTTTCGCTCCCAATTTTGCTGCGCTTTCGGGCGCTCGGGTAGTACAACGATCCCACCATGTACCGCATCGTTTCGCTGCGTCCGGTGGCAATTGCGGTGGCAAAATGCGGAGGTCAATTCAAAAGGGTGCCTAGGTCGCTGGCACTACTCGTTGCCCTGGCCTGCGTGGCGATCATCGCCTTCGTGGCAACCTACTTCATTGATCGGTTTGAGAGGCAACGCGCCGAAGCGGATCGACTGGAAAACCAAATTCGACTCGCGGGGCGCTCGCCGGAACAGATCCGGTCTGCCCAAGCATATCGAACCTACGGTAAACATGCGATCGACTACGGTTTTCCGCAGGCTGAGGCTAACGCCAAGCGTTGCTTGCCCTAGCAACGTCCTCCGCGGGGGAAGCCTACAAAGCGGCGAGAAAGCGACAGGAATCCACAACCATATTCGAAGGCGTGATTTGACGAGGTGGTGTCCGCTCTCGCTTCATCGGCGGGTCGGGTGGCCGTTCTCCATAATCGGCGCCTCAAAAAACGCCTGCGGACGGCGGTTGCTCGGCTTCATTCGAGTTAGGAGGCCGATAGATGCTTGCTTTGAAGATTGGTGCCGCGATGTTCGCGGCAACGCTCGTCCTTGCTCCGGCGGTCACGTTCGCGGACCAGGGCGGGCACCCCAACATCCACGCCAAAGCCAACACGCACGCTCACCCCAACCCCAACAACGCCGATCCGCAACCGACAAAGGGTAACGACGGAGGAGCAGTCATGATCCCTTGTACTGGGTGCACGTCGCCGCCAGCCACCCCACGGCTAACGCGATAAGGCAGTTCTGACGCGACGGCCGAGGGCCTCCGCTCGCTTTTAGTGAGCGTGGAACGCCCCGCCGGGGAACCGGGCGGCCTCGTCGACCGCCCGGCAGCATTTCATGTGTCACCAGGTTGGCGATTTCACACGGCCGCGTCAGGCGGCAGCCGTTACTGTCGTCGGTTTGGGGTTGAGCCAGCAACCGTCCAACCCGCGGGCGGCGCCTTCGACCATCATGGACGCGACGTTTGCCGCAGCGAGCACGGACTGAGAACGCCGCCGGTGGCAATTGGGTGGCAATCCCCCCCTTTCGCCACCGGCCGGCAGTCGCTATGTGATTGATCCACCTGTGAGGATGGGTGGCCGAGTGGTCGAAGGCAGCGGTCTTGAAAACCGCCAGGCGGGCAACCGTCTCGTGGGTTCGAATCCCACCCCATCCGCCAATAGCTCGGCGGTCAATATCGTCTGCGGCCTCACCGTAGGAGAAAGGATCCGAGCCTCCCCCCGGCGTCCTCAGCCTATCAGCTGCTCGGTGGTCGGATTGAAAAGCATTGCCCGCGCTGGATCGATCGTTAGCCTGATGCGCTGGCCTGCAACGCTGGTGTTCGGCGGCAAACGCGCGATCACCTCGGCACCGCCGAGCGTCAGAAAGGCGAGGTTGTCGGCGCCGGTCGGCTCGATCACGTCGATCAGCGCATCGAAAGCGGTGCCGGGAGCTGCATCGCCCGAATCCGGGGTGATCGCCTCAGGCCGCACACCAAGCAGAACCCGGGCACCCTTATGTGGCCGAGCGGCCTCGGCGAGCGCACCGATCGTCAAGCGGAGATCGTCTTCCGGCCGACCGATACGCACCACCGCCTGACCGCGATCCTCCTCCAGCGTACCCGGCACGAGGTTCATCGGCGGTGAGCCGATGAAGCCGGCGACGAACAGGTTGGCCGGCCGGTCATAGATTTCCTGCGGCGTCGCCATCTGCTGAATGGCGCCCCCCTTCATGACCGCAACCTTGGTGGCGAGCGTCATCGCCTCGATCTGGTCGTGGGTCACGTAGACGACGGTGACGCCGAGGGTCTGGTGCAGCTTCTTCAATTCGGTCCGCATCTCGACACGGAGCTTGGCGTCGAGGTTGGACAGCGGCTCGTCGAAGAGGAAGACCTTCGGATCCCTGACGAGCGCTCGCCCCATGGCGACACGCTGGCGCTGGCCGCCGGAGAGCTGGTGCGGGCGCCTGTCGAGAAGCGAATCAAGCTGAAGCAGCGATGCCACCCTGAGCACTTCGGCGTCGCGCTGCGCCCGGGGGATTCCGCGCACCTTCATGCCGAAGCTCATGTTCTGGTGGACGTTCATCGACGGGTAGAGGGCGTAGGACTGGAACACCATGGCGATGTCCCGATCCTTGGGCGCGAAGTCGTTGACGATGCGGCCGCCGATCAGGATATCGCCTGCGGTTACCGGCTCGAGGCCGGCAATCATGTTGAGGAGGGTCGACTTGCCACAGCCGGAGGGCCCGAGCAGCACCAGGAACTCGCCATCGACCGCGTGGAGACTCACCTCGCTCAGCGCGGCAAGGTTTCCGAATTTCTTCGAGACTTTCCTGACTTCCAGCGACGCCATTGCCTGCCTCGCTACCCCTTTACCGAGCCGGACATCAATCCGCGAATGAAGTACTTGCCGGCGATCACATAAAGAAGCAGCGTCGGAATGGCAGCAAGCATCGCCGACGCCATGTGGATGTTATATGGCTTCTCGCCGGTGCTGGTGTTCACGATGTTGTTGAGCGCCACCATGATCGGCGCGTTGCTGCCGAAGGCGTAGGCAGAGCCGAACAGAAAATCGTTCCAGATGTTGGTGAACATCCAGATCACCGAGACGATCAGGATCGGCGTCGAGATCGGCAGCATGACGCTCCAGAAGGTGCGGAAGAAGCCGGCGCCGTCGACCTGGGCCGCCTTCACCAGTTCCTGCGGCACACTGTAGTAGAAACCGCGCGCGAAAACCGTCGTGAACGGCAGGCCGTAGATGGTGTGGACGAAGATCAGCCCGAGCAGGCTGCCCGAAAGCCCGAGGGTGCCGAGCGTGCGCGCCATCGGGATGAGGATCGCCTGATACGGCGTGAAGGTGCCGAACAGGATCAGCCCGAACACCAGCCGGTGATAGGGGAAGCGGAACTTGGTCAGCGCGAACCCGTTCAACGCGCCGACCAGAGTGGCGATGATGGTTGCCGGGATGACGATGATGAAGGTGTTGCGATAGAAGCCCTGCAGGCCGACGCACTCGACGCCGACGCACGCGGTCGACCATGCCGCCTTCCATGGATCGGTGGTCGGTTCCGCCGGCAGCGCCAGGATGTTGCCGGCATGGATCTCGGGCAGCGGCTTGATCGACGTCAGCAGCATCACCGCGAGCGGGAAGAGGTAGATAAGGGCGAAGAAGATCAACCCGCCATAGATGATCATGCGCTCGATGGCGCGCGCACGCCGGGCGGCACTCGCCGCAGGGAGCCGGCCGACGGCCGCTTCAGCGCTCATAGCGCGCCTCCCGGCGGAGCTCGGAGTAGATGAAGGGGATCATCAGCGCGAGAACCGAGATGAAGATCATGATGGCGCTGGCGGCGGCGAGGCCGAGCCGCTGCCGGCCAAAGGCGAACTGATACATGAAGTTGGTCGGCAGATCGGTGGCGAACCCCGGGCCGCCACCCGTCATCGCCACCATGAGGTCGAACGTGCGAATGGCGAGCGCGACCATGATGATGAACACGGTGAGGAACGCCGGCCTGAGCAGCGGCATCACTACGCTCCAGTAGATGCGTACGAGGCCGGCGCCGTCGATCCTCGCCGCCTTCATGATCTCGGCGTCGACACCGCGGATGGTGGCGAGGAACACCGCCATCGCGAAGCCGGAGCCTTGCCAGACAGCGGCGATGATCAGCGTATAGATGGCGCGGTCGGGATCGGCGATCCAGTCGAACTGAAAAGACGTGAAGCCCCAGTCGTGCATGAGCTTGTCGAGGCCCAGTCCCGGATTGAGAGCCCATTTCCAGGCTGTGCCGGTAACGATGAACGAGATCGCCAGCGGGTAGAGGTAGATCGTGCGGAACAGCCCCTCGGCCTTGATCTTCTGGTCGAGCAGGATCGCCAGGAGCAGGCCGACAATCGTCGAGATGCCGACGAAGCCCACGGTGAACACGATGAGATTGGAGACGCTGGCGTGCCAGCGGCTGTTGGACCACAGCGAGACATACTGCTGCAAGCCGACGAAGTTGAAGCTGGGGAAGGTCCTCGAGTCGGTGAAGGAAAGCACCCCCGACCACGAGACGAAGCCGTAGACGAAGATGAAGACGATCACGACCGTCGGGACGACGACGAACATATTGACCCGCGACGACAGCCAGCGGCGCATGGAGCCCCCTCGCCGGCTCGAGTCTCGATCGCTGCTGGGAAGTTCGGCTGAGGTCATCAGACCGGACAAGCCCCTGGCTACGCCGCCCACGGAACGAGCCTGGTCCAGCCCGAGCGATGACGGCGGCGGGGCGCGAAGCCCCGCCGCCTCGGCTGGACCGGATCAGAGTTCCGAAAGGCCCTGCTTGATCTTAGCAATGGCGTCCTGAGCCGTCATGTCCGGCGTGTTGGCGAATTCGTTGACGACGTCCTCGAACACACCGCGCACATCCGTCGTCTGGGCCGAGTTCTGCGACAGCGAGGGCACCATCGTACCGGCCTTCACGGCGGCGGCGCGATCGGCAATGCCCTTTTGACCGCAGAAGCCGAAGTTGTCGGGCTTGACGTCGAGGCGGGCCGGGATCGAACCCTTGCGGATGTTGAACTCCTCCTGGATCGCCGGGTCCATGGTGATCGCGGCGAGCTTCTTCTGCGCCTCGACACCCTTCTCGTTGAGGCCCTTGAAGAAGCCCCAGTAGTCGGCGAGCCAGACATATTGCCCTTCCGTTCCCGGACCGTTGGCGCAGACATAGTCGACATTCGCCTTCTTGCCGGCCACGTTGAACTCGCCGAGCGCCCAGTCACCGGCCAGCGCCATCGCCGCCTGGCCGTTCATCACCATGGCAATCGACAGGTTCCAGTCGCGGTTGGGATAGCCGGGGTCGACGTAGCTCAGAACCTTACGATAGGTGTCGAAGACCTTGGCCATAGTGTCGCCGGACAGCGCGTCGGGATCGAGCTCCTCGATGGCCGCCTTATGGAAGGCTGGTCCACCGACGCCATTGAGCACCGCCTCCCAGAGGAACAGCTCCTGCCACGCCTGGCCGCCATGGGCGATCGGGATCACGCCGTCCGCCTTCATCTTGTCGGCCATCGCGAAGAAGTCGTCCCAGGTCGCCGGCGGCTTGCCGCCATACTTGTCGAGGAGTGCCTTGTTGATCCAGATCCAGTTGTGGCGGTGCGTGTTGAACGGCGCGCCGACCCAGTGCCCGTCGGTGTAGGCATAGGCCTTGAGCTGCGGATCGAGGACGCCGTCCTTGGCCCAACCCTCGGCAGCGGCAACGGAATCGAGGTCGATCAGCAGGCCTTCCTGGGCGAACTGGCGGATCTGGGCGCTGTGCATCTGCATCGCCGCCGGCGGGTTGCCAGCCGCGATGCGAGCCTGCAGCACCTGGTATGCGTTCATGCCGGCGCCGCCGGCGACAGCGGCATCCTCCCAAACGATGCCGGCCTTCTCGGCCGCGTCCTTGATGACCTGCATGGCATTCGCTTCGCCACCCGAGGTCCAGAAGTGCATGAGCTCGAGCGTGGTGCCTTCCGCCTTTGCAGGGCCGGCTCCAAACGCGGCCAGCATGGCGAAAGCCGCGCCGGCCATCATGATCTTTCCACGCATGTTGATTTCCTCCCTAACTGATCGTCCCTGCCACTGCCGAACCGGCAGTGGTCATGGGTCCTCCGGTTTGCGGGCGTGGCTCCAGCCGGGGCTGTTCTTTCAGCCGTGCCATCCCCAGGCGGCGTCGGCGCGCCGGACTTCTTGTGGCGCTAGTTCTTGTCTAAAACCATTTACGCGCTGCCTCCTACAACGCTAAGCCACAGCCTTCTTTTGGGCCTGTCTTCCAAGAAAACGATTTAAGAATATCTGTCAACGGATGGCAAGTGAAAACGGCCGCAAGGACCACGGGTAGCTGTGGCCATTCATCCCCGCAGGCCATGCGGCGCCCGCGACTGACGCCAGGCGTGCATTCCATACGCCCCGGCTTTGCCGCTTCGCATGGGTGGTCCGATCAGGATTGGTCATAGTTGTTCCTCCCCAGGGTATCTGCAGCGCAGGCATCCGATGTCGCCCCGCGGCTTGCAGCCCCCCTTCGGGACGGTGAGACGCTCCGTCCGGGCGAGTTCCCTTTCCCGATGCCAGCCTTGCGCTGGTGTCGCCATCTGCGACACAAAACGATTTAGAGTCGGACGCCAAAGCGCTGCAAGCAGAAAATTCGCTGCGGAGCATGGCTGCGGTTCAAGCGGCCCGGCGAACTGGCTCTGGGCAAGCCCGGTCATGCGAAGGAGGCCCGACGGGCGTAGAAGCAAATCGCGTCGTCCAACAATTTTCTGCCGTTCCTGCACAACGTGACCGGGCTGAAGCCCCCCTTCGCAAGCCGGGGTTCGGCAATTGCTCGGTGCCCCTGAGCAATGCCCGCCCCTCGGGTGGCTTGGCCGTTGGCGTTGTAAAACGTTTCGCGAGAGCGTTTACTCAGGATGCCGCTTTGTCTGTCGCGATCGAAGAACGGAGGAGCAAGGAAATGCCGGGGCTCAAAGGCAAGACCGCGCTGGTTACCGGCGCCAGTCGCGGATATGGCAGGGCAATCGCCGAACGGCTCGCCCGAGACGGAGCCTTTGTCGTCGTCCACTATGCTACCGATGCAGAGGCAGCGGAGGCGACCGTTACATCGATCGAAGCTGCGGGCGGCGCCGCAGCCGCGGTCGGCGCGGCCCTTGACGGGTCGCCGGGCGGCGTCGAGGCCCTGTTTGCGGATATCGACCGGAAGCTTGGCGCAGTGGGTCGAGCGGGGACGGTCGACATCCTTGTCAACAACGCCGCGATCAGCCCCCGCGGAACAATCGAGAATACCTCCGAAGCGCTCTACGACGAGGTGTTCGCAGTGAACGCCAAGGCGCCCTTTTTCATTCTGCAGAATGTCCTGCCCCGCATGCCGGACGGCGGGCGGGTCATCAACATCTCGTCGCAGACCTCGCTGATCATGTTCCCGGACGTCGCCGCCTACTCGATGGCGAAGGGTGCGCTCGATCTCCTGACCAAGGTGGCGGCAAAGCACCTGGCGCCGCGAAACATCACCGTCAATGCGGTGCTGCCGGGTATCGCCGACACCGACATGAATGCGAGCTGGCTGCGGGGCAAGCCCGAGGCGGTGAAGACCGCGTCGCAATTCAGCGCATTCCACCGCATCGCGGACGTGACCGACGTCGCGGACATCGTCGGCTTTCTGGCAAGCCACGACGCCCGCTGGCTGACGGGGCAGCTGATCGACGGCGGCGGTGGCAGCCGACTCTAGCCGGGGCGAGCGCGGGTCGTGAACCGACACACAGAACGAAGGCGCTTCGCACGGTACTCGGGCGACAATGCCACGCCTCTCCATATAGTCGGGCGGCCTGCCGGGATCGGCCTCTTTTGGCATCACCGGTGGGCCTGCGCGCGCGCCGGGCGCGAGGTGTTCCTCCGCCGCCGCGACGAGAATGGCGGAAAGAAACCGATCGTCACCCTGTCGAGGCGAGAGTACGGACGATGAAGGATCATGACGGCCCCCGGCGCAAGCATCGTCCTCCGACGATCCGCGACGTCGCGACATTGGCCGGGGTCTCACCGGCGACCGTCTCCAACACGCTCT
>Ga0210144_1001046_pt1 | contig 12254 bp, 11 predicted proteins | sample Muzzi_PWA_D2_FD_185532 | JGI IMG/M metagenome (GOLD analysis project Ga0210144, IMG submission 185532) | Wetland microbial communities from San Francisco Bay, California, USA, that impact long-term carbon sequestration - Muzzi_PWA_D2 (SPAdes) | ecosystem: Environmental > Aquatic > Marine >...
TCGTCTTCGACGACGCCTCGATGGAGGCGGCGCTGGAGACGATCGCCGGCACCGGCTACTACAACTGCGGCCAGGACTGCACGGCGGCCTGCCGGGTGCTGGCCTCGAGCGCCGTCTACGACGACGTCGTCAACGGCCTCGCCTCCGAAGCCCGCAAGCTGGTGCTCGGCGACACCCTCTCCGCCGACACCACGCTGGGGCCGCTCAACTCGCAGCGCCAACGCGAGCGGGTCGAGGGCTTCCTCCAGCGCAAGCCCGACAGGGCCGAGGTCGTCACCGGCGGCGAGCAGCCCAACCTGCCCGGCTACTTCCTCGAGCCGACCGTGATCGCCGGGGTCGAGCAGGACGACGAGATGGTCCAAAACGAGATCTTCGGCCCGGTGATCACCGTGCAGCCGTTCGGCGACGAGGAGAAGGCGATCGAGTGGGCGAACGGCACCCGCTACGGCCTTGCCTCCTCGGTCTGGACGCGCGACGTCGGCCGGGCGATGCGGGTCGCCAACGCGCTGCGCTTCGGCTGCGTCTGGATCAACGACCACATCCCGATCGTCTCCGAGATGCCGCACGGCGGCTACAAGGAGTCCGGCTACGGCAAGGACCTCTCGATGTACGCCCTGGAGGACTACACCGAGATCAAGCACGTGATGGTGAATCTGGGGGGCTGACCGCATCGCCGGGACGTGCCCGTGGTTATGCCCCTTTGTGGGCACTCAATCACCGGCACGTCTGCAGGTGGCCGGTACGCTGAGGATCGTGAAGGGCGCAGGCAGGCAGTCCGTGGTCGCGGTCGCGACCCTTGCGGCGCTTGGCGCCTTGTTCGTGTTTGGGACCGGCGCGGGCGAAGAAGAAGAAACGCCGCGCTGTCACGGCCGGAGGGCGACGATCGCCGGCACCGACGGGCCCGACGTGCTGCACGGCACGCCGAGCCGCGACGTGATCTGGGGCGGCGGTGGAGACGACGAAATCTTCGGCAGCCTCGGCAACGACCTGCTCTGCGGCGGGCCGGGGGACGACCTGATCCACGGCGGCCGCGGCAACGACGTGGTCGACGGCGGGCCCGGGACCGACCGGGTGATCGGCGACCTCGGCGACGACAAGGTGGTGGGTGGCCCCGGCGAAGCCGACGAGGTCGCGGGCAGCCTCGGCATCGACACGCTGAACGGCGGCCCCGGCAACTACGATCTCGTCCACGGCGACTACGGTTACGACCGCATGGACGGCGGCCCGGGGAAGGGCGACATCGCCTCCTTCGCCACCGACCCCGGCGCCGGTCGCCGCGGCGGCGGCGGTGTTTGGGTGTCGCTGAGGAAGCACCGGGCTCGCGGCGACGGCCACGACCGGCTGTTCCGCTTCGACTCGATCGAAGGGTCGGCCTTCGCCGACACGCTGATCGGCAACGGGCGGGCGAACGTGATCGACGGCGGTCCCGGCAACGACAAGCTTCGCGGCGGCGGCGGAGCCGACGAGCTGAACGGCGGCCAGGGAACCGATCGCTGCAGCGGGGCGAAGGGCCACGCGGTGTCCTGCGGCAAAGAACCGCCGCCGAAGGGCTCCGCCTACGTCGAACTCGACGGCACCCGGGGCGGCGGCGGGGGCTTGGAGGTCCTCGGCGGCCCTGGCCGCGACCAGATCGCCGTCTCCTTCGACGCCGCCAGCGAGAGCTTCTCGGTCAGCGCCGCCGAACGGGTGGCGGTCGGCGCCGGCTGCAGCCGGCCGGCCGGGGTCACGACCGAGGCCGTCTGCGAGGCCGACGGCCCGGCCCGCTGGCTGATGGCCGACCTCGGCCCCGGCAACGACAGCCTGCAGGTCGAAGGCTCGCTGGAAGCGGTCGAGAACGTGCGCCTCGCCGGCGGCCCCGGCAACGACACGATCCGCGGCGGCCCGGAGCCCGACCTGATCGAGTCCGGGCCGGGCAGCGACCACCTCTACGGCGGCGCCGGCGCCGACGGCCTGATCGGCGGGCTGCCGGGGCCCACCTATCTCCACGGCGGCCCGAGCGGCGACCTGCTCGCCGCCGGCGGCGGCTGCGCCGGCGGGGCGATCGTCGGCGGACCGGGTCGCGACGACGCCTCCTTCGCCGAGACGCAGGCGCACCCGGGCATCCTCTATATCTCGCTGGCCGCCCACGCCGCCTGGATCGACGCCGTCCACGGCTGCAAGCACGTTCGCCTCTCGCCGACCGACGAGGACATCGAGGGTTCCTTCGACCACGACGTGCTGATCGGCGACAGCGGGCCGAACGCGATGCTCGGCCAGCCCGGCAAGGACCGCTTCTACGGGCGCGGGGGCGAAGACGTGATCGACGCCCGCGACGGGGTCCGCGACGAAGCGATCCAGTGCGGCCCCAGGGGCCAACCCGAAGGCCTCGCGCTCACCGATCCCTTCGACCCGAAGCCCGCCTACTGCGCCGACCACACGGTCGGCTCGCCGGTGGCCGGCCTCAACAACAGCGGGTAGTCCTACCGCAGTTCGGTGAAGCCGCCACCGGTGCCGCCGGTGTGGACTAGGCTTGCTTCATGCCCCGCAGCCCGAACCCGGAGGAGGCCGCCGCGATCGCCGCGGCGGTCGAGCGGTTCCTCGCCGAGACGGCGGCGCCAGGCGGCGAGCCGAACGAGGAGATCGGCCCGTGGCGGCGTACCGCGCTGGCCGAGGGGGTTGGAGCGAAGGGGACCATCCAGGAGGTTGAAGGAGGAGTGAGATGGCTGTGGTGAAGATCATCGAGCTGGTCGGCAGCTCAAAGACGTCGACCGACGACGCGGCAAAGCAGGCGCTGGCGCAGGCGCAGGGCACGTTGCGCAACGTGCGCGCCATCGACATCGTCTCGACCGGGATCCGCGGCGAGAACCTCGACGAGTACCGGGCGCACGTCAGGGTGGCGTTCCTGGTCGAGGGGACCGAGGTCGACTGATGGGCGTCAGCCCGGCTGAAGCTCAGGAGCTGGTTGAGGGCGGTGCGCAGCTGGTCGATGTGCGCGCCGACCACGAGTGGGAGGCCGGTCATATCGCCGGCGCTCTCCACCTGCCACTGGCTGAGCTGGCCGGGCGCGCCGAGGAGCTCGACCGCGAGCGCCGCGTAATCGTCTACTGCCGAGGCGGCAGCCGCTGCGAGATGGCCGCCGAGGCGCTGGCGGGCGCCGGGTTCGAGGCGACTCCGATGTCCGGCGGCATTCGGGCCTGGGAGGATGCGGGGCTGCCGGTAGAGCCGGACGGAGGCTACGTTGCCGAGTCCGGGGAAGCCGCCGCCGTGCTGCAAGCGCGGAAGAGGAGTGCGGTGAGCTAAATACCCTAATCCCTGTCAGGTTTTGCTATTTTTTCCTCGTGGAGGTCGTGATCGACGAGGACAAGCAGCAGCGCGGCAAGGGCCGGACGGGCACCCTGGAGAACCCGGAGACCTACGAGGACGTCCCCGGGCACGTGATCCCGATCATCGAGCGGGAGTTCGACGACTTCGACAGCGAAGCCGAGGAGTTCCTCGCCGGTCGCCTCGCCGAGGACCAGTTCATCGGCTTCCGCCTCAAACAGGGCGTCTACGGGCAGCGCCAGCCCGACGTGCAGATGGTCCGCGTCAAGCTGCCGTTTGGCGGCGTCACGCCGGAGCAGATGGACGCCTTCGCCGACGTTGTCGAGCGCTACGCGCCGCTGGGCAAGGGCCACATCACGACCCGCCAGAACATCCAGATCCACCACGTGCCGCTGCGCGACATGGAGTCGCTGCTGCGCGAGATCTCCGCCGTCGGCCTCTCCTCGCGCGAGGGCTGCGGCAACACGGTCCGCAACGTCACCGGCGACCCCTGGGCGGGCGTCGCCCCGGACGAGGTCTTCGACCCGACTCCCTACGCCGGCGCCTACGTCCGCTACTTCGTCCGCCACCCGACCACGCAGCTGATGCCGCGCAAGATCAAGACCGCCTTCACCGGCTCCGACGAGGACCGGGCGATCACCGGCATCCACGACATCGCCTTCATCAGCCGCGAACGCGAAGGCCGCAAGGGCTTCGAGATGCGGGTCGGCGGGGGCACCTCGATCATGGCCCGCGTCGCCCCGACCCTGTATGAGTTCGTCGAGGCCGACAACGGCGACTACCTGAAGGTCGCCGAGGCGGCGCTGCGGATCTTCGACCGCCAGGAGTGGCTGCGCGTCAACCGCGCCCGCGCCCGGATCAAGGTGCTGATCGACAAGATCGGCATCGACGCCTTCCGCGAGCAGGTGGAGGAGGAGCTGCGCGGCGACTGGGTGGCCGAGCGCGACTTCAACGTCGAGCGGCTGCGCTTCGACGAGGAGGAGGAGGAGAACGCCCCCGACCCTCCCTCCGCCCCGGCCTCGTCGAACGGCGAGCGCTCCGAGTTCAGGCGTTTCGTCGAGGCGAACGTGCAGGCGCAGCGCCAGGCGGGCTTCTCGGCGGTCGAGGTGAAGATCGACCGCGGCGACCTGACCCCGGAGCAGTTCCGCGGCCTGGCGACGATCATGCGCGAGTACACCGGCGGCTGCGCGCGCAGCACGGTGCAGCAGAACCTCGTTCTGCGCTGGGTGCGCGACGAGGCGCTCTACGACGTCTGGGAGCGGCTCAGCGCGCTCGACCTCGGCGAGGCCGGCGCCCGCCAGGTCACCGACGTGGTCAGCTGCCCCGGCACCGACAGCTGCAAACTCGGGATCACCAGCTCGATGGGGCTCAACCGGGCGATCAAGGAGCGGCTGGAGGAGATGCAGATCTCCGACGGGCTGACCCGCAAGGTCCACATCAAGATGAGCGGCTGCCCGAACGGCTGCAGCCAGCACCACATCGCCAACATCGGCTTTTACGGCGCCTCGCTGAAGGTCGGCGGGCGCCAGATGCCCGCTTACATCCCGCACGTCGGCGGCAATTACGAGGGCGGCGAGGTGATCTTCGGCACGCGGCTGAAGTCGCGCCTGCCCGCCAAACGGGTCCCCGAGGCGGTCGAGCGTTGGCTGCGCCTCTACGAGGCGGAGCGGGCCGAGGGCGAGGAGTTCAACGCCTTCGCCGAGCGCGCCGGCGCCGCCCGTTTCGAAGCGGAGGTCGAGGATCTCACCCTGCCGTCCGAGTTCAGCCTCGAGACGATGCAGCAGTTCATCGACTGGAACCGCGCCAGCCCCTACAAGGTCGAGCGGGGCGAGGGCGAGTGCGCAATATGAACCCGGTCGCGACCAGCCCGGAGATCGACGCCGAGCAGGTCGCCGCCGACCTGGAGGGCAAGAGGGCTGCGGAGGCGATCGAGTGGATGTTCGGCACCTTCGGCGAGCGCCATTACATCGCCTGCTCGTTCCAGAAAACCAGCTCGGTGACTGCGCACCTGGCGACGCGGGTCAACCCGGCGGCGCGCTTCTTCTACCTCGACACGGACGTCCTCTTCCCGGAGACCTATGAGACGCGCGACCGGCTCGTCGAGCACCTCGGGGTCGAGTTCGACCGCTTCCACAACCTGACCCTGGAGGAGCAGGCGGCGCAGTACGGCGAGGCGCTTTGGGACCGCGATGCCGACGCCTGCTGCGGGCTGCGCAAGGTCGAGCCGATGCGTCGCGCCCTCTCTTCCGTAGACTGCTGGCTCGCCGGTGTCCGCCGCGAGGACTCAGCCAGTCGCGCCAACACTCCCAAGTTCGGCTGGGACAAGCGATTCGGGCTGTGGAAGCTGAACCCCCTCGCGGACTGGACCGAGCGCGACGTCTGGAACTACATCCGTGAGCACCACCTCCCGTACAACCCGCTCCACGACCGCGGCTACCCGTCGATCGGCTGCACCCACTGCACCAAGCCGGTCGGGCCGGGCGGCTCGCCCCGCGCCGGGCGCTGGGCGGGCCTCGAGAAGACCGAGTGCGGGATCAACTAGCGGCGCGCAGAGGCACCCTCGACACCCATTCCGCTACCGATTGGTGAGACTTCCGCATGAGCGACACGATGACTGAGCTTTCCCTGACCCTCTCCGAGCGCCACACGGCCGACTTCGAGATGATCGCCAACGGCGGCTTCGCGCCGCTGAGCGGCTTCCAGAACGCCGCCGACTGGGAGCGGGTCTGCACCGAGATGCGAACCGCGGGAGGCGAGTACTGGCCGATCCCGATCACCCTGGCCAGCGACCTCGACTGCGCGGTCGGCGACGTCGTCTCGCTGAGCAGCGACGAAGGCAAGCCGCTCGGCCGGCTCACCGTGGAGGAGGTCTTCGAGCGCGACGTCAAGCGGGAGGCCGAGCAGGTCTACGGCACGACCGACGAGGGCCATCCCGGCGTAGCGGCGATATACGAGGAGGGGGCGCGCTGCCTCGCCGGCCCGATCGAGGCCGACGCGCTGCCCGACCACGAGGACGCCTTCATGCGCCGCTACCTGACGCCGGAGGAGTCGCGCAAGGCTTTCGCCGAGCGCGGCTGGAAGCGGGTCGTCGCCTTCCAGACCCGCAACCCGATCCACCGCGCCCACGAGTACCTGACCAAGGCTGCGCTGGAGACGACCGACGGCCTCTTCATCCACCCGCTGATCGGCAAGACCAAGGCCGGCGACATCCCCGCTGACGTGCGGATGCGCTGCTACGAGGTGCTGATGGAGAACTACTACCCCCCCGGTCGCGTGATCCTCGGCGTCTTCCCTTCGAAGATGCACTACGCCGGGCCGCGCGAGGCGATCCTCCACGCGATCGCCCGCCGCAACTACGGCGCCACCCATTTCATCGTCGGTCGCGACCACGCCGGCGTCGGCGACTACTACGGCACCTACGACGCGCAGAAGATCTTCGAGCAGGTCGACACCGAGGAGCTGGGGATCGAACCGCTCTTCTTCGAGCACAGCTTCTGGTGCAACGAGTGCGAGGGGATGGCGTCGGGCAAGACCTGCCCGCACGACTCCGAAGCGCACGTGTTCCTCAGCGGCACCAAAGTCCGCGAGATGCTCGGCAACGGCGAAAGGCCGCCGCACGAGTTCTCCCGCGCCGAGGTGGCCGACATCCTGATCGACGCCTACAAGGAGGACTAGGACAAGCATGGCCGTAGAGAAGGGATTCACCCTCTGGTTCACCGGGCTCTCCGGGGCGGGCAAGACGACGATCTCGAGGCTGCTCGAGGGCCACCTGCGCGAGCGCGGCTCGAAGCTGGAGATCCTCGACGGCGACATCGTGCGCGAAAACCTCTCCAAGGGGCTCGGCTTCTCGAAAGAGGACCGCGACACGAACATCCGCCGCATCGCCTTCGTCGCCGACCTGCTGAGCCGCAACGGCGTGCCGACGATCACCGCGGCGATCTCGCCCTACGCGGAGATCCGCGCCGAGGCGCGGGAGCTGATGGGCGAGCGCTTCATCGAGGTCTACGTGAAGGCGTCGGTCGACACCTGCGCCGAGCGCGACGTCAAGGGCCTCTACGCCAAAGCCTTCTCCGGGGAGATCAAGGAATTCACCGGCGTGTCGGATCCCTACGAGGCGCCCGACAACCCCGAGATCGTCTGCGACACCGAAGCGGAAACGGCCGAGGAGTCGGCGCAGAAGCTGCTCGAGTACCTCGAGTCGCGCGACCTGGTCCCGGCGCACGCCGCGGCTTCCGCGTAGTCAGGGCCTCGACGGCACCTGCGGCTCGGCAAGGCCGTAGGTGTCGTAGGCGCCGAAGCGTGCGAAGGTCTTGTGGGTCGGACCGTGGTAGTCCGACGAGGCGGTGGCGATGAGGTTTAGCTCGTCGCACAGCTCGAGGAGGTGGGCGGTCTGCTCCTCGGAGTGGGTCGGGTAGAAGGTCTCGACCCCGTCGACGTCGAGGGCGCGGATCAGCTCGTCGACCTCGGACGGGTCGGAGATGTCCCAGTAGGGGTGAGCGACGACGGCGAAGCCGCCCGCCTCGTGGATCGCCTCGACCGCCTGCTCGGCGGTAGGCCAGCGGCGCGGCACGAACGCCTTCGCCCCGGGCACCAGGTACTGCTCGAAGAACGGGCCCAGGTCCCCGGTCGCCCCCGCCGCCCGCGCGATGTGAGGCCTCCCGATCGAGAGCGCGTCGCCCGCCTCGCGCACCGCGTCCTCCAGATGCAGCTCGAACCCCTCTGCCCGCAGCCTCTCGACGATCTCCCCGGCCCGCGCGACCCGCTCGTGCTGGGCCCGCTCGCAGGCCGGGGCGATCGTCCCCAGGTCGACCCAGTACCCGCAGACGTGCAGGTCTTCCGCGTACTCGTGCACGCACGACATCTCGATCGCCGGCACCAGGTCGATCCCGACCCGCGCCGCCGCCTCCGCCGCCTCCGCAACCCCCGCAATCGCATCGTGATCGGTCAGCGCTAGCGTCGTGACCCCGGCGGCAGCAGCTTCAGCCACCACATCGGCCGGCGCCAACTGCCCGTCCGAGACGGTCGAATGGCTCTGCAGCTCGATCAGCATTGCGGCGGACCCTAATCGTCCCCTCCCTCCGACGACAGGACCCGCGGCCGAGCGCATTTATAGAGTGCCGCGTCCGTGTTCGAGAAGGTGCTGATAGCCAACCGCGGCGAGATCGCGATCCGGATCGCGCGGACCCTGAAGGAGATGGGGATCGGCTCGGTCGCGGTCTACTCGGAGATCGACCGCGACGCGCCACACGTACGCGAGGCCGACGAGGCATTCCTGCTCGGCCCGGCGACCCCGGCCGAGAGTTACCTGGACATCCTGAAGATCATCGACACCGCGAAGGGGGCCGGCGCCGAGGCGATCCATCCCGGCTACGGCTTCCTCGCCGAGAACGCCGACTTCGCCCGCGCCTGCGCCGAGGGCGGACTGACCTTCATCGGCCCCCCCGCCGAGGCGATCGAGGCGATGGGCTCGAAGACGCGGGCACGGGAGATCATGGCCGAGGCCGGCGTGCCGATCGTCCCCGGCGCCACCGCGCCGGCCAAGGATCTCGACGAGGCGCGCCGGCAGGCCGAGGACGCCGGCTTCCCGGTCGCCTGCAAGGCGGCTGGCGGTGGCGGCGGCAAGGGCTTCCGGGTGGCGAGCGGCCCCGACGACCTACAGGAGGCGTTCGAAGGGGCGGCGCGCGAGGGAGAGAAGTTCTTCTCCGACTCGCGCGTCTACATCGAGAGCTACCTCGAGGATCCGCGCCACGTTGAGGTGCAGGTGCTTGCCGACTCGCACGGCAACGTCATCCACCTCGGCGAGCGCGACTGCTCGATCCAGCGTCGCCACCAGAAGCTGATCGAGGAGGCGCCCGGCCCGCACGTCGACGCGAAGATGCGGGAGCGGATCGGCGCGATCGCGACCGAAGCCGCCGCGGCGGTCGGCTACCGCTCGGCCGGCACGGTCGAGGGGCTGCAGGTCGGCGAGGAATACTTCTTCCTCGAGATGAACACGCGGGTCCAGGTGGAGCACTGCGTAACCGAGATGGTCACCGGGATCGACATCGTCCGCGAGCAGATCCTCGTCGCGGCCGGCGAGGCGCTCTCCCTCTCCCAGGAGGACGTGGAGCTGCGCGGCCACGCGATCGAGTGCCGGATCAACGCCGAGGCGGCCGAGAAGAACTTCGCCCCGGCGCCCGGGGCGATCGCCTCCTACCGCGAGCCGGCCGGACCGGGCGTGCGGGTCGACTCCGGGGTCGAGGCGGGCTCCGAGGTGACGCCGATGTACGACCCGATGGTCGCCAAGCTGATCGTCTGGGACGTCGACCGCGAGCACGCGACGCGACGCATGCTGCGGGCGCTGGGCGAGTACGAGGTCGGCGGCCTCACCACCCTGATCCCCTTCCACAGCGCGATTCTCGACACCGAGCAGTGGGCGAGGGGCGAGACCTGCCGCGACCTGACCGAAGACCGCAAGTGGCTGAAGGCGACGGCGCCCGAGGCCGTGGCGACGCCCGAGGCCGTCGAGGCCGCCGAGACGGTCGCCCGCGACTACAAGGTCGAGGTCTCCGGCAAGCTGTTCGAGGTCAAGGTGATCGGCGAGGCGGTCGCCGCGGCGGCTGCTGCGCCCGCCGCGGGCAAGCGCCCCCCGAAGCGCGAACGCAAAGGCTCCGGCGGCGGCGGCGGCTCGAGCGAGGCGCTCTCCTCGCCGCTGCAGGGCACGGTGCTCAAGGTGGCGGTGGAGCAGGGCGCGACGATCGAAAAGGGCGACCTGGTCTGCGTGATCGAGGCGATGAAGATGGAGAACGAGATCGCCGCGCACCGCTCCGGCAAGATCGCCGCCCTCAACGTCTCCGAAGGGGCGGCGGTCTCGAGCGGGGACGTGCTCGCGGTGATCGAGTAGGGACTGCCGCCCCTACTTCCCCTTCTTGCCCTTTTCCCTTTCGCGTTCCCGCTGTTCCTTCTTCCGCTTGGCCAGCTCGCGCTGCCGTTCCTTGCGGGTCAGCGGTATTTCCGACGCCGCCTGCTGGCAGTTCTTGCCGGAGCATTCCTCTAGTCGCCGCATTTCGCGGTCGAGGAAGTTGCGGACCGGGAAGAAGTTCGGGATCTTGACGAGGTTGTTGAGCTCGTTCGGGTCTTTGGTGATGTCGTAGAGCTCCTTCTCCCCGGTGGGCCAGGCGATGTACTTGTAGGGGCCGAGGCGGATCCCCTCATAGTCCTTGGGAGGGGCGACGATCGAGGCGTTCGCCGATCGGCTGCGCGCGTTGACGCTCGCGCCGCCGCCCGTGGTGCCGCTGGCCGAGGTTGTCGGCGCCGCCGCCGGACCGCCGCCGTTCTCTTCGACGTCGTTGGTCTGGACGAAGGACTCGAAGAGGATCGGCTGGCGGGTACGCAGTTCGGGGTCCTGGAGGAAGGGAACCAGGGAGCGACCGTCGATGCTCATGTCCGCTTTGACGCCGGCCAGTTCGAGCACGGTCGGGGCGATGTCGATGTTCGCCGCCAGCTCGCCGGTCGAGCTGCCCGGGGCGATCCCCGGTCCCCGGATCAGCAGCGGAAGGTGGGTCGACGGCTCGTAGGCGAGGAACTTGCCGCCCGCGATGCGGTGCTCGCCGAAGAAGAAGCCGTTGTCGGAGGTGAAGATGATGTACGTGTTCTGGAGGCGGCCAATCTTGGCGAGCGTCCCGACTATCTCCTTGACTCCGTCGTCGATCGCGCGCAGCGCCTCCAGCTGCTTCTCCCAGTAGACGCGATAGGTGCGCAATTCGCTCCCGGTCAGGTAGGGCGCGTTGCGGATGAAGCTCGGCTTGTCGTTGGCGTTCCCCTCGTTCAGCCCTTCGGAGCGGTCGTGCGGCACCTTCGCCCCCCAGAACCAGTCGTAGTAGCGCGGCGGCGGCTCCGGGCCGGCCGGGCGGCGGAAGTCGCCGTGCGGGGCGGTGTAGTCGAGCTGCAGGTAGAAGGGCTTGGTCGGCGGGGTGCCTTCGATCTCCTGCGTCGTCATCGTGTTGAAGACGTCGGTCTGGTAGAGGCAGGGCTGTCCGTTGAGCGGCGCGAACGGGCAGCCGGGGTCGTCGCGGGCGCCGTATTCTCGCGTCACCCAGCTTCCCGAGTCGCCGTAGGGCGGCGAGATCACGCCGTTGTTGTTGAGCCGGTAGCCGTAGTAGTAGTGGTTGGTGTCGGCCTTGAGGACGGTGTGCCAGGCGCTCCAGCCGGGCGGCACCGTGGTGCCGTTGTCGAACGGTTCGTCGCCGTAGCCGTTGAGGAACTTGCCGATGTGGATCGTCCGGTATCCCGCCCCCTGCAGCCAGGTCGCGATGTTGTGGCTGAACGCGTTGCGGACCGAGAAGCCGGTGTAGCCCCCTTCGGGCGGGACGTTGCCGCGCACGTTGTGGTTGTGCGCGTAGCGGCCGGTCAGCAGGGTGACCCGCGAGGGGCAGCAGAGCGGGTAGGAGACGTAGTAGCGGTTGAAGGTCATGCCGCGTTTGGCGATCAGGTCGAGCGTGTTCGGCATTGCCCGCGTTTCCGGCGCGCCGAGGTAGGCGCTGAAGCTGGCGTAGAGCCCGTCGAGCGTCTCGTCGTCGGTCTGGATCACGACGAAGCTGGGGCGTTCTGCGCCGCTCGCCGCGCCGTGCGCCTGCCCGGTACCCAGCGCCAGCCCGCAGAGCAGCACGAGCAGCCCCGCTGCGGCTCGCAGCCGGGGGCGAAGATAAAGCCGGGTGTCGCTCGTTAGATCCATCCAATCCGGTGCGCCGGGCGACCTACAGGGTTCGAAACCAGGCGTCGCGGCGAAGTTGCGAAACGCTAGAAAATGCCCAGGACGGGCTGCAGCGGGCTCAGGACGCGCCGAGCTTTTTCGCCGCCGCGCGGAAGTTCTTCACCGTGGCGCCGGGCGCTTTGCGCCCGTCGAGCTTCTCGTTGTGGCGGTTGACCCAGATCACCGGGACCTTCATCTTCAGCAGCGGCACGACGTCGGTCTC
>Ga0210144_1001049_pt1 | contig 12228 bp, 11 predicted proteins | sample Muzzi_PWA_D2_FD_185532 | JGI IMG/M metagenome (GOLD analysis project Ga0210144, IMG submission 185532) | Wetland microbial communities from San Francisco Bay, California, USA, that impact long-term carbon sequestration - Muzzi_PWA_D2 (SPAdes) | ecosystem: Environmental > Aquatic > Marine >...
CGCCGCCGCACCCCGATGGCCGCCTTCCAGACCCTGCTGGGGTTGGGCGCCATGCACGAGCCCGCAACCTATGACGAGATCTCACATCGAGATCAGGCAGCAGCCTGAGTCAACCGTATACGCACTGCGGGAACAAAGCGACACGCCCCGCTAGTGTCCGGCCAGGCCCGGCTTGTGCAGGGCGATGCCGAGATCCCGCAGCTGGATCTCATCGACCGGGGCGGGGGCGCCGGTCAGCGCGTCGGCGCCCGAAGCGGTCTTCGGGAAGGCGATCACGTCGCGGATCGAGTCGGCGCCGGCGAGTCGCTGGACGATCCGGTCGAGCCCGTAGGCGATTCCCCCGTGCGGCGGAGCGCCGTAGCGCAGCGCCTCGAGCAGGAAGCCGAAGCGCGCCTCGGCCTCCCCGGAGTCGATCCCGAGCGCCGCGAAGACCCTCTCCTGCTGCTCGGCGGAGTGGATGCGGATCGAGCCGCCGCCTATCTCCTGCCCGTTCCAGACCAGGTCGTAGGCGAGCGCCCGTGCCTCGCCGGGGCGCTCGGGATCGAACTCGCCCGCCGGCGAGGTGAACGGGTGGTGCAGCGCGTCCCAGCGGTCCTCGGCGGGGTTCCACTCCATCAGCGGCCAGTCGACTATCCAGACGAGGCGGTCCTCTCCGGCGGGGATCAACTCGAAGCGCTCCGCCAGCTCGACCCGGAGCTGGCCGAGCACCGCGTCGGCGGTGCGCCTCCGGTCGGCGACCAGCAGCAGCAGGTCCCCCTGCTCGGCGCCGAGCCGCTCGTTGAGGCCCCGCAGCTCCTCCTCGCTGAGGAACTTGGCGGTCGGCGAGCGCCAGCCCTCGTCCTCGCGGAACGCCCAGACCAGGCCCTTCGCCCCCAGCTCCTGGGCGCGGGAGATCAGCCCGTCCAGCTCGGAGCGCGGCAGCTCTCGCCGGCCGGCGTTGAGGCCGCGCACCACGCCGCCGGAGTCGATCGCCGAGCGGAAGACCTTGAACTCGGTCTGCGCCAGCGCCCCGGAAAGGTCGACCAGCTCGAGGCCGAAGCGCATGTCGGGCCGATCGGTGCCGAAGCGGTCCATCGCCGCGTCGTAGCCGAGCCGTTCGATCGGCGGCTCGAGCCGCGGCCCGCCGACCCGCGCGAAGACGTGCGCCAGCAGCCGCTCGTTCAGCTCGATCACGTCGTCGACGCCGACGAAGGACATCTCGAGGTCGAGCTGGGTGAAGTCGGGCTGGCGGTCGGCGCGCAGGTCCTCGTCGCGAAAGCAGCGGGCGATCTGGTAGTAGCGCTCGAAGCCGGCGACCATCAGCAGCTGCTTGAACAGCTGCGGCGACTGCGGCAGCGCGTAGAAGGAGCCCCGCTGGAGACGGCTGGGAACGAGGAAGTCGCGGGCGCCCTCGGGGGTGGAGCGGGTCAGCACCGGGGTCTCGACGTCGAGGAATCCCTCGTCCTCGAGGAACTCGCGAATCGCCGCCGTCACCCGGTGGCGCAGGACCAGCGCCTCGCGCAGCGGCTCGCGGCGCAGGTCGAGGTAGCGGTGGCGCAGGCGGGCGTCCTCGCCGACCTCGCCGGAGAAGCCCTCGACCTGGAAGGGCGGCGTGTCGGCGTCGGCGAGCAGCTCGGCCTCGCCGACGCTCAGCTCGAACTCGCCGGTCGGCAGCTCCGGGTTGACCGTCTCCTCGGAGCGGCGGACCACCCGGCCGGCGGCGCTCAGCACGTCCTCGGCGCGCAGCCGGTGCGCGAGCTGGAACGACTGGCCCGAGGAGTCCGGGTGGAAGACGAGCTGGACGATCCCGGTGCGGTCGCGCAGGTCGATGAAGATCAGGCCCCCGTGGTCGCGACGGCGGTGGACCCAGCCGGCGACCCGCGCCTCGGAGTCGACCCGGTCGCTCAGCACCTGCCCGCACCAGGTGTCCCGGTAGCGATTGGCGCGCAGCGCCGGCAACCCGCTCACGATCCGGCCTCGCCGATCTCGTCGATCAGCCGCCCCGCCTCGATCGGGCGCTGCTCGCCGCTCCGCATGTCGCGAAGCTGCGCGCCGCCGTCGGCCTCGAGGATGAGGACGCGGCGAGCGCCGATCCGGTCGGCGTGCTTCAGCTGACCCTTGAGGCCGCGCCCGCCGAGATCGACCTCGGTCGAGATGCCCGCGTGGCGCAGCTCGGCGGCCAGGGTCATCGCCCGCTGCCGCTGGCTCTCGTCGACGACCGCGAGGAACGCGTCGCGGCCCGCCGCCTCCTCGACCTCGCCGAGGGCGAGGAGGATGCGCTCGATCCCCGCCGCCCAGCCGACTGCCGGGGTCGGCGACCCGCCCAGCTGCTCGATCAGCCCGTCGTAGCGGCCGCCACCGCCGATCTCCGACTGCGCGCCCAGCTCGTCGCAGACGAAGGAGAAGATCGTCCGCGTGTAGTAGTCGAGGCCGCGGACCAGGGTGGGGTCGATCGTGTAGGCGATCCCGGTCGCCTCGAGCAGGGAGCGCACGTCGGCGAAGTGCTCGGCGTCCTCGTCGGCGAGGCGCTCGACGATCGTCGGCGCGCCGGCCATCACCGCCTGCGTACCCTCGTCGTCGGCGTCGAAGGCGCGCAGCGGGTTGAGGTCGATCCGCTCGCGCACGTCCTTCGACAGCTCGTCTTCGCGGGCGCGCAGGTGGGCCTTGAGGTCCTCCAGGTAGGCGCGGCGCGGACCCGGCGAGCCGAGGCTGCCGAGCCGCAGCTCGACCCCCGGCACGCCCAGCTCGGCGATCAGATCGTGGAGCAGCATGATCGCCTCGGCGTCGGCCAGCGGCGAGTCGGTGCCGATCGCCTCGACGCCGATCTGGTGGAACTGGCGGTAGCGACCTGCCTGCGGGCGCTCGTGGCGGAAGAACGGGCCCGCGTAGCAGAGCTTCACCGGCTGCGCGAGCTTATGCATGCCGTGCTGCAGGTAGGCGCGGCAGATCGGCGCCGTGCCCTCCGGCCGCAGGGTGATGCTGCGCCCGGCCTTGTCCTCGAAGGTGAACATCTCCTTGCGGACGATGTCGGTGGAGCGGCCGACGCCGCGCTCGAACAGCTCGGTGTCCTCGAAGGCCGGCGTGGCGATCCGCTCATAGCCGGCGCGGGCGAAGATCGCCGCCGCAGCGTGCTCTACCCGCGCCCGTCCGCGGGCCTCCTCGGGCAGCACGTCGAAGGTTCCCCGCGGGGCCTGGTAGTTGCTCGCCATCGTGGCGCGACCTTACCGGCGGGGAAGGGGTCCCAGACGGTCGGCTAGCCCGCCAGCTCGGCGAGGAACGGGTTCGACGCCCGCTCGGCGCCCAGTGTGGTGACACCCATGTGCCCCGGGTAGACCCCGGTTTCCGGCGAGTGGGACTCGAACAGGGTGCGGATCGAGCGCAGCAGGGTCGGGCCGTCGCCGCCGGGGAGGTCGACCCGTCCGACCGATCCCTGGAAAAGGACGTCGCCCGAGAAGATCGCCTCTTCGCCGCGCACCGAGTAGGTGACGTGGCCGGGACTGTGCCCGGGCGTGGCGATCACGTCGATCGTCATCCCCGCCAGCTCCAGCGTCTCGCCGCCCTTCAGCGTCTCGTCGGCCTCGTAGCTCTCGTAGGGACCGATCCCGGGGACCGGCACGTAGGCCATGATGTCGGCGAGCAGCGCCGTTTCCAGCTCCGGGCAGTAGACGGGGGCCCCGGTGATCGTCGCCACCGGCGAGACCGCGCCGATGTGGTCGAAGTGGCAGTGGGTGAGGAGGATCGCGTCGATCTTCGCCCCCATCTCCTCGACCGCGGCGAGGATCTTGTCGGGCTCTTCCCCCGGGTCGACGATCAGCCCGCGGCCGGAGCCTTCGCGGCGCAGCACGAAGCAGTTCTCGGCGATCGGCCCGACGGTGACCATCTGCACGTCGAGGCTCACCTAGGATTCCCTCCCGCGCATCCGCGCCCGCTCACGTTTCCGCCACATCATCGTGTCGATCCAGTATCCGGCGGGGATGTAGAAGACGAGCATGAAGGCGCCGAGCGCCAGCGAGGCGGCTGGCGGGCGTTTGAACAGAACCAGCAGCAGCACCGTGAAGATGACGGCGGCGATCGCGCCGCGGGTGATCGAGCTGCGCCAGGTGGGGGGACTATCGGTCTTCGGCGCCGACTTGCGCCCGGCGCGGGCCCGCGCCTTCGCCTCCTCGCGGCTGCGGGGCCGGCCCGAGCGGCGGCCGGGGTCCACACGGCCACCCTGGGTGCCGCGATGCTTGCGGCGACGCCGCTTCCTCGTCTGGGCCATGGGGTGAATCTAGTACACGCGCGACTGCCGCTCACCCCCGCGGGGACGCGATGCGGCGCTCGATCGTGTGCAGGTCGGGGTCGAAGCCGCGGATCGGCACGTCCCCCGGGTAGCCGGCGAGCGCGGCGGCGGGGACGAGGCCGATCAGCTCGGCTTCCACCGGACGGGCGCCGAGCGGCGCGGCAAGGGCGCGGACCCGTTCGACGACCTCTCCGAGCGGAGTCGCGACCGGATCGTGCACGTTGGCGGAGACCTGGGTGCGTCCGCCCGCAAGCGGCAGGCCGATCGCCCGCACGCCGGGCAGGCCGCCGCCCGACTCGCGCAGGCCGGCGGCGACGGCCCGGGCCAGCTCGAGGTCCTCCGTGTCCAGCTCGAGGTTGAACGCGCCGAGCGGCGGGCGAGCCGTGACCAGCGTCGCCCCCGCGGTGCGGTGAGGCAGCTCGGGGCCGCGATCCGGCCGCAGCTCGGCCGCCTCCATCCGCACCCACAGCTCGGCCAGGCCCCCGTTGCGGAAGTAGGCCCGCTCGACGCGCTCCGGCCCGCTGGCCAGCTCGCCGTAGAGGAAGACCGGGACGCCGAGCGCGCCGATCTCCCCGGCGACCTCGATCGCGGTGGCTCGGGCGGCTTCGCGATCCCCCGGGCCAAGCCAGACGATCGGGCAGACGTCGAGTGCGCCAAATGCCGGATGCACGCCCTGGTGGGCGGTCATGTCGACCAAGCGGATCGCCTCAGCCGCGCCGCGGGCCAGCGCGCCGCGCAACGCGCCGGCGTCGCCGGCAAGCGTGAAGACCGTGCGGTTGTGGTCGGCATCGGAGTGCCGGTCGAGCAATGCGACCCCCTCGGAGAAGGGACGCTCCAGGGCGGCGATCCGCGCCGCGTCGCGTCCCTCGGAGACGTTGGGGACGGCGAGGAGCGGCCCGGCAGCCACTGCTCAGATGGCCAGCTTGCCGGCCCGCACGACCGTCTCGCCGTCGACTTCGACGGTCGGCTCGAGGATTACGCAGTCGAGGTGGACCTCCACCTGGACCGTGCCGCCGATCGCCGCCGAGGCGCCGAAGGCGACGTGGGCGGAGCCGAGGATCTTCTCGTCCTCGAGGACGCTCCCGGTGAGGATCGCCTCTTCGTTGGTGCCGATCCCCAGCTCGGCGAGGTTGAAGCCCTCGGGACCGCCCTCCTCCTCCAGCATGTTCATCAGCCGGGCGCCGTCCGGGCCGCTGGCGGCGGTCAGGTGGCCCTCGTGCACGTCGAGCTTGACCGGCGTCACCACCTTGCCGATCCCGGCGATCGAGCCGTCAACGATCAGGCTGCCCTCGCCGGTTCCCTCGACCGGTGCGATGAAGGCCTCCCCGCAGGGGATGTTGCCGAAGGCGCCGCGCTTGTTGAGCTGGCCGGCGTCGATGATCGCCGTCCGGTCTTCGAGCCCGATGCGCAGGTCGCTGCCGCGGGCACAGGTGATCCGCGCCTCGGCGCCGCCGCCGAGGGCGCGCCCGAGCTGGGCGCCCCTTTTGCGCAGCAGCCGCATGTCGGCGCCCATCACGCGGGCCAGCATCTCCTCGGTGATTCCCGGCATCGAGGCGATCCGCACGCCCGCATCGGTGGCGGCCTTGCGAGCCTCGGTGTGCGAGATCGACTGCAGGGTCGGCGCCAGGACGACGTCCGCCGCGAGCATCGCCGCCGCGACCGTCTCCGGCGGCTCGGCGGCGTGCGAGTCACGCTCGGAGATCACCGCCAGGGTCGCGTCGCTGCCCTCGCCCTGCGCGTTGATCCGCAGCAGGGCGCCCAGCCCTTCGGTCATCGGGTTGCAGATGACCAGCACTTCCTCGGAGGGTTCCAGCCCCAGGCACTCCCGGATCACTGTGCTCACCGCCCTGTCCAACGCCTCCGCCATCACCCATCTAGGCTATTCGCCGCTCAACGCGGCTGCACTGCTGCAACGCGGCAGCCGCCTCGAGGCCCCCTTTAGCCCGGGCAGAGCCGACCGCCCCCTCGGTAGCATCCCCCTCCCGGCCGGAGTAGCTCAGCTGGTTAGAGCGGCAGAATCATAATCTGCGCGTCGGGGGTTCGAGTCCCTCCTCCGGCATGGTTTGGCTAGAGCCGAATACGGTGCTTTTTTGGGCGCTATTGACGTTTCCGTGGGTGAAGTAAGGCGCTGAGCAGAGGCGCACGCCGCTCCGCGCCTAGGTTTCCGGCTTGTCAACGGTCGGAAACGGAAGGAGCGGCAACGACGTGCGCGAGAACAGGGTATGGGCACGCCTTCTCGGCTTGGAGGGAGCGGCGGTCGAAGGCGTCAAGATCGACGATGAAGGGCAGGCTGTGGTGGCGGTCAGGCCGCACCACCCAGAGCGCGATCGCTGCGGTGTCTGCGGGCGCCGCGCCCTGGGCTTCGACCTCGGCGAGGGGCGGCGGCGCTGGCGGGCGCTGGACCTCGGCGCGACCCTCGCCTTCCTGGAGGCCGACGCGCCGAGGGTGAAGTGCCCCGAGCACGGAGTCGTCGTCTGCGCCGTCCCCTGGGCGCGCCACGGCTCGCGCTTCACCGCCGCCTTCGAGCAGCAGGTCGCCTGGCCGGCGGTGAACACGTCTGGTAGCGCGGTCGCGGAGCTGATGCGAATCAGCTGGCGCAGCGTGGGCAGGATCTGCGAGCGGGTGGCGGTGGAGGCCGGGCGCGACATCGATCTGCTCGCCGGCCTGCGGCGTCTACCCTGCCGAGGTGGAGGCCGCACTGACCGCCCATCCGGCGGTGGACGACTGCGTCGTGATCGGCCTGCCCGACGAGGACCCCGGCCAGCGCCTGCACGCCATCGTCCAAGCCGACGCCGGCCCTATCGATGAGGAAGCCCTGCGAGACCACCTCGCGGACCGGCTCGTGCGCTACAACCGCGATGCGCGAGCAACGAGCTCGTTCAGCAGGCCGATCGGGGACGCCTACGCATCGAGAGCAGAGCCTGCCGGTGGATTAAGGATCTGCTCGGCTCCCATCGTCTCCCAAGAAGCCGATCAGCAGCTCCGTCACGCGATCCGAAGCGTCGAGCTGCACTCGGTGGTTCACGCCGGGCAACAGCTCGACTCGCACGTTGTCAACCCAGTCCTGCGGCGGCTCCGCGAACGCGGGGCCCATGTAGGGATCGTCTTCGCCATAGATGACGAGCACCGGGCAGCGGATCGGGCGGCAGCGCTCCTCGATCGGCACGTTCCGGTGGCGATGCTGTGCGCGGTACGGATTCGCCGTGGGCCTCCGCTCGGCCGCGGACCAAAGCTCGACGAAGGGCTCCAGCTCGGCCTCGGTCAGCGATCCCTTCTTGAGCAGCTCCCTGCGAAACGCAGAGCGCGCACCCCAGTACCCGAGCTTGGACTCGGCGAGCCTCGGCGCCAGCAGACCGGCGCGGACCAGTCGGTAATAGAGCCCGATGCGCTTCCGGGCGAAGACGACGGGATGCGGCACGTTCAGCACGACGACTCGGTCGACCAGATCGGGATGACGCATAGCGGCCCAATACGCGGCCCAGCCACCCCAGTCGTGTCCGACGATCGAGGCGGTCTCGACGCCCAGGAACGCGACGAGGTGGGTGAGGTCATCGCCCAGCGTCTCCTCGCGGTACGCATCGATCGACTCGGGCCGCGACGACAGGTTCGTCCCGCGCGTATCGACGGCCACGACCCGGTAGCCCGCCTTTGCGAGCGGCTCGATCTGGCGGTGCCACGAATACCAGAACTCCGGGAAACCGTGGACGAGGACGACGAGCGGCCCGCTACCGGCCTCGACGTAGTGAAGCCTGACGTCGTGAAGGTCCGCGTAGCCCTCTCGGAGCCCCAGCGCCGACATCGACGGATCCTGCATCACGGCCGAAACGGGTGCCCCTCGCCCTCCTCGCAGAGCAGGCGCAGGCTCTCCAGGTAGTAGGCCCAGTTGTAGTTGTAAGTGCCGTATGCATCGTCGTCCAGCTCGGTCGCGTAGCGCTGCCAGAAGCGCAGCGTCGTGCCGCCGAGCTTCAGCTCCGATGGCGCCAGCTCGAAGCGGAAGGTGTTCTCCGCCCAGGGCTCGTGCCCGCCGACGCACTTCCACCCCAGGGCGTTCGTAGGCTGCAACTCGGCGATCTCCATCCGCGGGTTGAATCCGCTTTGAAAAGTGAACTCGACGACTGTACCCGGCCGGGCCTCTCTCGGCGGAACGCCTCCGGAAGTGCCAGCAACTCGGTGTCGAAGGTCACCCGACCTCGTGAGGAACAGCTCGCCCACTTTCGCCGCATCGCGGTGACGTGAATCTCAGCCGGTTGAACCTCCAGGCAATCCCGGCCCAGGCGCGAACTTCCTCCTTGAACGCGTTCGCCGGCATGGGGTCGGGTCCACAATGGGAAATGTCGCAGCTTGTTGTTATGGGCAGAGAAGATCCACTGGCGCGGGGTGAACAAGCGCCTAGAAATCTTCGATGCTTGGGGATCCCCCTCCCCGGGAGCGGCGTTCGCCTGCGCCTGGCCTGGCTTTCGGCAATCTGAGACGCTTTAGCCGTGGCATCGATCCAGTCTCCGCGCAAGCAGCATGCGCTTGAGCTGTTCGAAGAGCTGCCGGACCGCTACGACGAGCTGGGCGCCGCACTGAGCTTCTTTCAGGATCCCCGCTGGCGGCGAGCGATGGTAGCGGCGCTTGGCGCCTCACCCGACGATCGAGTGCTGGACGTCGCCGCCGGAACCGGCCTGGTCGCCCGGGCGCTGGTTGAGCGCTACCGCTGCCGCGTTGTCGGGCTGGACCAAAGCGCCCCGATGCTGAGCCGGGCTCGCGCAAAGCTCGCCTCCGACTCCGCGCTGGCCGCGCGAGTCGAGCTGGTCGAGGGCGAAGCGGAGGCGCTGCCATTCGCCGACGCCGAGTTCGACCATCTGACCTTCACCTACCTGCTTCGCTACGTCGATGACCCCGCGGCCACGCTGCGCGAGCTGGCGCGGGTGGTCAAACCCGGCGGCCGGGTCGCCTGCCTGGAGTTCTGCGTCCCGGGTGGCGCCTCGATCTGGTTGTGGCGCCTCTACACGCGGCTCGGCCTGCCGGCCCTGGGGCGGCTCGCCTCCCGGCAGTGGTACGAGGTGGGGCGCTTCCTCGGCCCCAGCATCGAGGACTTCTACCGCAGGTATCCGCTGTGGCGCCAGCTGGGCATGTGGGGGGAAGCCGGGATCGCACGGCTCACTGTCCGGCGCATGAGCCTCGGTGGCGGTGTGGTCATCTGGGGCACGGTTGGCGGCTGAAGCCAAACAGCGCCCTGCCTTCTACGCGCTCCGTCCGGGCGGCTGGCGCGATCTCGTCACGCTCTTGCATCCCCCCTACACGCTCTGGCATGTCAGCTACGTGGCGATCGGGGCCGCTGCGGCATCGCAGGTCCACGCCGGTCGCCTCGGCGCCGCGATCGCCGCGTTTTTCCTCGCAGTTGGGATCGGCGCCCACTCCCTCGACGAGCTGCAGGGGCGCCCGCTCGGCACGCTCCTTTCGCGTCGAGCGCTGCTGGTCCTAGCCGCGTTTGGCCTCGGCGGGGCCCTTGCCATCGGGGTCGTCGGGATCTTCGTCGTTTCGGCGACGCTGGTGCCGCTGGTCGCGATCGGGGTCTTCCTGGTCCCCGCCTACAACTTGGAGCTGTTCGGTGGCCGCTTCCACACCGACTTCTGGTTCGCCTCGGCCTGGGGCGCCTTCCCGGCGCTGACCGGCTGGTGGTCGAACGCTCTGGCCCTGTCATCGTTGCGGGAGGCGATCGCCGCCGGCGCGGCGATCCTCGCATGCTTCTGGCTCAGCGCTGCTCAACGCCGACTATCGGTGCCGGTGCGGGAGCTTCGACGCCGCACGGTCGCCGTTAGCGGAGAGCAGCGGCTTGCCGACGGCGCCACCCGGCGCCTCGACGCGGAAAGCCTGTCGGCGCCACTTGACGGTGCGCTGCGGGCTCTCTCCGTCGCAGTCCCGGTACTGGCGATCGCCGGCATCGCGCTGCGCGTATAAGGCGTCTTCATCGAAGTCGCGGGTGACGAAGCCTCAAACGATCTTCGATGACCTCGGTACCCCCTCTCGAGGGGCGAACGGCAATCCCGACAGCTAGTCGCATCACCACCGGCTTACCGCCGCCTCGGCAGGTAACGCGACCAGCGCCCTCGCTAGCCTGCCGATGCCGCCAGCTCCCCCGCGATCCGCTCGGCGTATCCGCTGGCGCCGATCTCAGTGAACAGACGGTGGGCCTCGCTCAGCTCTTCTCGCCAGGCCCCGCTCATCGTCGGGCTGGGCGATGGTCGAGAGAGGCTTGAGGAGAGCCAGGGAAAACTTCCTCGCCGCTAACCATTCGCCCAGCCTGCAATCAGCGTAGCCAACCGGGCGCACCGGCAAGTCAGGCCGGCTGCGTACGGCATGCGCGAGGCCTCCGAGTAGAGATACCGGACCGGCGGCCGCCGCGCCCTACGGCTACCGCCGCCACGAGCAGGAGCTGCCCGAGGGCCACCGCGGCGAGCGCGACAAGCGCCGCGTCACGCTCGAGCCCCCACGCCGAGGAGGCCGAGCGGTCAGGCAGATGCGAGAAGGCGACGATCCTCTCCTCGATCATCTTTGGTCATGCGACTCCCTTTCTGAACTGCATTGGCGTGAAGCCCAGAGTCTGAGAGTCGCAACGCGGACGGCACGGTCCAGCTAACCGGGGTCTGCCCCCCGGAGACCAGGTGCCGTCCGCTTCTGTCCCGGCGGACGGTTGTCGGGGCCTTGACGGACGGACCCGCGATCATCTGGACCGCTCCGCGGCGACCGCTGAGGGATCCTGCGGTGGTAGGCTCGTCTGGGATCTGGGGAGAGGCGCCACGCTCGGCAAGGCATGCGCGGCAAGGCATGAAGCGACCAATCTAATCGGACTTGGAGGAGACATGAACATCTTTCCCCGGCTGCGACGCTTGGCCGCCGCCGTCACGATGCTCTTTGCCGTGCTCGCGCTCTCGGCGGCACCGGCCTCCGCCGTCAAGCCCCCGAAGGTGATGGCGGCGCTCGGCGACTCGATCACGCGGGCGTTCAACACGGAAATCAATCCGCCTATCTGTCCGACTGGACCGTCTCTCGACTGCCCTGCGAACTCGTGGTCGACCGGCACCAACCCAGCGGTCAACAGCCAGCTCCAGCGGATCCAGGCAAGAAACCCCCACCGCCATGCCGTCGGCTTCAACGACGCCGTCTCCGGCGCCCGGGCGGAAGGACTGGACGCCCAGGCGCTGATAGCGGCCAGCCAGAACCCGGACTATGTGACGATCGAGATCGGCGGCAACGACGCCTGCCAGCCCACGCTCGCCGCTCAGACGCCGACGGCTACCTTCCGCAGCCAGGTGAAGGCAGCGGTCACCGATCTCGTCAACGCAGACCCCAAGGTCTATGTCGAGATGCTGAGCGTCCCGGACATCAACCAGCTGCACACGATCTTCACCAGCCCGCCCGACCCGAACGCGCTCCTACGCTGGGAACTCTTTGGCGTCTGCCAGGCGCTGCTGGCGGAACCGCTCTCGACCGCAGAAGCCGACGTGCAACGGCGGGCCGCGTTCCGCGACCAGGTGATCGCCTACAACGGCGCACTTGCGGAAGTCTGCGCCGAGTTCAAGCGCTGCCGCTACGACAACAACGCGGTGTTCAACTCGAAATTCACGACGGCCGACGTCGCGAACGTCACGAACACCGGGGGCTTGAATGAATTCCCGTTCAACGTCATCCCCGTCTTCGGGGAAGGAGCCATTCCGTACTCCACGGCGGATTACTTCCACCCCTCGTTGCAGGGACAGGCACTGCTCGCGGAAGGCTCCTGGAACGCCACCTTCTGGAAGTGAGGTGCGGGGTGAACCGTCGGCGGGTCATTGGACCCAGGGTTTAGACGCGCAAACGCCGGGGAAGGAGGCCGTCTGATCGGTCGCCACCCAGCTTGCGAGCAGCGCCAGCCCCTCCTCTGAGCGGCTGGCGGGGTCTGCGGCTGACGAGCAGGACGTCCGCGCCCCAGATGGCCCCAC
>Ga0210144_1001050_pt1 | contig 12216 bp, 10 predicted proteins | sample Muzzi_PWA_D2_FD_185532 | JGI IMG/M metagenome (GOLD analysis project Ga0210144, IMG submission 185532) | Wetland microbial communities from San Francisco Bay, California, USA, that impact long-term carbon sequestration - Muzzi_PWA_D2 (SPAdes) | ecosystem: Environmental > Aquatic > Marine >...
GGATCGGTGATCTGGGTCGGACTCAACGCCTTGCCCAAACCCTTCACTCGGTGCCGAAAGGCCACGTCTCCGGGTACTCGGAAACCCACTCGATCCTCCAGCCGCCACCCTGGTTCGTGTACCCCGGTGTTCCCTTCTGGCGAATCCCTTCGGGCGCATCCACCGTCAGCTCGTTGCCGTCGGTCCACGACCCGGCGTCCAGCACGATCAGGTCGCCGTGGGGTCGACCGGCGGCCCGCGCCTGCGGCCACAGGTCGACGTACGGTGCACCGATGGCGACCGCGTGGCCCAGCTCGCGGGGGATGCCTCGCCAGAACCGCGAGCGGATCGGGTGGATTTCGGTGTTCATGTCCCCTCCGAACGTGGCGCCCATGGGAACGTAACCGTGGAGCGTTCGCACCTCGGCGTAGAACGGGTCCAGGTGATCGCAGACCCGGAGCCAGAACCGCCGAAGGCCCTCCTGCCACCCCGGTTGTGTGAGCGCGGCCGCCTCGACCTGTAGGTCGATCCGGTTGCAGCGGAAGCCGTGACGGGGATGAAACCGCTCTCTGGCGCAGGAAAACCCCAAGCCCAGGACCGGGCGGTGCGGATACAAGACGGTGATGTCGTCCAGGTGCTCGAGCAGGAACGCCGCCAGGTCCTCGCGACCCTCCTGTGCGAGCTGGTGCTGGGGAGGCTCATACAGACCGTAGCGCCGGGGCATGGCCTCGGGGAGGAGGGCCTCGATGATGTCGAGGAGGCCGTTCAAGCCCTCCGGCGTGAACAGGCGGCCGCCGAGGAACCACCAGCCGAGGTCGAGGACGGCGAACCGTTCCGGGCGCGTCTCCGGAACGAACCGCCTCACCCCTCGCGGCGTCGTCAGCTCACTGGTCTGGCCGTCGAGGACCACCCCGTGACCCGCTCGGGCAACCGCCCTGGCAGCTCGCAGAAGCGCCGCGTACGCCGACGCTGGTGAGCCGATGGGCTCGAGGACCAGCTGCGTGAGAAACGAGACCCCGGGCTGACTCACCGAGACCTCCTCCGGCACGTCCTCGGGGAGAACCGCATCCGGAGGTCCGCAAACAATCTGCCAACCGCGCCGCTCCAGCACCCACGCGCCCCCGTGCTCCACCCATTGCGCCGATGTCGGCAGACACGCCGCCAGATCAGGCCGGTCGACCGACCACACTTCGATGTCGTAGCTCATGGCCTTACCCCCTGACGGTCGATCGACTTGCGACCCGGGACCTCAGTCACCTTCTAGGTATTCACGCCACTCATCCGACTCCGCTACGACCTTGATGACCTCGGCTCGTCTCCGCAAGAACCTCTCGAGATGGGAGCGGAGGAACAGTCCATCCACCAGTCGCCCCAACGGGCCGAGCGGCGAGCTGAAGTCGATGCGATCGCACAGGACCGTCGCCGTCCCGTCCTGTCGGAAGTCGTGGTCATGGACCAACCGGGCAAAGGTGCCCTCGACCATTCGATCTCGAAAGTGCCAGGGTCGATCGAAGGCGTCGACTGTCGCGGTCAGCTCGAACCAGAGGCCGAAGTGCTTGCCCCGAAAGGTGACACAGTCGCCGAGCCCGAGCAGCCCACTGGTCACACCGCCCACGACTCTTTCCCGCGTCTGGCTCGCGGAGCGGACATGGAGGTCGACCGAACGGGCGAGGTCGAAAACCCGTTCGATCGGGGCGAGGATCCTCTGCTCGAGCTCGATCACTGGCATGGTCGTTCTCTGGGGGCTGGCGGGTCCCTGACCGCCCCGCTCCTCAGCACCATCTTGCACCACTGAGACCGGTCCTGCCCTCTCATCGCCTCGACCACCTGCTCGCGTCGGTCGGCGGCGCTGCACAAATCTCAGGGCACAGCGGTGGAATCTTGACCTCGCAATGCCCTCGACTTCCACTCCCGAGGATCCCCGGAGCTCGCTGCGCCCGGTGCCGCCGTCGGAGGTACGCGAGCAGGAAGAAGCATACAGAGACCTGCTGGCAGAGCTGGGCGCTGCCGACGACGACGAAGTGCAGGCGGCGCTGGAGGACTCGGCGTGCCAGGGACTAGTTTGTCGGCAGTGGGTTGCCTCAGCTCAGCAGATAGACTGAGTCCATGGCCTCCCGGGAACCGATCGTCATCATCGACCACCGAATCGCACCCGAGGAGTTGGCCCGGAGCTGACGTTCGCACTCATCGGCCGAGGAGAGTCGTTGCCATGACCCAGCATGCAGGCTTGAGTCTCGAACGCTGGCGCACTTTCGACCGCGATCAGCAGGTCCTGATGATCGCCAACGAGATGCACCGAGGGAGCCGGCTCCGCGAGCCCGAGGCCCTGAAGCGCTGCTACGAACGGGTTCTGCGACTCACCGACCTCACCGCTCAAGCAGCCGACCGCCTCGCGCTTCGCCGCGAGCTCCTCCGGTGGCGCGACGGTGTGGCAGAGCTCTACCTCGCGGGCCAGCCGAACCCTGAGAGCCACCGCCGGCTCCTGAAGATCCTCCTGCTGATGAGCAAAGAAGCGGCCCGCCAGCGCCCGTATTTGCTCGGCTGAGCTTGGCGGCTGAAGAGTCTGCGAGAGGCTGCCCGAGAGTCTCGGGCGCCTGTCCGCTCGGTGGGCTACAGAGCGGAGGATGGACCGGTCCACGTCACAAAGGTCGCCCGGACCTGGCGGCCCACATCGAGCGGGGCTGAACCGATGACCCGAATGACCTTGCACCTCCCCGAATCCCTCCACCGGCGCCTCGTGGAAGCGGCGAGCAGGGAAGGCATTTCACTCAACCAGTACCTGGTCTATCTCCTGGCCCAAGGGTCCGCCTCCCCATACTCGGTGCGCGCGGTGCCGCCTTCGGAGGTGCGTGAGCAGGAGGAAGCGTACAGAGACCTGCTGGCGGAGCTGGGGACCGCTGACGACGACGAAGTGCAAGCGGCGCTGGAGAACAGGGAGACGGCCGCCGCGGAAGAAAGCGCCACCGAGAACCTGAGCGACCGACTCAACTCCCGATAGATCCGGGCCCTTCGAGGGGTGTAGGCGTTGACCGGATTGTGGCGCGGGATCGTGATGATGCGGCTGCCATCGCTCATCACGATGTGCTTCGCCCCTTCGCGGGAGACTGAGAATCCGGCCTTGCGAAGAGCACGGACGGCTCTCCGGTGGCTGACGCCAGGAAACCTCGGCACTGCTAGACAGCAACCTCGACTTCCCGAACATCTCCCTTTTCGAGCTGCTCAGACACCACGGCCAGGTACTCCCGGATCGCATCCTCGATGTTCTCGAGCGCTTCGGCTTCGGTGGCACCTTGAGACCAACAGCCCGGCAGGCCCGGGACCGACACGCTGTAGCCTTCCTCGCCACGGCGAAGAGCGACCTTGTACTTCAACCGAACCTCCTCTGGTCAACCGTCATCGACTAACTATACCGCCGGCCAAGCCCGCGTTGAGGCCAGGGGTGTAGAGCGTCGCTTCCCTACCCTCATCCCCAAAGCCGCACCACATCCTGCCCCGTCACCAGCACCATCGCCACCCCCAGCACGACGACTCCAACCACCGTCACCGCCTCCCTGAACCGCGCCAGCCGCGGGAGGCCTCTTCCAGGCAGCTCAGGAGGATCTGGCCACCGTCGAGGATCGGGAGCGGCACTTCTCGCCGTGAAGCCCGTCGCGTTGTCTCCTTCCCAGCCAATTGCACCCCCCGACGCGCCGGCTCAATTCTGGCAGATCAATACCAGCTCGTCGTGAATCACACCGTTTGATGCGATGAGGCTTGGGGACTCATCTTCGAAGGGTGCGCCGGAAAGAGTACTCAGTTTGCCTCCAGCTTCTTCTACCAGTAGGCTACCCGCCGCCACACCGAACACATCAGGCTTCGTGCAAATATGGGCATCCAGGATTCCTTCTGCAACCCAAGCCAGCTCAAGAGATTCACAAACGAAGATTCTCAGGCCACGAACTCTCCCGGCCAGTTTACCTACAATACCAACAACTTCACCTATCTCGTTTGATGTGAAGTGTGATGTGAGAGTGATGCTCACCGTAGAGTCCCTTAAACTCCGAGGCGAAACCCGCAACCGTGTGTCCCCCCTGAACGCCCCCGTTCGAAGACCGGCGATGTAGCGCGCCTCCAGTGCCGGCGCCATCACCGCTCCGTACTCGGTTCTCCCCCTTGCCTGGTATGCAATCGACACTGCAAAGAAAGGAGACCCAGCAGCAAAATTAATAGTTCCGTCCAATGGATCAACTACCCAGACTCCTTGCCCGGAAACCTCGCGCGGATACCCCTCCTCTGAACGCACGGGTACTCCTGGAGACCGCAGATGGAGTAGCCTGACGATCCTATCCTCAAGATGAAGGTCAGCATCTGTCACTACATCAAGGCCTTCCTTGCGCCAAAGCTCCAACTCCTTTCGGGCAGCCTTCGCCTGCACATCCAGGACAGTTGCTCCAATCGCCTCGATAATCTCCTTGAAATTTTCCAAGTTCATCTGCTACCTCCACGAAACTTTGGCAAGGCAACCTCAACAGAGAGGCGAGAGGAAGAGAGCGCCAAGCAAAAAGAACAACGCGACCAAGATTTCATAGAACATAGTGACTCCTCCTTCGCCGGACTTTGTATCTGGGCTGTATTCTATCTCAAAATGATCTAGTACAAGCTTCTGCCGTTGCTGTTTATAGTGCTTGCCACGAGCCCGAGATATTCGACCGATCCAGATCGCAGCGACTGCGATTACGGCGAGGATCGCCACCATAAGAGCTCTGGTTGCCGAGTCGAAAGCAATAAGATCCTTGTGCAGGCTGGAGGACAGCGCCAAGACCAGTGATGCGTAGAGTAGGACGACGTCGCGTTGTCGTCGGCGCTGGTGGCCCACGTCATCCGAAAGCATGCGGATCATCTCCAGAATTTCACCTCGAGATTTCGACGGGGGTCCTTCGCTCTGGATATTTGGCATCGGTCAGCCTCCTTGTTTGATCGGGACTCAGGCAGGTACTATAACTTGAGTTCCCTTCTCGCTCCCACCTGTCGCTACTCCCCGAGTTCTCATCACGCCATCCACTCGAGCCGCATCTGGAGCATCTGGGTCAAACCTATGGGGGGAACCACCGACCAGAACAACCCCGCTCGGAGGCTGGGGCTCTTCGGGTGGGTCCCGTGACCTCTCTCCAGATCTGAGCGAAGCATTACGCTTCAGCGTCTGTCACTCGGCCCACCCCCAACGCGATCATCCTCTGGGACTTTCTCTCGAGGTAGAGAGAACGCCCCCGGGCCACCGCGCCGCCGCAGCGGCGGAATTCTGGTAGGATTAAAGCAACCCATCGAAGCTTGAGAATGCCCAACCGAAGCCGGACGGAAACGATCTCTCCGCGAGCCTTGCTGGCTCCTGCCCGCGGGGAAGCTCTGACGCCAGGCTCCCTCCTCGGTCGCCGCTACGAGATCCGTGCCGTCCTGGGCTCCGGGGGCTATGCCGTCGTCTACCGCGCCTTCGATCGTGAGCTGAAGCTGGACGTCGCCCTCAAGATCCTGAGACCGGACCGACTGACGAACAGCGCATTGATCCGGCTCCGGCGCGAGGTCAAGGTGGCCCGGGAGGCCAGAGACACCCATCTGATCCGGATCTTCGACATCGGCAGCGCCGGGTGCCTGACCTATCTCTCGATGGAGCTCATCGAGGGTCGGACTCTCGAGGAACGCCTCCGCGAAGGACCGCTGGGTGTCGACCAGGCGATCGCCGTGGCCGGGCAACTCCTGGAGGCGTTGGCGGCCCTGCACCGGCTCGGGATCGTCCACCGAGACGTGAAGCCGGCGAACGTTCTTCTTTCCGAGACCGGTGAGGTCAAGCTCGCAGACTTCGGCCTGGCGCTCCACCTGGAACGGGCCGGGACACGGGCGACGGAAACGGACCGCCTGATCGGCACCCTGGACTACCTGAGCCCCGAGCAGATCCTTGGACGGGACATGGACCCGCGGGCCGACCTCTACTCGGTGGGCCTCGTCCTGTACGAGAGCCTCACCGGACGGCTCCCCGGCACGGCAGGCTCGGCTGTCGGCGTGCTCCTGTCGCGTGTCCGGACGAGTGCTCCCGGCGTACGTCGGCTCAGGAAGGATGTACCCCGGTGGTTGGAGCGCGTGGTCCGGAGACTCCTCGAACGAGAGCCCGGAGATCGATACCCCTCGTCTCGCGCGGTCCAGAGGGCGCTCGAGGCCCGCCGATCCTGGAGCTGGCTGCTCCCACGGGCCAGGCGCCGGCGCTTTCAACTCGCGGCTGCGCTCGTGGTTGCCGCCTGCGCGGTGGCGATTCTCGCTGCAACCTTCCTCCCCTTCCGAAGCAATGAGCGCTTCCTACAGCTCGTTCCGGCCAGTACGGACGGAATCCGGGCGGTCGACCGGCAGGGAAAGACGATGTGGACCCTCTCCGGCATCGACCCTGAGGTCGGGAAGGGCTCTCTCTACGCCCTCGCCAGGATTACTCCCCACGAGCCCAAGCGCCTGGTCACCGTCCTCTGGCCGCCAGCCAAGCTCAGCCCGGAGAAGGTCCAGACCCTCTCGATCCTCGCCGCGGACACTGGCCGGACCCTCCAGACCGTCGACCTGCCCGTCCATCAACAACACTTCAGCGGATACTCCGACTTCTACCGACCGGATCAGCTCACCGCCGTCGACCTCGATCACGATGGGGTGGACGAGATCCTGATCACCTACATCCACGTGCCGTACGCGCCTTCCTTCACCGTGCTCTACGAGCCGAAGATGAACCGGGCACGGATCTTGTTCGCGGCGGCCGGCCATCATCGTTTCGCCGGGGCGCGCGACCTCACCGGTGACGGCCGGCCGGAGATTCTCTTCTTCGGAATCAACAACGACCTGGGTTGGTACAACGCTGCTGCGGCAGTCCGCGTGGTTCCTTGGATCGGTGAGCCCAAGCTCGCCCATGGCTCGTTCAGCACACGATCGCCGACTATGCTGGAGGTCCCCGAGTCCAGGAGGAACCTCCTTTGGTATGCCCTCCTACCTCGTGGCCGTCCCGTTTGGGGAACGCGGGGACTGGTCGTCGACCCGGGTTCCCATGCCCTCAAGTTCGAGTACCAAGACGGGAGTGAAGCCTTGGTCGACGAGGACGGCTTCCCGCTGTCGAGCCCATCACCGGAGGCTCCGGCCAGACGCAGAACGAGCCGCTCAACGGCCTACGCCCACCTGCGTGAGGCTCGCCGGCTTCTCGCCGCAGGGGACGCCCGGCAGGCCACGAAAGAAGCGGAAGCCGGCGCTGCAGCAGCCCGCGAGGCCAGTCTTCCGCTGCTCACACAGGCTCTCGAAGTGCTCCGTGGGCGCGCCCTTGTCGCCACCGGCCGATACGACGAAGGGCAGGAGACCTTCGACCAACTCGCCAGATCTTCGGATGACGCCTCCGATATCTCCTACCAGGCGGCAGAAGCTTTTCACCGGGCTGGTCGACTCGACCGAGCGCTCCGGTGGTACAGGCGTGGCCTGGGGAAAGGAGCGAGCGCGGATGGCGGGAGGATGAAGGAGGACTTTCTCCGCGGGGCGCTGTTCGCCCTGGTCGAGCTCCACCGCTGGGACGACGCGCTTCAGTGGATCGAGCGGTACCAGGACGCCTATGCCGCACTCGAGCAAAACGTAGCGCCGGACCGCAAGTTTGCGCAGTGGATGCGCGGAGAGACGAACCTGAGCCCACAAGAGCCCCTCCGCTATTATGTCAACGACTTCCGCCGCTACTGGAACCTGGAGCTCGAACGACTGTCGGGCACAGAGGCGCCGGAGACCTTGCGCCGGAAAGTGGAAGCTGACTTCGAAAGGGCCAGCTTCACGCGGCCGCTGCTTCTCTCTCTCGAGGCGGAGCTGCTGGCGGACGAGGGAAAAGACCGCCAAGCCCTCGCGATGGCGCGGAAGGCCGTCGACCTGACGCACCAAGAGGAGATGACCAACGTCGGAGTCCGGGCCCATGCCGAGATGGTCGAAGAGAGACTGCGGCGGCTCGAAGTCGCAGCGGGCGCTGAGGTCGGCGAGACACGGAGGTCGTCATTCTCCGATTGACGGCCAGCGACGGCCGCGAAGTGCGCCAATTCACGGTGCCCAGGGGGCCGGTTCGACTGGGTTCGGCCGAAGACAACGATCTGGTCCTGCCCTTCCCTGGAGTCTCTCGCCACCACGCGCTGCTCGAACCCCTCCCCGAGGGTTTGCTCCTGCAGGACCTCGACTCGAAGAACGGGCTCTACCATCAGGGCCGGCGAATGCGCGAGGTACGCCTCTTCGTCGGCTCGGAGGTCCGGCTCGGCGAAGCCTCCCTTCGGTTGGAGAGCGTGTCGACGTCTGAGGCGGAGGCGGCGCTTGTGCTCGATGGACCAAGCAGCGATCTGGGACTGGGACCCAACGCCCAGAGTGGCACCGGAGAAATGAGCGAGCGGCTGGTGGCGGGCTCTCCGGAGGCCGTCATCGGCTTCGTCCGGTGGCTCGAGGCGGCGAGGAATCGTCGATCGAGGCCTTCGAGGAGAGAGCTCCTCGAACGGGCGCGAAGGGTCCTGGGCAGTGCTTCACTTCTCGTCATCGAGGCCGGGCGGACTCCAGGCTCCGTCGCGATCCTGGAGATGGTCGGGAGGACGCCCGATCCCTCGGCACTCGACACCTGGGCGGAGGGCGCAAGTGCCCCAGCCTTTGCCGTATCGGTCGAGATGGGCGACGCCACCAAGGGGCTCGTGCTTCTGTCAACAGCCGAGGAGAACACGCCGGCTCCCTGGAAACGGGACTTCCTGGAGTTTGTCGTAGAAGCGCTTTCCGGGGACTCAGCAGCCGCGTTCTCTCGGGACCCACCGGCCCAGGAGAGCTCGGATTTGGATCTCCCACCGGAGATGATCGTGGGCCCCTCCAAGGCGTCACAGGCCCTGCTGGCCGATCTCGCACTGGTCGCCGAGTCGGAGCAGGACGCGCTCCTCCAGGGGGAGACCGGAACGGGCAAAGAGCTCCTGGCCCGGGCGATCCACGCGTCCGGTTCTAGATCGGATGGACCGTTTGTCGCCCTGAACTGTGCCGCCCTGCCCGCCGAGCTCCTCGAGGCGGATCTCTTCGGGATTCTGCCCAGGGTCGCAACCGGCGTCGATGCGCGCCCCGGGGTCTTCTCGCACGCGGACGGCGGCACGCTGCTCCTCGACGAGATCGCCGAGATGCCCCTTCCCCTCCAGGCGAAGCTCCTGCGGGTGCTTCAGGAACGGGAGGTCACGCCAGTGGGTGGCAGCCGACCCCAGCGAGTCTCCCTCCGAGTCCTCTCCTCGACGAATTGCGATCTCGGGCACCTGGCCGAGGAGGGAAGCTTCCGGACAGACCTGTACTACCGGCTCCGTCCGTTGGAGGTCCGGCTCCCGCCGCTTCGCGACCGCCTGGACGACCTCCCGGATCTCCTGACGGCCTTCGTCGCCGGCGCCTCCGCCAATGGGGGCAAGAAGATCCGAGGCATCAGTCAAAAGGCGCTCGCCCTTCTCATGGCTCACGACTGGCCGGGCAACTTCAGAGAGCTGAAACAAGAGGTCGAACGAGCCGTCCTTCTCTGCTCCGGAGGCGGCATCCTGGAGAGCCGCCATTTCGATCGGGTCCTGGCGGCCGTCAGCCGGAAGAAGAACGGCCGGCGAGACGAGACGACTGATCCGGAGCCGACGCTGGAGCCCACCCCGCAAGGCAAGGCCCCGACACGCCCCACGACCACGGCCCCTCCCGCACTCGCCGACCGTGTCGCTGACCTCGAACAGCAGGCAATCCTCAATGCCCTCGAAGAGGCGCAGGGCAACAAGAGTCGCGCCGCCCGACTCCTGGGCATCAGCCGCAGCACCCTCTACGCCAAGCTCAAGAGCTTCCGGATCGACTGAGCCCCCCCCCCGCCCGGTCACAGCGCTCGCGGGGCTGTCCAGTTGCCGGACAGGTGTCGTGAAGCCGACCAGGTGGAGTGTCCATGTTCACGACGGTCTGAGCCTAGGCAACGGCCCGGCGCGCGCCTGGCAGCGCTGTTCATGCTGAATTCCGCTCGTGGCACGGGTACTGCTATCTGAGAAATCCACGATGATTCAGTCGGTCTGGTTTGGGTGTCAGGCGGACCGGTAGTGAAGCTTAAGAGCTGCCGCAGCGGTGTCCCACCGCGACTGCGAGATCGGCTGCGAGTGTGAATGACCGAGAGGAGGTACATGAATGTTCTTGAAGCGACGGTTGACCCTGGTACTTGCGACGTTCTGGCTCGGTAGCTTCTTGTTCACCCTGGTCAGCGGATGCTCATTCCACAATATGCAGCCGCGAACAGTGGAGGCGGCGAAGGCAAAGTTCGACGATGGTCAGTTCGAGGTCGGGAGCACCACGAAGGACGAGGTGAGAGCAAGGCTGGGCTCCCCATCCAGCACGGAGAAGCAAGATCAAGGTCGGGAGATCTGGACCTACGTCAAGGCAGAAACTGTCGGCATGTTTACGGTCACCACCGATACGGGAACGAACTATATCGCGCAGTACACCTTCGATGGCGAAGGAGTGCTTGAGGACGCGGAGTATCGCGCGGAACCGATGGGGAATCCCTTGACGGCTGGTCATCAGATGTAAGTACGAGGTACCACACTTCGACACTGGGAGATCGCAGGAACTCCTGACTCATCCCAAGGCCCTCCGGCGCATCACAGAGTCTTGCTCCGCCTGAGACCACAACAAGAAGGAAAGAAGTCATGACCAGTACAGCGCAACTCAGGAACAGCCTCATCGCAACTCTCCTGCTCCTGGCCTCCCCGGCCTTCGCCCAGGTACCGGAGCCGGTTTCGCCGGGTTCGCCGGATCACGTCGCACACGTGCGCGACGGCTGCCCAGTCTTCAGCTGGACTCTGGCTCCTGGCGGGACAGAGTACGAAATCGCTGTCTATGAAGTGGGAGCTTCAGAGACCACGGGTAGCGCGGGCGATCTGCTGGTGCTGAGGCATCGACTCCCGGCCAACTCCACGAGTTGGACTCCTTCGCTCGGTAGCTGCCTGGAGGCCGGGAATCGATACGCATGGTCGGTGCGCGCTGGGAGCAGCCACGGGATGGGCGAGTGGTCCGAGGGGAGCCTCTTCGAAGTCGAGCCTCCTCGAGAGGCAATGTCCATCGAGGACGCAATCGAGGTCCTGAAGCACTACGTTTCCGAGCAAGAGTCGACAAACAGCCACCCGAAGACGAAACAGAACAAAGAGGAACCTCAAAGCCCCGTCAGCCAGTCGAATCTACGGGCCCTCTTTCCGTCGGTCTCAGCGGTCACCGGGCCGGCCGCCATCCGCGGCGAGCTCGGAGGGACCACAGGAGCTATTCTGGGTGTGGCAGGCGTCACTCAATCACCGGACGGTGCAGGGCTGGCAGCCGCCAACACCGCCGGCGGCCCAGACCTGGTCCTCGATGGATCCTCGCAGGGTGCAACCAGCGCAGCCATGACCGAGTCCGGACTCGATCGCCCCTCTTCTTCAGAAGAGACTTTCGATATCAAGAACTCGGGCGGCGGCGGGATGACGCTCCTCGTCGACGGCCAGCCTGCGGCAACGACATCGACCGACCTGTGGGTCAAGAGGTCGGGTGACACAATGACCGGGACACTGAACCTGTCTCCGTCGAGCGGCAAAGCCTGGGTGGCGAACGGCGATGTTGAGCTGTCTGGGCGGCTCTACAAGGGCCAGAACATCTTCCTTCACGCACCGGACATCCATGACACGGCAGTTGGCGGAAACGCTCTACTCTCTCCATCGAGCGGAACTGCGAACACCGCAGTTGGATTCGCTGCGCTGTTCGCGAACTCTTCGGGAACCGGGAATGTCGCAATCGGGAACTCGTCGCTGAATAGCAATGGAGGCGGGGGCTACAACACCGCGGTTGGAGACTATAGCTTATCGAGCAACACCAGCGGAAGCTATAACAGTGCCTTCGGGCTGAGGGCACTCAACATGAACACTATCGGTAGTGGAAATGTGGCTGTGGGGACGGACTCGCTCCATTCGAACGTAGGAGGTACTAACCTTACCAGCGTGGGTTCGAGTGCCCTGCAAGATGGGGATGGCGGCAGCAACAGCACTGCCATTGGTGCCAACGCCCTGATACATGCAGGCGCAGGATCTGGCAATACCGCCCTAGGAGCTATTGTCAAATCTTGTGTATGGCGGTTGGTCTCAGGCGGCGATCCTGTCTTCTCGGACTCCATCGATGAAGCGGACGTCACGCAGGACGTCGGCGACGAGTTTGTAGCCCTGGAGTCGCCTC
>Ga0210144_1001051_pt1 | contig 12215 bp, 7 predicted proteins | sample Muzzi_PWA_D2_FD_185532 | JGI IMG/M metagenome (GOLD analysis project Ga0210144, IMG submission 185532) | Wetland microbial communities from San Francisco Bay, California, USA, that impact long-term carbon sequestration - Muzzi_PWA_D2 (SPAdes) | ecosystem: Environmental > Aquatic > Marine >...
GTAGCTGATATGGGATTTACCCATATCGAGCTGCTGCCGGTCAGCGAGCATCCGCTGGACAAATCCTGGGGCTATCAGGTGACCGGGTATTTTGCCCCGACCGCACGCCACGGCAGCGCCGATGACTTGCGCTACTTCATCGACCAGTGCCATGTGCATGGCATCGGCGTCATCCTCGACTGGGTACCGGCACATTTCCCGCGCGATGCGCACGGCCTGGCCCGGTTTACCGGCGTACCCACCTATGAGCATGCCGACCCGCGGCGTGGCGAGCACCGGGACTGGGGAACTCTGGTGTTCGACTACGGCCGCAACGAGGTACGCAACTTCCTGATCACCAATGCCGTGTACTGGCTGGAAGAGTTCCATATTGACGGTCTGCGTGTCGATGCCGTTGCCTCGATGATATATCTCGATTACTCACGCTCTCCCGGGGAGTGGACTCCGAATGCCTACGGCGGCCGCGAGAATATCGATGCCATTGGTTTCCTGCGCGAGATGAACCGTGTGGTACACGGCCTGTTTCCCGGTGCACTCACCATCGCCGAGGAATCAACAGCCTGGCCAATGGTGTCGCGGCCGGTGGAAGTCGGTGGACTCGGCTTCAGCATGAAGTGGAATATGGGCTGGATGAACGACACGCTGGCCTATATGCAGGAAGACCCCGTACACCGCAAGTATCATCATGACCAGCTGACCTTCAGCCAGTTGTATGCGTGGAACGAGAACTTTGTCCTGCCGTTATCGCACGATGAGGTGGTGCACGGCAAGCGCAGCCTGTTATCGAAGATGCCAGGTGATCACTGGCAGAAGATGGCGAACCTGCGCCTGTTGTATGCCTGGCAGTATGCGCATCCCGGCAAGAAACTGCTGTTCATGGGCGCGGAACTTGGCCAGTGGCTGGAATGGGACGAGGCCACACAACTTGACTGGCCGCTGCTGGAGGTCGACCGGCACCTCGGTTTCCGACAGCTGCTGGCAGATCTCAATCACCTGTACCGGACACAACCGGCACTGCATCAGCATGATCATGAGCCGCAGGGCTTTCGCTGGATCGACTGCCACGACAGCGACCAGTCGGTACTGAGCCTGCTGCGCAGTGCCGACGTCACCGGCGAGCAGATCGTGTGCGTGCTGAACTTCACACCGGTACCGCGTTTCGATTACCGAATTGGTGTGCCGGCCGCCGCACGCTATCATGAACTGCTCAACACCGATTCGCGCTTCTACGGCGGCAGTGATCTCGGTAATGTGTCCCTCCCGGTCGAGGCCGTGCCGTGGATGGGGTTCGACCATTCAATTGTTCTGACGCTGCCGCCGCTGGCAGCCGTATTCCTCAAGGGTCAATCATGAATATCCTGCACGTCATCAGTGAATGCTACCCGCTCATCAAGACCGGCGGGCTGGCCGACTACGGCTTCAGCCTGCCGCATGCCCAGAAGCAGCATGGTGCCGACGTGCGTATTTTGCTGCCCGGCTACGGTGACGTGATGAATTCCATTGTCGATGCACAGCCTGTCGGGCATTACGAAATCGAGATTGCCGGCAAGCCGCGCTATTTTCGCGTTCTCGAGGTAATGCCCCAGGGTTACGAAGTGCCGGTCTGGCTGGCCGATTGCCCGGAACTGTTCGGCCGTGCCGGCAATCCCTATCTCGACGCCAACGGCATCAACTGGCCGGACAACGCGGAGCGCTATGCCGCATTCTCGAAGCTCGCGGCAGAACTGGCCACCGACGTGCAGAACGCGCAATGGTTGCCGGACGTGGTGCATTGTCATGACTGGCAGACCGGTCTGGTATCGGCCTGGCTGAGCCGCAGCCCGGTGGCACCGCGCTGTATATTCACCATTCACAACCTCGCCTACAACGGCTGGTTCTCCTATGACGAATTCCGTCACCTGCGGCTGCCGACGGACTGGTGGAGCACCGACAGCCTGGAATTCTACGGCGGTATTTCACTGCTGAAGTCAGGCATTGTGTATGCCGACGCAGTGACCACGGTAAGCCGGCGTTACGCGGAGGAGATCCTGACGCCGGAGTTTGGCCACGGTATGGAAGGCGTGCTGAAGGATTTTCGGCACAAGCTGAGCGGCATTATCAACGGTATCGACGAGCATGTCTGGGATCCCATGACCGATCCTTACCTCGAAAAACATTACGGTATCGACGACCGGGAAACCGGGCGCGAGCTCAACCGTGAAGCCCTGTTCAGAATGCTTGACTGGGAGCCGGCCGACAGCGTACCGCGCCGGCCGCTGTTCGGTTCGGTCGGCCGGCTGGTGGAACAGAAGGGCACCGACCTTCTGGTCGAGGCTGCCACGAACATACTGGCCGTACACGACGCCGCCTTTGTCATTATCGGTGACGGTCAGCCGGAATTTGTCGAGCAGTTACAGGACCTCCAGCACCAGTACCCGGACCAGGTGCGGCTGTTCATCGGCTATTCGGAGTGTCTGGCGCACCTGGTGGAGGCAGCGGCGGACTTTTTCGTGATGCCGTCGCGCTACGAACCCTGCGGCCTTAACCAGCTCTACAGTATGCGTTACGGTACGCCGCCGGTGGTTCACCGCGTGGGCGGACTGGCCGACACCGTGGTCGATGCGAATGACGAGAATCTTGCGGCGGATATAGCATCCGGTATCGTGTTTGACAGCCCGACCCCGGATGCCCTGCATGCGGCGCTGTTGCGCGCCATCGAGCTGTATCATGACCAGCCGCACTGGGCGCAGGTGCAACGTACCGGCATGCTCGCGGAGTTCGGCTGGCACAACAACGCGCTGCAGTATCTCGCCCTGTATGAAGGCGCATCGCGGCGCGTGGTACAGGCCATCGGCGAGCAGGACACCCCGGACCACCAGGCGGTGACGTTGCCCGGCATGGGTGCAGCGGCGGGGTAGGGCGAGGTCGAATCCGGCCAGGTCTGCAGGCCCGCCCCGGGGCCTTGCGTTTGCTGTTTCCGGGAGAGCCTGAAGCTATCTGCGACCGGAAGACACGCGGTTGGTCCTGGCGACCAGCCAGGGGCAGGCCGCAAGCCAGTCCGACAGCCTTGCCGCAGGCATGGGTTTGGCAATGAAGAAACCCTGCGCCAGATCGCAGGACATGCCCCGCAACATGGCGAGGCAGCCTTCGTTCTCTACACCTTCTGCCACTACCCGAAGCCCCATATTATGGGCAAGGTCAACGGTCGAGCGCACAATGATCGCATCGTCTGTATCCCGTGCCATGTCCATTACGAATGACTTGTCGATCTTGAGCTCGGCAACCGGCAGGCGTTTCAGGTGGGCGAGGGAAGAGTAGCCGGTGCCGAAATCATCGATCGATAATTGAATGCCGCATGCCACCAGTTCGTCAAGCACCTCCGAGACATGGTGCGGATCGGACATTACAGCGCTTTCCGTCACCTCCATGACCAGGGCGTCGGGACGCAGACAGTTCACACGCTGACACCTTCCGATCTGGTCAGCCAGGTCACCTTCGTGCAGGTTGTACATGGAAAGATTCACCGCCACGCTCAGGTCCCATTTTTTCTCGTTCCATGCCCTGCACTGTGCGGCGGCGGTCTCCAGCGCCCAGTAGGTATAACGTTTCAGCAAGCCACTTTGCTCCAGTGCCGGGATAAAGATATCCGGCGGGATCATGCCGTGCCCGGGGTGATGCCAGCGCATCAATGCCTCGACGCCAATGATGGTATTGCTGGCCAGGTCCAGCTTGGGCTGATAGAAAAGTTCAAGCTGATCCAGATCCAGGGCCTGGTGCAGATCGCCCATCAGTGACAACCGGCTGCGGGTGTTCTGATCGAATCTGGAATCATAAATGGTGACACTGTCGTGACTCTGTTTGGTGACGTACATGGCGATATCCGCACGCTTGAAGAGCGTGGACACATCATCACCATGATCCGGATATACGGCGACCCCGACGCTGGCCCCGACCCGGTAAGAGCCCTTGTCGAGCATGAATGGCTCTTCCAGTGCCTTGTGCAGGTGTTCAGCCACCTTTACGGCCCCGTCCGCGCCGGTATCAGGAACGATAACCGCGAACTCGTCACCACCCAGGCGGCCAACGGTGTCCATCTGGCGGAACTGTTTCCGGAAACGCATTCCGACCTGCCGCAGAAGTTCGTCACCGACTTGATGGCCGAGGGTGTCGTTAACCTCCTTGAAACGGTCAAGATCCACCATGAGAATGGATAGTGGCCGGTTGCCGCGTTTTGCGGCATACAGACCCTGTTGCAGCCGATCCTGAATCAGGTTGCGGTTCGGCAGTCCGGTGAGGCTGTCGTGCAGGGCCATGTGCTCCAGATCCTTGTTGGTCTTTATCAGTTCCTTGTTCAGTATCTGCAGTTCTTGGTGAAAGGCCTCGGCGCGGATCTTTTCCTTTTCCAGATCCTCAAACGCGGCGGCATTCTCGACTGCAATCGCCGCCTGGCTGGCAAACAGGCTGAGCAGATCCAGGTCACGCCTGTCGAATCTGCTTCCGCCGATCTTGTTCAGGCCGGCGATTCCGCCGACGAAGTGTTCCTTGCCAAACAGCGGCACCATAATGATGGTGCAGACTTCTTTTTCCCAGCGGTTGCGCTCGTCCTCACTGAGCCCTTCGAGTCCGCCTTCCCACCAGGGTTTGCGGTTTCGCCAGATCCAGCCACAGACGCCAAGCTCCAGCGGCAGACTCTCACCAATGATTTCATCAATACCCAGACCGGCGCCGGCATGATAGGTGTACTCGGTGCATTGCTTGTTGATCGTCGGGATAAGGACGGTCTCTGCCTGGATCAGATCGCGGGCACGTTCAGCAACCAGCTGCAGGAGCTTGCCGAGGTTGCGTTCGCTGGTAATAGCATCCGCGGTCTCCTTGAACATGCGGATCTCGTACTCACGCAGACGCAATGCCTCCTCCAGCTGCTGGAGGCGGCCAGTGTCATGTCGCAGCGGAAACTTGCTGACGCTTGTCATCTGCTATTGCTGAGCTGTCCCTGTCTGGCCGGGTGATGGTGGGCGGAAGTCTCGTGTAGTGTCCCTGGACGGTATATATATCGTTAAAGGCCCTCTCGACTTGATACGGCAGCGTGTAATCCAGGTCCCGGTCTGACGGAAGGCTGCTCAGGGATGCGGGGGGCGGTAGCGATGCCTGGCTGGCGGGCCGGCCTCGGCCGCCGCCGCTCACGGCGAATGAATAACCGGGATTACAATCAGTTACAGACTATTTGTGTATGTGCCATGATGTGGCAAGCGCGGCGTGCTGATACAGGTGAAGGTCCGCTCATGAAGGGCATGACAACAGATATGCCGGCTGCAGTTGCCGTGAGGTACGCCGTCGCTGCCGCGGCCAACCGGTTACCGATGCCCGTGCCGCCCCCTGCCGTCCGCCGTATCCTGCCTAGTCGGTCAGAATGAACTTTTTGACCGGGCGGCCATCCTCGTATTCGTAGATTACCGGTACCGCAGTGGTCAGTTCCAGCCCCGGCACGTCCTCCTCGGCGAGTCCGTCGAGTTGCATGATGATGGAACGCAGTGAGTTGCCGTGTGCTGACACCAGGACGGTTTCACCGGCCTGCAGGTGGGAAAGGATGCGTGATTCGAAGAACGGCAGTGTGCGTCGCGATGTGTCGGCCAGGCTTTCACCCCCGGGTGGACAGGTCGAGTAGGAACGGCGCCACAACTGCACCTGCGACTCGCCCAGCCGTGCCGCTGTCTGCGCCTTGTCCAGACCCTGCAGGGTGCCGTAGTTGCGTTCATCCAGCGCCTGGCTGGTAAACACCGGGACCTCCTCGGTGGCCTCGCCCTCGTAGTGGTCCCAGCCGTGCCAGTCGGGGTCATGTTCATCGTGCTTGAGTACCGGGCTTTTACCGTTGCAGATGCCGTTGGCCTCGGTCAGGCAGATAACCGCAGTTTCAATGGCACGGATCAACAGGCTGGTATAGCAAACCTGCACGGTGGTGCCGGCCTTTTCCAGCAGGCGCGCTGCCTCGATGGCCTCGCGGCGGCCGCGCGGGCTGAGCGGGATATCCACCCAGCCGGTAAACCGGTTCTGGGCATTCCAGGTGCTCTGGCCGTGCCGGATTAAAATCAGTTGACCCATGTCAAGCTCCGTGATTGATCATTTCTGGTAGTATCGAGCCCTAGCCGGTACCTGATACCGGACAATAACGCAACAAGCCGGGGGGCATCATGCAGGCAGAACAACCGGTAAAACTCCGCATCCAGGAAACCGACATCCTCAGCGCACGGGATACCCTGCAGCTGATGCTGATCGAATATGGAGATGTGCATATCGAGACCCTGGGTCAGTTATTGAGATTGACCCGGACAGCCGAGCAGGAATACTCGCGCATCTGCATCCGTCGATTGTGTACCTGAAACTCCCGCGTATTCCGCGCGCACTCCGAAACTCCCTTACAGCCAGTGCATTAGTCCGCATTCCAGCGGGTGACTGAGCAGGTGGTGGCAGGGGTAGTAGCGGATCTTGAAGTGTTGCAAGCCGCCCGCCGCAAGTTGGTCGCCTGAATCGAACAGATCGCAGCGGAACAGGTTGTGGCCGGCAGCGTTAGTAGCTGCCTCGGAGAACAGGTACCGGTCGAAGATTCTGAAACGGTTGTTGTCTTCCAGCGTACCGCTGATGCATTCGACAACAATATCGTCCGGCTGCAGGCCGTTCAGGTTCAATTCGAGTTCCAGTGACAGGGTCTCGCCGGCATTGATCGAGTCTGGCACCCCGGTAGTCAGTTGTCCCTCGATGCCCGGCCAGGCATTCTCGATGCGCTGTTTCCAGGCGGCCAGCTCGCGTGCACCCGCTGCACTGTTGCTGCTCATGCGGCGGCCCTCGCGCGCGGCCGGTGCATAGGATTGCCGCAGGTAATCGATGGCCATGCGTATGGTATTGAAACGCGGCAGTATGGTCTTCATGGAGGCGCGGGCCATGCGCAGCCATTCATCCGACTGACCTTCCTCGTTGCGCGTGTAATAGGCAGGGATAACCTGGTATTCAAGGATATTCATCAGCTCGACTGCCTCGATCTGTTCGCGCCGGTCGTAGTCGAATTCGGGGTGTGGCATGATTCCCCAGCCGTTCTCGCCGTTCCAGGCCTCAGCCCACCAGCCATCGGTGACACTGAGATTGATCGCGCCGTTAATGGCGGCCTTCATGCCCGAGGTACCACAGGCCTCCATCGGGTATTGCGGCGTGTTCAGCCACACATCCACGCCGGGCAGGACTTCCTGTGTCATCGACAGGTTGTAGTTCTCCAGCAGGATAATTTTGCCAAGAAACTCCGGTTGCAGGCTGATTTCGTAGATCCTGCGTAGCAGGTCCTGGCCGGGCTTGTCGCTGGGATGAGCCTTGCCGGCGAAGAACAGGATGACCGGGCGGTCCGGGTTGTTGACCAGCCGTGCCAGCCGGTCCATGTCACGGAAGATCATGCCGGCGCGTTTGTAGGTGGCGAAACGCCGCGCAAAGCCGATCAGCAGGGTGTTGACGTCGTGTGCAGTGAGCCTGGCGGTGATCTGTCCGACGAGCGATTTGGTCTGCGCGCAGCGTTCGAACTGGCGCACCGCACGCTGGCGGATGTCTTCCAGCGCCGCGGCCTTGAGCAGTTGTCGTACACTCATGAACACGTGATCCGGGATATTGTCGATAAAGTCTTCCCAGAATGCGCTGTCGGTCAGCTTGGAACGCCAGCCGCCCCCCATGTACATCTCGAACAGTGCTGTCCAGGAACGCGCCAGGTAGCTGTCCACGTCGGCGCCGTTGGTGATATAGCCCATCGGGTTTTCCGATACCTCGACTTCCGGCCAGGTGTCTGCCTCCATGGCCGAGGCAATATCGCCGTGGATGCGGCTCACACCGTTGCGGAAACGCGAACCACGGATTGCCAGCGAGGTCATGCAGAAGCCGCCGGGATTGCGATCGCTGTCGCCCAGCTTCATGAACTTGTCTTCGCTGATGCCCAGTTCCTTGATAATCGAACCGAAGTAGCTGCGCATGGCATCGTACGCAAACACGTCGTGTCCCGCCGGCACCGGCGTGTGGGTAGTGAAGGCGGTTCCGGCGGCAACCAGCTCCAGCGCGCTGTCGAATTTGAGGCCCTTGCCGATGTGTTCCCGGCAGCGCTCCAGGATCAGGAAAGCGGCATGGCCCTCGTTGATGTGCCAGACCGTGGGACTGAGTTGCATGGCGCGCAGGGCGCGCACACCGCCGATGCCGAGGATGATCTCCTGCTGGATGCGTGTTTCATGATCCCCGCCGTACAGTTGTGAGGTGATGACACGATCGCGGTCATTGTTTTCCGGTACATCACTGTCCAGCAGCAACAGGCGGATATGGCCAACCTTGGCCTCCCAGACCCGCAGCACAAGCGTGCGATCCGGCAGCTCGACCTGCACGAAGACGTCCGCACCGCTGCTGTCGACGGCCGGTGTGACCGGCAGATCGCTGGGGTTATTGTAACGGTTGTCGGCGATCTGGTTACCGTCACAATCGATGCGCTGGGCGAAATAGCCGTGCCTGTAGAGGATGCCGATACCGATGAAAGGTACCCACAGGTTGCTCATCGCCTTGCAGTAATCGGCGGCGAGAATGCCGAGACCACCGGCGTAGATCGGCATACTTTCATGGAAGCCGTATTCGGCGGAAAAGTAGGCTACCAGGTCGTCATCGGCTGACAGGTACTGGTCGCCGTGGGTGGCCGGCCGATTTTCCATGTACGTATCGTAGCGCGAGAGTACGTGCCGGTACTCTGTGAGCAGGATAGGGTCCTGGGCCGCCCGGTTGATGCGGTCCTGGCGCAATCGGCGCAGGAACACGCGCGGTCGCTGCATGCAGGCATCCCAGCATTCAGGGTCAAGATGGCGGAACAGCTGGCGCACGTCGCGATTCCAGCTGTAGTACAGGTCGTTGGCAAGTTCTGCAAGCCGTGCGAACCGATCCGGTAGTACCGCGCGTATTTCGACGCTGTAGCGCTTGCCGGTACTGATCGTTTTATTCTTATCTGAGCTGCCCAAGTAAAGTGTCCTGCTAACGGGTTGGAATATGTGGTCTGGAGGCTATCACGGTTCGTTCTCCATGACGATATAGGCGGTCGGGCACTCGTGCGCGCACAGACCGCAGCCCTTGCAGTAGTCATAGTCGAATACATAGCCCGGCTCGGCATCGCGGGTCTTCAGCACGGCCACGTCAGGACACAGCGTCCAGCAATTGTCGCAACTCATGCAGTTTCCGCATGACAGGCAGCGCTGTCCCTCGGCGATGGCCTCGTTCCGATGCAGTGTGCCGGTGACCTCGATCTCGGCAGTGCGTTCCGTGACCGGGACTACCGGGGCCACGGCGGCCCGGCGTGGTTCGAAGTAGTTGATGTTGAGCTGATCGAAGCGGATTGGAACGATTTCGACGCCGTTCGCATCACCCTCGAGGTGTTGCAGGTCATGTGCGATGGCCAGTGCCGCCCTGCGGCCGTCGCCGATGGCGGCGCTGACCGAACCGCGGTCGCCGCGCGCGTCTCCGCCGGTGTAGATACCGGGATGTCCGGCGATGTGTCCCTGCGCATCGGCATGCAGGAAGGCTGCATGATCCAGCAGGACCTCCATGCCGGCCGGGTCTACCTCCTGGCCGATCGTCGGGATCACCTGCTCGACATGCAGCAGGGACTCAGTGCCTTCGAACGAGACATGGCGCTTGCCGTTCGTGCTGTCCAGCATTTCCTTGCGATGCACCAGTTCCAGTCCGACCACCTGTTCGCCGCGCAATACCAGACGCTGAACGCCGCGGTGCTGATGGATGATGACACCTTCTTCCAGCGCCTGCTCGATTTCCCGTGCGATGGCGGGCATCACGTCGACCGGTGTTGCGCCATCGCGCGGCAGTGACTGGTGGGTGATGACGTGCACCTCGGCGCCGCTGGTATGGCGGATCACGCGCGCCAGGTCAATCGCGGAATTACCGCCACCGACAATGGCCACGCTGTTCCATTCCGGTATGGTGCCGACATCTATCCAGCGCTGCAGCAGGCTCAGCCCGACGTGCAGGTCGTGCGGTGTCGCACCGTCGATATCCCAGTGACGGTTGCGTTGTGTGCCGGGTGCAATCATGACGGCAGGGTATTCCTCGTGCAGTTCGGCCAGGGAAAAATCCCGGCCAAGTTGCTGCCCGGACCGGAACTCGATACCCATGGCAAGCAGGCGTTCCAGCTCACCATCCAGCACGTCGCGTGGCAGGCGATACGGTGGCAGCGCACTGCGCAACAGACCGCCGGCCAGCGGCCGGGTTTCGTACAGGTGTACCGTGTAGCCTTGTTGCCGCAGATGCCAGGCAGCCGAGCAACCAGCCGGGCCGGCACCGACAACGGCGACTGTTTCCTGGTGCGGTGCTGTCACGGGCGCCGGGTAATCCCAGCCTTCCTGCAGTGCACGGTCGCCAAGCCAGCGCTCTACATGGTGTATGGCAATCGGCTCATCGTACTGGCCGCGGTTGCAGGCATGTTCGCAGGGATGGTGACAAACCCGCCCCGTAATGGCAGGCAGTGGATTGACACGGACCAGGTTCTCCCAGGCTTCCCGGAAGCGTTCATCCTCGACCAGTGCCAGCCAGGCCTGGGCATCTTCTCCGGCCGGACAGGCTGTGTGGCAGGGTGCCGCGCGGTGCTGGTGTGTCGGCCGCTGCATGCGCCAGCTGCCGGTGTGGTAACGCAGTGAACTGCCCGGGTGGGCGAAGGCTCCGCGTGTCAGCTTCAGGCCCATCGCATGCCTCCGCGGCGCACCGTGTCGGAACCCTCGCTATCGCGGTTGTCGGCAAGATTGCCGCTCAGACGGTAGGTTTCGATATTGTGATCGGCCAGTGCCTGCAGGTGTTCCAGTTCCTCGCGTGCGCGCTCGTCGTCGGCAAACAGGTGGCGGAAGCGGGTCTGCAATGCAAGATATTCGGTTACCGGGTGCGGGCTGCGGATCGGCATGACACCGGCCAGCCGGCCGCGCTCCAGCTCGATCACCGGGAACAGCCCGGTTTGTACCGCCAGTCGCGCGACCTCGATACTGAGCGAACCGTCATGCCCCCAGCCCAGCGGGCAGGGCGAATGGATGTGCAGGAAGGTCGGTCCGTCAATGCCCAGGGCGCGCCGTACCTTCTTGCGGATGTCAGACGGATAGGCGACCGAAGCGGTGGCGGCGTACGGGATATGGTGCGCGGCCACGATCGACACGATGTCCTTTTTGAGGTGTCGCTTGCCCATGCGCAGTTTGCCGGATGGCGAGGTGGTGGTGGCCGCCGCGTGCGGTGTGGATCCGGAACGCTGGATACCGGTGTTCATATACGCCTCGTTGTCGAAACATACGTACAGCATGTTGTGACCGCGTTCCAGCATGCCGGACAATGCCTGGAATCCGATATCGAAGGTACCGCCGTCACCACCCATGGCGATGACGCGGGTGGCCTTGCCCTGGCTTTTCAGTGCGGCCTCCATGCCGGCACCGATGGCGGCGCTATTCTCGAACAGCGAGTGCATCCAGGGTACCCGCCAGGACGATTCCGGCCACGACGTGGTAAATACTTCCAGGCAGCCGGTGGCATTGGCGTACATCACGTCCGGACCGGCAGCCTCGGTGACCAGTCGTGCCGCCAGCGCTTCCCCGCAGCCAAGGCAGGCGCGGTGGCCGGACTCAAGGCCCGAGAAGCGAGGCTGCAACCGGCGCAGTTCACGCAGGGCCGGGTGTTCACTGTTGTCAGTCATGATCTGCCCTCGTCGTTTACATGGTCGCCGGCAGGCGGTCCGGTATCAGGTCGAGTACCGCATAGGGCAGACCGCTGCCGTTCTGCAGCGCCTCGTGCAGGCGCGGGTAGATATCCATCGGGACGTCGCGACCGCCAAGCCCGACACTGAAATTGTGCACCCGCGGGGCATCTTCCATCTCGCTCAGGGCCGCGCGTATCTCGGCGCCGACGATCCCGCCACTACCCGGTGAAATGGCGCGTTCGACCACTACCAGATCACTCAGGCCACGGCAGGCGGCACGCAGCGCGTCGGCCGGGAACGGACGGAAACAACGCAGGGTGAGCAGGCGCGTGGCCGGCAGGTCGGAGTACTGGTCGCGCGCGGCCTCCAGCGTGCCGGAAATCGAACCCAGGGTCAGGATACCGATGCGGGCATCCTCAGGACCGTCGCTGCCCAGCAGCGCATATTGCGTACGGCCACTGATTTCCTGCCAGGTCCGGGCGGCATTTTCGATGACCGG
>Ga0210144_1001054_pt1 | contig 12201 bp, 9 predicted proteins | sample Muzzi_PWA_D2_FD_185532 | JGI IMG/M metagenome (GOLD analysis project Ga0210144, IMG submission 185532) | Wetland microbial communities from San Francisco Bay, California, USA, that impact long-term carbon sequestration - Muzzi_PWA_D2 (SPAdes) | ecosystem: Environmental > Aquatic > Marine >...
CTCCCGCCGCGCCCCGCCTCGGCGAAGGCAGAAAGCTCGGCGCCGGGGCGAAGGCAGCCGCTCCCCAACGTGCCCTCCTCGACTACCTGCTCGCCCCATGAGGAACCGCGGCGGCATACAGGGGGTCGCGAGCAGCCCGGCGATCGTCGGCGCGGTCACCGTCCTGGTCCTGATCGTCGCCGTCTTCCTCGCCTACAACGCCAACAACGGCCTGCCCTTCGTCTCCACCTACGACATCAAGGCGCGGGTGCCGAACGCGGACGCCCTGGTCAACGGCAACGAGGTGCGGATCGGGGGCTCGCGGGTCGGCGTGGTCCGGGCGGTGACGCCCGTGCACACCGGTGACGGCGGCGTCGCCGCACAGCTCGACCTCCAGCTCGACAAGGGCGCCGAACCGATCCCGGTCAACTCGACGATCATCATCCGCCCCAAATCGCCGCTCGGCCTCAAGTACCTGCAGATCGTCCCGGGCGATTCCGCCACCGGCCTGCAGGCGGGGGGAACGCTGCCGCTCGCCGCCGCCCGGCCCGAACCGGTCGACCTCGACCAGTTCTTCGACATGTTCGACAGGAGAACCCGGACCGCGGTCCAGCGCAACCAGGCCGGATTCGGCAACGCCCTCGCCGGCCGCGGCCCGCAGCTCAACGCGGCCTTCGGCTCGCTCCGGGAACTGGTCGAAACCGCTCAGCCGGCGCTGCGCACGATCGTCGCCCCGGGCACCAACTTCGCCGGGTTCTGGCGGGCCCTGGAGGCGCTCTCGGCGACGGTGGCCCCGGTCGCCGAGACGCAGGCGAGCATGTTCGTCGCCCTCGATCGCACCTTCGCCGCCCTGGCCCGCGTCTCGCGGCCGTTCATCCAGGAAACGATCTCCAAAGGCCCGCGGACGCTCGACGCGGCCAACGCCGACCTGCCGGTGCTGCGACCCTTCCTCCGCGACTCCGAACGCTTCTTCACGGCGCTGGGGCCGGGTGCCAAGGCGCTTGGCAAGACGTCGCCGACGATCGACGCGGCGCTGCGGGCCGGCATCCCCGCCCTCAACCGTTCGCCTACCCTCAACGCGCAGCTCACCCCGACCGCGGAAGCGCTGCTCGCCTTCCAGGAAGCGCCCGGTGTGTTCAGCGGGCTCGAACTGCTGATCGACACCAACAACCTGCTCGACCCGTCGCTGCCGGTGCTCACCCCCGCTCAGACGCAGTGCAACTACGTCAGCCTGGTGTTCAAGAACCTGGCCGACGCGTTCAGCGAAACCAACGGCAGCGCCAACTGGCTCGGGGCGATCGCCTTCGAGCCGCCCAACGGGCCGAACGCCGAGTCGGCACCGTCCTCGGCGCCCGCAAACGGCCCCGAAACCCGGAACCACCTCCACTTCAACCCCTACCCGAGGACCGGCCAAGGCGGCGTTTGCGAAGCGGGGAACGAGCGCTACGCGTCGGGCAAGACCGTGATCGGCCGCTCGCCCCAGCTCTGGGGAACCACCACCAGAGGCGGAGGGGAAGGCTGATGGGACGCCTGCCGGAGCGAGACACCAGGGACGGAGCCACCAGGGGTGGCTTCAAGTGGCGGCCGAGCAACGCGGCGATCGCGGTGCTGTTCATCGTGATCTTCACGGTCGGCCCCTACCTCGCGTTCACCGGACACGTCCCCTTCACCGGCTACGGCTACACGCTGGATGCGACCTTCGCCAACGGGGCGAACATCTCCACCAACTCGCCGGTGCGGATCGCCGGCGTCGACGTCGGCAAGGTGATCGAAACCAGCCGCGACGGCAACGCGACCACAGTCACCTTCACGGTCGAAGGCAAGGGCCGGCCGGTGCACGACGACGCATTTGCCCAGATCCGCCCGCGGATCTTCCTCGAGGGCAACTTCTTCGTCGACCTCGATCCCGGCAGCCCCAGTGCCCCCGAGCTGGACAGCGAAGCGACGATCCCGATCGGCCACACCTCGACCGCGGTCCAGCTCGACGAGATCTTCAGCGCCCTGCAGTCCCCGGTGCGGGCCGACCTCAGCCGCCTGCTGGAGAGCTACGGCGAAGCGCTGACCCGCGAGCCGAGCGCCGCCGAAGACGCCACCCAGCTCCCCGAGGTGAAAGGCAAGACCGGCGCCGAAGCCCTCAACGGCGCCTTCCGCTACGGCGGACCGGCGGGCCGCTACAGCGCCCAGGTGACCAATGCCCTGCTCGGCACCAGCCCGCGCGATCTCTCCCGCCTGGTGGCGAGCGCCGGCCGCACCTTTGCCGCCCTCGCCAACCGCGAGGCCGACCTGCAGGGCCTGATCGTCAACTTCGACACCTTCACCGGCGCCCTCGCCGCCCAGTCGGCGAACCTCTCGGCCACCGTCCACCGCGCCGCGCCGACGCTGCGGACCGCGCGACGCTCGCTGGTCAGCCTCAATCGCACGCTGCCGCCGCTGCGCGCCTACGCAATCGAGCTGCGGCCCGCGGTCGCGGAGCTGCCCGCGCTGATCGCGGCCGGCGAACCGTGGCTGAGGCAGGCGTACCCGCTGCTCTCCGGCAAGGAGGCCGGCGGCACCGCGAAGCTGCTGGCGGAAGCGATCCCCGGCCTCGCCGGCGCCGCCCAGGCCGGCAAGGCGAAGGCGCTGCCGCAGCTCAACCGGCTCAGCCTCTGCACCACCAAGGTGATCGTCCCGACCGGGAACCAGACGATCGAAGACCGCTTCAGCACGGGCGGGCCCAACTACCGCGAGTTCTTCTACTTCCTGGCGAACTTCGCCGGCTGGGGCCAGAACTTCGACGGCAACGGCCCCTACCTGCGGCTTCAGCCCGGTGGAGGCGACGCGCTCGTCAAGCAGGAGAACCCGAAGGGCAACCTCAGCACCGAGAAGCAGGACTGGGCGCACACCGTCGCCGCGCCGCTCGGCGTGCAACCGCAGCTAGGCGGGCGGCCGCCGAAGAAGCCCGAAGTCCGCTGCGACAGCAACCCCGTCCCCGACCTCAACGGCGCGCTCGGCCAGGCCGGCGCGCCCAACCTGACGCCATGACCGAGCGGACGCCGAAGACCAGCCGCTGGCGGCACTTCCGCGCCACCTTTTCGCGGCAGGCGCGCGGGCGCGGCAAAGACTCGATCGCGATCGCCGTCCTGGTCGTCGCCGGGATCACGATGACGCTCTGGATCTTCATCCAGCAGAAAGCGGCGCTGCCCTCCTGGGCGCCGTTCGTCGGCGAAGACTTCGTCCACATGACGGCGGACTTCAACAACGCGCAGGCGATCACTCCGGGACAGGGCCAGGCAGTGGTGATCGCCGGCGTCCAGGTCGGCAAGATCTCCTCGGTCGACCTCGAAGACGGCCACGCGGTGGTCGGCATGGACGTCGAGCCGAAATACCTGAAGCTGATCCATCCCGATGCGACGCTGCTGCTTCGGCCCAAAACGAACCTCAACGACATGGTGGTGGAGATAAGCCCCGGCAAGGGCAGCGGCCAGGTCGAAGCGGGACACGACTTCCCGCTCTCCCAGACCGAACCGAGCATCCCCTTCGAGGCCCTCCTCGCGACCCTCGACGGCGACACCAGGCAGTACCTGCAGCTGCTTGTCGCCGGCGGCGCCAAGGGGATCGGCGGCCGCGGCCGGCAGCTCTCCGGCGCCTTCCGCCGCCTGCAGCCCTTCGCCCACTACATCGCCAACCTCAACCGGGCGGTCGCCCAGCGCCGCGTCGCGCTGGCGCGGGTGATCCACGACTTCGGCCTGCTGACCGCCGAACTAGGCCGGCACGACACCCAGCTGGAACGCTTCGTCACCGCCTCCCGGGCGTCGCTCGGCAACTTCGCCAACCAGCAGCAGTCGATCCAGGAATCGCTGGTCGAGTTCCCGGCGACCCTCTCCGCCCTGCGTGCTGCCCTCGCCAGCTCCAACCGCTTCTCCCAGGTGGCGCGGCCGGCGCTGCTCGGGCTGATCCCACAGGCGCAGGCGCTCGGCCCGGCGCTGAAGGCGAGCGAGCGCTTGTTCAAGCAGACCGTGGCACCGATCCGCGATCAGATCCGGCCCTTCACCCGTCAGGTCCGCCCGGTGCTCGTCCACACCAAGCAGGGCTCCTCCGACCTCGACACGACCGTGAGCGAATTCGGCAGCTCGCTCGGCGCACTCAACGGCTTCTTCAACGAGCTCGCCTACAAGCCGAAGGGGTCGCGGCAGAGCTTCCTCTTCTACCTGCCCTGGTTGAACCACGACATCAATGCCAGCTTCAACCTGGCCGACGCGGGCGGGCCGATCGCCCGGGGGCTGGTGATGATCTCCTGCAATGGCTCCTACATCGCAAACGGGATCGTCCCGCTGAAGCCGTACCTGCAGACGGTCATCCAGGGCGCGCGCGTCCCCACGCCGGAGGAAATCCCGCTCGCCGGCAGCACGAGCGGCCACTGCGAATACAGGGCGCGATGAGCAAGCGAGCCCCCAGCACCGCGCAGCTCCTGCTCATCGCCGGCTTCGCGCTGTCCTGCTTCGGGATCCTGCTCTTCCTCTGGATCACCTTCGGCGGCCCGACCCCGTTCAAGGCGAAGCCCTACGAGATCAAGATCCCGTTCAACGAGGCGGCCCAGCTAGCCGAACAGTCCGACGTGCGGATCTCCGGCGTCTCGGTCGGCAAGGTGCAGAAGATCGAAGAGGCGCCGAGCGGCAAACGGGCGCTTGCGACGATCGCAATCGAAGACAAGTACGCGCCGATCCCGCAGGGCACCCGCGCCATCCTCCGCACCAAGACGCTGCTCGGCGAGACCTATGTCGAGCTGACGCCCGGCGACTCGAAGGCCCCGCAGCTCCACGACGGCTCCACCTTGGCGCTGGGAAACGTGGCCGAATCGGTCCAGCTCGACGAGATCCTCCGCACCTTCAACACCCGCACCCGGTCCGCCTTCCAGGAATGGATGCAGGAAGCCTCGGTGGCGATCGGCGGCCGCGGCCAGAGCCTCTCCTACGCCCTCGCCGAGCTCGATCCGACCCTCGCCGAATTCGATCGCCTCTTCCGGGTGCTGGACACCCAGCGGCTCGCGGTCGGGCAGCTGTTCCGCAACGGCGCCGTCACCCTGCGGGCGCTGCGGGGTCGCGAAGGGCAGCTGGCCTCGCTGATCCGCAGCTCGAACGCCGTCTTCCGGACGGTCGCGGCCCGCGACCGCGACCTGGAAGCGTTGTTCCGCGCCTTCCCGACCTTCCAGGACGAGTCGAGGCTGACCCTCGACCGCCTCAAAGAGTTCGCAGTCAACACCGACCCGCTGATGCGCCAGCTGGTGCCGGCGGCGGAACAGCTATCGCCGACCCTGATCGCCACCTCGCGTCTGGCGCCGCAGGCGAAGGGCTTCTTCGAAGGGCTGGAAACGGTGATCGACCGGGCTCCGAGCGGCTTCCCGGCGCTGCGCAAGCTGTTCCGCGACGAGTTCCCGCCGCTGCTGCGGGCGGCCACGCCCTTCCTGCGCAACCTCAACCCGATCCTCAGCGGCCTCGAACTCTACAAGCGCGACCTCGCCGGCACGCTGGGGAACGTCGCCGCGGCGAGCAACGCCGTCCACCTCAGCACGGCGGGCAAGCAAATCCACTACCTGCGCTTGCAGGGCCCGTTCGGCCCCGAATCGCTGTCCACCTACCCCGATCGCCTCACCGCCAACCGCAACAGCGCCTACAGCCAGCCCCGCTCGGCGGCGCGCCTCGCGAAGGGGCTGCTCAACTTCCACACCGGCCAGTGCAGCGCCGGAATCGTCGCCACGCTGAACCCCGACACGCCAAACGAATCGGACTTCAACCAGCGCACCGGGGGGGACGTCGTCAAAGCGACCGCCTTCTTCGAACGGCTCAAGCTCTACGCCTACGCCGGACAGGAAAGCTCCGCAACGATCCCCGCCCCGGCCTGCAGCCCCCAGGCGCCGTTCGAACCGATCTACGGCAGCGGCCCGAAGACGATCTACCAGCACACCTACGAACAGTCCCAGCCCTAGGCTCTCAGCCCCTCGGCGTGCAGGGCACGACGAGGCCGCTCCTCAGCACCGTGGTGGAGGCAGTGCCGGGCACGCCTGCTTCGTTCCTGAACAGCGCCTTGAGGACCTTCGCACGGAAGCGGCCGTCCCGGCACCTGGCCTTCAGATAGCTCTGCTTCCTGCCCTTGTAGCTGAAGATCCGCTTGATCTTGAACTTGAAGTTGAGCAGCGAGCCGCTGCCGCCGGCGATCACCGGGATCCTCGCGACCGTGTGGAAGCCGAAGCGGCCCTTGTGGATCTTCTTGATCGTCACCACGGTGACGATCGCCGCCGGCACGGGCACGGTGATGAAGGAGTGGATGAAGAGCGTCGTCTTGCGCCCCTTGGTGCCGCCGTTGAACAGGATCAGCGGGCTGTGAGCGGTGATCGACCGCTGTTCGGGGAAGCTGATCTGCACGTTGACCCTTCCGTTGCCGACGATCGCCTTGCCGCAGACCCGCTTCGCCCCCTTGGTGTCGCGCGCCTCGAGCTGGCCGCGCCTGCAGGTCGGCAGGCCCCTCGCGTTGAGCGCACCGTTCTTGTCGATGTCGATGATCACCTTGCGCAGCGCCGAGGGATGGGTGTTGTCCGAGGTCCTGGCCTTGCCGCTGATCTGCAGGGCGATCGGCGCCAGCCGCTTCTTCGGCAGCTTCTTCGGCGAGACGTTGCTGCCGAAGGTGAGGATCAGGTTGCCGACGCGGACCGTCGTCGACGCCGCGCTGGCGATCGCCGCGCCTCCCAGGGCGAGTACGGCACTCAGGGCGATTGCGGCGAGAAGGTTTTTGCGTATCACGCTCTTCCTCCTTGTCGGCCGGCCCGCAAGGACCCGGCCGTAGAGCTTCGATCTGTGCCTCCGGTGGCGGAATTCAGCCCCGGCCTCTACCTAAACCCGGCCAGGCACGGAAAAGAGCGGCCCGGAGGCCGCTCTTTTGCGCTGCGGTCGCCCTGCGTGGAGGGCGGTTGAACCTTCCCGTCAGCCCTTCGGAGTGCAGGAACGGATGACCGTGCCCTGCAGGGTCGTCTTGGTGCGCGGGCCGCCCGCTTCGTTGATGAAGACGGCGTTTTTCACGTCTGCGTTGAAGTGACCGTCGGGGCACTTGGCTTCGATGAGGCTCCTCTTCTTGCCCTTGTAGGTGTACTTCTTCCCGAAGTTGATGCTGAATTCGAGCGTCGAGCCGCTGCCGCCGGCGATCACCGGGACCTTGGAGACCGAGCGCAGCCCGTAGCGGCCCTTGTGGATCTTCTTGATCGTCACCGTTGTGACCACCGCGGCCGGCACCGGCACCGTGATGAACGAGTGGATGAAGAGCGTCGTCTTGCCGCCCTTCGTGCCTCCGTTGAAGACGGTGATCGGCGCGTTGACGCCGATCGGGCGCTGTTCGGGGAAGGCGATCTCGAACTTCCCCTTGCCCTTGCCGACGATCGCCTTGGGGCAGGCCTTCTTCGCGGCGGCGGTGTCGCGCGACTCGAGCTGGCCGCCCCTGCAGGTCGGCAGGCCGGTGGCGTCGAGCTTGCCGTTCTTGTCGAAGTCGATCGTCGCTTCCCTGAAGGCTGCCGGATGGGCGCCGTCCTTGCTGGCGATCTTGCCGCTCACGCGCACGGTCACCGGGGCGCGCTTGTTCTTGGGCAGCGCCTTCGGTGTCACGCCCCCGTCGGCCTTGAGGACCAGGTTTCCTGCCTGAAAGGTGTCGAACTTCGCGGTTGCGACCGCGGCGACCCCCAGGCCCAGCACCGCGCTCAGGGCAAGTGCCACTAGCAAGTTTCTACGCATATCGCTTTCTCTCTCCTTTGTCGGCCTGCCCGTCAGAGGCCCCGGCCATTGGACGCTTGCTCTATCCCTCCACGTTAAGAAATTACCAGCCTCGATCCTCGGGGAGACCCGCGCGCTCACACAAAGAGCGCCTTAACACGACCGCCTCAGCCCCCGCGCATCGAGAGCCGGACCCGATCGTGCTCCGCCGCGGCCCCGTCGGGTCCGAGGAAAGGGAGAGTGATCCAGAAGATCAGGTCCGGGATGCGGCTGGGGAGGCGGGAGGCGGCGCCGTGCAGGATCTCGCTGTAGAGCAGCTCGTTGACGCCGCCGGCCAGCGACAACGAGGTGATCCCCGGCAGCTCCACATCTGTCTCGGCCCGGCCGGCATCGAGGAAGCCGGTGAATTGGCGCAGCGCAGCGTCCCTGCGTGCCAGCGCCTTGGGGCCGGCAGCCAGCACCTCGACGATCGCGAACCGCGCCTCATCGGGGTGCGCGGCGAGGTGCTCTAGCAGCGCTCCCAGCCCCCCCGCAAGACGCTCGGCCCAGGGCGCCCCGGGCTTCGCCTCGAATCCCCTGGCCGTCTCTCCGAGCAGTTTGCCCAGCAGCCGGTCGTACGCGGCGAGGAAGCAGTCCTCCCTGCTCGTGAACAGCTCGTAGAAGGTCTTTCTCGATACGCCTGCGACGCCGATCACGTCCACCACGCGCGTCTCGGGGTAGCCGCGCTCGGCGACGACTTCGATCATCGCTTGCAGGATCCGGCGCCGCTGGGACTCCGTCACCGCCTCCCGCGGCAGCCCGTGACGACCCCTCGGCAGCCGCTCGCCACGCCTGGCCGTGCGTCTACCAGAAGCCACCTCCAGACTGTAGAGCAGGAAGGCGGGAATCGCGAAACGTTGGGACGCCTGCACCCTGGTGCCGCCTCGTCTACGCGGCGCGCAGGTGCGGCTCATCGCCTATCCACACCACCTGGTCGCGCCCGGGTCCGACGCCGACGAGGCGGATCGGGACGCCGGCGAAGCCGGCGACGAAATCGAGGAAGGCGCGGGCCTGAGGAGGCAGGTCGGCCTCGCTGCGGCAGGTGCTCAGATCGGCCTCGAAGCCGGGCAGTTCCTCGTACTCGGGCTCGGCCGAGTGGAGGATCGACTGGTGGTAGGGAAAGGTGTCGAAGACCGCTCCCTCGCGAGAGCGGTAGCGGACAGCGACGCGCAGCGGGTCGAGTCCGCTCAGCACGTCGAGCTTGGTGATCGCCAGGGCGCTCATCCGGTTGAGGCGAACGGCGTAGCGCAGGGCTACCAGGTCGATCCAGCCGCAGCGCCGCTCGCGCCCGGTGGTGGTGCCGAACTCGTGTCCCCTCTCCAGCAGGTGGCGGCCGACCGCGTCGTCCAGCTCGGTGGGGAAGGGGCCGGCGCCGACCCGGGTCGCGTATGCCTTGGCCACTCCCCAGACCTCGTCGATATCGGTCGGCCCGACCCCCGCGCCGACGCAGGCCGCCCCGGCGATCGGATTGGACGAGGTGACGAACGGATAGGTGCCGTGGTCGAGGTCGAGCAGGGTCGCCTGGGCGCCCTCGAAGAGCACCGTGCCTCCCCCGTCCAGCACGTTCCAGCAGAGTCGCGAGGTGTCGGCGATGTGGGGCTCGAGGCGATGCCCGTAGCCGGCGAACTCCTCGCTCATCGTGTGCAGGTCGAGGCGCGGGTCGGGAGCGTCGGCAACCGACTGATCGCCTCCCTCGCGTCCCCCTCCGCCGGCCTCCTTGCGCAGCTTGCGCCGCTGCACGGACAGTTCGCGCAGCGCGTGCTGCTTGGGCTCCAGCGCGGCGAGGATCTTCTTGCGCAGGATCTTCTCGTCGAGCAGGTCCTGCACGCGGATGCCGAGCCGCAGCGCCTTGTCTGCGTAGCAGGGGCCGATGCCACGCCGCGTGGTGCCGATCGAGAGCTTGCCCAGCTTCACCTCGCCGGCCGTGTCGAGCAACACGTGGTAGGGCATGATCAGGTGGGCGTTGGCGGAGATCCGCAGGTTGCCGACATCGACGCCGCGGCGCTTCAGCCCCTCGATCTCCTCGAGCAGGATGCGCGGGTCGAGGACCACCCCGTTGCCGATCACGCAGGCCTTCTCCGGGTAGAGGATGCCGGAGGGGATGAGGTGGAACTTGAACTCCTCGCCGTCGCGGACGATCGTGTGGCCGGCGTTGTTGCCGCCCTGGAAGCGGACGATCGCCTCCGCCCGCTCGGCGAGCAGGTCGGTGACCTTGCCCTTCCCCTCGTCGCCCCACTGGGCGCCGACTATGACTACGCCTGGCATAGCGCTGGAGATTGTGACTGGTTTAGGCGCCGACCGCGCGCGCCTGCTCGCGGCGGTCCGGCCCGAACAGGGGCAGCGGATCGTCGCAGATCTCGATCAAGCGTGACACGGTGCGCGAGCCGATCTGCTCCTCGAGCTGCCTGCGCCCTTCCTCGACGTCCCGGCCCGCGTTGCTGGTGACCAGCATCGACCGCTGGTTCTCGTAGCGCTCGTTGACCAGCGCGTAGAGCTGCTCGACCACCCAGTCGGTGTGCCGCTCGGCGCCGAGGTCGTCGATGTAGAGCAGGTCGACCGAGGTCAGCCGCCGGAAGAAGGCCTCGTATGCGTCCTCGTGCTCGCTCGCCTGGTAGGTCTGGCGGATCTGGGTCAGCAGCCTAGGGGTGAAGTAGACAGCGACGGTGCGGCCGGCAGCCAGGGCGAGCTTCGCGATGAGCATCCCCAGGGTGGTCTTGCCGGTTCCGGTATTCCCCATCAGCCACAGGCCCCTGCCGGCGGCGAGGTTCTCGTCGAGCTCGTCGACAAAAGCCCGGACGGCGTTGACCACGTGGCGGGTCGTCATCTCGCGCGCCATGTCGCTGACCGGCGGGCGGTCGAAAGAGACGCCGCGGTAGCGCGGCGGGATCGCCGAGGCGACCCCGCGGACACGGCCGCGCCTCAGCCGCTCCTCGCGGCACTCGCAGGGTCGCGCCACGTCCTCGGGGCCGAGGATCCAGCCGGAGCCGTCGCAGGCGCCGAGCGGACAGGCCCGCTCGGCGAACGGCTCGCTGCGGGGGGTCGCCGCCATCAGAAGTCGGGGCCCGCGCTCGCCGCGTCCTCCAGAGGCGGTCCTTCTCCGGCCGGCTGCTCGACCGGCCGATCGTGGCCGGAGAAGTCAGCGAATTTCGGGAAGCGGTCGAGGAAGACCAGCTTCGGCGAGCCGATCGGCCCGTTGCGGTGCTTGGCGATGATCACGTCGGCCAGCCCGTCCGGCTCGTCTTCGGGGTCGCGGTAGTAGTCCTCCCTGTAGAGGAAGGCGACCAGGTCCGCGTCCTGCTCGATGGAGCCCGACTCCCTCAGGTCCGACAGCATCGGCTTCGGCGGGTGCCGCTGCTCGGGCGCCCGGGAGAGCTGGGAGATCGCCAGCACCGGCACCTCCAGCTCGCGGGCGAGGATCTTCAGGCCCCGGCTCATCTGGCCGACCTGCTCGACCCGGTTGGCGCGCGGGTCGTCGGCGCGCATCAGCTGGAGGTAGTCGACGATCACCAGCCCCAGGCCGCCCCGGTCCTGCGTCTGGGCTTGCAGCCGCCGTGCCTTGGCGCGCAGGTCGAGCAGGCCGAGGTCCGAGGAGTCGTCGAACCACAGCGGCGCCTCCTCCAGCTCGTTGCAGGCGCGCACGACCTTCGGCCAGTCCTTTTGCGCGACCTGCCCCTTTCGCAGCTTGTCGCCGGAGATCCGCGCCCGGCAGGCGATGAAGCGCTGCGCCAGCTCGACCTCCGACATCTCCAGGGAGAAGAAGGCGACCGGCGTCCTCCGCTTCACCGCAATATGCTCAGCTATATTTGCGACAATCGCCGACTTCCCCATCGCCGGCCTCGCGGCCACGACGATCAGATTGCCGGGCTGGAAGCCGCCGGTGATCGCGTCGATGTCCTTGAAGCCGGACGGGGTGCCGGTCAGCTCGGTCTCGCCGGTCGAGAGCTTCTCGAGGCGGTCGACCTCGTCGTGGAGGATCTCCGAGAGGAGGCGGAAGTCGGATGCCTGCTCCCTGTGGGCGACGTCGAAGAGCAGCTTCTCGGCCCGCTCCGACAGCTCGCGAGGCCCGCCGTCGCGCTCGTGCACCCACCCCTGGATCTCCTGTCCGGCACCGAGCAGGCGCCGCAGCAGAGAGTTCTGCTGGACGATTTCGGCGTAGTGCCTGGCGTTGCCGGCAGCAGGCACCTTGGCGGCCAGCTCGGAGACGTAGTGCTTGCCCCCCGCCTCGTCGATCTCGCCGCTCTGGGTCAGCGCCTCGGTGACGCTCAGCTCGTCGACCGGCTTCGAGCGCGCATAGAGGTCGTGGACGGCGGCGAAGATCAGCGCGTGCTTGTCCAGGTAGAAGTCCTCGGGGTTCAGCTTCACCTCGTCGATCACGCGGCTCAGCGCCGGCTCGGCGACCAGCATCGCGCCCAGCACCGATTCCTCGGCCTCGATGTTCTGCGGCGGGACGTGG
>Ga0210144_1001055_pt1 | contig 12184 bp, 9 predicted proteins | sample Muzzi_PWA_D2_FD_185532 | JGI IMG/M metagenome (GOLD analysis project Ga0210144, IMG submission 185532) | Wetland microbial communities from San Francisco Bay, California, USA, that impact long-term carbon sequestration - Muzzi_PWA_D2 (SPAdes) | ecosystem: Environmental > Aquatic > Marine >...
GGGAAACCGGGGATATGTGCCGCCAGCTGCGCGCGGTTCTCGGGCTTTGTTTCGATGATGCCGAAATCGAGCGCGCCGGCCAGGCAGGCCGCTGCACAGGCCGGTTTCAGTCCGACTTCAAGGCGATCCACGCACATATTGCACTTGGAGACATGGCCTGCCTGCGTATCGAGCTGCGGCGCATTGTAGGGGCATACCCAGGTGCAGTAGCCGCAACCGAAACAGATGTCCGGATCCTGCAGTACGGCGCCGTATTCGGCGAACTTGGTGTAGGCCCGCGTCGGGCAGCCCTTCAGGCATACCGGGTCGTCGCAGTGGTTGCACGCCATGGAGATGTTCATGCGCTGGTAGGCGGGCCAGCTGCCGCCCTCGACATAACCGACCGAGCGGAAGGCGATGTGCGCAGGCAGGTCATTCTTCTCCGAACAGGCCGCCTCGCAGGCGTGGCAGGAGATGCAGTGGTCGGCGTTGAAATAGAAACCGTGCTGCTTGTAGCGGTCCGGGTTGGCGGAGATCGCGCCATCACCGTTGATATTGAGCGACCGGCCGCGCAGTTCGTGTCCTTCCGGCACGGTCTCGATCGGCTTGCCATAGCAATTGGTCTGCGGGTGCCCGGCCTGTGGCACGAAGGCGCAGGGTTGTTCTTTCGGGCGTGCTTCAAACATGATGAAGCCATCCTGGAATCGGCTCGCAGGAGCGCCTTGCAGGCGCGATCTGTTTGCAGCTCGAATCGCGCCTGCAAGGCGCTCCTGCAGAACCGGATTTATTCCCCATCAGAACGCCCTCGCGTCGCGGTTGCTTTGCGCAGCCGCCGCCTGGTCATCGGCCACCTCGATACGAACGGCACACTGCTTGTAGGCCGGCTGGCGCGAGTGCGGATCGAGCAGGCCAAGGCTCAGGCGGTTCACGCACTCGTGGTAATGGAACGGGATGAACACCATGTCGCGCGGCACGCGCTGGGTGCATTGCACCAGCACCACGGCATCGCCGCGGCGCGAGGTCAGGCGCGCATAGTTGCCGTGCGCAATACCGAGATCGGCGGCGGCATCCGGATTCATTTCCATGTACGGCGTGGGCGAGAACTTGTTGGCGTTGCCAACCTTGCCGGTGCGCGTGCGGGTGTGAAAGTGCTCCACCACTCGTCCGGAGTTGAGCCAGAACGGGTATTCGGTGTCCGGTCGCTCGTTGTTGTCGAAGAACGGCAACGCGATCAGGTTGGCGCGCCCGCTTGCGGTCTGGAACACGCCGTCGGTGTACAGGCGCTGCGAGCCCTCCGGCGCGGTCTCTTCGTTACATGGCCACTGGATGCCACGGTTCGCCTCAATCCTGTCGTAACTCATCCCGGAGTAGTCCAGCATGCGGCCTTTCGAGAGCACCTTGAGTTCGTTGAAAACGCCCTCGGCAGTTTCCGGGAAACGGATTCTGCGGCCCTGCTCGAAGCGCTTCGCCGTTTCGTTGAAGATCCACAGGTCGGTCTTCGAGTCACCAAACGGCTTGCACACGTTGCGGATCAGGTTGACGCGCCGTTCGGTGTTGGTGAAGCAGCCTTCCTTTTCCGCCCATACCGCGGCGGGCAGGAACACGTGGCTGTATTCGTTGGTCTCGACGTCGCGGTAGGCGTCCTGTACCACCAGGAATTCCAGCTTCTCCAGCGTCTTGCGGATGCGGGCGGTGTTCGCCATCGAGGTCATAGGGTTGGTGGCGATCAGCCACAGCCCCTTGATCCGGCCGCTCTCGATAGCCGGCAGGATGTCGGTCATGAACATGCCGCGCTGTTTCGGGAAGAACTCCGGGTCGATACCCCAGAACTGCGCGATCTCCTCGCGATCCTGTTCCTTTTCCAGTGTGCGGTAACCGGGCAGACCGGAACAGGACGACCACTCGCGCGTGCCCATGGCATTGCACTGGCCGGTGATGGACAGCGAGGAGCCGCCCGGCTTGCCGATATTGCCGGTGATCAGGTTCAGGTTGTTGATGGCGACCACGCCATCGGAGCCGTGTGTGCTCTGGTTGATGCCCATGGTCCAGATGGTCATGGCTGCACCGGCCCTGCCGTAGACGCGCGCGACGTTGCGGATGGTGTCCTCGTCGATGCCGCAGATGCGCGCTGCGCTGACCGGATCGTATTCCCCGACCAGTGCGGCGAACTCTGCGTAGCCCCGGGTGTGGGCCGCGATATAGTCCTGGTCCGCCAGGCCTTCCTCGAGGATCACGTGCGCCAGCGCGTTCAGCAGCACCAGGTCGGTACCGGGCGCGACCGGTAAATGGATGTCGGCAAACTGCGCGAACATGGTGACGCGCGGATCGACCACGATAATCGGGAACTTTCTTCGTTCACGAACCTGCTGCAGGCGCCAGTAGATGATCGGGTGCTGCTCGGGCAGGTTGGAGCCGAATGCCAGCAGGCAATCGGTGTGTTCGAAGTCGTCATAGCAACCGGGCGGGCCGTCGGATCCGAACGAGCGCTTGTAGCCGCTGACTGCCGAGGACATGCACAGGGTTGTGTTGCCATCGTAGTTGTTGGTGCCGATCACGCCACGTGCGAGCTTGCCGAGCGTGTAGAACTCCTCGGTCATGATCTGGCCGGTGGAGACTATGGCAAACGCATCGCGGCCGTACTGCTGCTGGATGCGCTTGATCTCGTCAGTGGTCCTGTCCAGTGCGACGTCCCACGTGGTCCCGGTGAAATCATCCCAGCGGTGATTGCGGACCAGCGGCCTGTCCCCGCGCCCGGCGGTCTTGCGAAACAGCTCGTGTTCGAAGATGCCCTTGATGCACAGCTTGCCGCGGTTGACATCGGCATCGGCCACGCCGCGCGAGGCAACCGGTTCGCCATCGGCATCCAGGCCGACCTCGATCGAACAGCCGGTGGAGCAGTAGCCGCAGGTGGCGTAACGCCACTCCTGCACGCCCTTGTCGGCAATCCTGATCGGGTTCTTTTTCTTGCGTCCGAAAAGCATGATGGTTGCTTCCCTGTAGGAGCGCACCGCGTGCGCGATCAATTTATTACGACATATCGCGCCTGCAAGGCGCTCCTACATTGGTATATTCACGCCGCCGCCTCGTTCCCGGCGCGCAGCGCCAGGAACACGCGGCCGTTCTCGATTTTCGTGGCGAAGGTATGGGTACAGCCTTCATCGGGCCCCAGCGCCTGCCCGGAGGTGAGGTCGATCTTCCAGTTGTGCAGCGGGCAGGTCACGGAACTGCCGTGCACGATACCCTCCGACAGCGGGCCCTGACGGTGCGGGCATTCGTTCTTGATGGCGAATACCCGGTCATCTGTGGTGCGAAACAGCGCGATGTTCATGGTGTCGGTCTTCAGCACGCGTGCGCCGAGTTTCGGGATGTCTTCCAGTCTTGCAACTTCGGTCCAGTGGGTCATGGTGTTACCTGTTTGAATGATTACTTTCAGGAGCGTTTATCAGTGCCTGTTCACTATGGCTTCCATCGCGGATTGAAAATCCTCCGCTTCATGCATGGCATGAATCGGCAGGTATGCCGGCAGCGGCTGGAGCAGTTCCGCAAACTCGTATTCCTGCAACTGCAGTTCCAGGCGTTCATCCAGTATTCTGTTCATGGCACTCTCCTGCAGGTGGTTCGGTTCAGGCAATCTTCAACGGGGTGAATTCGTGCGCTTCGGCTCCCTCGGCACGTGCCTTCCAGGGGTCGTCCTGCGCGAACTGCTGCGAATACAGGAAGCGGTCGTAGAGCGCCTTGCGGTCCCCGCTGTCACCGAGGATGCGGTCCTTGATATAACTCAGGCTGACGCGTTCTACCCACGGCGCGGTGCGCTCCAGGTAGTGAGCCTCCTCGCGGTAGAGCTGGATGAAGGCGCCGCAGTATTCACGGACTTCTTCCTCGCTGTCCACCTTGGTGAGCAGGTCGGTGACGCGCACCTTGATGCCGCCGTTGCCGCCGATATGCAGTTCGTATCCGGAATCCACACACACCACCCCGAAGTCCTTGATGGTGGCCTCGGCACAGTTGCGCGGACAGCCGGAAACCGCCATCTTGAACTTGTGCGGCATCCACGAACCCCATGTCATCTCTTCGAGCTGCACGCCAAGGCCGGTGGAGTTTTGCGTGCCGAAGCGGCACCAGGTCTTGCCGGCGCAGGTCTTCACCGTGCGCAGGGCCTTGCCGTAGGCGTGTCCGGACACCAGTCCTGCAGCGGACAGGTCATTCCACATCAGCGGCAGGTCTTCCTTCTTCACGCCGAACATGTCGATGCGCTGGCCGCCGGTGACCTTGACTTCCGGTACCTGGTACTTGTCGCAGGCATCAGCGATGGCGCGCAGCTCGTCGGGCTTGCACAGGCCGCCAAAGAAACGCGGCACCACGGAATAGGTGCCGTCCTTCTGGATGTTGCCGTGCGCGCGTTCGTTAATGAAACGCGACTGGGCGTCGTCCTCGTATTCACCGGGCCAGTAGGCGAGCAGGTAATAATTGAGTGCCGGGCGGCAGGCCGCGCAGCCATCCGGGTTCTTCCATTCCAGGAAATTGCGCACCTCGTTCATGCTCTTGAGACTGTTCTGCCTGATCGCCGCGATGACCTCGTCATGGCTGTATTCGGTGCACTTGCACATGGCCTGGCGGTTCTTGGACTTGTCATAGCCCTCGCCCACGGTTCCTGACAGCAATGCCTCGACCAGCCCGGTGCATGATCCGCAGGAACTGGATGCCTTGGTGTGCGCGCGTACATCTTCCAGCGTGAACAGGCCCTGCTTGCTGATGGCACTGACGATGTCGCCCTTGCAGACACCGTTACAGCCGCAGATCTCGGCCGTGTCCGGCAGCGACATGACGCGCGTCTCGTCGCCGTGCCCGGCGTCACCGAGGTCGTGCTGGCCGAACAGCAGCGTCTTGCGAAAGTCCGCGACGCTGGTAGCCTCGCGCATGAGCTGGAAATACCAGGTGCCGTCGATAGTGTCGCCGTACAGCACTGCACCCTTGATGCGGTTGTCGTTGAGCACCAGCTTCTTGTAGGTGCCGGCTGCGTCCTGCAGCACCAGCACCTCGTCATGTTCCGTTTCGTTGAATTCGCCGGCCGAGAACAGGTCGATTCCGGTGACCTTGAGCTTGGTTGAAGTGACCGAACCCCGGTAGCTGGCATAACCCAGCCCGGCGAGCTGGTTGGCCGCGACCTTGCCCTGCTCGAACAGCGGTGCGACCAGTCCGTAGGCGATGCCGCGGTGCTGGGCGCATTCGCCGACCGCGTAGATGCGCGGGTCGTAGGTCTGCATGACATCGTTGACCACGATGCCGCGCTCGCAGTAGAGCCCTGTGCGCTTCGCCAGTGCGGTGTTCGGTACGATACCGACACCCATCACCACCAGGTCGGCCCCGATCTCGCTGCCGTCCTTGAAACGCACGCCACTGACGCGGCCATTGCCGATGATCTCGCTGGTTTGTGCCGACATCAGAAAATTCATGCCGCGGCTCTCCAGCGAGCGCCTGAGCAGGTCGGCGGCCGGCCTGTCGAGCTGGCGCTCCATCAGGGAGTCGAGCAGGTGTACGACAGTCACGTCCATACCCTGTTTCATCAGACCGTTGGCGGCCTCCAGGCCGAGCAGGCCGCCGCCGATGACCACGGCCTTGCGATAATCGTGTGCTGCCTCAAGCATGGTGTTGACATCGTGGATGTCGCGGAATGCGATGACGCCGTCCCTGTCGTGCCCGGGCACCGGGATGATGAACGGATTCGAGCCGGTCGCCAGCAACAGCCGGTCATAGTCCGCGCTGGTGCCGTCCTCGGCAATCACCCGGCGCGCGCGGCGGTTGATGGTGGTGACGGTCTTGCCCTTGTGCAGGGTGATACCGTTATCGCTGTACCACTGTTCGTCGTTGAGCATGATGTCGGCCAGCGCCTTTTCGCCGGCCAGCAGCGGGGACAGCATGATGCGGTTGTAGTTGCCATACGGCTCCGCGCCGAACACGGTGATGTCGTAGTGATCCGGCGCCAGCTTGAGCAGTTCCTCCAGGGTGCGCACGCCCGCCATCCCGTTGCCGACCAGTACCAGTTTTTCCTTCATGATGTGTCCTGTTGCCGTGTGTACCTGCTCCCTCACCAGCAAGTTCCATACCAGCCCCCGTGGATTGGTGGCGATGTGTGTGTAAGCGATTGAATATGTTTCACTCCCGTGGTGCATGCCGGACAGGGTTGCAGACGTTCAGCGGCCCGGATTGCACCAGATTGGCGCAGCGATCCGGTACGTGCACCTATATATGCCGCGCCATGGGTCGCCTCGCCAGCCGGGCCCGCGCAGCACCCCTCGCGGCATCTGGCACCGACCTGAGGCACACGGTACCGGGCCGTGCGCCAGCTTGGCGCGCCGCGCGCGCCCCGGTCGGCGGCGAATATGCAACATGCACGTGTTTCAGTGTTGCTTGCGGCGTGTGGCAGTGCTGGCACGAAACTTGTTTGTCTGTTGTCAGGCAAGGTTTGTGGAGCGATGCATGCGACTGGTACTGGTATCGGATCAGCCGGGGCACAACAGCGGGATCATCCGGGCGGCCGGTCAGGCCGGCTGGCAGCTGGCGTGTGAGTCCGCCTATGAGCGATTGCCCGGCGTGCTTCCCGGCCTGCAGGCCGACGCTGTGGTGCTGATGGCACAGCGCGTGGACGAACGCGTGCTGCAGGCCATCCGCATCTTCAACAGTACACACCCGTTGCCGGTGGTGCTCTACACGGAGGATTCGCTGCAGGAGTCGATCCGCGCCGCCGTCAGCGGCGGGGTTGCCGCCTATGTGGTCGACTGCAGCGACACGGGGCGAATCGGCGCGTTGCTGGAGATTGCCGTGGCGCGCTTTGCGGAGTACCGGCAGCTGAAGAAGGAGTTGCAGCGCGCAAAGACCTCGCTGGCCGAGCGTAACGCGGTGGAAAAGGCCAAGGGCATCATCATGCGCCAGCGCAGTATCAGCGAGGACGCGGCCTACCGGATCCTGCGCAAGCTGGCGATGGACCGCAACCGCCGGATCGGCGAGGTGGCCGGCGAGATCATTGCCGTGGCCGATGTGCTGATCCAGGGAGTATCCGGTTAATCCGTCTTGCCGGCGCAGGGCCTGCCATCGCGCAGGCGGGGGCCGGTAGCCAGTGGCTTGTGTAGAGACCGGGCCCCGGCATACGCCGGGGTGACGGGGGAAATGGTGCCGGGGTGATGCGAAGCTGCAGGTCATTGTGCCAGGTTTTCCGGCAAGGTTGCCGTTGTTGCGCACTGCATCGGTGCGCAGTCGAGTCGTTCTTGCACAAAACTGTACGCAAACCTACCGGTGTGTTGGTACCGGGCCATGCTCCGCGTGCGACAGGACTGCCGGTTGCACGCTATGGAAAACATGGCACAGCAATCGCCAACTGCTTGATAGCGTTTCTGTAGATTCCCTGCCGCGCCCGCAAAGCAGGCAGGTTTTCAGCGGATTCCGTGCCGGCAGGCACCGGGCTGGCACAGATGCTGCACAGCAAAGCGTAACAGTACGTGCCGCCGGCCAATGCAGGCCGGCGGTGAAGAGCCGGCAAGGTTGCCGGGAACCGGACAAAGGCGTTCACCGGGCGGAAGTTACTTCCGTGCGGCGAACGCTTTTTTTTTGCGAGTATGCAACAGGCGCAAGACTTTACAGCAACAGCCAGCCCGTACGCGGGTCACTGGCATTGCCTGCCCACCGTGATCGTCGGTGCCGGCCCGGTTGGCCAGCGGCTGGCGTCCGAGCTGCGCCGGCACGATGCGCGGCGCGAGATCGTGCTGTTCGGCGAAGAGCCGTGGGCACCGTATGACCGGGTGCAGCTGTCGGCCTGGCTGGCCGGCATGCGTGCATCGTCGCCACCGGCGACGGACAGGGACACGCATTTTCACCAGTACCTCGGTATGCGGATCGTGTCGATCGACCGCGAGCGGTGCCTGCTGGTCGATGAGCGCGGGGCAAGCTGTCCCTACGACAGGCTGGTGCTGGCGACCGGTTCGCGCGCCTTTATTCCCGGTATCCCGGGCGTGCGCCTGCCGGGTGTGTACACCTTCCGTAACCTGTCGGACGCCGAACGCCTGATGGCGCGCACGGTGCGCAGCCGGCACATGGTGGTGATCGGCGGCGGGTTGCTCGGGCTGGAAACCGCGCGCGCCCTGTATCGCTTCAATACCCGCGTCACCATCATCGAACAGTCGCGGCGGCTGATGTTCAACCAGCTCGACAACCGTTGCGCGGCGCTGCTGCGCCGGCATGTCGAGGCCACCGGCATCGAGGTGCAGACCGGCGTGCGGGTGGTGCGCATTCTCGGCGAGTCGCATATCCAGGGCGTGCAGGTCTCCGACGGCCGCTTCGTCGAATGCGACACGGTGGTGATCGCCGCCGGCATCACGCCGAACACCGGACTTGCGCGCGACTGCGGCCTGCATACGCGGCGCGGGGTACTGGTCGACGACCGCATGCAGACCTCGGACGAGCGTATCTTCGCCGTCGGCGAGTGCGCGGAACACCGCGCCACTGTGTACGGCCTGGTGGCCCCGGGCTTCGAGCAGGCCGCGGTCACCGCGCATGTCCTGAGCGGGCGGGACGCGACCTACGCGGGTTCGCTCGTCGCAACCCGGCTCAAGGTGCTCGGTCTGCCGGTGATGAGCGTGGGCGCGGTCGAGACCGAATGGCACCGCCGCGAACTGGTGTATTGCAACCGGCGTGCCGGGATATTGCGCATGGTGTTGCTGGACGGCAACCGGCTGGATGCGGCCATGTCGGTCGGTGCATGGGACGAATTCAGCCGGGTGCAGGAAGGCGTGCGTACCCGGCGCCGCGTGTTGCCGTGGCGGGCGCTGCGGTTTCGTCTCACCGGTACGCTGTGGTCGCAGGAGAGTGAGGGTGGTGTGGTCGGCTGGCCGGCCGCGGCGACCGTGTGTAACTGCAAGGGCGTGACGCGCGGCACCCTGACCCGGGCACTTGAGCAGGGCTGTTACGGCGTGTCCTGTCTTGCCAGCCGGACCGGCGCCGGCACGGTGTGCGGATCCTGCAAGCCGCTGCTGCTGCAATTGCTGGGTGGCGCAACCATCGAGCCGGTGCGCGCGGCGCGTGTACTGGCAACGGGCGGCCTGTTCGCCATGCTGGCGTCGCTGCTGTTCTTTCTGCCGTTTGATATTCCCTACGCGGACAGCGTGCAGGCCGGGCTGTCCTGGGATGTGCTGTGGCGCAACGGCCTGTACAAGCAGCTCAGCGGCTTCACCCTGCTCGGTGCATCGGTCTTGCTGGCGCTGCTGTCACTGCGCAAGCGGGTGCCGCGCCTCGCCTGGGGCAGCTTCGATAGCTGGCGCACCCTGCACGTCCTGGCCGGCGTGTTGACCATCGTGGTGTTGCTGGCCCACACCGGACTGCGCATGGGGGCGCAACTCGACTTCTGGCTGATGCTGGTGTTTTCCGCGCTGTTGCTGGCCGGTGCCGCTGCCGGCGCCAGCATGGGGCTGCAGCACCGCCTGCCGCTGAACGTGGCGCGTCGCGGCCGCAGCGTGTCGATCTGGGCGCACGTGCTGCTGTTATGGCCGTTGCCCGTGCTGCTCGGTTTCCATGTCTTCAAGACGTACTGGTATTGAGGGTGGGCGATGTGCCGCGACGGAGCATGCTGTGGCTGATCTGGCTGCTGGTGACGATCATGCTGGCCTCGTGGCTGGGTTATGCCATGCTGGCTGAGCGCGCCGATCGCAGTGTATTCATGCCGGGTGCGCTGAGCCCCGGCCATCACCAGTTGCAACCTGCCTGCGCCAGTTGCCACACCGACCCGCTGGGCGGTCGCGAAGTCCTGCAGGACGCCTGCATCAAATGCCACGGGGACGAGCGCAGGAAGCCGTTCGATTCACATCCCAAAACCAAGTTCCAGGATCCGCGCAACGCGGACCGGCTGGACAACATCGATGCCCTGCATTGCACCACCTGCCATACCGAGCATCAGCCCGGTATCACCGCCGGCAACGGTCTCACGCAGCCGCGCGACCTGTGTTTCCACTGTCACAGGGATGTTGCCGAGGACCGCCCCAGCCACGCCGGTATGGCGTTTACCAGCTGCGCGTCGGGCGGCTGCCATAATTTCCATGACAACCGTGCGTTGTATACGAAATTCCTGATCAATCACCTGGACGAACCGGACCTGCTCGATGTGCCGGTGGTGCCGGCACGCGAATTTGCCGGCATGCTGGACCAGATCATCGACTACCCGCTGGCGCGTTATCCGCAGCGGCCGCTCGGTCTCGAGGATGCCGACGCCACCTTCAGGGTAGTGCTTGCGCACGACAGCAACCCGCATGAGGACTGGGCGGCGACGGCGCATGCGCGCTCCGGGGTGAACTGCTCGGCCTGCCACCGGGCAACGGCACAGGACGGCAGCGTGGTGCGCTGGATCAACCTTCCCGATGCAGACGTCTGCGGCACCTGTCACGGCCTCGAGGTCGAGCGCTTTGGCAAGGGCAAGCACGGCATGAAGCAGGCTGCCGGGCTGCCGCCGCTGCAGGTGTCCGAGGCACGGCTGCCCATGCAGGAAGACGCGGCTCACGAGCGCCTGACCTGCAACAGTTGCCATGCGGCGCACCGTTATGACGTGCACTACGCGGCCAGCGAGGCCTGCCTGCGATGCCATGCCGACGAACACACGCTGGCCTACAAGGGTTCGCCGCACCAGCTGTTGTGGGAAAGGGAACTGCGCGGAGAACTGCCCGCCGGCAGCGGCGTGTCCTGCGCCACCTGTCACCTGCCGCGCGTGGACATGAAGGCCAGTGAATGGCTGACGCGCATCACCGTCGATCACAACCAGGGCGCCAACCTGGCGCCGAATTCCAAGATGATCCGGACCACCTGCCTGCACTGCCACGGCCTGGCGTTCTCCATCGATGCGCTTGCCGACCGGTCGCTGGTCGCGAGCAACTTCACCGGTCGTCCGTCCGTGCACGTCAGGACCATGGACCTCGCCGCCGCGGAGGCGGAGCGGCGCGCCACTGCATCGGGCAAGGACGATGACACCAGCATGTTCGGCTTTTGAATTGTTACGCAACCAACCAGTGAAAGAGGAGGCAGTGATGAGTATCAAGATGAAATTAACCGCAGGACTTGCCGTTGGCCTGGCCATCGGCGTGGCATATGCAGCGGAACCCGGCTCCGATATGGTTTCGGTAAAGGCCATGGCCGATGCGCTGCACATGGTCATGGATTCCGACCGCACGGTCTACACGAAGACCATCGTCAACCGTCTGGTCAAGCAGGAAAAGGTGATCAAGGCATCCGAGCATTTCGAGGACGACAAGGCCCTTGCGCTGCCGGCACAGATGTTCCGTTTCGGCGCCGAGATGGTGGCGGAGCGCGCATCCGGCAATCCGGAAGTCAACTTCAGCTATTCCCTGCAGTCGCTGTGGCCGGTCAACAGGCAGAACGCACCGAAGACCGATGCCGAGAAGGCCGGCCTCAGGTTCGTGGCCGATAACGTCGGCAAGAACTACTACACCACCGAAACGCTGGGTGGACAGAAATATTTCACCGCCATCTACCCGGACATCGGCGTCGCGCCGGTGTGCGTGGCCTGTCATAACGCCCACCCGGACAGTCCGAAGAAGGATTTCAAGCTCGGCGACGTAATGGGTGGCGTGGTGATCCGCATCCCGGTCGGCAGCTGACCGGTAACCAGCATTCAGCACACAGGAGAGCAACGATGTTGACAACTGAACAAATATACCTGGTCAAGGGCAGCTGGGAGCAGGTCGTGCCGATCGCGGATGCCGCGGCGGAACTGTTCTACGGCAAGCTGTTTGAAATGGATGCGTCACTGCGGCCGCTGTTCAAGGGCGACATGGTGGAGCAGGGCAGGAAACTCACGCAGATGATTTCCGTGGCGGTGGACAACCTCGACAGGCTCGACGAGATCGTGCCGGCGGTGCAGGATCTCGGTGTCCGGCATGCCGACTACGGGGTGAAAAACTCGCACTACGACACGGTGGGTACCGCCCTGCTGTGGACGCTGGGGCAGGGCCTGGGCGACGCCTTTACGGATGATGTCAGGAAGGCGTGGACCGACGTTTACACCCTGCTGGCACACACCATGCAGGAGGCTGCCACCGCGGCAGCCTGAGTACGGCCCTGCCGGACTGCACACCTGATCCATTAATGCATGGCCAGTCCGGGCGGTTGCCGCCCGGATTGGCCTGCTGATTGGTTTACTCACGACCAACGGGGA
>Ga0210144_1001059_pt1 | contig 12156 bp, 10 predicted proteins | sample Muzzi_PWA_D2_FD_185532 | JGI IMG/M metagenome (GOLD analysis project Ga0210144, IMG submission 185532) | Wetland microbial communities from San Francisco Bay, California, USA, that impact long-term carbon sequestration - Muzzi_PWA_D2 (SPAdes) | ecosystem: Environmental > Aquatic > Marine >...
CGAGGCAAGGGAGGCGATCTTCTCGTCGAGCCCGAACATCGATGGCCGCCGATTATCGCCTGGCCGAGTTGCTGGGGGTCAGCCCTGCGCAGATCACCAGGTGGCGTCGAGGGGGCGATCGACCTCGCCAACGCCGCGCAGGTCGATCTGCTGGAGCCGATCGTCGCTCACGCCGACGCGATCGCAATCCGCTGGTGGTCGAAGCTGGAGGCGAGCTGGATCAACTGGACGTTGCTCGACCGCGCCGCCGCGAGACTCGAGCCCGGCGAGACGGTGCGACTGACGACTGACGACCAGGTGGTGCTGGAGGCTGCCGACTTCCTCGGCCTCTCGCCCGCCTGAGCGGCCTCCACGTAGGTCTCGGCTCGCCGACCGCGGGGGACAGTCCGGGGGGCTCGCCGGCGCGGCTGGCTGCTTCGCCACCCGCTGCGGCGCCGGCGCCGGCGGTCGCCGGCGCGCCGTGGTCGAAGCTGGGCAGGACGCGGTCAAGCCACCCCGGGAGCCACCAGATGCGCGGCCCCAGGGCGCGCATGATCGCCGGCAGCAGCACCAGCCGGATCACGGTCGCGTCGAGCGCGATCGCGACGGTGAGCCCGGCGCCGAATTGCTGCAGGGAGGCGATCTCGGCCATCGCGAAGGCGAGGAAGACCGAGCTCATGATCGCCGCCGCTCCGGTGATCACGCCCGCGGTGCTGCGCAGGCCGTGCTCGATCGCGTAGAGGTGGTCCCGCCTCGCCAGCCAGGCTTCCCGCATCCGGGTGAGCAGGAAGACCTCGTAGTCGACCGAGAGGACGAACATGATCGTCAGCACTCCGGCAGCCGAGATCGCGTCGATGTAATGGGGGCCGATCAGCAGGTCGACGCCGAGGAAGAGCTGCAGCGCGCCGAACGCCGCGCCGATCGTCAGCAGGTTGAGCGCGACTGCGACGACCGGCAGCAGCAGCGAGCGCAGCACCGCGATCAGCATCAGGGTCGAGACCAAACTGAGCGCGAAGACGAGCAGCGGAAGGCGGGCCATGGTGGCGTCGGTGTAGTCGGCGAGGGTCTGCGCGCCCTCGCCGATCTCCACCCTGGCGCCGCTCGCCCGGGCAAGCGCCGGCAGCGCCGCCTGGAGGCGGTGGCCGAGGCGCCGGGTGCGGGCGGCGTTCGGGCCCGCGGCCGGCACGACCAGCATCCGAACCGCCTCGCCGCCGTGGTCCAGGTTGACGATCTGCGCGACCTGTTCGCGCATCTCGGGCACGGCCCCGTCGAGCGCGGTCAACATCAGGTAGCCGGAGTCGATTGCTCCCGGCGAGCGGGCGCGCAGCGCGCCGAGGTCGCTGCGGTAGCCGCGCAGCACGACCGCGTAGCGACCCAGCGAGCCCTGGGGACGGGCTAGCCCGGCGGACAGCGCCTCGGTACGGCCCTGGCCGCTGTGCAGTGCGCCGGAGAGGCGGTCGGTCCCGGAGGCGATCGCGCCGAGCCCGTCGGCGAGGCGGGTGCCGCCGCCGTGGGCGTTCTGGAGCCCGCGATCGAGCCGGTGCCCGCCGCGGGCCAGTCGTCGCAGCGCCGCGCGCAGTTCGCGGCCGCCTCGCTCGGAATCCCGCGCGCCCACGGCGACGCGGTTCGCGCCCGCTCGCAGTCGCCCGACTGCCGCCGCGAGCAGCTCGAGCTGCTCGGGCGTGGAGGCCAACGAGTCGACCGATCTGGCGAGCTGCTCCTCGATATCGACGATCGCCCCCGCCAGCGAGGTCGAGGCTCCGGCCGGCAGCGCCGGCTCGCTCCCCTGCGGAGCGCCCCCGACCGGGACGCCGACCAGCGCCGAGGCTTCGCGGACGGCGGCGACCAGCTCGGCGTAGCGCGGGTCGTCCCTGCCCTCGGTCATCGCTTCGAGCTCGCGCACGGCGCGTTCCAGCCGCTCCGCCGCCATCTCGGTTGGGACTCTCAGCGACCTGATCCAGGCGGCCCAGGTGCGCAGCCGCATGGCGACCGCGCGCACCTGCCCCAGGGAGGCGCTCAGCGTCCGGTCGAGTCTGCGTAGCCCGCGCGCCAGCCTCGCGGCGCCGCCGCTGAGCCGGCGCTGGCCCCTGACCAGGTTGTCGGCGCCGCGCAGGGCGCGGTCGAGACCGACCGAGAGCCGGCGTGCGCCGGCCCCCGCCCGGCCGAGACCGGCGGAGAGGCGCGCCGCGCCGTCCTGCGCGTCGCGCGTCCGGTTCGCGATCCTCGCCGCCCCGTTCGCGGCCGACCCGAGTCCGCCGCGCAGCTGGGCCACGCCGTCGCTCGCGTCGCGCAGTCCGGAGCGCAGCGAGGCGATACCGCGCTGGGCGCTCGCCAGCCGCGCCGGCGCCGTTCGGTAGGCGCGCCGCGCCCCCGCGAGGGCGCTCTCCGCCTCCTGCAGGGAGGCGGGCCCGATCACCGCCTCGACGGCGGGATCGCGAGCGACGCGGTCCTGCCAACGGGAGATCGCCGCCAGCCGGTCGGGCTCGGAGATCACCCCGTGCTGCGCCGTCGCCACGACGGCGATCGGCGCGGCCCAGCCGGGTCCGATCTCCCGCCGCAGCGCCTCGAACCCCTGTCGGGTCGGGTCGGAGGGAGGCAGCTGGTGGGCGTCGGGTGGGCCGACGCTGAGCGCCCCGGCTGGCGCCGCGATCGCCAACATCGCGGCGACGATCAGCGGGATCGCGATCCACGGCCGGGCGACCAGCGCTCCGGCGAGGTCGAGCAGGCGGCCGCCGCGGCCCACGCTGGGAAGCCGCCAGCGCTCGAGCTGCGGCGCGACCACGCGGATCAGCGCCGGCAGCAGGGAGATCGCCAGCAGCACGCTGAGCAGGGCGGAGACCATGACGCCGGCGGCGACCGAGCCGAGCAGGTCGCCGGGAGCGATCAGCGCCGCGGTCAGCATCGCCACCGCCAGGGTGCCGCCGGCGAAGACGATCGTTCGCCCGGCCGACCGGGTCGCGATCGCGATCGCCGCGTCGGGGGCGGCGCCGGCGTCCCGCTCCTGGCGGAAGCGCGAAACCATCAGCAGGGCGTAGTCGACCCCTAACGCCAGGCCCATCATCGAGGCTACCGAGACGGCCAGCGAGTTGATCGGCATCGCGTGGGTGCTGAGCAGCAGCAGGCCGCGCCCGGCGAGCACGGTGGCGGCTCCCATCAGCAGTGGGATCGACGCCGCCACCGGGCTGCGGAAGACGAGCAGCAGGACGATCACCAGGAGCGGCGCCACCAGCAGCTCCGCGCGGTGAGTGGCGGAGAGCGCGTTCTTCTGAAGGGCGAGGCCGATCGCGGCGGTCCCGCCGACGTCGGCATGAAGCGGCGGGCGCACGTTTGCCTCGACGACCCGCTGCGCCTCGGGCACGACCTCGGTCAGAGCCACGGAGTCGGGACGCTCGAAGCCGGCGACGACCAGCGCCGCCCCGGGCCGCGGTCGCAGGCTGGCTGGCGCCGCGCCGGGGTCCCAGGGGGAGATCACCCGCACCCGACCCTCGCCGCGGAGCGCCGCCGCGAGGCGGGGGCCCTGGCGGTCGATTGCCGCCGCCGGTCCCCGCAGCAGCACGGTGACCGTCACCGTGTTGCCGAACTGGCGCTCCAGCATCGCCTGAGCGCGGGCCGAGGGCGTTCCCGGCACGAGCAGGGTGCTCGGCGTGAGTCGCTGGGCTATCCCGGCGCCGAGCAGCGCGAGCGCTCCGACGACCAACGCCCAGGCGGCCAGCGTCAGCCAGGGACGCGTCGCCTTTCCGTCGGCGCCGGTCACGGCCGCCCTACCTCGCTCCGTCTCCCCGCCGCCTGCCAGCGGCGCGTAGGCGGTGGATCCGCTGCTCGAAGCGGCCGGCGCGCCGCCTGGAGCGGGCAAGCGCCCGGGTGAGGCGCTTGACGCGGGTCGAGAGCTTGACGGCGTCGTCGGCGCCACGGCCCAGGCGGGCCTCGCCCGTCGTCAGTTCGGATTCGAGCCCAGCGTAGTCGGGGTTGATCGCCGTCCCGGTCAGCGGGTCCTGGCCGCTGACCGCGACGAAGGCGCGCCCGGCGGCGACCAGCGCCGGCAGGTAGTGGGGGTCGAACCTGAGGGCGCTCATCTGCCGCAGCTCGTCGAGGGTGACGCGGATCTGCGCTGTCGTCGTGCTCGCCGGTTCGCGCAGCCGCTTCAATCGTTCGGCCTCCCCGGGGAGCTGCTGCGCCAGCCGCAGCGCCCGCGGTCGCAGTCCCCGCTTGGTCAACTTCGTCATCCGGTCGAGGTCGGAGCGCAGTCGCCCGGCCTCGGCGACGCCGCTCGGCATCGCCGAAATCGGCACTGCTGCGCCGACCAGAAAGGCGAAGAGGAGAGCGGCGACGACGAGGTGCAAGGGACGAGCCCTGCGGGCCGGTCCGCTTCGGCCCCCGTTTGCCTGAGAGGAGTTGACGGTCATCGTGGCCTCCCGCTTGTGTATGTATACATACGTCCGTCTAAATCTATACGGGTGTATAGTAACTCGCCGAGATGACCGCCGACCGTGACGAGGGTCACAGAGAGCGCCTGCTGGAGGCGGCGATCGCCTGCCTGCAGGAGAAGGGCTACGCTCGCACCACCTCCCGCGACCTGGTCGCCGCCTCGGGCACCAATCTCGCCTCGATCGGCTATCACTTCGACTCCAAGGAGCGGCTCCTCAACGTCGCGGTCGCCGAGGCGTTCCAGCGCTGGCTGAAGCCGCTCGTCGCTCTTGCAGCCGAGCCCGGGCCGGCGGCGCCGCTGGAACGCCTGCAGCGCGGCCTGGCCGGCGTGACGGACACGCTCGAGGAGAACCGCCCGCTCGTCGCCGCCGCCCTGGAGGCCTGGGCGCAGCTACCCCGGTCCGAGGACCTGCGCGCCACGATGAAGTCCGGCTACGACGACTTTCACCGGGCGATCACGGCGACCGTCCGCGATGCTTTCGCCGAGGTCGGGGTGGGCGAGGTCGACGCAGAGGCCCTGGCGACGCTGATCATCGCCCTCTTCGACGGCCTCCTTGTCCGTTGGCAGCTCGAACCCGACGACCCACCGAGCGCCGAGCGCCTCACCGCAGCGGCACAGGGCGCCCTCGCCGCCCTCGTGGCGCTTGCGGGAGCGTAGTGGTGACCGTCGTCCATTCACTCGCCGGCGCCCTCGCGAAGGGGGACGGTGGCCGCTCGCGGGACGAGTGAACGGCGGTTCGCCCGATTTCGTTAGTGTCGCGGTGCCGCCAGGTAGGTGACCTGCGTGGCAGAAAGTCGAAAAGGGGCCCCCCGCGGCGCTGACACGGGTCGTCTCCGGGCCGAAAAACGCGTGTTGTGAACCGGAAGGAGCTTGCAAGGTGAGCTTGGCGGGAGAGGAGTCGGTCGCCGACCTGGAGATCCGTCTGCCCGAGGCGATGGGCGACCTGGAGCAGGACGAGGAGTGGTACGAGCTGAGCCTGGACGGCGAGACCCGCCGGGTCCGCTTCCACGACTACGCCCAGACCTACTCGATGCCGGGTGTCTACGAGCGCCTCTTTTACGACACGCTGAAATGTGACTCGCCACGCACCGTCTGCGCGTTGCTCGAGGAGCAGGTCGAGAGCGAAGGCCGTGACCCGTCGGAGCTGCGGGTGCTCGACCTCGGCGCCGGCAACGGCATGGTCGGCGAGCAGCTCGCCGAGATGGGCGCCGAGCAGATCGTCGGCGTCGACATCCTCGAGGAGGCCGCGCAGGCCGCCGAGCGCGACCGGCCGGGCGTCTACGACGACTACCTGGTCCTCGACCTGACCGAGCTTCCCCAGCCGCAGCGCGAGGATCTGCGCTCGCGCCGGCTCAACTGCCTCACCTCGGTCGCCGCGCTTGGCTTCGGCGACATCCCGCCCGCCGCCTTCGCCGAGGCCTACAGCCTGGTCGAGGACGGCGGCTCGATCGGCTTCTCGATCAAGGAGGAGATGCTCTCCGGCGAGGACTCCTCGGGCTTCTCGCGCATGATCGACGAGGCGATCGGCGGCGGCGCGCTCGAGGTGAAGGCCGAGCGCCGCTACCGGCACCGCCTTTCTTTGAGCGGCGAGCCGCTCTACTACGTGGCGATCGTGGCCGAGAAGGAGCGCGAGCTGCCGGCAGTCCCGTAGCCGGCCTCGAGCCCGTTAGCCGCCGAGCCGGTAGGCGACCAATTCCGCCGTCTGCCCTTCGGCCGCCGCGACCCCCGCGGGCACGAGCACCGTGTCGCCGGCGAGGGTGACGCCGGTGTTGGTGCCGGCCGGCAGCGTTTCCTGCCAGGCGAGCCGGCCGCTCTTCGCGTCGAACGCGTAGACCCTGCCGTCATAGGTGGTGGTGAAGACGAGGTCGTTGACCGAGCTGGTCGCGCCGAAGGCCGCCGCGCCGAATTCGTGCTTCCACTTGACCGCACCGGTCGCGGCGCTGAGCGCGACCAGTTCGCCGGTCAGCGGACTCGATTCTTGGATTTCCGACGGCGAGGAGATCGTCACCGGGTGGTTGACGACCGGGGCGAAGACGCTCGCACCGTCGGTCGAGATCGGCGCGATCACGCCCCCGAGGGTGCCGGGCGCGACGGTCATCGGCGTCTTCAGCTTCGAGTATTCGCCGCGCATCGCGTCGAGGCCGTCGTCGTCGTGGCCGTTGTGGTTGCCGACCGGGCGCTTCCAGACGAGCCTGCCGCTGTCGGGGTCGAGGGCGATCACGATGCCCGACTTGCCCGCGGCAAGCAGCAGCTCTCTGCCGCCCGACCTGCTGAGGATCGGTGGCCCCTGCAGGTCCCAGTCGTAGAGGCCGTGCGGGGTGAGCTGGTAGTACCAGTCCAGCTTGCCGCTCTTCGCGTCCATCTTGACGATCGAGTTGGTGTAGAGGTTCGGGCCGGGCCGGCTCGAGCCCCACGGGTATTTGACGGTTCCCGGGAACGGCCCCGGGTTGCCCACCCCGAAGTACATCGAGCCCTTGCCGTCGAAGGCGGGCGGGTACCAGAGGCCGCCGCCGGAGTTGATCGTCGTGTGTTCCTTCGACCAGAGATTCTCCGGGACGGTGTCGAAGTGCCACAGTTTCTTACCCGTCTTGGCGTCGAGCGCCCAGAGCTTGCCGACCCCTTCCCCTTCGTAGAACTCGGTCGCGGTGCCGGGCACGGTAGAGACGTAGACGATCCCCTTGTAGTAGCCGGGGGACATGTCGATGCCCTCGTGTTCGTTGCGCGCCAGCGGCATCGACCAGAGCTCGTCGCCCGTTTCCTGGTCGAGCGCGAACGCCGCCTTCGCCGTCGCCCCGTAGACGCGCCCAGCGGCGACCACGACCCCGTTCGGCCCCTGGTCGGCTTCTTCGTACTTCCTCTCCCACAGTACGTCGCCGCTCTCCAGGTCGATCACCTGCACGTTCGATTCGAGGTCCTGGGAGTAGACGACCCCCTTGGCAACGACCGGGGCGGAGGAGTAGCTGCCGTAGGTGCTTTTCGCTTCCAGCGGCAGCGTCCAGGCGACTTCGAGCTGGGAGACGTTCTTGCTGTCGATCGGCCCGCTGCTGTGACGGGTGTTGACCGGGTCGATGTTGGGGTAGGCGTCGCCGGTGAAGCTGACGTCGCTGGACGAGGATCCCCCGCAGGCGCTCAGCAGGACGCCGCTCGCCACGACCGACAGCGCGACCAGCACGGCGACGATCCAAGTGGTTCTCCCTGCCATTTTCGCCTCCCTATTCGATAGGTCAGGTTGCGTCAACTGTTACTGGAACTCGCTAGCTGCGAAGAACGTTCCCGGTTGGCCAGCAGCGGTTGCAACACCCGGTTGGAGAGCAGGCCGAGGGCGCCGAGGTTGGCGAAGCCGGGGCCCTGGCTGAGGCCTGCCAGCCCCGGTATCTGCAGCCGCGGCTCCATCCCGCGCAGCTCGAGGTTGCGGCCGATCGGCACCTCGGCGCCGGCCGGCGTGTCCCACAGCTTCCCGACCCGTTTCTCGATCTCGGTCCTGAGCCGGTCGGGGAACAGGGTCCGCATCTGCGCCAGCAGGTCGAAGCCGGTGGAGTTGACGACGTAGTCGTGCTCGGGGTGCCGGACGCCTGCCGGCGAGTGGTGGACCAGCCGCACCCGCTCGCCGCCGCGGGTCGAGTCGACGTCGGTGACCCGGCCGGTGACGAAGCGGGGGCGGTCGTCGTAGGCGATCGCCGCCAGGCTCGGCGGGTCGAAGACGCCGCGGTCGGAATGCTTGACGAAGTCGCGCCGCGTCTGCTGGTCCAGCGCCGTCCATTCGACCGCGTCGGGGTCGGAGAAGACGCGGTTCTCGAGGAAGCTCTCGCCACGGCTCAGCGGCAGCATCGGCGTATAGATCGTGCACCGCGCCCGCGGCCGGAAGCCGCGCAGGAACATCACGAAGCTGAGCGCGCTCTCGCCGCCGCCGACCACGGCGACGTCGCACTCCCGGTCCTCGGGCAGGCGGGCGAACTCCTCGCGCTTGCTGTCGCAGTGGAAGACCCGCGGCGCGATTCCCGGCTCGTGCGGGAAGGCGCGGTGGATCCCCGGCCCGGTGAGGACCACGGCGCCGGCGCTGTGCTGCGAGCGCCGCTCGGGCTCCTCGACCTCGACCGTCCAGCGTTCGCCGGCCTCGTCGAGCGAGATCTGGGCGACCCGCCCGTGCACGGGGGCGATCCCGGCGGTCGCCCGCTCGAGCACCCAGGTCAGGTACTCGCCGTAGTCGCGGTGGCGGACCGGGGGCGCGCCGGCGTCGATCCACCGCGCGTAGCGCCGCCTGCCGATCATGTAGCGCTGCCAGGAGAACCCCATCACCGCCTCGTCGACCGCCTCGCCATGCTCGCCGAAGTCGTCGAAGCTGCGGTAGGGGAACCCGATGTCCTTGATCGGCGTCACCGCCAGCGGCTCTTCGCCGGTGGTCATCCCGTTGCGGCCCAGCCAGGAGGCGGCGACTGCGCTCCCCTCGACGATCGTCAGCGAGATCGGGCCCAGCCCGAGGCTGTTGATCGCGTCCACCTTGGCCGCGATCCCGGCCGCCTTGGCGCCGGCGCCGACTACGAGTAGATCGGTTCGCGAGTCCATGGCTCCTCGACGCGCGTCCGCGGCTCGGCCACCACACGCGTCCGTTTGTCGGGACTGAAGGCGATCGCGCTTCGCGTCGCCCGCTCGGAGCCACCGCCGACCGGGTGCAGCTCCACCTGGGTGAGCACCGTGCGGAGCACCCGCTTCATCTCCAGTTCCGCGTAGCTCGCCGCCAGGCAGCGCCGCACGCCGCCGCCGAAGGGGATCCAGGTGTAGGTGCCCGGCGGCCGCTCGAGGAAGCGCTCGGGGACGAAGCTGCGCGGACGGGGGTAGAAGCGCTCGTCGCGGTGGATCAGGTAGACGCAGGGGGCGACCGTGGCGCCCACGGGCAGCGCGTAGCCGCCCAGTTCCATCGGCTCGAGCAGGCGCCGGGCGACGACCGGGACCGGCGGGCAGAGCCGCAGCGTCTCCTGCACCACCGCGTCCATGTACTCGCCGCCCTCGCCGGCGTCGATCTCCTCCCGCAGGCGCGCCAGCTTCTCGGGATGGCGCAGCAGCCGCTCGAAGACCCAGGCCAGCGAGGAGGACGTCGGCCCGTCGGACAGCAGCGTCATCAGTTCGTCGCGCAGCTCCTTCTCGCTCAGCGGCGAGCCGTCCTCGTGGCGGGCCTCGAGCAGCATCGAGACGATGCCGCTGCGCCCGTCCGCGCCCTCGCGGCGGCGCCTGTCGACCTCCTCGAGCAGCGCTTCCTCGACCGGCTCCATCGCCTCGCGGAAGCCGCGGCTGCGGGCGATCCAGCGCGGCCCGAGCGTTGCCAGCCTGCTGAGGCGCTGGGGGTTGTTGAGCGCCTCGGTGAGCCGCGTCAGCGCCGTGCGGATGCGCGCCAGCCGGCCCGGGTCGTCGGGGCCGAAGACGGTGCGCATGATCACCTCCTGGGTGATCGCCTGCATCCGCGGCCACAGCTCGAACGGCTCGCCGATCGGCCAGCGCCCCACCGCGCCACGCGTCACCTCGGCGATCATCTCGGTGTCGCCGTCCATTCGCTCGCGGTGGAACGGCGGCAGCATCAGCTTGCGGCGCGTCATGTGGTCGGGCTCCTCGAGCAGCATCAGCGAGCGCGCGCCCAGCACCGGCAGCAGCAGCGGGTTCGCCAGGGCGACGCCGAGACTCGCCGCGGGCGCGGTGAAGACTTGTTTCACGTGGCCGGGGTCGCAGAGGAAGACCCAGGTGCCGGAGTGCAGGATGCGCATCGTGAAGATGTCCCCGTAGCGCTCGCGGCAGCCCCTCATGAAGGGGAAGGGGCGCTTCGCCCAGCCGATCGCCTGAATGGCGCTGGGCATCCGGGGCCCGGGAGGAAGCGCCGGCGCGCTCATCCCCGCCTTCCGTCCAGCTCGGCCATCAGCTCGTCCTCCGCCTTGCAGGTGGCGGCGATCAGCAGCTCGAACAGGTCGGCGCTGAACTCGGCCGGCAGTCCGGCCTCGGCGCCGCGAGCGAGGTAGCGCGCCCTCACCGCGTCGACCCGCTGCGGCTGCATCATCGGGATTTCCTCGGCCAGCTTGAAGCGGGCGATCTCGCGGCAGACCTCGAAGCGCTCGCCGAGCAGGCGGGCGATCTCGTCGTCGAGCCGGTCGAGGCGCTCGCGGAAGGGCTGCAGCCCGCTCACACCGTCTCCTCGAGTAGGCCCGCCGCGAAGGCGTAGCCGCAGGCGGCGAGCGCGTGCAGCGCGTAGCCGCCCTCCTGGATCACGCAGACTGGCAGCCCGGCAGCCGCGAGCAGACGGCCGATCTGGGCGAAGATCGTCGGCGGAAAGCTCCAGCTGCCGTGCGGGTCCCCCTTCACCGTGTCGTAGCCGAGCGAGACGACGAGCGCCGCGCAAGAGCGCCCCAGCGCCTCGATCGAGGCGCCCACCGCGTCCAGGTAGGTCTCCACGTTCGGGCAGCCGCTGAACTCGACCACCCGTTCGCGCTCGCTGCCCGGCCTCACCGTCTGGCCGGCGACGTTGGTGACCGGGTGGGCGTGCAGCGAGTGCAGCCTCGCGTCCTCCATCGAGGCGACGATCGCCGCGGTGCCGTTCGGGTAGTGCAGGTCGAGGTCGAGGATGCCGACCGGCTTCAGCCCGCCCTCGCAGAGGGTCAGCGTCGCCGCGGCGGCGTTGTTCAGGTAGCAGTAGCCGGCGAACCAGCCCGGGCCGGCGTGGTGGCCCGGCGGCCGGCTGAGCGCGTAGGCGAAGCGCGCCCCGCCGTTGATCCGCGCCGCGGCGCTGATCGCCGTCCGCACCCCCTCGCGGGCGGCCGCGACCAGCCCGGCGCAGACCGGGATGTCGGGGGGCAGGCCGGGCGCCGCGAGGTGCGGCATCACCACCGGCTCGTCGGAGCGGATCTCCTCGAGCGCCTCCAGGTAGCTTGGCTCGTGCAGCCTGCCGAGCGTCGATTCGACCGCCTCGCCGGCGGCGTCGGCGGGGGCGGCCCGCACGCCCGAGTGGCAGGTCAGCCCGCTGCGCAGCGCGGCGACGCGGCGGTGGTCGTCCATCCCGGGTCGCCGCCGCCCGCCTTCGAGGATCCAGGGCGCAGTGTCGCGCCGCCCGCGCCGCTGCTCGACCATCAGCAGCTCTCTCATGACAACGGCCGCCGCATTCTCGGGCCGAGAGCCGTGAAGCCGTTTTCCCGGTAGAAGTTTTCGGTGGCGCCGATCCGGGCGAAGCTCTGCTGGGGCAGGCCGACCTCGAGCCGCCGCACCCCGCGCTCCTCCGCCTCGCGGACCAGGGCGAGGATCAGCTCGCTGCCGACCGAGCGGCTGCGCCAGTCGGGGTGCACCCAGAGGTCCTGGATCGTCCCGTAGTGGCCGGGGACGTGGACCGCGTACTGCCAGCTCGCCGCCAGCACCCCGACGATCTCGCCCCCGGCCTCGGCGACCAGCAGCCCCCCCGCCGCGGGGTCGCCGATCAGCTTCCGCACCGCCGCCTCCATCTCAACCGTCGAGGGCCGCTCGCCGCCCAGCTCGACCAGCAGCGCCTCGATCGCGCTCGCCACCGCGGCGGCGTCTTCGGCCCCCGCGGCGCGTACGGAGGCGGTCGGCGCCGCCCCCGGCGGGGACAGCGCGTCGGTCGCGGTCCGGCTCGCCTCGCTCATAGGAGAACCTCCCCCTTGTTCTTCTGAGATTGAGAGGCCGACCGAAGGGAGGCCGTCGAAGATCCCGGGGGAACGCATAGAGATGCCGACCCCCGCCGGGAGAGCGCCACGCTCGCTTGC
>Ga0210144_1001060_pt1 | contig 12148 bp, 8 predicted proteins | sample Muzzi_PWA_D2_FD_185532 | JGI IMG/M metagenome (GOLD analysis project Ga0210144, IMG submission 185532) | Wetland microbial communities from San Francisco Bay, California, USA, that impact long-term carbon sequestration - Muzzi_PWA_D2 (SPAdes) | ecosystem: Environmental > Aquatic > Marine >...
CCGATATGCGGGGTGATCTCGCCGGCGAAGAACAGGCTGAGTTCCTGGGGAAAGGAGGTATCGTTGTTCTGCGTATCCGGCTGGTTCTTGTTCGTGCGGGTGAACGAGGTAAGCAGCATGGCTGACAGGGGGGGCACCTCGCTGATCTTCAGGCCTGCCTCGGTACCCTTGCCCGGGGCTTCGATCTGCTGCATGCCGGTCATGACATAACCGTTGATCTTGAAGTCACGCCCGAACGGTGTCAGCTCCGGCGGTGTGGTATGACACGCCGCGCAGGCCATACCGGTTTGCCGGGCATAGCTCGGGACAGCCTGCGCGTAACCGGGTAGAAACGCCATGCCGACGAACGTACACACACACAACACGTTAAACCAGTTACGTAATGACATGATAGATCTCCTTTTGCAGTTACACTCATTGTTACCCGGCTCATCGACAGACCCGCATACCGCCAGGTTTCTCAACAAGCCTGCCCGTTAGTCGCGGTGCGTTTCAGGCGACCATTACGAAAATGTGCGGACTGTTCACTATCCCGGTGCAGCGCATGAGGCGCGGATATCCTGCGCCGTTGCTACCAGTTACCGGCAGTTCTGATCAGTGCCTGTGCGAGTTAACTGGCGGACGTTGCCTGCGACATCATTGCGACTCCCTGTGATGTTTTATGGATGTTGAATAACACATCGCGGCTGTCATCTTATTGACTGCTGATTGGTTGCGACCCGACTCACCACGCGCCGGCTCTGCGCTGGCTCGGTCCTGGCGCCGGGTGCTTTTGGCCGGGGACCGAGCAGCTCGTTCATCTTTCCGTTATCCGCGACTTCCTGTTCGAGCAGACACGCTGCCAGCTGGTCGAGTTTGCCGCGTTCCCGTGCGAGCAGTGCTGTGACGCTCTGGTGCTGACGTTCGATCAGTCGATGAATCTCCTCGTCGATCTGCGCCGCTCGTTGCTCACTCGGCTGGTGTTCCCGTCCCAGTTCGTAACCCAGGAATCGGTTCTGGCTGCTCTCCTCATAGGCGACGAGTCCCAGCTTGCTCATACCCCAGGATGTCACCATATGTCGTGCCAGACGTGTCGCCTCGACAAGGTCGTTCCCGGCGCCCGTCGTCACATCACCAAACACCAGTTCCTCGGCGGTTCGTCCGCCGAGCAGGGTAGCCAGACGTGCCAGGAGATAGCTTTCCGGAAGATTGTATTGATCCGCCCCGGGGCGCTGTTCGGTAACTCCCAGGGCCTGACCATGTGGCACAATGGTGACCTTGTGCACCGGGTCGGCGTCCGGTGTCAGCCAGGCGACCAGCGCGTGGCCGCTCTCGTGATAGGCAATCACGCGCCGCGTTTTTTCGTCGAGGGCGAGCGGGCGTACGTCGCCGAGCATCAGTTTGTCCAGCGCCGCCTCGAAGTCGGCCTGCCGCACCTCCTCGAGCCCCTTGCCGGCGGTTATCAGCGCGGCCTCATTGCAGAGATTGGCGAGTTGCGCTCCGCTCATCCCGATGGTCATGCCGGCGAGCACCGTGAGGTCGACGTCTTCAGATAGCTGAATTGCGCGCGTATGGATGCGCAGGATGCCTTCGCGCCCTCTGATGTCCGGCAGATCGACAAACACCTGCCGGTCGAAACGCCCTGGCCGCAACAGCGCCGGGTCGAGCACATCCGCACGGTTGGTCGCAGCGATGACGATGACGCTTTCATGCGCATCGAAGCCGTCCATCTCCACCAGCAGCTGGTTCAGCGTCTGCTCGCGCTCGTCGTTGATGTTTCCGAGTCCCGCGCCCCGGCGTCTTCCCACGGCATCGAGTTCATCGATGAACAGAATCGCGGGGGCCGCCTCCTTCGCCTTGTCAAACAGGTTACGCACGCGACTGGCGCCGACGCCAACGAACATTTCCACAAACTCGGAACCGCTGGTGGAGAAGAAGGGTACGCCGGCCTCGCCTGCGACCGCTCGCGCCAGCAGCGTCTTGCCGGTACCCGGTGGACCCACCAGCAGCACACCACGCGGAATCCTGGCGCCCACAGAGTGGTATTTGTCGGGGTGGCGCAGGAAGTCCACCTCTTCGAGTAACTGCTGCTTGGCGGCGTCGGCACCGGCAACGTCGTTGAAGGATTCCCTGGCCTCCTCGCTGTTGAACTGTCTGGCACTGCTTTGACGAATTCCGAAAATGCTGGACTGCTGTTTCATCGCGCGCCGGCCCATCCACCAGAAGAAGCCCATCAGCAAGGCAAACGGCAGGACATTCATGATGGCCGTAAGCAGCCATGAGGTGTGTGACTGGTTAGCCGTGACTTGCACCCCGTGCGCCTCGAGCAGGGGCAGCAGTTGTGGATCGCCAACGGATTCGGGAAACGTGGTCAGAAAGGCATCGTAATCGGCCGGCTTTGGCTGGGCCGTGGTATTGAACGGCCAGCCGGCGGGCGGTTTGCGCAAAGGCGTTTTCACATCGCCCCCCGGAGACGGGTGTCCGGTCTGTTGCGTTGACGAAGCCCCCTGGTGTGCGGCCGGTGATTTTCTGGTGCTGCTTGCGGTTGCCGGGTGCTGCTTTGGCGGCCAGCGCACGGGACGATTAAAGCTGCCACCGATCTTGCTACCGATGATATTCACGACGCTGACGTTGTCGTGTTTCACCTGCTCGATGAACACGCTGTATGGGAGCGTAACCACCGGCGAGTTGTCAGGCCGAAGCAGGAAACCTGCGAAATTCCACAGCAGCAGAAAGGCGAGAAGCATCCACCAGACATTGATCATTCGGGTCGGAGGCATCGTCTCGTGCTTTTCCGGATCGGGTGAAGCGGCCGTGCGCATCATGCAGTGTTCCATGGCGTTGTTATGTCTTGTCAGAGTGCATCAACAAACGTGCCATTCTTGATACGGACTGAAAAACAGGGGCTTGGTGAACAGGCAGAACACGGAAAAGTGCGCTGGGACACACACGCGGGTAATATTACCCGTCCACCCCGTTATCACCGGACAATCTCCGAAGCCTGAGGAAGAGCTTCCGTAACTTCACCAAGGAAGTTTTCGTGACAGACGCCGTGTTGTTCATGGTGCCTGGGTCGCATGCAGTTGCGTATATTTCCCCACGTCATTGCATTATTCCCCGCGCCGTTGCAGGCTGTGATCCGTATCACTATGAAATATATAAATATTCGAATCTGGCATGACAAATGCTGGAGCTGTGGTGCTGTTTCAATTCAACCCGAAAAGAACAGCCGGCCGATTTTCTAAAGTCGGTCAGTGAATCTGGTACCGATCCGGCCAGGGCGAGGGAATCGAACTATGCACGCTTGCAACAGCAATCGGCTAGCATGATTCGGTCACTGTAAACAGGAATGAAACGGGGCGTCCGCAAGCGTCCCGTTTGTGTCAGCAATTGCGAGGTGACAGGTATGGCTACGGATGTACACAGTTTTCTGGCCACGACCTGCTATTTGCTGCTCGCTGTCATCCTGATGCTGTACGTGATCACGGACGGATTTGATCTCGGTGTCGGTATTCTCACCCTGTTCGAACGCGAGGAAGGCAGGCGCACAGAAATGATGACGGTCATCAATGACGTGTGGGATGCCAACGAAACCTGGCTGGTGCTTTTCGGCGTCGCATTGTTCGGGGCTTTTCCGGTCGTGTACACCGTCATGCTGCATGCCCTGTATATTCCACTTGGCATGATGCTTCTCGCCCTGATTGTGCGTGGCGTGGCTGTCGTGCTCCTGGAGCATGCGCGCAGCCAACGCCTCTGGAGCCTCGTTTTCGGCGGCGGCAGCCTGGTCACGGCACTGGCGCAGGGTTATGCGCTGGGCGGGATTATTGGCGGCTTGCCGGTTGCGAACGGCGAGTTCACCGGGAGTGCATGGTCGTGGTTGAGTCCATTCTCGACAGTTGTCGCGATCGGCGTCGTGGCTGGCTATGCCTTGCTGGGAGGTGGTTATCTGATCACCAGAACCCGGGGCGGATTGCAGTCAGCCAGCCGCAGGCGCAGCAGGTATGCGGCCTGGATCATGTTGTTCGCGGCTGCCGCTGTGACCAGTGTTATTCCGGTGCTCTATCACTATGTGTCGCAACGCTGGTTCACGGTTCCGGATCTGTTCCTTCTGGCGCCGCTGCCGGTGATCGCCCTGGCAGCCTTCATAAAGCTGATGCGAGGGTTGAGTCACGACAACGATCATTCACCCTATGCCTGGAGTCTGGTTATATTCGTCACATCGTTTGTCGGACTGACCGTTAGTCTGTACCCTTATCTGATGCCACGGACGTTGACACTCGGCGAGACGGCCTCATCCATCACGGTACTGGTCTTCATGCTCATGGGTATCGGCATTCTGATTCCCGTCATGCTGGTCTACAACGGTTACCGGCATCTGGTGTTTCGGGAAAAGATACGACGGGATTCAGACCAGACATAGATTCGATTCATCGCTACGCGCAGGGAGCAGACGGGTTTTGATGATGAGAAACCCGCCGTTCAGGGCTGAACGACGTCAAGGGGGCAGGGTACGTGGAAGAGAAGCCCGGAGATTCCGGAACTCGTTACTATATATCGCTATGGCTTCCGGCCGCTGTGCTGGGTGTGCTGCTGATTGTCACCCTGACACTACAGGTGGTCACCGCCTGGAAGGCACACCAGGATCTGGCCCCGATCAATGGCCACATTGCGCTGATGTTCAGGCTGCAAGAGGTCAATCTCGAATTGCAGCGCGTACTGATCAAGACGCTGGGCGACGATGGCGTACTCAACGACGAAGAACGGGTACAGATCCGCAACGAACTCAGGGCCATACTCAACCTGCAGGTTCACCTTATGGCGGATACGCCGCAAACGATCTCCAATGCCCGGGATGTTCTTGGCGATGCTGCCATTCACCCGAGGCAGGCCCTGATTCTTGCCCTGCAGCATCTGCGCAAGGCGATAGAACAGGAGGCGATCGCTCACCAGCGACTGGTCGATAAGGTCGACCGCTCCACTTCCATGGATCTCAAGATCGGGGTAATTACCCTGCTTGCATTCCCGGCCGGTGCGATGCTGCTGATCTATCTGCTAAGGCGGCGGATCCTCGCACCACTCAATCACCTCGGGTTTCTCATGACGCTGCTGGCGCGAAGGGATTACTCACCGGCGCCGGTTGTCGCCATCGATCCCCTGTTGCGGCCGCTGACGCAAAACTACAACAGGATGGTTGTACGTCTTGCCGAACTGGAAAAGGAACATGAGGTACGTGAACGGGACCTGGAGGGCCAGGTAGAGAGCGCGACCCGCACGCTGCTCGAACAGCATCGCAGTCTTTCCAATACCGAACGGCTTGCTGCCGTCGGTGAGATGATGGCGCGCATTGCCCATGAACTGCGCAACCCGCTGGCTGGCGTCAAGCTCGCCTGCACCAATCTTCGCGAGGAATTGAGCCAGCGACTGGGGTCGCCCGAGTATAATGAACGCATCGATATGGTCACGAGCGAGATCGATCGGATCATCACCATGCAGAATACCTTGCTTGACCACTCCCGGCACAAACCGGAACCCTTGCGTAACATTACAATTGCCCGGACGGTCAATGATCTCATCAGGCTGGCGCGCTACCAGATCCCGGCGCAGATCCGGCTCGAAGCGCATATTCCTGAAGATATCGTGTGCCATCTGCCGGAGGGGTTGTTCCGCCAGTCCTTGTTGAATCTCATCCTGAATGCCATGCAGGCGCTCGGAGAGCGGGAAGGCAGGATTACCATCGAGGCGATCCTGACCGATGACAGTTTGCGTCTTGACATCTCTGATGACGGTCCCGGATTTCCCCCGGATCTGCTTGAATACGGTATCCGGGCGTTCATCACTCACCGCGCCGAGGGAACGGGACTGGGCTTGTCCATGGTACAGCGGTTTGCGCGCACAGTCGGGGGCAATGTCATGCTTTCAAACAGGGAACCGCATGGCGCCTGCGTCAGGCTCGAATTGCCGTGCAGGGTATACGGACATGTCTGATACGCTGCTGATCATCGAGGACGAACAGTTGCTCGGTTCGGAGCTGGTGCGCCACTACCGGCGTGCTTCATGGGAAACCGTCTGGGCCAAATCGTTCAGGGAAGCGCGACGCTACCTGTTCGATGAGGAACTGGAACCGATGGTGGTGCTGTCCGACATCAATTTACCCGATGGCAACGGGCTCGACCTCCTGGACGAGGCGCGGCAGCGGGGCGGTCGTGGCGAGTGGGTGTTTCTCACCGGCTATGGCGAAGTGCCGGATTCCGTGCGCGCCATTCGTCTGGGTGCCTACGATTTCCTGACCAAGCCCTGCCAGCAGGAGCGTCTCGATCTGGTCGTCAGTGGCGCCGCGCGCAGCGCGAGCGCCCAGCGCCGCCTGAAGGACGAGAACGAGAGCCTTTCACGACGCTATACACCGGAGTCATTCGTCGGCCGCAGTCGTGCGGCGCGCGCCGTCCGGGAATTGCTGACGAGGCTCACGCAGGTGCCTTTCAGCGTGCTGATCATCACCGGGGAAACCGGAACCGGGAAAGGCCTTGCGGCCCGCATTCTGCATCATGGCGGTCCGCGCGCGGAAGGTCCCCTGATCGAAGTCAACTGTGCAGCCTTGCCACGCGAGCTGCTGGAGTCCGAACTCTTCGGCCACGAGGCCGGTGCGTTCACGGGCGCCAGGGGACGCCGGCGCGGACTGATCGAGCAGGCTCACGGCGGCACGATTTTTCTCGACGAGATCGGCGAGATGCCGGTCGACCTGCAGTCCAAACTGCTCAAGGTCATCGAAGACCGCAAGCTGCGGCGAGTCGGTGGAGAACGCGAAATAGCGGTTGATGTGCAGGTGCTCGCCGCCACCAACCAGAACCTGGACGTCCAGGTCCGCAAGGGCGATTTCCGCGCCGATCTCTATCACCGGCTGAGCGTCTTCAAGCTCGAGTTGCCGCTGCTCAGGGAGCGAACAGCTGACATCGAGGATCTGGTGCCCCTGTTCGTCGCTGAATATAACGCAATCGCGGGCAAGAAAGTCACCGAGATTCCGGATGCCGTCTGGCAGCGGCTGCAGAACTACACCTGGCCAGGCAATGTACGCGAACTGCGCAATGTGGTGGAACGCTGTGTCCTCTTTGCCACCGACCAGCGACTACCGTACGAGTGGTTGCAACTTGGATCGCCGGTTCCCGCCGAGGGGGATATTACAAGCGCCGGCGTCGAAGAGGGGCGTCTGTGTGTGCCGCTGGATGGCTCGATGGGCCTCGACGACATGGTTGGACGTATCATCGAAACCATGCTGGTACGTAACGGAAATAACGTCGCCGAAACCGCGCGCGTGCTCAAGACGACGCGGGAAAAGGTTCGTTACCGTATCGAGAAATACAACATCAGGATATCCGAGTGACGGCAGCCAATGTTATTGGAACCGAGATACGGTTCTGGAATTACTGTCCTGCCAGCCCGGCGTGCAGGTCGAGGATGGCAGGCAATAACGTGTCTGCATAACGGAGGAACCAACGATGATGACATTCGATATGCTGGTATTTACACCATGGATAGCACTCATAGCCGGCGTCTCAATACTGGTCGTGCCGGGATTGCTCAATTATTTCGTGGCTGTTTATCACGATTTCGACTGGAGTACGTGCTATTCATTACCGACGTGATTGACACGACGATTACCCTGACCGGCAGGACATTGGCGTGACGCCCGTTCAGGCGCACGCTTTCCCGTTGAAAATGAAACGGAGTGCACAGATGGACAATACCCTGAACCGCATGACGCCGGCTGATGCGCTGGTGATCTTCGGTGTGACCGGCGACCTCGCCCACAAGATGATTTTTCCGGCGCTCTACGCAATGTGCAGAAGCGGCGTTCTCAACGTGCCGGTGGTTGGCGTTGCCGCCCCGAAGTGGAGCCTGGCGCAACTGCGAAAGCGGGCGACAGACAGCATACGGCAGGCCGGCAAGATCGATGACCGGGACGCCCTTGACCACCTGCTCTCCCTGCTCCGGTATGTGGGCGGCGATTACAATGACCCGGAAACATTCACGGCGCTCGGGCAGGCGCTGGGAGATGCACGGCGCCCGGCGCATTACCTCGCCATACCGCCCTCACTGTTTGCCACGGTTATCAAAGCGCTCGGCGCCGCAGGTCTGGCCGATCAGGCGCGTGTCATCGTCGAGAAACCGTTCGGACGCGACCTGGCGTCGGCGCGGGGGCTCAACCGTATCGCGCTGTCGGTATTTCCGGAAGATGCCATCTTCCGCATCGATCACTATCTCGGGAAGGAGGCGATCATGAATATCCTCTACTTCCGCTTCGCCAACTCCTTCCTCGAGCCGATCTGGAACCGCAACAGTGTGGCCAGCGTGCAGATCACGCTCTCCGAGGATTTCGGCGTGAAAGGGCGCGGCGCCTTCTACGAAGGCGCCGGTTGCCTGCGTGACGTCATCCAGAACCACCTGTTCCAGATTGTCGCGCTGCTGGCCATGGAGCCGCCGGCGTATCAGGGCTATGGCGCCGTCCATACTGAGAAGGCCAAGGTGTTCCAGGCCATGCGTCCCCTGCACCCGGACGACATGGTGCGTGGCCAGTATGCCGGCTACCGGAAAGAACCGGGCGTGGCGAAGGGTTCGGATGTCGAGACGTTCTGCGCCTTGCGGCTGTTTATCGATTCGTGGCGCTGGGAAGGGGTGCCGTGGTATCTGCGTTCCGGCAAATGCCTGGCCGCCACCGCGGCCGAGGTCGTGGTGGAGTTAAAGCCGCCGCCGCAACGGCTGTTCGACGATTCCTGGCCGGCGGCCGGGCGGGCCAATTATCTGCGCTTCCGGCTCTCTCCCGACTCCGCCGTTGCGCTTGCCGCGCGCGTCAAGCATGCCGGCAAGGAGTTCGTCGGCGATCAGCGTGAACTCTATCTGCTGGAAGAACAGCTGGGGGAGGAAACACCCTACGAGCGGCTGCTGGGTGACGCCATGGCCGGTAATGGCGCGCTTTTCACCCGTGAGGATGCAGTCGAGGCCGCCTGGGCGGTGGTTGACCCGGTGCTTGACACCCATCCTCGCGCTCTTCGCTACAAACCTGGCAGCTGGGGGCCGAAACCGGCTGACGCACTCATTGCGCCGGACGGGCGCTGGCACAACCCCAAGCCATGAAGACAGCAAAATCACGATAGCGAATGAGCCAGCCAGGAGGAGCCACACCATGACAGTCACAACGCTCGACCAGCAGTGCATCAACACCCTGCGATTCCTGTCGGTGGACATGGTGCAGAAGGCCAGCAGCGGGCATCCGGGCCTGCCTCTCGGCGCCGCGCCGATGGCCTACGTGCTGTGGACGCACTGGCTGAAACACAACCCGCACAACCCCCTGTGGCCCGACCGCGACCGCTTCGTTCTCTCGGCCGGACACGGTTCGGCGCTGCTCTACAGCCTGCTTCACCTGAGCGGCTACGCGCTCTCGCTGGACGACATCCGCCAGTTCCGCCAGTGGGGCAGCAAGGCGCCGGGACATCCCGAGCGCGGACACACCCCCGGCGTGGAAACCACCACCGGCCCGCTGGGGCAGGGCTTCGGCAACGCGGTCGGCATGGCGATCGCCGAGGCGCAACTCGCGGCCCGCTACAACCGTCCCGGTCACACGCTTGTCGATCACTGTACCTGGGCCCTTGTCAGCGACGGCGACCTGATGGAAGGCGTGGCTTCCGAAGCAGCCTCGCTGGCCGGCCATCTCAGGCTTGGCAAGCTCATCTGCCTCTACGACGACAACCACGTCACCCTCGCCGCCGATACCGACATCACTTTTTCCGAGAACCGCGCACAGCGCTTCGAAGCCTATGGCTGGCATACCGTATCGGTAGCGGACGGCAACGATCTCGATGCGATCGACGCCGCGCTGGCCGCCGCGCGTGCAGAAACCGCGCGCCCGTCGCTGATCCTGGTGCGTACCCACATCGGTTACGGCTCGCCCGAACAGGACAGCTTCAGGGTGCACGGTTCCCCGCTCGGACTCGACAACGTGCGCAAGACCAAACAGACGCTGGGTTGGCCGACCGAGCCGGAATTTCTGATACCGGAGGCGGCGCTGGCACATTTCCGTGCGGCGCTGGAACGCGGCGCACAGGACGAGGCCGCGTGGAACACGTCGCTGAGTGCCTACGCTAAAACGTTTCCGGCTCTGGCAGAAGAACTGCAGGGACGACTGCGTGCCGAACTGCCGACGGGATGGGATGCGGATATCCCGGTATTTGACGTCGATGACAAGGGCCTCGCGACGCGCGATGCATCCGGCAAGGTGATGAACGCCATTGCGCCCCGACTGCCGGCGCTGACCGGCGGTTCGGCCGACCTTGACCCGTCGACGAAAACGGCCCTGAAAGGGCAGGGCGATTTCAATCCGCCGCCGGAAAACGCCGGCGAACAGGGCGACGATAGCGACGACTGGAGCTATACCGGTCGCAACCTGCACTTCGGCGTGCGCGAACATGCGATGGGCGCCATCGTCAACGGCCTCGCCGCACACGGCGGTTACATTCCCTACGGCTCCACCTTCCTGATCTTCTCCGATTATATGCGCCCCTCGATCCGGCTGGCGGCCTTGATGGGGCTGCACGTGGTGCATGTATTCACGCACGACAGCATCGCCGTCGGCGAGGACGGCCCCACCCATCAACCGGTTGAGCAGCTGGCGAGCCTGCGGGCGATTCCGAACCTCGTCGTGATCCGCCCGGGTGACGCCAACGAAACCGCGGTCGCCTGGCGCGTGGCGCTGGAAACGCGCGACCGGCCGGTGCTGCTGGTGCTGACCCGGCAGGCCCTGCCCACGCTCGATCGCAGCCGCTATGCCGCGGCGGATGGCGTGCGCCGAGGCGCCTATGTGCTGAGCGATGCACCGAACGGCAAACCGGAACTGATCCTGCTCGCCAGCGGCTCCGAAGTCAGCCTGATCGTGGCGGCGGCGGAGCGCCTGCGAGAGCAGGGCGTTGCGGTGCGCTGTGTCTCGATGCCGAGCTGGGAGTTGTTCGAGTCCTTGCCGCAAGCCGAACGCGATGCGGTGCTGCCGCCCTCGATCACTGCCCGGCTCGCGGTCGAAACAGGTGTGTTGCAAGGCTGGGGGCGTTACCTCGGTGCGCGCGGCGAGATGCTCTGCGTGGAACGCTTCGGCGCTTCCGCGCCGGCCGCGGTCGTGCTGCGCGAATACGGTTTTAGCGTCGATAACGTCTGTGCGCGGGCGAAAGCGGTGCTGGCAGGCTGACAGGCTATCGATGACCGGTAAAAATGAGTTGAACATGGTCATTTGCCCGCGACATTCGGCAAGCTGCCATGGAAATATGCTCGGGCCAGAACGCCCATGAGAATGCGGTTCAACAGGCCTCTGCAACACCGTGCCAGAGCCAGCCGGGCTGCGCGCCGCGGCGCATACAGCGCCTCGACGGGAGTCATAGACGCATGAAAGCAAACAAATCCGGCACCCTGCGCCTGTACCTCATACGACACGGCGAAACCGGGTGGTCACGCTCCGGGCGGCACACCGGTCGCACCGACATTCCGTTGACCCCGAACGGCGAGGATGAGGCACGTGAGCTTGGCAAGCACCTGCGCGACATCTCGTTTGCACAGGTGCTGACCAGTCCGCTCAGGCGTGCAGTGCAAACCTGTAGCCTGGCGGGTCTGGATAAAAACCCGGAAATCGAACCTGACCTTGCCGAATGGGACTATGGCGATTACGAAGGACAGCGTTCTGTGGATATCCTCGAGGCACGGCCGGACTGGAATGTTTATCGGGACGGTTGTCCTGGCGGTGAAATGCCCGCACAGGTATCCGCTCGCGCTGATCGACTCATCTCCCGCCTGCACAAGCTGGACGGAAATATCGCTCTCTTTGCACACGGCCAGTTCGGCAGTGTCCTGGCCGCACGCTGGATCGGACTCGCGGTAGCCGAAGCGGAGCATTTCATGCTCGGTACGGCATCGCTCAGTATTCTGGCCTTCGATCCCCACCACACTGGCGTGCCGGTTATCGCATTGTGGAATGCGCTCTCCTGAAAGACAGTCAACACCGTGTCCTCTCATCCCGTCGGCGGAACCATGGCGATGAGGTGGCGAACCCAGCTTCGACTATTCGTAATACCGCATCACCGACTTTTGAAGAGTCAACCTTCGCCGGGCACTGACCGGTTGCGGGTACATGGGCTCCGGC
>Ga0210144_1001065_pt1 | contig 12112 bp, 11 predicted proteins | sample Muzzi_PWA_D2_FD_185532 | JGI IMG/M metagenome (GOLD analysis project Ga0210144, IMG submission 185532) | Wetland microbial communities from San Francisco Bay, California, USA, that impact long-term carbon sequestration - Muzzi_PWA_D2 (SPAdes) | ecosystem: Environmental > Aquatic > Marine >...
GACTATCTTGTATTGCTCGACGGATCGCCTCTGTCGTGGTGGCGCTGCCGTGAAGAACCTGGCCCATAGTGCCTCCTTCCATTCCAGGGAAAAGACTGCACCATCAAAGCCTGGGATCAAACACCTAAGGCGTGGGGCGTGCTGCTTGCCCCGGCTTGCGCAGTAGTCTCTAGGCATCATTGGCTCCCGCTTAAGCACAGCCCGGTGTTAGGATGGTGGCGACGGCCGGAGGTTCCACCTCAAGGCCGCTAGTCGGGGAGCAGCGGTCGTTCTGGGTCCCCACTCGTCCGCTTGCTGCTCCCTGCGATTTCGCGATCTGGGTCGGGATAGTTTGTCAGGTGAGCATGATCGCCGGCAGATCGGTAGGGGAGCCTGACGGGCCGAGGCTCCACGACTACATGCCGCTATGGCTCGCCGGGTCGGTCTCGACCGGCATCCCGGCAACGCGCCACTCCGGAAAACCATCCTGCAGACGGCGAGCCTCGAACCCCTGCGCCCGGAGCGTGGCGACCGCTTCGAAAGAGAAAACGCAGTTTCGGGCTGAGATGTTCCCGCTCCCCACCGGATGGCAGTTGAGGGCGGACTGCACAGACGGACACGGCACCAACCCATAGGAACAGAAAACGCGGCGATCTGGCCAATCGAATGTGTCTCAACCGACATCCCCCAGATGACCGACTCTTCGGGCCAGACTGATGCCAGGGAGGGTCATTGGCAACCCCTAACCTCAGGCTGCCCGGCTTCGCCATCGCCTATGAAACTCCGCGTTACTTTGCGCGCTTTCTTGAGGATAAATGAGGAGGCTGGCGCCGAGTCACCGTAGGCGAGGGCTCTTTTCCCTCGGATGAAATCCCGCCGGGGCAAATCGGCCGCAACCTTGGCCTCGATATCGGGTCGCCGGTGAGCAGAAAGAGTTCCTCCCTGCTCACCGTCAGGCCGGTGTCAATATATCTGGCAGTCGGGTCCGGGGACCCAGACGCAGACCTTGCGGTTGCCTTCCCAGTGGCATTTCTGAACCAGCTTCTTTTCGCACTCGATCGGTCCCTGGATCACGATCGGTCCATTGTTGTTGCGGATCGGGCTGAAGTTCCAGGCCTGAGCACTGCCAACCGAGCCGGCTATGACCGCTGCGATCACTATCGCGAGCGTATTCAACGACAGAAGGGCATTCATCGTCAGTCTCCTTTCAGGCTCACAGGAGGCGCTATGATTGCGTGCCCTGCCTGAATGAACGACGAACCACCGGTTCGGAGATCGTTCATGACCCGGGAAACCGTGCTGGATGCACAAACCCCATCCATGCTCAATGGCGAGGCCGGTAGGTCTCGCCAGAGTAACGCGCGGTTTGATATCGGGCGCACCGCTGAGGTCGCATTCCGTTCAGGCAGTTGCCCTTCGCGACGAAGTCGGCGACTCGAACGCCACGATAATCCGTCGGTTGCCGCAACGCGGACACTTCATCCGGCTGTCCAGCATGCGCAGGCGAAATCCCCTCCCTCGCGTCCACAGCAGCCTCCTTGCCCGGAAATAATTCCTAGCGCATCCTTGCTTCATGCGAGGTCACCAAAATCCGCGGGATGATCCGCCGAAGCGGAGGGTGCGCGACGTTTCGGGTACGATCCCGACGATCGCCGACCTTCGGCATATAACCTGCTGGGTGTGGGTGTTCTGCGAGAATTGCCGGCATCGGGCGCCGGTGGCCCTGGTCCCCTGTATCATCCGATGGGGCCCCGAAGCTTCGAGCAATGTCATCCGCCGATGCGCCAGGTGTCATCAGTGCGGCGTCCGCGGTGCCACCTTGCAGATACCAAGCTGGGTGGGCGAGATCAGTGGTTGGCAGCCTTTCCCGTCTGGCCACGTGGATAGTCCGGCAGAGCCTCCAGATCGCTAATCGGCTCGGGTGTCGCCAAGGCGCGCAGGAAGTTGCCGAGATTGTACCCGAGCGTGCGGAGCTGGAGACGGACGGCGTTGGCCGCGAACGTCCGGCACGACAGCCGCGTCCACTTGATCGCTCCCTTTCCCTCTTTGATCCATGGCTCACATGTGCCGCACTGATTGTAGAAGGCGACGACCCGTTCCGCCGGACAGGACAGGTTGGTGTCACCGACTTCCTCGCCGAAGAGAATCGAAAGGTGCCGGGCTGCGTCCGGGACGGTTAGCCATTCTTTGAGCTTGAGCAAATTTCGCAAGGCCGCACACCCCGCTCTCGGCCGGGTAAGAATGCACGATCTTGGCCTGCGAAATAAGGAAGAAAGACCCGAGCGGCCATGCAGAAAATAGATGGGTGTGATGATGGGTTGGAAGCGATGAATGTGATAAAATATAATGATATCAATAATATGTGGCGGAGGGGGAGAAACCGGGATCCAACATTCTCCACTTGTCGCATGTTGCAGACAGTCGGTAACTGCGAAGCGGTTCCCCTTGGTCCAGCGCGATGAGGTCAGGCCGCGTGGATCACGGGCACGACTTCGAGAAAAAGGGGCGATTTGCGAAAGCATTCGCTCCCCCGGCGCTGGCCAGTTACTTTCCCGGTTACGGCGCGGCTCCGGCGAGATGGCCTTTGACGACCGGATCGCTGCCTCGCAAAGTGGCTTGGAAAGTCACGCGATTGCGCGGCCGCAAAGTGAACGCCGTGCCCAACTCCGGTGCAACGGGCGCCGACGACGTGAACTGGTACTTGCCGAACAAACGCTGCACGACGATGGCGATTTCCTGCATGGCCAGTGGCCGGCCGATGCAGAATCGCGGGCCGGTGCCGAAGGGAATGTAACCGGGCCGATTGAACGGCGAACCATTGCCGCCCAAGAACCTTTCGGGCTGGAACGTCAACGGGTCCGACCAGATCCACGGGTTGCGATGCACGATGTAGGGGCTTGCCAACATGAACGCGCCTTGTGGAATGTCGAAGCCGCGCAACGTGGTGTCTCGCGTGACTTCGCGTCCGACGTACCAGACCGGCGGATACAACCGGAGCGATTCGCAAATCACGGCTTGCAGATACGGCAGCTTGACCAATGACGCGACGTCGACGTCCCCGGAAACGTCGGCCAGTTCCTGTTGCAGCTTTTCCCGCTTGTCCGCGTGTTTGGCCAGCAGGTGAATCGTCCAGAACAACGCGGCCGACGTCGTGTCAAAGCCCGTAAGGATCTTCGTCACCGCCATGTCGCGCAGGAACTGTCGCCGCTGTTCGGCCGGCAGTCGGAGATAAAGGTCCGACCGAATGTAGGCGTTGAGCATATCGTCGGCGTCCACGTCGCCGTCGATGTGCGAGTCCACGTACGAGTAGACCAGCGGGTCCAACGCGCGCATCACTCGTTGATGGTGATCGGTGAAGGTCCGGTCTTCCGACAGACGTGCGGCGCTGGAATTGGATTGGGAGATAAACCGGCTGGGTACGTTCCACAAATCGTCCAACGGCTCCAGGACCTCGGCCAACGCGGCGATCCGTTCGTCGTCGGGCTGAGCGGCGGCCAGCTTCTGCATGATCACTTGCAGCGTCAGCTGCTTCATGTCGGCCATCACGTCCAGTTCCTCTCCGCCGCCGGCGCGGACCTGCAGCGATGCGACGTAGCGGTCGACGATCGGCGCGATTTGCCGCGCGTCCCGTTCGCACGCTTGATGAGTGAACGCCGATCGGGAAATGTCGCGCAGGCTGCGCCAGTGATCGCCTTCGCTGGTGATCAGTCCGTGTTGCCCCATGATGGCCTGGAAGGGCGACCACACCGCGCCGCGGACGTAGATTTCGCGATCGGCGTTGAAGATTTCCTTGATGTCGTCGGGGTTGGCGACCAGGTGCAGCAGTTGATCGCCCCAGCGGAACCGCACCAGTTCGCCGTAGCGGCGCGTCAGGTCCAGCATGTAGCCGAAGAAGTCTTGATTGAATCGAGCCAGATTTTCCAGGTCGCTGCGATCCTCCGGCCCCGGCGCGGCACAATGCGACGAAGCCGGCGGCGAATCGGCGGTCGACGCTTCGGCAAGGGCGGCCGGATCAACCGCCGGTGCGTCGGCGATTTCCTCGGCGCACCATTGCGCCAGTTGCCCGATGGTGGGCATGGTCAAAAATCTTTCCAGGTCAAATTCGCGGCCCAGCAGGTCGTCGATTTGCAGTTTCAATTGCAGAAACTGCATCGAATCCAAATTGAGGTCGCGAATGCTCTGCTGGGAATCCAACGCGCCGGCGTCGCAGCGGAGCATTTCGGCCAGCGTGCGTTTCAGATCCGCGACAATTGCCGATGGCCGAGCGCCGGCGGGCGTTTGCTGCAACGCGGCGGCGGTCAAGCCACGGGCGGGATCGGTCGAAGGCGTGGTCATATTGGTCTCCCGATGGATTTCGGCCATAGTTTGATTCAGAAACATCTCCCGGCATTTGCGGCGTTGGACTTTCCCGCTGGACGTTTTGGGCAGCGTCGCCGGCCGCAGCAGCACGACGGCGGCGATTTCCAGTTGGTGCTGCGCGCTGACCGCCGCGCGAACGGCGGCGACGATTTCCCGCACCGGCGGATTGCGCCGGCTGCGGCGGCTCAGTTCGACCGCCACGACGGTCGATTCGTGGCGTCCGTCGTCGACGCTGAACGCGGCCGCGCCGCCGATTTGCAACGCTTCGTGAGCCGAGTCGACGGTGGCTTCGACGTCTTGCGGATAGTGGTTTTTGCCGCGCACGATGATGACGTCTTTCAAACGGCCGGTGACGAACAGCTCGCCGTCGTCGACGAATCCCAAATCGCCGGTGCGCAGCCAACGCCGGCCCCTCATTTCCGCCGGCGCGTCCGCCGGCGGATCGCCAAAGGTCTGCGCCGTGACGTCCGGGCGGTTCCAATAGCCTTGGGCCGTGCTGGGACCGCTGGTCCAGATCTCGCCGACCGCACCCGGCGGCAGGATGCGGCGAGCGGCTGGATCGACGATCGCCAGTTGATGGTCGTCGATCACCTGACCACAGCCCACCAGTCGGCGGGCGGCCGCGGCGTCGGCGGCGGGAATGGCGCGGTGGTCCTTCAACGCCGCTTCGTCAAAGGCGCGAATGGTCGGCCCGTGCCGGCGATCGCCGGCGCTGAGCACCAGCGTCGTTTCCGCCATACCATAGCAAGGGTAAAACGCGTCGCGGCGAAAACCGCAGCGTTTGAACCGCTCGGCGAAGCGGTCCAACGTTTCGGCTCGCACCGGTTCGGCACCGGTGAAAGCGACTTGCCAGCTGCTGAGATCCAGTTCGGCGCACTGCGCGTCGGTGACTCGTTCCAGACACAGTTCGTAGGCGAAGTTCGGCGCGCCGCTGGTGGTGGCGCGAAATGTAGAGATCGCCTGTAGCCACCGCACCGGTTGGCGGACCATCGTCGCCAGCGGCAGGCGTTGCAAGGTCGCACCGATCAACAGCGGGTGCAGCAGTCCGCCAATCAATCCCATGTCGTGGTAGAACGGCAGCCACAACATCAGGCGAGTCCGTTCGTCGTGGCCCAAGCGGCGGCTGATGCAAACGGAATTGTGGAGCACGTTTCCGTGGCTGATCGCCACGCCCTTGGGGTCGCCGGTGGAGCCGGACGTGTACTGCAAGAAAGCCACGTCCTGCTCGCGCGACGCCGGACCGCTCCAATCGTCGGCAAGTTCCACCGGTAGCAGGCCGGTCGACACCCAAGGCAGACCGGCCAACTGCGGGTGCTGCCGCGCCGCGTCGCCGGATCGATCCAGCACGCCGGGGCCGGCTAGCACGACCGAAGCCTGCGCGTTGGCGGCCACCGCGGCCACCCGCGGCAACGACCGGCGATGGCGCGGCGCTGGCAGCGGCACGGCAATCACGCCGGCGTACAGGCAACCGAAAAAGGCCGGCAGAAAATCGCGGGCGTGATCGTACAGCAGCAGCGCCCGGCCGCCGCGAATTCCGCGCCGCTGCAACGACGAAGCGACCGACCGGGCGCAGGCGTCCAAGCGACCGTAGGTGTAAACCGTGCGGCCGTCGCCGTCGTGAAGAAACTCGGCCGCGACGCGGTCGGGATGCTGCGCGGCACGCCGGCGAAACACGGCATCGATCGTTTGTGGCGTGGCTGGGTCGATCATGTTGCTCGTCTTGCGGGGAAATTTCAGGCCCGGCGCCGGATGTTAGAGTCTCGAACTGAAGTAGCGGTCGCCGGCTTGCAACAGAAAATCCAGGTAGGTTTGCAGCAGCGCCGCGTCCACCGGCGGGCAGGAAACGCCGCTGCCGCGCAAGCCACCGTCGGTCCGCGCGGTGTCAAATTCCAAGCGGAAGATGTTCGAGTCGTTCCAGAAGTCCTTGTTCGGATCGAAGGCCAGCATCATCACCAGCGGCAGCAGCGCCGGGTGCTGCCGGGCGGTCTGACGCAGGCGGTCGAACCAGTCGCGCGGCGACAGCGGCCGGGCCTGGCGGCCTTGATCGGCGAACCACTGCCGCCACGCGCTCCACGAGATCGGTCGGCGGTTGATCAAGTGAAACGCGCCGGTTGATCGCCGGGAGGGCTGGGCCAGCTCCACGATCGCTCGGCTGCAATAATCCACCGGCGTCAGGTGCAGCAGAAAGTCCGTGTTCAACGCCGCCCCCATCCGCAACACGGCCAGCATGATCAGCGTCATCGTGTCGGTCGGGTTGCACACGCCGTTGCCCGATTGGCCGCTGATCATGCCGGTCCGATACACGCTGACCGGCAAGCCGCATTGGGCCGCCAAACGGCACAAGCCCTCGGCCACCCATTTGCTCTGGCCGTAGCCGCGACGCAGCCCGCGCCCGTCGCCGGCCACGGGCCGTTCCTCCACGCAGCCGGCGCCGCGATAGAAATCCGTGTTGAACACCGCGTAGGTGGAAACATAGTGCAGCCACTTCGTCCGCCGCCGGCAGGCGAACCGCAGCATGTTGGCCGTGCCATCGACGTTGGCCGGTTTAATCCGGTCGTAGTCCAAGGCAAAACTGACCGACGCGCCGGCGTGGTACACCGCGTCGACCTGCTCGGCCAGGCGATCGTACGTGGCCCCCGGCAGGCCCAGATTGTCTTGGGAAAAGTCGCCGGGAATCGCGGTCAAACGCTGGCGAAATTCGGCGACGTCGATGCCGTAGCGTTGCAGATTGGCCAGCAGCCGCCGGTCGGCGTGTGCGGCCGATTCGGCGCGGACCAGGCAGCACACCGCGGCATCGGTCCGCCGCAGCAGATCGCCGACCAGGAACGCGCCCAGGTACCCCGAACCGCCGGTCAACAGCACGTGTTGCTGGTCGCCGGAAGGCGCGGCGTCGGCGGGCGGTTGGATGTCCGCCGGCAAGCGGACGTCATCTTGCAAGTTCATCCCGATACTTCCGCCGGCTGACTTCAAGACGTCAATTCCCACGGCTCGGCTTGGTAGCCAATCGCATCCAGATAGAACTGCACGTCGTCGCGCATCGAGTCGTAGACTTCGCGGACCAGCGGCGCGACGGTTGACCGCCGCGGCCGCACGCAATCGGCGAATTGCTGCGGTCGGCAATCCACGCCCAGAAATGCTGCGATGTCCGGGAAATGCCTTTGCGGATCGCGACCCAGATCTTCGTAGCGGACGGCCAACGCTGCGCCGTCGCGAAACTGGCCGACATGGTCGCAGTAGTAGCGGAAGCTGTTGATGAACTCCGAAAACATCCAACGCACGCCGTCGGGCGTTTCCAAAATGGCGCGGCGTTTGAACAACTCGGGCGGGTCGTCGAACAGCGCGTCGTATAGCGGATGCAGGCGGGCGAAATACGCGTTCTTTGTCGCCAGCATGCGCCTCCAGGCGTTGATTTGCGAACTGAGCACCATCAGCGGATGGCGGTGCACGAACACAAACTTCGCCGCCGGAAATTGCTGGTGGACGTAGAGAAAATTGCCGTAGAAGTCGTCCGGGTTTTTCAGCAAAAGCGGCCGCCGGTCGCGATCGAGGAACTGCTTCTTGCGGCAGACTTCCACGAACCGCTCCCGCGTATCGGGGCCCAACTGCGGCGAGAACAAAAACTGGCGCGGATTCTTCGGCAGCAGGAATCCGTACTCTTCAGCCTGATCGACTCCGACTGCCACGTGGTCGATGCCTCGGTCGTCGCCGTCGGCCGCCAGTTCCCGCTGCAGCCACCGCCGCGCGTCTGCTTCGCCGCCGGTGACGCGCAGGTGCAGCAAGCTGTCGTAATGCACGATGTCGTAAGGCGAGACAAAGTCGAACCGTCCGGTGGCGGCCAGCGACTGGTACAGGAACGTGGTGCCCGAGCGATGGCAGCCCAGAATGAAGAACGGGTCGCGCTGCAGATCGTCCAACAGATGCAAATAGCCGTCGTCGGCGCGCACTGATCGGCCTCGGCTGAGTGGTCCGGGTTCAATGTTAGTTTAAGGTTGGCGGTTGGGCCAGCTTTGGGGGAACCTTATCATCCAATTGGACGGGAGCGCGGTCGTGGCGGTCGTCGTAGCCTTGGTCATCGGTGCTTCTGAACCGTACCAGGTTTTTCGGAGACTCCAATCCTTGAGAAGGTGGAGCAATGACAAGCAAGACGGTGAACAGGTTTTCTGCCGAGGTTCGCGGCTGCAGACGGTTCAGAAGAACGCTGAGTTCACGAATCTCGGCAGACTGTTTCGACGGCATACTCGGTCGATGCCGCAGATAGAACCCAGCGCGACAAAGCTGGGTTGCGTTCCAATTGAACGGCCTCGATTCAAGCTGAACCGTCGCGCATCGGCGCCGGCCGCGGAACCTGATACGCCCTTTTTGATGCGCATCAATGGCAAGACGCCTGATAGGAGCGAGGTTAGATATCCTTTTGCGCGTAGCCGCAGGGAGGGCCCTGCCATGCCGAAGCGCATTCTCGCGGGATTCTTGCTCGTTGTCATGCTGACCGGCGTTGCGGCAGCCGGGCCGGTAGAGGATGGCGTGGCTGCAATGGAACGCGGCGACTACGCCAGGGCCACCCATTGCAGCGTCGCGAACTCGACCGCTTCGAATGAGCGCCACGGCCCCCGCCGATGGATGACCCCGGCCTTGTAGAGGCCGTTGATCGTCTCGGCGAGGGCGTTATCGTAACTGTCGCCGACGCTGTCGACCTCCGCCTTCTTCACTTATTCATTCAGCGTCTGCGCCGTGCAGCCGATCCCTCAGGGCGTGCGATATCGATGGCGTCGTTTTTCGCGGAGGTCAGAATAGCGGGGATCGCGAATTGAGGATCGGCGTGGAGAGTGAGGGCGCTTGGACGTTCGCGTGCTGATCCCCGGCGTCGCCCTTGAACATCGGCATGGAAAAACGCAGAAAACGCAGCTGGGTCCGAGGCATTGACGCAGCGGAGGTTGAAAATGCCTGAGATTGTATCGAAGCCGAAGCTTCGCGAGACCTGGGAGTCAGCGGCGCCAGGTTGGGCAAAGTGGGAGAACATGTTCTCCGCCGGTCTGGTCGACGCTACCGACGCCCTGCTCGACATGGCTGCGGTAGAACTCGGCATGCGGGTGCTCGACGTGGCTTGCGGTGCGGGGAACCAAACGATCCAGGCGGCAAGACGCGTTGGGACGACCGGCAGCGTGGTGGCAAGCGACATATCAGCCACAATGCTTCGCCATGTGCGCCAGAGCGCGGCCGCGGCCGATGTGCATAATATCGATACGCTTGAGCGCGGAGCCGACGAACTCGACCACAGCCTGGCTCCGTTCGACGCGGCGTTCAGCCGTTTGGGATTGATGTTGTTTCCATCGCCGCCCGCGGCGTTAAAGGCCGTGAGCGGTGTATTGCGGCGCGGCGCACGCTTTGCGGCCCTGGTCTTCACGACACCCGCCAACAATCCTTTCTTTGCCCAATCAATGGCGATCCTTCTGAGGCACGCCGGCAAACCACCACCTCCACCCGGCTACCCCGGGCTGTTCGCGTTGGGTGCCGATGGCGCTCTGGAGAAGCTGATAGCGGAAAGCGGGCTTTCGGATGTGAAAACAAGAACCCTGCGGGCATCGCTCAGGCTGCCAAGCATCCCGGATACGCTGGAGATGATGCAGCAGGCGTTCGGAGCATATCGGGCGGTGCTTGCTGATCTTGACGAGCGACGCAGATGGGCCGCCTGGGCGGAGGTGGGCGAATATCTGAAGCAGTTTGAGGTGAGCGGTCGGTTCGAGACTGAGTTCGAGGTCCGTGTAGGGTCGGGCAGAAAGCCAGGCTGATATTGCCGGCCCCCTGTAGCTTCCTGCATGCCACCTAACGCGCACACGGATTCGATGTCGAGATCACTTCCGGAGTCGAAGTCAGTAAGGTCCGACAGATGGTGGCGGCTCAGCGGAAGCGCGAAAGTCTGTTGGCGGCGCGGTACGGAAAAATAGCACGGGGCGGGGCACTTCGGCTCCGCCCCGGCTTTCAGACCTCGACCTGTTCGGCGATCCTAGGGCATGCTTCGCCGATGATCGCAACGCTTGGTGAAGCGCATGACCTCGGCTGGAAGCTCACCGTCTACTGCCGTTTCGGCAAACGGGAGGGCATGAAGGCGATTGGGGAATGTACCGCGCGTGCCGAGATCGACGTTGAGACGTTGGTCTGGACGCGCGGGCGGGACTTTCCAATCACGCGCCTCGACAGCCGGATGAAGTGCCCGCGCTGCGGCTCGCGAAAGGTGCTGGTGGCCTGCGAGCCTCCGCCGGCAGAAGCAGGGATGCGGGCCTGAGAATAGGCGGACATGAGGAGATGCCGGGCGACATCGAAGCGGAGCGGCAATCGAGCCGGATCGCCGGGCATGCCGTTAGCAGGATGTGCGAGGCTCTCGCGATGGCCGGCGTCACTACCGCCGAGGAACACACGGGAGCCCGGTCGGTTGCTGTCCTTCGGGGCTAATTCCTATAGGCCAAAAAAGGCTCGACTGTTCCGCAGGACTATTTTCGACACCAGTACGCGCGCGCGAGGAAGGGCCGGTCGACGTGGACGGCGGGCAACGGTTCCGAAATGAGCGCGAGGAATATGAAAGGGAACCGTCGCGCGCGGCTTTAGACCACCCACAATCCGATCAGCACTGCCGCGACGATCATAGCGGCGATTCCGAGATCCAGGATGGCATCGCGGCTTGGGAACGGCTGAAGCAGGACACTGGCTTCGATCTGCAAGGCGTATTTCGCCGCCGCGCGCTCGTCCCCTTCGTCCTCGTTCCGCGTAAGGTTGCCGCGAAGCATGGCAGCGCCGAGACCCTCTCGATGCTTAACAACCTGCGACAGGCCCACGACGCGTTCGTGTTTGCGTGACTTATGCGGCGCTCGCCCTGATGCGGTCGATCATGGAGGCCGTGCTGCGCGACCACTACCAGGCCAAAGGCCGGACTCTGGAAGCGCGCATCAACGATGCGCGCCGTCTTCCGCGCGGCGCCAGCAAGGCCGCCCTGCATCGTCTGCGGATGCCGGCGAATGCGATTCTGCACCTTAACCCTGAGAAGGATGAGGGCCTGCTGGCTTTGGATGAGGTGGGGCTGGAGAAGGAGATCGTCTCGCTTCTTTTTGTCCTGCGCGCGCTGATCGAGGGCGCGAAGTGACAGGATCTTGTCCGACGCCAGAGGACGGGGTCGCTGCCGTTGTAAGGGCGACATGATAATGGCGAAATGGCCCGCCTTTGCCCGCACCATTGGCATCGACTATTCCGGCGCGAAAACGCCGACCGCCAGCCTGAATGGCTTGAGCGTCTATCGAGCCGAGGGCAACCCGTCGCCGGCCGAGGTTCCGCCGCCGCCGCGCCCACGCAAATACCGGACTCGCAAAAGCATCGCCAAATGGCTGGCGGAGCGGCTTGCCGAGGAACAAGCCGGCAGCGCCAAATCCGGCTTTCACTTCGACGTGCAGGGATCGGTGGCCAAATCCACCCATGCCCGTCCCTGTGGCGTTGCGGCTTCGCGCCCGAAGGCCGCACGCCCGATCAGCACGACGCCTTCTGCATTGCCACCCGGCTCGCACGCGCCGACCGCGACGGCACCCTTGCGGCGTCCTGAACCCGGCGCTCACGACCGAAGAAAAGGCAGTTGCAAACGCGGAGGGCTGGATTTTGGGCGTGGCTTAGAGCGGAATCCGATCATGTTGCATCGTATCCGGCCACGGCGAAGTAGTTTCGGCATTCGGCTGGCGTGAAGAGATCGATGAGGCGGCTGATGGCGGACCAGAGGCCGTCGACGGTGCGCTCGGCA
>Ga0210144_1001066_pt1 | contig 12105 bp, 12 predicted proteins | sample Muzzi_PWA_D2_FD_185532 | JGI IMG/M metagenome (GOLD analysis project Ga0210144, IMG submission 185532) | Wetland microbial communities from San Francisco Bay, California, USA, that impact long-term carbon sequestration - Muzzi_PWA_D2 (SPAdes) | ecosystem: Environmental > Aquatic > Marine >...
CCCCCGCCATCACCATCACCAAGGACAATGTCGTCGACGGCTGGCAGGAGTCCTTGAACCGGCAGCCGCCGCAAAGCGTGCTCGACGCGATGAAGTGACACCGATCGCGAAGGGGCGGCCGAAAAGCCGCCCCTTCCGATTTTCAATCAGACAGGGAAGCAAAACCGGAGCCTCGACAATGAAACATGTGATCGGAAGATGGACCCTCGCCGCGGCGGTTCTCGTCGCCGCGTCGGCCACTGCAGCCATCGCGGGGACGACCACCGGACCGAACGGCGAGACGGCGGTTCCGGCCTCGGCAGTGACGCTGACACCCGACCAAGAAGCCAAGATCAAGGCCGGGCATTACACAGCGGGGCTGGCGTGGCATACGCCCTCCGACTATACGGCCGCCGTCGACCGCGGCGCCCACGACGAGTTTGCGCGGCTCGGCATCGAGGTGGTGGCGGTGAGCGACGCCGGCTTCGACGCAGCGAAGCAGAAAAACGACGTCGAGACGATGATGGCCAAGAAGCCGACGATCATCCTGTCGCTGCCGGTCGACCCGGACACCGCGGCGGAGGTCTACCGTCCGGCGCTCGATGCCGGCACCAAGGTCGCCTTCGTCGACAACGCGCCGAAGGGCTACGTCCAGGGCAAGGACTACGTCACCATCGTCTCGGACGATCTCTTCCAGATGGGCGAGAAGGCGGCCGACGCCATGGCCGCGGCGATCGGCGGCAAGGGTAAGATCGGCTACCTCTTCCACGACGCCAACTTCTACGTGACCAACCAGCGCGACGGCGCCTTCAAGGAAACGATCGAGACCAAGTATCCCGAAATCAAGATCGTCGCCGAGATGGGGCTTGCCGACCCGGCCAAGGCCGAGGACGTGATCAACGCCTTCATGCTGAAGAACCCCGACCTCGACGCGGTGTACGTGACCTGGGCGGAGCCGGCCGAGTTCGTGCTGGCGGCGCTCCGCAACAACGGCAACACTCACACCAAGATCGTCACCCTCGACCTGTCGGAGCCGTTGGCCCTCGACATGGTGAACGACGGCAACGTGGTCGCCATCGTCGCCGACGAGGCCTATGCGATCGGCGAGACGCTGGCGCGTGCCGCGGCGGCTTCGCTGGTCGGCCAGAAGCTCCAGCCGTTCTATGCGGTGGACGCAATCGCCATCACCAAGGACGACGTGAAGGAGGGCTGGTTCAAGTCGCTCCACAGCGATCCGCCGGCGACGCTGACCGGCGGCTAGGGCTGAGAGACGTGAAAAGGCCGGTCGAAACGATGCGCGGTCCGTGTCCCTCCCTCGCCGGAGCTGCGCCGGCACCCGCGCCGTTCGACCGGCTCTTGCGAGGCTCACCCATCGTCGATAGCGAGCGCGGCGTTGCCGCGCCTTTCCTCCCTTGTGCGCGCAGCGCGCGGGGGAGGTGTCGGCCGCCGGAGCGGGAGCGGCGGCGGATGACGGAGGGGGCAAGCCGGCGGTCCCCCTCCCACCGCCCTCTCCACCATCGCTTCGCGATGGTCCCCCTCCTCCGCTTTGCGGGGGAGGATAAGCCGCGATATGTGAGCCCACGGGAGCGGGTCGGGAGACATCTTGCATGAGCGTCGAGGCCGTTTGCGGAGACGCGGCATGAGCGGGAGATTGGCGCAGCTCAAGGCAATCGACCCAAGCCGGTACATCGTCTATGTCGGCTTCATCCTGATCCTGGTCGGCTTCTCGATCGTCCTCCGCGACGACGGATTCCTCACCACCCGGAACCTGCTCAACATCGTCCAGCAGACGACGCCTGTGACGATCATGGCGGTCGGCATGGTGTTCGTGCTGACTGCCGGCGAGATCGACCTCTCGATCGGACCGATCGTCGCTTGCTCGGCGTTGCTCTCGGCGATGGTTCTCCGCGAGAACTTTTGGTTTCTCGGCGCCGGGGTCGGCCTTCTGGCCGGCGCCGGAATCGGCGCAATCAACGGCGTCCTCGTCGCCTACATGCGGCTGCCGTCGTTCCTCGTCACGCTCGCCACGATGGGTTTCCTCGCGGGCGTCGCCCGCTGGCTGACCGACCTCCAGTCGGTGCCGATCACCAACGACATCTTCAACAACATCTTCGGCGCCGGCAGCATGTTCGGCATCCCGTCGCTCGTCGTGTGGACCGTGGCCATCATCCTCATCGGCCACTTCTTCTACGCCGAGACCCGCTACGGCGCCCATGTGCACGCCATCGGCGACAGCCAGCAGAGCGCCCGCGCCGTCGGCATCAAGGTCGACCGGGTGCGCCTCTCCGTCATGGTGCTGTCGGGCCTCTGCGCAGGGCTCGCCGGCGCCCTCTATGCCGGCCGGCTGCACGGCGCGCGCTACACGCTCGGCGAGACCGACCTGCTCACCGTCATCGCCGCGGTTATCGTCGGCGGCACGCGGCTGAACGGCGGCGTCGGCACGGTGTTCGGCGCGCTGATCGGCTCGCTGCTCATGGGCCTCCTCAACAACGGACTGATCCTCATGGGTCTCAGCGTGTCGGAGCAGCTCATGGTGCGCGGCATGATCCTGCTCGCCGCCATCGCACTGACGCTGCGCGAGAAGCGCGGCTGACCGGAAGGACAAAGCATGTTCCTCGACCCCATCCGCCGCCGCAACCCGCGCCTCGTCGAGGGGGCGATCGCGCTCCACCAGGCGGGTCGCATCCCGGCCAACACCTATGTCATCGATCTCGACGCGGTGGAGGCGAACGCGCGGAGGATGGCCGGCGAGGCGGAGCGTCTCGGCCTCAAGGTCTTCGCGATGACCAAGCAGATGGGACGGAACGGGGATTTCTGCCGGGCGGTCATGCGGGGCGGCATCGCCGCGTCGGTGAACGTCGACATGGAGTGCGCGCGCGCCACCCGCCGCGCCGGCATGACCATCGGCCATATCGGCCACCTGGTGCAGATCCCCAAGGCCGAGGCCGATGCCGCGGCGTCCTTCGCGCCCGACGACTGGACGGTGTTCAACGACGAGAAGGCGGAAGAGGCGGCAGCCGCCGCCGACCGGCTCGGCCGGGCCCAGGACATGCTGGCGCGCATCCAGACCAAGGGCGACCGCTTCTACCGCGGCCACGAAGGCGGCTTCGACGCCGCCGAGGTGGTGGCGGTCGCCGACCGGATCGATGCGCTCGCCGGAGGTCGCTTCGCCGGGATCACCACCTTCCCGGCGCTCCTCTTCGATCCGGAGACCGGCAAGGTGACGCCGACGCCGAACCTCGCGACGCTCCACGCCGCGGCGGAGGCGCTGGCGCGGGCAGGGCGGACGGACATCGAGATCAATGCGCCCGGCACAACCTCGTCGACGGTGCTTGGCGCGCTGGCCGAGGCGGGCGCCACCCAGGTTGAGCCGGGCCACGGCCTCACCGGCACGACGCCGCTCCATGCGGTCGAGGACCTGCCGGAGCTGCCGGCCGTCGTCTACGTGAGCGAGGTGTCTCACTTCCACGGGACGGACGCCTACTGCTTCGGCGGCGGGCTCTACATCGACCCCGTCTTCCCCGACCACGAAGTGAAGGCGGTGGTTGCGCGCGAGCCGACCGTCGAGGCGTCGGCGCTCCGGTCCGTCGAGATCCCGCCGCCGGCCGCCATCGACTACTACGGAATGATCGATACGACGTCTGGCTCGCGGCGGCCGGAGGTCGGCGACACGGTGGTGTTCGGCTTCCGCCCGCAGGCCTTCGTCACCCGCGCCTATACCTGCGGGGTGTCGGGCCTCGGCACCGCCGCGCCGGTGGTCGGCACGATCCACGACGCGCTCGGCCGCCCGGCCGACTGGCCGGTCTGAGGGTGGGCGCGATGCAGGCCGCACATCCCGCTCCCGCCGAGGCGACGCCGGTCCTCAGCCTCCACAACATCCGCAAAGAGTTCGGCGGCGTCGTCGCCATCGAGGACTTCTCGTTGGCGGTAAACGCCGGCGAGGTGGTGGCGCTGGTCGGCGACAACGGAGCCGGCAAGTCGACGCTGATCAAGATCATCTGCGGCGTCTACGCGCCGACCGCCGGCCGCATCCTGATCGACGGGGGGGAGGCGCGGTTCGCCGACCCGTCGGAGTCGCAGGCGCGCGGCATCCAGGTCGTCTACCAGGACCTGGCGCTCGCCGAGAGCCAGCCGGTCTACATGAACCTCTTCCTCGGCCGCGAGCTGGTGACCGGCCCGTTCCATCGCCTCGACCGTCGCCGCATGATCCGCGAGAGCGAGGACCTGGTGCAGGGGATGAACGTGCGCATCCCGTCGGCGAAGTCGACCATCCGTGATCTGTCCGGCGGCCAGCGCCAGGGCGTCGCCATCGCCCGGGCGACCCACTGGGCGTCGAAGCTGGTGCTGATGGACGAGCCGACCGCGGCGCTCGGCGTGGCGGAGACGCAGAAGGTGGAGAAGATCATACGCGGCCTCCGCGAGCGAAACCTGGCGGTGCTGATCATTTCGCACAGCCTCGACCAGGTCTTTCGGCTCTCCGACCGTATCTGCGTGCTGAGGCGCGGCGTTGAGGTCGGCATCCGCCGCACCAGCGAGACGACCAACAACGAGATCGTCTCATTGATCACCGGCCTCGTCTGAGCCGCCTCGGTCACATAGTTACTAATATTGAAGGTGCGCGCCGCGACGTCTCCTTCAAAGACCACGTCCAGACCGACATGATGCTTCATGGCCGTCATCCATTGCGTTGCTGCCTGACGGATCGATCGATTCGATCCGCCTCAGCCTGGAGGCCATCCCGCCGAACCTTATCGGCGCGGCGGTTGCGCCAAACAACTCGATTGCCCCATCTCTAGCCAAATGGCGGATTTCTGAGATTCAAGGCCGCACACGGGACATGATTGCTGCCCCTGCATGTTGAGTCCACCGTCAATCCGCGCCCGGCCTTGTGGTTGGTGGACGGCGACGCGATCACGCGTCAACCGGTCGAAGGGCGGATGCCAGCAAGGGGCGCGCCCTCATCCTGATCGCACGGGACCGACCACTGGCCTGAGTCCGCCCCGGCGCCGCTACGGCTTGACCGCCCACATCTCGATCTCCACCTGGAACCCCGGCATCAGGACCGCCTGAACGGCTGTTCGCGCTGGCAGCGGCGCCGGAATGAAGTCGGCGTAGACGGCATTGAAGGACTGCCATTCCGCCAGATCGGTGAGAAACACGTTCACCTTGAAGACGTCGGCGAACACGCAGCCGGCCGCAGCGAGCGCCCGGCGGCAGTTTTCGAGGGTGGCGCGCGTTTGTTCCTCGATCGTTTCGCCGAGAACCGCGCCGTCCAAATCGACTGCGACTTGCCCGGAGAGCACGACGAGGCGGCGAGCGTCGACCTCGATCACTGGCGAATAGGGTCCGGCGGTCCGATGCTGCGCGGCCGCGGCCGGAACGTGTTTGCTTGGCCGGTCGTCCATGGCTGACGCCTCCCGTTGTTGCCCGTTCACGCCTTGACCGCGCCGCGGACGAGATCGGCGATAACGAAGCGCCAGATCAGGGCGACAAGGACAAGGGTCGGCAGAATGGCGACGAAGATGGCAGTGTTGAGCAGGCTCCACGATACATCCGGGTTTCGGGCCAGCGCCGCCATCACAACCGACATCGGCCGGGTGCTCGAATCGCCGGACAGCACCATTGCGAACATGAACTCCGCGTAGGAAAGCATGAAGGCGAAGAGCCCGGTGGCGGCGAGGGCCGGAAGCGCCATCGGTACCGCGATGCGGAAGAAGGTCTGGAAGCGGGTGCACCCGTCGACCGTCGCGGCCTCGAACAGTTCGCCCGGCATCTTGCGGAAGAAGATCGAGAGGATGAGCACGGTGAAGGGCAGCGCCCTGGCGGCGTGAATGAAGATGATGGCGAACTTCGAACCGACCAGACCGGCCGCCTGGATCATCATGTAGATCGGCGTGATCAGCGCGACCGCCGGCACCAGCGGACTGAGGATCAGGAACATGAAGGTGAGCTTCTTGCCCGGAAAGGCGTAGCGCGCGTAGATGAAGGCCGCCGGCGCGCCTAATATCAGGTTGAGGACCAGCGAGGCGAAGGCGATCTGGGCGCTGTTCCACAGGCTGAGCGGCGCCTGGCGGGCGGCGTCGGAGATCATCGTCCGGTTGGCGCCGGATTGAAGGTAGGCCGGCGGCAGTTCTCCGGTGAAGATGAAGCGGTAGTTCTCGAGCGTCACCTCGTCGAACAAGCCGCGATCCGGCGAGAACATGACGCGGTCGGGAATGACGCTACCGGCGAAGGCGAGCAGGATCGGGCCGCCGGTAAACAGCAGGATGAGGAGGGCGCCGATCGCCGTCAGGAACGGGTTACGCTTTTGCATCGGCCGGCTCGTCTTCCCCGAAAATGTCGGAAGGGATCGCCCAGGTGATGGCGACGATCAGCACCGCGGAAATCGCCACGACGATGAAGGCGACCGCCGAACCAGCGCCGAAATCGTACATCGAGAAGCTCTCCTTCCAGATCTGGAAGGAAAGCAGTGTCGTTGCGGTGCCCGGGCCGCCGCCGGTCATCGCATAGACGAGGTCGTAGCTGGTGAAGGCGATCAGCGCGTTATAGACCAGCAGCAAAACGATGATCGCCTTGATCTGGGGAAAGATGACCAGGGCGAAGCGCTGAAACGGGCGGGCGCCGTCGACGACCGCCGCCTCGATCGTTTCCGGGTTGATCGCCGAAAGTGCGGCCATGACGAGGACGACGGTGAAGGGGACCTGCGTCCACACATGGGCGACCGTTATCGATACGAAGGCGAGGGTCGGATCGCTCAGCCAGGGAATCGAATGATCGATCAGGCCAAGCTTGAAGAGGGTCGAATTGATCACGCCCCAGCTTGGGTGGAACACCCAAGTCCACAGCACCGCGCTGATCGCGCCGGGCAGCACCCACGGCAGCAGGATGATCGAGCGGAGCGCGGTGACGCCAAAGAAATCGCGATAGAGGAACATCGCGGTCGCCGTGCCGATGAGTACCACCAGCGGGGCGGAGAAGAGAGTGAAGACCAACGAGTTCTTCAGGGCCGCACCGAAATATTCGCCGGTGACGACGGCCTTGTAATTGTCGAGACCGACCCAGTCTTCCCCCGGGAAGAGAAGCATCACCTGGTGGAGGCTGGTCCACAGGGCATAGCCGATCGGATAGATGGTGAGGACGGCGACCGGCAGGATGACCGGCAATACCCAAAGAGCCGGGAAACGCCCGATTGTCCACATCGCCAGGAATTCGTTCGAACCGAAGGGAAAATGGCCGCGGCGACCGGAAGCGGTCGCCGCGGCAGGCGCAGGTTACATCATTTCTTCATCATCTTTTCCCGGTACTCGTTCCACTTTGCGGCACCGGCTTTCATTGTCTCGTCAACCGTTGCCTCGCCGACCATGGCTTTCGCGAGAAGCGGGCGGAAGTAGGCCGACCAGACCGACGTCCATTCGGTCCAGGTGCCGCCGCGTGCGGTGGCCACCTGCTCCTTGAGCGTCGTCATGTCGATCCACTTGTTCCACGAGGCGACGACGGCCGGATCGTTGAAGAGCGGCACCTGCCCGAAGCCCAGCCCCTTCTCTTCCGCCCAGCGCTGGGCAACCGTATAAGGCTTTCCAGCCATGAAGTTGACGAATTTCCACGCCGCTGCGGCCCGGGCCGGATCAGCGGCGGCCGACGCGGTGATCGCGTAGAACTTGGTGAAACCCAGCGTTTGGTGGGCTGCACCCGGCATCAGGGCAAGCGCGAAATCGCCAGCCATCGGCTGCTCGGCGGCGTTGTTCATGGCGGCGAGCACGTAGTTGTAGACCACGGTGAAGGCATGCTTACCGGTGTTCATCGAAGGGATGATCTTCGATTCGTGGGTGTCCTGCTGGACAAGGTCCTTCTTGAAGGCCTCCGCCAGCCATTCGAGCTGCTTGTAGGCCGGGTTGTCAGGGTTGTCGAAGATCGCCTTCTTGTCGGCGTCGAAGAGATCGCCGCCGCGGCCATAGGCCTGGGCGACGAAGGCGTCCCAGAAATTCGGCAGCTCCTGATTGAATTCGTAGTCAATCGGATGCTCCATGCCGCCTTCCTTCAGCTTGAGGGCTGCGGCCATCACGTCATCCCAGGTCTGCGGCACGGCGATTCCGGCGCTTTCGAGAATCTTCTTGTTGTAGAGGAAGGAGATGGTGTCGGCGTAGTAGGGCAGGCCATAGATCTTGCCGTCATAGGTCTCGTCGCTGAGGGCGAAGGGCGCCATGTCGGCCTTCAGCGCACTGAGGACGTCGGCCGGCGCCACGTCGTCCAGCGGCGCGAGGAAGCCGGCAGCCGCCCAGGCGGGGAGCCAGTCCTGGCCGACATAGGCGACGTCGGTCGGGGTGCCGCCGCGGAAGCGCAGCACCATGGCGTCGTGATAATCCGGCCAAGTGTAGTCGGTGATCTTGACCTTGATCCCGGGATTCTCAGCCTCGAACTTCTTCGCGTTGTCTTGGATGGTGTCCAGCGAGTAGTTCCATACCGTGAATTCGAGCGTGATGTCCTGCGCCGAGGCGGGAGCGGCAGCGAGGCCGCCGACGAGAACGGTCGCGGCGAGCAAGCGGTGGACTTTCATGGCATCCTCCGATCGATGATCATGGTCGGGATAAGCGGCGCCCGCTCGTTGCCCTTGCGGACCGCCGCCGTTGACAAGGCAGCACAAGCCGGAAGTATAAGAACAGCTTGGGACCATTATCAATCGATTTTGATCGCTTTGAACCTTTCGGGATAGAAGCGGATGCGTTGGGAGACCGTGACCTCGGCGGAAATCGATGCCCTCGATCGGGACGGCACTGTCGTGGTCCTGCCGCTCGGTTCGGTGGAGCAGCATTCGAATCACATGCCGCTCGGCACCGATTCGATGCTTGCCCATCATGTCTGCTTGGCCGCCGCGGAGGCGACCGGCGCCGTCAAGGTGGCCGTCCTGCCGCCGCCCTGGTACGGCTTCTCCGCCCATCACATGCGATTTGCCGGAACGGTCACGCTGTCAGCGGACACCTTGCTGACGCTGGCCGCCGAGATCGTCGAAAGCGTTGTTGCCCACGGCTTTCGTCGCGTTCTCATCCTCAACGGCCACGGCGGGAACGGCGGCGCCATCGACGTGCTGGCTTCGACGCTCGGACACCGGCACTACGGCGAGGCACGGATCGCGGCGACCACCTATTTCCAGCTCGCCCGGGAAGAAATCGCGGAAATCCGCCTGTCCCGGGCCGGCGGCATGGGCCACGCCGGCGAATTCGAGACGGCGATGATGCTTCATCTTTTTCCGGAACTGGTGAAGATGGATCGCGCGACAGCGAGCTATCCCGATCCCGGGTCCGGATATCTCACCACGGACCTTCTCGGCGCCTCGCCGATCCGCAGCTATCTCGATTTCCGCGACGTCTCGGAGTCGGGTGTCTTTGGCGATCCGTCACTCGCGACGCCGGAGCAGGGCGCGCGATTCTTCGCCGCCGTGTCGCAGGTCCTCGCCCGCTTCATCGAGGACTTCGCCGGCTGGCCCATCGGGAGGACCGGGCGATGAATAGCGGTCCGCTCCGCGTCGGTGTCGTCGGCCTCGGCTATTTCGGCGAGCGCCATGCGCGCGTCTATCACGCGCTTCCCGATGCCGAACTGGTCGCTGTTGTCGATCGCGACAGAGCGAAAGCATCAGCGGTCGCGGCGGCCACCGGTGCGGCGCCCCTCGACGAATTCGCGAGCCTCTTCACTCGCACCGACATTGACGCCGTCAGCATCTGTCTGCCTGACCGACATCACACGGAAGCGGCAATCGCGGCCGCTAAGGCCGGTAAAGCGATGCTCCTCGAAAAGCCGCTCGCGCACGACGCCGCGCACGCTAGGAAGATCGTAGCCGCCGTCGAGGCCGCCGGAACCCGCTTCATGGTGGGCCACATCCTGCGCTTCGACCCCCGCTACGCACAGGTCTACGCCGCCTCGGCGCCGGAGAGACTCGGAGCACCGATCCACGTCCGAGCCAAGCGCAACGGGACCCGTGCAACGGCGCGCCGTCTTGGCGCTAACAGCTCCATTCTCTTCTACATCGGTGTCCATGATGTCGATGCGATGCAATGGGTGGCGCGATCGCTCATCACCCGCGTCTACGCCCAGAAGCGCGAGGTGCTCGCTACCGGCAACGAGGACGCGCTCTATGCCGTGGTTAATTTCGAGAACGGCGCGATCGGGCTAATCGACTATAGCTGGGCATGGCCGGACGGGCTGATGAACGGCTACCGGGCGGCGCTGGAAGTGATCGGTGCGCGCTCCGCTGCCTATCTCGACTGCACCGATCAGGGCTTCTATCGGGTGGAGGAGGATTCCACGACTGGCGGCGACACGCATCTGTGGCCGGAAGTCAACGGCGCCATCGTCGGGGATCTGCGGGACGAGATTGCCCATTTCGTCGACGCTGTGCGCAACAACCGGCCGTTCGTTCAGGACTATCACGAGGCGCTCGCCGCAATCCCGGTCCTCGACGCCCTTGCCCTGTCGGCCGAAACCGGAATGCCGGCAGACGTGCTGAGGTGAATGGTCGCTTGCTCGCTCCATAGGTTGACATTACGTCGATGCGGCTGCTCAAAGGTCGCGGCTGGAGACTCGAAGAACCCTTGTTATGGTGGTCACTGACAACATCGAACCCCTTGCCGCGATTTCGGCCAGCGATCGGGCGACGCCGTCCCTTGTATACCGTTCGCTCCTCAAGAGCATCCGCGACCGCCGCATCTTGCCGGGCGCGAAGCTACCCAACGAGCGCGATATCGCCCGCCAGCTCAAGACCAGCCGCAGCGCCGTGCGGAGCGCGCTTGCCATAATGGAACGTCAAGGCCTGATCCGGCGCCAGGTGGGGAGCGGCACGTTTTTGACGGACGACGCGGACAAGATCTTCGAGCGGATGGATCAGACCAGCATCGTTGCGCACGACAATGTGCCGAGTTTCGTCGAGATCATCGAAGGGCGCCTCCTGTTCGAGCCGGCGATGATGCATCTGGTCGTCACCCGGGTTGAACCGCATGAGCTCGACGCGATGCGCGACACCCTGGAAGATATCCTCGATGCGCCGACGTGGCGCGACTTTAAGGAAAGCATCTACGCTCTCCACCAGCTCATTTTCGTCGCCACCAAGAACCGGTTTCTCGCCCAGATCATGGACGACATCGTCGCCGATCGCCGCGCCGTTCTGTTCGACGGAAAGGACACCGACAAGCCGGCGCCGCGGCCCGTACGTGAGCAGACCCACAAGGAGTTGGCGGCCGTAGTCAAGGCGATTGCCGATAAAAAGGCAAGGCGCGCCGAGGAATTGATCTCTGACCACCTGCTGCGAACGCTCGCCACTGTCAACATCTGGCAATAGACCGCCGAATTGCGAAATCGGTTGGCCTGTTTTGAGCCCATCGCCAAGCTGGACCGGGGCTGGCCAACGCAACAGGCGATATTCCCCATCCTCGAACTCACGGTCACCAAATGAACTGACCGGCAGCCGAACGCTGATTCTGCGTTCTGGCTCACACCACCCTGCGCCAGCCTACTCCGGTTTCATTGCAACGACGTTGGGCCGGCGATGAAGCCACTCGAAGCCGATGGTGACCGTCCCGGCCGCCACGACCGCGCCGGCGATCACGAGCAGGATGTAAGCCGCAGGGACGGTGATCGTTTCGGGCGGCGGATCGAAGACGCCCGCCAGCATGACCACCAACATCCAGGCCACGCCAAAGCCGGTCAGCCCGCCGAGAAGAAGACCTGCCAGTGTCACCAGAACGCTTTCGCCGCGCACGAACGCCCTCAAGGACAGCGACCAGCTCGGGTCGCGGAAGGTCGGTCTGCATGACGAAAGACTCGCCGGTCTCGCCATCCAGCTCAATGCGGTCTCGATCGATAAGTCGAACGCGGCCTCTCTCCTAGCTAGAGCGGATTCGACTTATTCCGGGTCATAGCCTGCGGCTTGGAAGTAGTTTCGGCATTCGGTCGACGAGAACTGGCTGAGGCAGTCGGCGAGGACGGCCCATAGGTCGTCGATGGTTCGGGCTGCGGCCTTTCGCAGAAGCGCCTTGAGCTTGGCGAAAGCCATCTCGATGGGGTTGAAGTCGGGCGAATAGGGCGGCAGCAGCAGAAGGCTGGCGCCGACCTTCTCGATCGCCTGCCGGACGCCGGATA
>Ga0210144_1001067_pt1 | contig 12096 bp, 8 predicted proteins | sample Muzzi_PWA_D2_FD_185532 | JGI IMG/M metagenome (GOLD analysis project Ga0210144, IMG submission 185532) | Wetland microbial communities from San Francisco Bay, California, USA, that impact long-term carbon sequestration - Muzzi_PWA_D2 (SPAdes) | ecosystem: Environmental > Aquatic > Marine >...
GTATCATCCACGAGATGCTGGTCACCAACACCAAGCTGATCGCCAACCCACGGGCGTGGGAGGATCCGTGGCGCCGCTCCAAGATCGAGCAGCTCGCCATGCTCCTCAAGGCGGCCCTGGCCGCCGAGGGCATGGTGGGACTGAAGCTCAACGTCGCCCGGGAGAACCTGCCCAGGGTCGTGGAGCTGCTCCCCAGCCTGCACGCGCCCACGGTATCGGCCCTCTACGACGGGGAGTGGCACTCGGTGGAGACGGTGGCCGCGGAGTCTGCGGTGCGCGACTTGATTCCCAGGCTCCTGGCCGTTGGGGCCGAGGGGATCATCGAGTACCCGCTGACCAAGTTGCTGTAGCGGTGTGCCGGATTTCTCCCGCGAGGCGTACGGTGACGGGTCGGACACGGGACCGTAGGCGGGGCGATGGGTGACGGTCGCATTCTGGCCACGCCCTGGCGGTGGCTGGTGCCGGCGTTGCTCATCGTCGGCATCACCGTGGCGCACTACACCGCGAGCGCCACGATCAACCTGCCGCACGACATCTTTCGCCGCCTCTACTACCTGCCCATCATTCTCGCGGCGTTCTCGTACGGTCTGCGCGGCGGCGTGAGCGCCGCCGTGGTCACCACCCTGGCCTATCTCCCCCACGCCCTGGGCCATATCTCCCACGACCCGGCCGCCCCGATCGACAAGGGGCTGGAGGTGTTGCTCTACAACGTGGTGGGGGTGGTGACCGGCCTGCTGGTGGAGCGCGAGCGGCGCGAGAAGCGTGAGCACGAACGGACCGCCGTCAGCCTGCGCGACACCCTCGCGGAGCGTGAGGCCCTGCAGGGTGAGCTGCGGCGACGCGAGCGCCTCTCTGCCGTGGGTCAGCTTTCCGCCGGCCTGGCCCACGAGATCCGCAACCCCCTCGGCTCCATCAAGGGCGCCGCGCAGCTCCTCGCGGACAGCACGCTCCCGGCGGACGATCGCGACCGGTTGCTGGGGATCCTCACCGAGGAGAGTGGCCGCCTCGATCGGGTGCTGACCGACTTCCTCACCTTCGCCCGGCCCCGTCCACCGGAGCTGCGTCCCGTCGCCCTGGAACGGTGTGTGCGCGACACCCTGGCGCTCCTGGCCGGCGAGGCCGCGGAGCGTCGCGTGACCATCGCGTTCGTGCCCGCCCCTGATCTTCCCGCCATTGCAGGGGATGAGGACCTGTTACGCCAGGTGGTGTGGAACCTGGCGCGCAACGGGCTGCAGGCGGTGGGGGAGGGCGGGCAACTGGAGATCCGCCTCGACCGCGCCGCGGCCGGAGACTCGGTCGGCGCCGCATCCGGGTTCATCAAGATGAGTATTCTGGATAATGGGGGCGGGATCTCGGACGAAGATCTCAGCTATATCTTCAATCCATTCTTCACCACCCGCGAGGGGGGCACGGGGCTTGGTCTCGCCATCTGCCATCGCATCGTGCAGGACCACGGCGGCACGATCGAGGCGGCGAACCGTCCCGAGGGTGGCGCCCGCATCGACGTCTATCTGCCGGTCGGCGAAGCGCCGGAGGCACGACTGAGTTAGCCGCAAATGAACGCGGATGAACGCGAGTGGAGTCGCAGGGAGAGCTCGCACCACCGCGCGCTGTTCTATTTAATCTCGTCGACTCCCCATGGCATCGGGACCGCGTTGGTGGAAACGAAAGGTGGTGGGTAACGTTGGTGGGATAGCACAGAGACGCTGGCCTGATCCGCGTTCACTTGCGTCCATACGCGGCGGAAAATATGAACCCCCCTGTCCCCATCCTGCTGGTCGATGACGATCGCAACCTGCGCGAGGTGACGCGGGTTGGCCTGCGGCGCCACGGCTTCGAGGTGACGGCGGTCGCGTCCGCGGAGGCGGCTCTCGACGTTGCGCGTGAGAGCGACTTCGAGGCGGTGGTGACCGACCTGAAGATGCCGGGCATGGGGGGATTGGAGCTGCTGCGCCGCCTGCATGGCCTCAACCCCTCCATCCCGGTAGTCGTGCTCACCGCATACGGCTCCATCGAGACGGCCGTGCTGGCGATGCGGGACGGCGCATTCGATTTTGCTACCAAGCCGGTGGACCTCGACGCCCTCGCCATGGCCCTGTGGCGCGCCGTCGACCACCGTCGCCTCACGGTCGAAAACGCCCGCCTGCGCGCCGTGGTGCGTGCCCAAGGCGGCAGTCCACGGCTGATCAGCGCCACCCCCGCCATGCTCCAGGTGATCGATACCATCCACCAGGTGGCGGATAGCGACGCTACCGTGCTCATCACCGGCGAGTCGGGCACCGGCAAGGAGCTGGTCGCCCGCGACCTGCACGACGCCAGCGGTCGCGCAGCCGGCCCCTTCGTGGCGGTGAACTGTGTGGCGCTGCCCGAGGAGCTGCTGGAGAGCGAGCTCTTTGGCCACGTGCAGGGTGCCTTCACCGGCGCCCTGCGCGACCACCCGGGCCGATTCCGCCAGGCGGACGGCGGTACCTTGCTGCTCGACGAGATCGGCGACATGCCCCACGCCCTCCAGCCCAAGCTACTGCGTGCCATCGAGAGCGGCGAGGTCGACCCGGTAGGGAGCCTTGCCCCGGTGGCGGTCGACGTGCGTCTCATCGCCGCCACCAACGTCGATCTCGAAGCACGTGTTGCCGCAGGAGAGTTTCGGGAAGACCTCTACTACCGTTTGAACGTCATCCCGATCCACGTGCCGCCCCTGCGTGAGCGTCCCGAAGATATCGTCCTGCTCGTCGACCACTTCCTCCAGGAGATGGCCGGCAGCGACATGACGCTGGATGCCGCTGCTCGCCGCGCCCTGCTCGCGTACTCCTGGCCTGGCAACGTGCGCGAGCTGAAGAACCTGTGCCGCCGCCTTGCCCTTCTCACCCACGGCGAAACGATCGGCCTCGACGACCTGCCTGAGGCGGTCCGCCGGGGCCCGGCCGACGGGGTGTCGCCCACCAGTGGCTCCGCCGTGTCGGGAGCCACGACCCTCCCGGAGATGGAGCGGGCCATGGTCCTCCACGCCCTCGAGAAGCACGACTGGAACAGGTCGGCGGCCGCCCGCGCCCTCGGCATCCCCCGCCACGTCCTCCTCTACCGCGTCCAGAAATACGGGATCAGCCGGCCGGCGGGGCGGTAGGAGTGGGCCTCCGACTCGGCTGCTTTGCTCGGGCCTCCTTGGCTGGGGTGGAAGGGGCCGACAGGAGGTTTTGACTAGGCCACGGCGTGTACCTACTATCCCTCTGCAATCAACAACTTGGGGTGGCCCGTGGCCGTCTTGCCGTGTTCCGTTCGCGACTTTGCTCTCCTTCCAGAGGAGGAGTTGCACGCCCGCGCCCAGGCGGCGCGCGAGGCGTTGGGTAGCCGGGCGGTCATCCTCGGCCACCATTACCAGCAGGAGAAGGTGGTCCGCTACGCCGACTTCCTCGGTGACTCCTTGAAGCTCTCCCAGCAGGCGGCGCTCCAGCCCGACGCGGAGTACATCGTCTTCTGCGGCGTCCACTTCATGGCCGAGGTGGCGGACATCCTGCGGCAGGGAAGTCAAAAGGTGGTCCTGCCCGACCTCTCCGCGGGCTGCTCGATGGCGGACATGGCGAGCTACGAGCAGGTGATCGACGCCTGGGATGAGCTGGGAACGGTGGTGGCGAACGACGAGATCACCCCGGTCACCTACATCAACTCCGCCGCCGACTTGAAGGCATTCTGCGGCGAAAACGGCGGCACCGTGTGTACGTCGTCCAACGCGCCGCGGGTCCTGGAGTGGGCCTTTGCGCGGCGGCCGCGGGTGCTCTTCTTTCCCGACCAGCATCTGGGTCGGAACACGGCCACCGCCATGGGGATCCCGGACGACGAGATGGTGGTGTGGGATCCGGAGCAGCCGCTCGGTGGCAACACGGCGGAGGCGGTTCGCCGGGCGCGGGTGATCCTCTGGTCAGGGTATTGCAGCGTGCATCAGCTCTTCCGCCCGGAGCACGTCGACGTCGCCCGGGAGCGTGACGCGAACGTACGGGTCGTGGTCCATCCCGAATGCTGCCGCGAGGTGGTGCAGAAGGCGGACGCGTACGGCTCGACCGAGTACATCGTCCAGGCCATCCGCAAGGCCGAGGTCGGCAGCCACTTCGCGATCGGCACGGAGCTGAACCTCGTCTCGCGCCTGGCCAAGGAACATCCGGAACACCAGATCGATTTCCTCGCGCCGATGCAGTGCTTCTGCTCGACCATGTATCGCATCGACCTGCCGCATTTCACCTGGACCCTGGAGTCCCTGGCGATGGGGGAGGTCGTGAACCAGATCACTGTGCCGGAGGGGGACAAGCACTGGGCACGGGTGGCACTGGAGCGGATGCTGAGCGTCTGATAAGGGCGCGTTGGTGTCACGCGTTCGTGATTACGCGCGCATTCAATGTCCGATCCGTAGGTCGGCTCAAGCGGAGCGGAGCCGACGTGCGTCATCGTCGGATCCGCCGCTGCGCGGCTTGATCCGACCTACCCTCACGGTGGCAGATACGTTGCTGTCAGTGTGGAACCGCCTATCAAGGAGCGCAGGAAGGGGGCGGGAAGGCAGGAATCGCCGTCCCCAGGCGTGCTGCCCTGCCCACCTATTTCCTGCCTTCCTGCCCTCCTTAGAGGGAATTTGCGCATTTGGGTCACCGGCCCTTCCGTCGCCGGTGGCTTGAGCGGCCCTGTGGAACCAACGTTCCTTGGCGGCTTTCCGAGGGTGGCGCGCCGTGCGGTCATTAGCGCACCCTACGGGCGGGTGAGCGATCGGCTCACTCACCCCTGCGGCACGGATGCCGATAGGCGAGGCATGATCGGTCGACTTGCGAAGCGGGCTGGCGTTCTTGCCGCTGCCATGGTGGTGCTCTCGTCCCATTCGGCAGGGGCGGATCTCTACCGCTACGTCGCACCCGACGGCACGCTCCACTTTTCCGACGAGCCCCGGACCCGATCACACCGCCCGATGAACGCTGCTTGGGCGCGGATTGGACAAGATCGTCGGCGCCAAGCGAGCCGGCCGCGGCTGTCCGGTAAGTTCTCGCAGGAGGTCTCGCGGGCGTCGGCCGCCACCGGCCTCGACACGCGACTCCTGCATGCGGTGATCGCGGTGGAGTCCGATCACCGGCGGGAGGTCGTGTCCCCGAAGGGGGCGATGGGCTTGATGCAGCTCATGCCGGCGACGGCTGCAGAGCTCGGCGTCAGCGATCCATTCGATCCCGAGGAGAACATTCTCGCCGGCGCGCGCTATCTGCGTCGTCTCTGGGATCGGTTCGGTGACCTCACCCTGGCCCTCGCCGCTTACAACGCCGGCCCGGAACGGGTCGAGCAATTCGGCGGCGTACCGCCGTTCGCGGAGACGGAGAGCTACGTCGTGCAGGTCCGTCGCCTCTACCCGGAGGGGGAGTGGCAGCATGGGGGCGGGAGGGCGACCCTCACGACCCCCATCTACGAGGTCCGCCTGGCGGACGGTAGCGTGCTCTATACCGATACGCCGCGCTGAACCGTGTCTCCCGGCGCGCTACTCCGGTGTCGCTAGCCGCTCTCTACGGAGCTGTCAGCGGACCTCGATGGTGGCACGACGGAGCTCCAGGGGTTCGCTCGTACGACCGCTCTGTGAGCCGCGTTGCTCCAGCGCTTGCAGGGTTTCCACGCCGTCGACCACCTCGCCGAAGACGGTGTGCTTGCCGTCCAGCCACGGGGTCGGGACGAAGGTGAGGAAGAACTGGCTGCCGTCGGTGCCGGGGCCGGCATTGGCCATACTCAGCAGCCCCGGGCGGTCGTGGCGAACCGCGGGATCGAACTCACCTGCATACTGGTAACCGGGCCCGCCGGTGCCGGTGCCGCGCGGGCATCCGCCCTGGGCCATGAATTCGGAGATCACACGGTGGAAGGCGAGGCCGTCGTAGAAGCCGAGGCGGGTCAGGTAGATGGTGCTGGAGACATGCATGGGTGCGACCGCCGGCATCAGGCGGATCACTATCGGGCCCTGACTGGTGTCGAGGTGCCACAGGTACTCGGCACCGGCATCGAAGGTGACGCTCGGCGGCTTGGGGAGTTGCAGTCGCCAGTCGGACTGGGACGTATCGATGGACTGCTCGGCGATGAATCGGTCGATGACCGGGACGGCAGCATTATCGCCAGGTACGGATGGGGTCGAATTCTCCACGGAGGTTTCCTCGAAAAGGGGGAACGATGCGGTCCAGAGACGGTAGCGCGGGTTGCCGGGCAGATAAAGCGCCACGGGCGGCTCACAGGGGATGGGGGCAGCCGGTACTCGCTTAATCGCGTGGGATGACGTTGTGTTCGACCGGCAACAGTCGCCTCATTATGTATTCGTAAAGAGATACAAATGACTCTTCATATATTGTTCAAGATAGTTGCCTTTTGTGTTTTTTGTTAAATGCGGTCATCGCAGGTGTCTGGTTGTTTTCTTTTAGATTGATGTAATGGATCTTTGATGGCCTCCGATAAATGGCGCCGTAGCAACGTCCAAGGCATGCACGGGCGCGGTTAGCGTCTTTTTATCAACTGGTTTTGCTTCGGCAAAATAGGGGGCAGCGATGATGTCGATGGCCAAGCAATGGATGATCGCGGCGAGCGTCACCTGTTTGTTGACCGCATGTGGCGGTGGTGGTGGAGGCGGCTCTTCCACGGACGCGGGAACCACCGATACCGGCGGTGGTTCCACGACCACGGACGGTGGTGGTACGACCACCGGGGGAGGCGGGACGACCACGATCGCCGGGGTCGAGCTGCCCTCCAACATGAGTGTGGTGACCGCCGTGGATGGCGCGGTGACGACCGCTTCGCTGGGCGATGTCAGCGGGTTCGCCGCCGACTCGGACTACGTCTCCGATGTCGCCGAGGTGCACGTATTCGATCCCTCCATGGAGGCCCTCGGCACGGTCAACATGATCCTCTGTCTCATGGATCAGACCCGTGCCTCGGACATGGTGAACCAGGGTCCCTACATCGCCCTCGTCGATGAGGACAGTTGCGAGGAGGGGAGCAACGACAGCGGCGCGAGCTCCGGAGGGCAGGCCAGCGCCAGCAACGTGAAGAAGTACAACAAGTGGACCATCGTCTCGACGCGAGAGAGCGTCGACGCGCCGATGATCGTCAAGATCTGGGTCCCCGGGAAGGGCCACCCGGAGGATCCGCGAGACGCCCAGAAGATCCTGGTGGAGGTGACCGCCAGCGAGGGAGTCAGCGACACCAAACCGTTCGGCAGCTTCGTGTTGAACTTCCACGGTGTGGCCGACGCGGGCTTGGTGGGCGGCACGGCCGGGACCATGGCGACCATGATGAAGGGGACGCTGCAGACCGTCGACAACGACCTTGGCCAGCCGCAGTTCCGGTTCGTGGAGATCGGCGGCGAATACGCGAATCCGACGATCACCGACTTTGCCGATCGGCAGGCGGCGAGCGTCGTTCTCGACGACGCCGACGGGACCGGCGGCGTTGCCAAGACCTACACCGACTACATGGACGGTTGGGGGAGCATGTCCGAGACCTATGTCGTGGCCTTCGACGAGAACCACCTCCTCCGGGGCAAGGACAGCACCGGTGACAACAGCGCAGACGAGCAGAACTGCATGTCGCGCGTCGACTTCAACACCCAGGTGTGGCGCTACAACCTCTACTACGCGGCCGATGGCACGGTTGACGGCGCGGCGGTCACCGCCGGTGAGCGGGTCGAGATGAGCTCCGGCTTCCCATTCCGGTACGACACCGGCACCGAGACGGTTGATGGCTGGCTCGGCTACTGGGGGCCATGGGTCGAAGGCGACCAATCCCTGCCGGATGGCGCGACCATCACCAAGATGAACTTCGACGGCGGCGCTGGCACCGACTACACGGTTCATATCTCCAATGGCAGGCTGATTCGCCGGACAGCCAACGACCTGGCGATCAACAAGCTGGTCGGGGAACAGCTCTACTACTGGGGTGAGAATCCGCTCACCCAGGAGCAGCGCCAGTGGCTCGCCGAGCTTAACCCGACCACCCTGGCGTTCGAGATCACCGGCAGCGTGGAGTGGGGTGACAACGGTCCGGACGTGACGCCTCTGGACGCCCCGGTCGACATCACGCCGGCGTTCGATGGCGGCAACCTCTGGCTATGGTCCGACAGTCTCGGTGGCAACATCGTCTACGTCTACGACTCCGCCGTGGCCCCCGCGAATCAGGTGGTCACCTTCTACGCCGAGGAGACGGTCTCCCCGGACGATCAGGCCCTGTTCAGCGCTTCAAGCACCACTACCCTGTATTGCTACGACCGGTGTCTCAAGGGTGGGCTGACCCAGGCCGACGTCGATGCGGCGACCCAGGAGTGGGACCTCTACTACCCGAACGATGGCACCCCCCACGCCTACACCATGACCGTGGCCGACGGCAAGATGTCGTTGAGCGATGCTAACGGTGCCGTATCCATGGTCGGTCTCGATCTCTCTTCCCTCGGGATCGATTGGGGCATCCAGACCGGTGAGATGGTGACCGACACCAGCGGGATCACCAACCCGTGGGAGATCTACAACCAGCCCGTCTCCTACCGCTGGGAAAGCGGTTCGGAGAACTGGAACCGCCTCATCACCGTCACCGATGCCAACGGCGATCTCGCTACGTTTGACCGGCCGATGCAGTTTACCTACACCCTGGAGACGGTGGACGAGGCCAACGGTGATCCCGCAAACAACGCCGGCAAGGTCTTCCTGTTGCACTACGAGGGTGCGGGGAATCTGAACGGCTTCCCGTGGACGGAAGATCCGGCAACCCATCGCTGGTACTCGGCGGTCACCCTGAACGACGGGGTACAGCTCACCGACGGTACCGACGACTTCGTGATCAAGGGGCTAGGCATGGAGCAGTCGATGCGCGGCGTGGCGCTGGGTGAATGTTCCGCGCTCAACGTCGACAACCTGTTCTCCGACCCGGCCGTCGCGTTACTCGACGCGGCCGACATCGGCACGGTGGCACACACCTGGGCCGACAAGCCGGTGGTCACCGATGCGCCGGCGGTGATCGAGGGCGAGGTGCAGTAGCGCACCATCGACGACCCTTCCGGGCAGCAAGATAGGCCCTATCCCCCGTGGGATAGGGCCTATTTTTCATGGCGAGAACCTACCGGCGGCGCGCCTCGTCCGGTGCAAAATACCCACGCGCGCCACAGTTGTTTGCCTGCGAGCGAACGTGTCATGTTTGGCCGGTCCGCTACCTGTGCGGGCAACTGGAACGAGGGTGACGACACTATGGCCGCGCAGGGTGGAGCGATGCGCTTTGAGCTGGTACCAGGCGAGGGGGCAGCACCTTTCATGGTGCTCAGCGATGCGGGTCAACTGTCCCGTGTCCTCCTGGCGCGGATCGCATCGGCGACGGAGATGCTTATCCCCGTCGCTCTCAAGGTGCGCCGCGACCGGCCGCGCCGTGCCCTGAGTGGACCGCCCATCACCCAGCGCGAGGTGCGTGACGCCTGGCTGCGGACCGTCGACGGTCAGCGGCGTCTAGCCGCGTCCCCAGGTGTCGTGCAGGCGTTGCCCCTGGTGAGAGATCCTCTTCTCGGGGAAGGGCGGGGGATCGTATGGTGCAGCGAAAAGGGCATCGCCTTCCCGCTCATCTGTCCGGCCTGTGGCCATGCCCTGAGCGAGTGCGCCGACGACGCCGTGCTCGATGCCGTGGGTCTCCCGACACCGGTTGACTCGGACATCACCTTCCTCACCTGTGTCTCCTGTCCCAAGACGACGCCGCCCGTTTTCTACACGGCAGCGGCACCGGACGAGGTGGCCCGTCACACCGCGGATCTGCGCGACTTCTCGCGGTGGATCGACGACCTCGCCGTGAGTCTGACGCGCCTCGATTCGGCGGTGGTGCCATGTGTGGCCTGTGACCAGTCGGCCGCGTGTTTCCCGACCGGCGGCGATGGATTCGCTGCGGAACGCCTCGTCGCCCTGGCGATGCACGCGGCATACGCTCAGCCCCTGGAGCTGCTGCACCTCCACTTCGACGAACATATGGCCCTGCTCGGCGGGCAGGATTGGGACGGTCTTCTTGCCCAGTACCTGGCCGGCGGGGCCACGGCGGCTCGCCGGCCCGGTCTCTCCTCGGTCGGAGACGCGTATCGCTACGGCCGGCAATATCTCTTTGCGGATGACCACGCCGGCGCCTTCCATCTGGAGGTCCTGCATCTGAAGATCACCGCCTTCCGTGCCCTGCTAGACGGGGTGGCGGCGATTCACGAGACGCTGTGCGCACCCCATCTGCGACTGGAGCCATCCAACATCATGGCCCGCCTGCAGGTAGGTTCCGGCGCCATGCCCGCACGGTGGGCGACTTCGGTGGCGGTGCTCAGCCCGGGGGGTGCCCAGCCCCTGTTGCTCCCGGTCGCGGGCGGCCCAACCGGCCTCTTCCAGCCACCCCGGGAGATCCGCCAGGCGTTCGCGGCACCGCCGGTGGCGGCCGGGACAGCGGGCCACGGTGAGCGCGCCACCGTGCGTCTCGATACGGTGGCCGACGGCGAGTTTGCCGCGCGGGTGACGGGCGGGCCGCTGGAGGCGGTGGCCAACGACGGACTCCTCGTCCAGATCAGCGCCCCCAACCTGGGTATCGACGAGGTGACCCTGTGGGGCCGGGTGGTCGAGGCGCGACGCGGCGAGATGCGCGTGGTCGGTCCCCTCCCGCTGCCCACCGAGACCCTCCTGGCCAAGGCGGAGGGTGAGGTGGTCCCGGAGGCGGCGTGTTTCCACTATCCCACCCTGCACGTGCCGTGTGATCTCTTCAGCCTCGGTCGTCTGTGGCTCCACGGCCTGCTGGTCAATGATCAGCAGTCGGCGGCGGCGGTGGTCGAGGCGTGCGACGCGGTGGCCGAGCGGGCTCGGGGTGCGGCGGACGGAGATCTCCTGCGCGAGGCCTTGTGCGAGGCGATCGCCGCACGCGGCGAGATCTTCGCGCCCCTCGCCAGCCTCTACCGGCAGGCCGATCGGCAGGACCACCAGCCTGGCTGTCCCGACCTGTTGTGGGAGGAGCTGCTCCTGTTCGGCTTCCGGCTTCTCCTCTGGCGGCCGGACTTCGGTTTCTGCGCCCACCGCGGGGACTACGAGGCCGAGTTCCCGCGTGGCCCCATCGACCGCGCCATCGCCGTCCTGCACGCCCTCGCCACCCGGGTACGAGCCCACCTCCTCGGGACCGATCCCTTCCATCGCGACGTCCAGGAGGCGCTGGATCGGTTCGTGGGGGCCGGCACGGAGGCCGATTGACCTCGGCCCTACCATCCCTCCCTAGCCCCTAGCCCCTAGCCCCTTCCGTGGCCATCTCCCTCATCATCCAACCTCCCGCGGATGCCGGCACGCCACCGTACCGATTCGACGCGGCGACGGACGTCATCACCATCGGGCGTGGCCACGACAACGACCTGGTGCTCGAGGACCGCAACCGGGTGATCTCCACCCACCACGCCCGGGTCGAGTTCCGCGGCAATCAGCACTGGATCACCGACCTCGGCTCCACCAACGGCTCGTCCCTCAACGGCCACCCCCTGGCCGCCAACGAACCGGAGGTCTTCGTGCCGGGGGACCGGGTCGGTCTGGCGACCTACACGGTGCGCATCGCCAGCGACGAGGAACCAGAGCCGGTCGCGAAGAAGGATTTCGGTACGCGCATCTTCGTCCCGAGTGACGAGCCGCCCCCCGCGTCTCCGGCGGCCGCCGGTCCCGACCCGGCAGTATTGCTGCGCCGCCGTGTGCGGCGGCTGTCTGCGGCCATCGGCGACACGACCCGCCTCCCTGCGAGTGAACGGCCCGCGGCCCTCGATCGCGTCCTGCGCGAGCACCTCGACCCGCTCAGCGAAACGGAGGCCGCGGAGGTCCTCGCCGCGTTGCGCGAACAGTTCCCCGACCGCGAGCACGCACGCCTGGCGGCCGCTCAGCAAGCCGTGGCGCCGGTGGAGGTGGTGGCGGTCCCGGTGGAGATCGGTGCGGTGCGCGATCTGCGGAGCCTGCTCGCCCGCCTGCTCGATCGCCCCGATGTCTCTCACGACGTATTCGAGATCGCAACCAAGGCTCTGGCCTGACGCGTCAGGAGTGCCCGATCCGGGACAGCAGGCCGGCGAGGTCGCATACCGTCCCGACG
>Ga0210144_1001068_pt1 | contig 12093 bp, 16 predicted proteins | sample Muzzi_PWA_D2_FD_185532 | JGI IMG/M metagenome (GOLD analysis project Ga0210144, IMG submission 185532) | Wetland microbial communities from San Francisco Bay, California, USA, that impact long-term carbon sequestration - Muzzi_PWA_D2 (SPAdes) | ecosystem: Environmental > Aquatic > Marine >...
GCGTCCAGCTCCGGCGTTTCGGTGTCGATCCGCTGGCCGAACATCTGCATCAGGCCCTCCACCTCCTCGACCGGCCGACCCCAGTTCTCGGTCGAGAAGGAGAAGACGGTCAGCTCCTCGACCCCGAGCTCGACCGCGTCGCGCAGCCGCGCCTTGACCGTGTCGGCGCCCGCCCGGTGCCCCTCGACGACCGGCAGGCCGCGCTGCTGCGCCCAGCGACCGTTGCCGTCGGTGATGATCGCGACGTACCGCGCGGAGGTGCTCACACCTCCAGGATCTCCTCTTCCTTCCCCTGCAACAAGGCGTCGATCTCGGCGATCGCCTCGTCGGTCTGCTTCTGCAGGCTGACCTCGGCGCGGCGCTCGTCGTCCTCGCCGGCTTCGCCCTCCTTCTTCAGCTCGCGCAGGTCGTGCATCGTGTCGCGCCGGATGTTGCGGACCGCCACGCGCCCTTCCTCGGCGACTCCGTGGACGACTTTGACCAGCTCGCGGCGGCGCTCCTCGGTCAGCTCGGGGATCTGCAGGCGGATGACGCTGCCGTCGTTGCTCGGCGTCAACCCGACGTCGGACTCCTGGATCGCCTTCTCGATTGCGCCGATCGAGCCCTTGTCGAAGGGCGTCACGGTGAGCAGGCGGGCGTCGGACGCGGCCACGTTGGCGAGCTGCTTGAGCGGAGTCGGCGACCCGTAGTAGTCGACCGCGATCCGGTCCAGCAGGTGCGGCGAGGCGCGCCCGGTCCGCACCGTGGCCAGCTCTCCGCGGCTCGACTCGACCGACTTTTGCATCCGGTCCTCCGCGTCCTTGAGCAGCTCGTCGATCAGCTCCACTAAGTCCTCTCCTGGGTCGCCTGGCGGGGCCCGTTGGAGACGAGCGTCCCCACCTTCTGCCCGCAGACGATCCTATCTATGTTGCCGTCGTCCCCCATGTTGAAGACGTAGATCGGCAGGTCGTTGTCCATGCAGAGCGAGAGCGCCGTCGAGTCCATCACCTTCAGCCCTCGCTCGATCGCTTCGCGGTGCGAGATCTCCGCGATGAACTTCGCCTCCGGGTTGACCGCGGGATCGGCGTCGAACACCCCCTCGACCCCGTTCTTCGCCATCAGGATCGCTTCCGCGTGGATCTCCAGGGAGCGCAACGCGGCCGCGGTGTCGGTCGTGAAGAACGGGTTGCCGGTGCCAGCGGCGAAGATCACCACGCGGCCCTTCTCCAGGTGGCGCATGGCGCGGCGACGGATGTAGGGCTCGGCGACCTCCTTCACGTCGATCGCCGACATCACCCGGGTGTGCTCGCCGATGTCCTCCAGCGCGTCCTGGAGGGTGAGCGCGTTGAGCACGGTCGCCAGCATCCCCATGTAGTCGCCGGTCGCGCGGTCCATCCCGGCCGCTGCCGCCTCCAGGCCGCGGTAGATGTTGCCGGCGCCGACCACGATCGCCACCTCGACGCCGCGGCTTCGCACCCTCGCCACCTGGTCGGCGATCCGCCGCACCTCGGCGGCGTCGGTGCCGTGCTCGCGCTCGCCCATCAGGGCCTCGCCGGAGAGCTTCAGGAGGATGCGGTCGAATTTCGGATCGGAGTCCATCGCGCGGCGCTGGCCCGCAGCCTACCCGCGGGACGACGCCGCGGCCAGTCTCAGCCCTCGCCAACCCGGAAGTAGGCAAAGCGAGCGACGCGGACGTTCTCCCCGGTCTTCGCCGCCAGCTCTTGGCGCAGCTCCTCGATCGACTTCGACTCGTGCTTCTCGGCGTTGACGTGCGTCTGGTCGAGCAGCGCGACGTCCTTCGCCCACTTGGCCAGCTGTCCCTCGACGATCTTCTCGACGACGTTGTCGGGTTTGCCGTCCTCACGCGCCTTCTGCTCGAAGACGTGGCGCTCCGCCTCGCGCTCGGAGTCCGGAATCTCCTCGGAGGAGACGTAGCGCGGCGCGGTCGCGGCCACGTGCAGGGCGACCTCATAGGCAAACGCCCTGAAGTCCTCGTTGCGAGCGACGAAGTCGGTCTCGCACTGGACCTCGACCATCGCTCCGACCTTGTCGTTGGCGTGAACGTAGGCCGCGACGACCCCCTCGCCGGTGCCGCGCCCCTCGCGCTTCGCAGCCGAGGCCTGACCCTTGACCCGGAGGATCTCGATCGCCCGGTCGACCTCGCCCTCCGACTCGGCAAGGGCCGCTTTGCAGTCCATCATCGCCGCGCCGGTGCGGTCGCGCAGCGCCTTCACGTCGGCAGCGGTGACGCTCATTTGGAGGCTCCCCGGTCGGTCGCGGCGGGGGCCTCGGCGGGTGCGCTCGATCCCTCGGCCGCAGGCGCCTCACCCACAGCCGGGGGCGCCTGCCCCTGGGCGGCTTTCCCTTCCGCCTGCGCTTTCTGTTCCGCGGCCTGTTTCTCTTCAGCCGCTTTCTTCTCGGCTTCCTCTGCTTCCAGCCGCGCCTTCTCTTCTTCCTCTCGTTTCTTCCGCTCTTCCTCCTCCTTTTTCCGCCGCTCCATCTCCTCGGCGAGGCGTCGTTCCTCCTGTACGCGCCAGGCCCCCGCCCCCTCCTCGATCGCGGCGCCGATCGTGCCGATCACCAGTTGGCAGGAGCGGATCGCGTCGTCGTTCCCGGGGATCACGTAGTCGATCTGCGTCGGGTCGCAGTTGGTGTCGACCAAGCCGATGATCGGGATCCGCAGGCGGACCGCCTCGCGGACCGCGATCTCCTCGGTTTTCAGATCGGTGACGAAGACCGCGTCGGGTAGGCGCTCCATGTCGCGGACGCCGCCGAGGTTGTATTCGAGCTTCGCCAGCTCGGCCCGCATCGCCATCCGCTCCTTGGTCGGCAGCAGCTCGAGCTTGCCCTCCTCCTGCCAGGAGGTCAGCTCGTGCAGGCGCGAGATCCGCGCCGAGATCGTGTTGAAGTTGGTCAGCAGGCCACCCAGCCAGCGCTGGTTGACGTAGGGCATCTTGCAGCGGTCGGCCCAGTCCTTGACGGCGCTGCGCGCCTGCTTCTTGGTGCCGACGAACAGCACCGTGCCGCCGCCGCTGGCCAGCTCGCCGGCAAAGCGGCGCGCGTTCTCGAGCAGCGCCTCGGTCTGGACGAGGTCGATGATGTGGATCCCGTCCAGCTCGCCGAAGATGTAGCGGCGCATGTTCGGGTTCCAGCGTCGGGTCTGGTGGCCGAAGTGGACTCCGGCCTCCAGCAGATCTTTGAGGCCCGCCTCTGGCATTGTCGAAACGTCTCCTTGGTCTGGCATGAAGCCCCGCCGCCCTTGCCGGGGACTCGGCCCCCGCGGGGGCCGGTCAGGATCCGGAGCGGATCGACGGGGGTCGGTTTGAACCGCACGATTGTAGTGTGGAAGCGCGGGCTAGGCTGCGCGGGCGGCCTCCAGCGCCGCGGCCAGGTCGGCCGGCAGCTCCGAGTCGAAGCTCATCTCCTCGCCGCTGGCGGGGTGGACGAAGGCGAGCCGGTGGGCGTGCAGGAACTGGCGTTCCAGGTCGTACTTCCGCTCGCCGCCATAGGTCGTGTCGCCGGCCAAGGGATGACCGATCGCGGCGAGGTGGGCGCGGATCTGGTGGGTACGGCCGGTATCCAGCCGCGCCTCCAGGTAGGTCTCGGCGCCGAGCAGCTCGAGCACGGTGAAGTGGGTGCGCGCCTGGCGCGAGGCGGCGCCGGAGACGGCCATCCTGGTGCGCTGCCGTGCGGCGCGGCCGATCGGCGCGTCAATCGTCCCGGTACGGGAAGGGAGCCGCCCCCGGGCCAGCGCCAGGTAGGCGCGCTCGATTTCGCGGCGCCGGACCCGCTCCTGCAGGGCCGCGTGGGTCGCGTCGTCGCGGGCGACCACCAGCAGGCCGCTGGTCCCTTTGTCGAGCCGATGCACGATCCCGGGCCGCTCCGGGTCGACACCGCCGCCGAGGATCTCCCCCAGCTCGTCGACCAGCGTCGGCCCCCGGTGGCTGGGCGCCGGGTGGACGACCAGGCCGGCCGGCTTGTCGACCACCGCCAGCCACTCGTCGAGGTGGACGACTCTCATCGCGCCTCGCGCAGGTAGCTCAGCGCCAGCACGGCGACGCCGAGCGTGATCGCCACGTCGGCCAGGTTGAAGGGCGGCCAGGAGAGGAACGCAACGTAGTCGGTGACGGCGTCGACCCGTATGCGGTCCGCGAGGTTGCCGAGCGCGCCGCCCGCCAGCAGCCCGACCGCGACCCACATCCCCGGCCGGGTCGGATTGCGGGCGAAGAGGACGCCGACGATCAGCAGCGCAGCGAGGGTGACCGTGATCAGGGCCGCGCCGCCGCCGCTGGCCAGGCCGAAGGCGACGCCGCGGTTGTGGGCGAGCGTAAGTTCCAGCGGGCCGAGCACGTCGACGTGCTCGGCCGGGACGAGGCGGTCCTCGACCAAGGCCTTGGCGGCCTGGTCGAGGACTACGACGATGCCGCAGAGCAAGCCCCCGCCGCTCACCCGGAGATCAGGGCGACGACGAGGCCGCGCACCACGAAGAGCACGATGATCCCGAGGATCGGGCTGAGGTCGAGCGCGAAGCCGCCGCCGCCGAGCGGCGGGATGAACCGCCGGAAGAGGTTGAGGTAGGGATTGGTCGTCTCGGCCACGAAGCCGACTCCCGCGCGCAGCCAGCGGTAGTAGGGCATCCGCGGGATCCACGAGCTGAGCACGTTGAGGAAGATCAGGACGATATAGACGAGGAACAGCGCGTCGACGTAGCTCGCGATGTCGCTACGGCTGAGCGCCAGCCAGGTCACAACCAATCCTCCCGCTCCGTGCTCACGACCGCATCCTCTCCAGCGAGGCCTGCACCGCCGCCCCGAACGCGCTCCGCGCCCCCTCGCGCTCCAGCGCCTCCAAGCCGGCCTCGGTGCTCCCCCCGGGCGAGGCCACGGCGTCGCGCAGGTTGGCGGGGTGGCGCTCGCGAAGCAGCGCCGCCGTCCCTGCCGTCGTCTCCACGACCAGCTCCCGGGCAAGCTCCTCGTCGAGTCCAGCCTCCGCTCCGGCATCGGCGATCGCCTCCACCGCAAGCGCCAGGTAGGCGGGCGCGCAGCCCATCACGGCCGTCGCCGCGTCGAACTCCGAGTCAGGCAGCTCGACCAGGTGCCCCAGCGACTCCAGCATCCTCCGCAGCTCTGCACCCACGTCACCGGCGACGCAGAGGACGCCCTGCCGCACCTCCACGGCGACGTTCGGCATCACTCGGGCGACCTCGGCCGCAGGGAATGCGCCCCGCACCCGCTCCAGCGAGGTGGCAGCGAGCAGCGAGACCACGACCGTCGCCCCGCCAAGCTCCGCCGCGACCTGCTCGAGCATCGCCGGCTTCACGGCGAGCACCACGACGTCGGCCCGTTCGGCCAGCAACCGGTTCGACCCAACCGCCTCGCCCCTCAACTCCTCGGCCAGCTTCGCGGCGCGCCCCGACCCGGAGTCCGTGAACAGCAACCCCTCGACGTCACCCGCCAGCCCGCACGCCATCGCCGCTGCCATGCTCCCGGCGCCGACGAAGCCAACGATCATGCGGCGCAGACTATCTACGACTGATTGAAGAACCCTTTGTCGAGCAGGCGCGCCTTCTCCTCCGCCGACACCTCGACGTTCTTCGGCGTCAGCAGAAAGATCTTCTCGGCCACCCGTTGCATCCCGCCGTCGAGGGCGTAGGTGAGCCCCGAGCAGAAATCGATCATCCGCTTCGAAAGCTCGTGATCGGTGGTCTGCAGATTGAGGATGACCGGCACCGTGCGCTTGAACTGGTCGGCGACCTGCTGGGCGTCGTTGAAGTTGCGCGGGATGACCAGGTGGACCTTGACGTCGGAGTCGGCGCCAACCGGGCGGAGCACGCGGGTACGCGACGCGGAGATCGGCTCTTCGTCGGCGAAGATGTCGTCGATCTCGTCGCGGCGCGAGCGGCGCGAGGTCGGCAGGCGGCGGACCTCGCCCGGTTCGCGGTGCGCTTCGATCTCCTCCTCCTCGGCGAAGTCCTCCTCGTATTCGGGCCCGTGCTCGCGCTCTTCGGCGAGGCCGAAGTACACCAACGCTCTATGCCACGAGTCTCTTAAAGCCATACCTGTTGCAGGTCATTTCGGCTCTGAACCACCGATTCCTCCACCGATTATGACTCACCCTCACATGTAGAGGGCGGTTCCCAGGCGGATCGTCGTCGCCCCCTCCTCCACCGCCACCGTCCAGTCCTGCGAAGTGCCCATCGAAAGCCGCTCGAGGCCGTGCTCCGCAGCCAGCTCGGCGAGGCGGGCGAAGTGCGGGCGGGAGCCCTCGGGGTCGGTGCTGAACGGCGGCATGGTCATCAGGCCGCTCGCCCGCACCGGGCAGCGCTCCAGGAAGTCGCCGAGGTCCGTCGGCGCGACGCCGCCCTTGCCCTGCTCGCCGGCGACGTTCACCTCGACCAGGACCTCGGTCTCGGGGCCCCCGTGGCGACCCAGCTGGTCCAGCGCCGAATCCGTGGCGACCGAGTGGATCAACCGGCAGATCGGCAGCAGGCGCCTCACCTTGCGGCTCTGCAAATTGCCGATGAAGTCCCACTCGAAGGCGTCGCCCCAGCGCTCGTGCTTGGCGGCCAGGTCCTGCTGGCGGCTCTCGCCGACCAGACCGACCCCGGCCTCCGCCAGGGCGCCCATCTCCTCGAGCGGCACGTACTTGGTCGCGGCGACGATCTCGACCCGGTCGCCGGCCCGGTCGCGCACCGCTTCCAGATTTGAGGCGATCTTCGTCGCGTCGAGTCCGTGGATCAGCCCCGGCATCGCGCCGCCTATCCCCGCGCCGCAGCGACGGCGGCCTTTAGCTCGGGCTCGCGCCCGGCGATCTCGCCGTCGAGCTTGCGGCGCAGCGCCTCGTCGAGCCCCCGCCCCACCCCCGGACCCTGGGGAACGCCGGCTGCGATCAGGTCCTCGCCATCAATCTCCAGCTTCACCTGCCGCCATTCCAGCAGGTAGCGGTCGAGCCACTCGGCGCCCAGCGCCCGCGCCAGGACCAGCTCGACCGGATCGTGGCCGCGGGCCAGCTCGACCGCGCGGGATGGCCGCTCGGGCCGCGCGACCGCCAGCTGCTCCTCGCTCCCGGGGCTGCCAAGCGCCGCGGCCAGCACCGATCGGTCGCGTGGCGCGGCGCCCTGCCACGGCGCAGCCGCCAGCAGCTCGCCCACTCGCCGGGCGAGCGCGACGCCCCCAGGGCGCAGCTCGACCAGCCCCCATTCCTCCAGCAGCTCGAAGCCGCGCGCCGCCTCGGGCTCGGCGGCGAGGCGCAGCAGGTCGGCCCGGCGGCGGTCGGCGGAAACCGTCTCGAGGTCGGCGCTTCGCAGCAGCTCCTCGGTCCCGGGCTCGAGCCGGAAACCGAAGCGCGCCGCGTAGCGGGCGGCACGCAGCGCTCGGGTGGGGTCGTCGGCGAACGAGCCTGCATGCAGCACTCGCAGCAGCCCGGCATCGAGGTCGGCGCTGCCGCCGTGGGGGTCGATCAGCGACGGCTCGCCCCGCAGCGGCACAGCCATCGCGTTGATCGTGAAGTCGCGCCGCCCGAGGTCGATCTCGATCTCCGTGGCGGGCTCGACCTCGGGTAGGGCTCCCGGCTGGGCATAGGTCTCGGCCCGAGCCGCCGCGATGTCGACCTCGTGCCCGTCGAGCCGGACCTTGGCGGTGGCGAAGCGCTCGTGCTCGACCGTCTCCGCGCCGAGCTTTCCCGCCAGCGCCGCGGCGTCGCCGACCACCACCAGGTCGACGTCGGAGCGCCCCCGCCCGAGCAGCAGGTCGCGCACCGCGCCGCCGACCAGGTAGACGGGCGCCTCGGTCGCGGCGCGGACCGTGTCCAGCTCCGGGTGGGCGCGACGCAGCGCCTCGTCGAGCTGGTCGATCGGAATCGTGGCCATCGGCGATCCCTACCATGATCGCCACTGCGGATGGCCGAGTGGCGGCAGGAAAGACGCGAGCAGCGGCGGCGCCAGCTCCGCCGCCGACGCCTGCTCGCCGGCGGCGCTCTCGTCGCCGCGGCCGCGGCGCTCGCCGCCGTCGTCCTCGCCAGCTCCTCCGGCGGCAGCGAGCGCGGTCGAGATTCGAACCGCGTAGCGGCACAAAGGTCTACCGCGCGCCCGCAGGCAAGCGGCTCACAGGCCGGCGAGGTCCGCAACGCGACGCCGCAGCCCGACTGGCGCCCCCACACTGGCCCGGTGCCGATCCTCGAGTACCACGTGCTCGGAGCGGCGCCCGCCGACGCCCCCTACCCGGAGCTGTACGTCAGCCGGCCCGACTTCCGCCGCCAGATGGACTGGCTCGACCGCAACGGCTTCGAGGCGGTGACCCTGGAACAGGTCGAGGCGGCCTGGTACCGAAGCGGCACGCTGCCGCCGAAGCCGGTCGTGATCTCCTTCGACGACGGCTACCGACCGCAGTTCACCTTCGCCCTGCCGCAGCTGCGCCGGCACGGTTGGGCAGGCGTGCTCAACCTGAAGGCGGAAGGGTCGGACCTCTACCGCAGCAACGTCGAAGCGATGCTCGGCGCCGGCTGGGAGCTGGCCTCGCACACGATCCACCACTCCGACCTGACCACGCTCGACGCCGAAGCGCTTCGCGAAGAAGTTGCCGGCTCGCGACAACTGCTGCGGCGCGAATACGGCGTCCCGGTGAAGAACTTCTGCTACCCGTCGGGTCGCTTCGACGAAACGGTGATCGCCACGCTGAAGGCGGCCGGCTATGCCGGCGCCACCACCGAGATCCCCGGCTACGCGAACCGCGGGAAGCCCTACGAACTGGCTCGCTTCGAGATCCTCGGCTCCCGCGGCGTCGCCGGAATGGCCGCGGACCTGGCGTCCGGCTGACTCTTCAAGCGCGGACGGGGATTCCCGCCGCCGCCATGTGCCGCTTCGCGTCGCGCACGCGGTACTTCCCGTAGTGGAAGATCGAGGCGCAGAGAACCGCGTCGGCCCCGCCCGCGGCGATCGCCTCGTTGAGGTGCTCGAGCGTGCCGGCCCCGCCGGAGGCGATCACCGGCACCGGCACCGCGTCAGCCACCGCCCGGGTCAGCTCGACGTCGTAGCCGTCGCTGGTCCCGTCGCGGTCCATGCTGGTCAGCAGCACCTCGCCGGCGCCGCGCTCGACTGCCTCTTCGGCCCACGGGACGGCCTCACGGCCCTCGACCAACTTCCTCCCCCCGTTGACATATACGCCCCAGGTGGGCCCTTCGCGCTTAGCGTCGATCGCGATCACCACGCACTGGGACCCGAAGTGGTCTGCCAACTCGGTCAGCAGCTCGGGGCGGGCGAGGGCCGAGGAGTTGACCGAGACCTTGTCGGCGCCGGCGTCGAGCACCGCCTGGGCGTCCTGCACCGAGCGGATGCCGCCGCCGATGGTGAACGGGATGAAGACGTTGTCGGCGGTACGGCGCGCCAGCTCGACGATCGTCTCGCGCCGCTCGTGCGAGGCGGTGATGTCGAGGAAGACCAGCTCGTCGGCCCCCTCCGCGTCGTAGCGCTCGGCCAGCTCGACCGGGTCGCCGGCGTCGCGCAGGCCGACGAAATTGGTGCCCTTGACGACCCGTCCGGCGTCGACGTCGAGGCAGGGGATGACGCGCTTCAGGACCATGGCTCAAGCCTAGGGAGCCAACGCGGCGATCCCCTCGGCGACGCTGAAGCGGCACTCGTAGAGGGCGCGGCCGACGATCGCGCCTTCGACGTTGGCGGGCATCTCGCGGGCCAGCGCTTCGAGATCGGCAAGGCTCCCGACGCCGCCCGAGGCGATCAGCGCCGCCTCGGTCGCCGCGGCAACCCGCTTCAGCTCCCCGAGCGCCGGGCCCTCCATCGTTCCGTCGACCTCGATCGCGGTGCAGAGGAAGCGCGCGACGCCGCGCTGGCTCAGCGTCGCGACGGCCTCAGTCACATCTTCCTTACCTGCCTCGGTCCACCCTGCCAGCGCGACCCGGCCGTCGCGGGCGTCGACGGAGACGACGATCCGCCCGCCATGTGCCTCGAGCATCGACACGAGGAGCTCCGGCTCGCACAGCGCCGCGGTCCCGAGCACGACCCGCGCCGCGCCGGCTTCGAGCGCCGCCGTCACCGCATCCGCGTCCCGCAGCCCGCCGCCGACCTGGATCGGACAATCCACCGCCGCGGCAATCCGCCGCACCGTCTCCAGGTTGCGCGGAACCCCCGCCTTCGCCCCGTCCAGATCGACCACGTGCAGGAACTCCGCCCCTTCGCCGGCCCAGCGCAGCGCCGCGTCCGCCGGATCGGCGTCGTAGGCGGTCTCGCGCCCGTAGTCGCCCTGGAGCAGCCGCACGGCCCGGCCGCCGCGGATGTCGATCGCCGGGTAGAGGATCACGCCGCGGCCGGCGCGTTCGCGCAGACCCCGGCGAAGTTGGAGAGCAGCCGCAGGCCGGCAGCACTCGACTTCTCGGGGTGGAACTGGACGCCGAAGACGTTGCCGTGCTCCGCTGCGCAGGCGAAGCGCTCGCCGTAGGCGGCGCTGCCGAGCAGATCCGTATCCGCGGGACGCGGTGCGAAGGAGTGGACGAAGTAGAAGGGGGTCTCGCTCTCGATCCCCTCGGTCAGCCGCGACTCGCGCTCCCAGCGCACCGGCGACCATCCGATGTGCGGCACCTTGAGGCCGTCCGCCCGCAGCTCGGATACCTCGCCGGGCAGCAGGCCGAGGCCGTCCGCCCCGCCCAGCTCGGTGGTCGAGTCGAACAGCAGCTGCAAGCCGAGGCAGATGCCGAGGATCGGCACGCCAGCCTCGTGCCGCTCGGCGACCAGCTCGTCGAGGCGAAGCTCGCGCACCCGCTCCATCGCTTTCGGGAAGGCGCCGACGCCGGGCAGGACCAGGCCGTCCGCCTCGCGCACCGCTCCGGCGTCGTTGCCGATCGCCGCAGCCGCGCCGATGTGCTCCAGCGCCTTCTCGACCGAGCGCAGGTTCCCCATGCCGTAATCGAGGATGCAGATACGCGCGCTCATTCGCTCAGCGTACCCTTCGTCGAGGGCACGCCGGTCTCACCAGGGTCCAGCGACACGGCGACGCGGAGGGCCCGCGCGAAAGCCTTGAAGCAAGCCTCGATCATGTGGTGCGCGTTTGTCCCGTAGCGCACCGAGACGTGCAGCGTCAGCTTCGCGCCGTTGGCGACGGCGCGGAAGAACTCCTCGGCCAGCTCGGTGTCGAAGCCGGCGATCGAGGTCGCCGGCAGATCGGCCTCGAACACGCACAGCGGCCGGCCGGAGAGGTCGATCGCGCACTCCGCCAGCGACTCGTCCATCGGCACCAGGGCGGAGCCATAGCGGCGGATCCCGGCACGGTCGCCAAGCGCCTCGTCGATCGCCTGGCCGAGCACGATGCCGATGTCCTCGACAGTATGGTGTGCCCCGGTCTCGAGGTCGCCGTTCGCCTCGACCCGCAGGCCGAGCCCGCCGTGGCGGGAAAGCAGATCGAGCATGTGGTCGAGGAAGCCGACCTCGGTGGCGGCGCTCGACTCCCCCCCGTCGAGGTCGAGCGAGAGCCGGATCCGGGTCTCGGCCGTGTTGCGCTCCCTGCTCGCGGTGCGGCTCATCGTCTGCTCCGGTTAGTCATCTTCGGCCCTAATCATCGCCGACTCGCCGTGAAGGGGGAAGCCCTCGGCCTCGGCAAGTACCTTCACGTGTGGAGCGAGCTTCGCCACCGCGGCGGCCGGGACCTCCACGGTCGCGATCTTGCGGCGGAATACGTGCGGGCCGAGCGGGCCGGAGAACCGGCCGGCGCCGCCGGTCGGCAGCACGTGGTTCGACCCGGCGACGTAGTCGCCGAAGGCGGTGGCCCCGTAGGGGCCCGTGAAGACGCATCCACCGCTGGTGACCTTCGCCGCGAGCGACGCGGCCTCCTCGTCGAGCAGCTCCAGGTGCTCGGGCGCGAAGGCGTTGGCGAGGTCGATCGCGTCACCGGGGCCGGGCACGCGGATCAGCGCCAGTCGCGCCGCCTCGACGCCGGGCCACTCCGCGGCGGCGCGGTCGGTGGCCGCAGCGACTGCGTCGAGCACCGTCCCCTCGACCGCAGCGACGACCAGGGGGCCCTCGCCCCCGTGCTCCGCCTGCGCACACAGATCCAGCGCCGCCCACGCGGGGTCGACACCGTCGCCGGCGACGACCATCAGCTCCGACGGGCC
>Ga0210144_1001070_pt1 | contig 12093 bp, 10 predicted proteins | sample Muzzi_PWA_D2_FD_185532 | JGI IMG/M metagenome (GOLD analysis project Ga0210144, IMG submission 185532) | Wetland microbial communities from San Francisco Bay, California, USA, that impact long-term carbon sequestration - Muzzi_PWA_D2 (SPAdes) | ecosystem: Environmental > Aquatic > Marine >...
GGACCGCGCGGAAAGTCGGCCGGCGGATGGTGGGTGAGCACGAAGGTCGGCGCGTCGTTCACCGGGTGCGGCCGCCCCAGCCATTGGCGATCTCGTAGGCGCGTCGCCCGAAGATGAAGGCGCCGCTTTCGGCGAACATCCGCTCCACCTCGTCGCGGTTGACGCCCGGCTCGGGACGAAACAGCGGGTGGCGGTATTCCTCGCCGCCGGAAAAATACCAGTCGAGGACGTGCTCGCCGCCGTGAAGCCCGAGCGGATGGGCCTTGCCGTCGTCCGGTCCGGCAACGAATCCGTCGAGCGACATGGACATGTCGATGACGACCCTGGTCATGGGCATCCTCCTTCTGTCTGCAATGACGACGAACGAAGCGGCGCCCGATCGACAGGCTCTTTCAGCGTTCGCGGCAGATGGATCGCATCAAACACCGCGCTGGCCTGCCGTTCCCCTGGCTCAGAAAACACTTCACTGTCGTCCTCCGGCTTGACCGGCGGATCGGGTGCCGATGCGGAAACGGCGGACAATGGGCCTGCCGAGCGCCACGGGGTCGTCGTGGCGACGGAGAGCGGTCCTCCGGTCAAGCCGGAGGACGACAGAGGAGGAAATGGCCGGCAGCGTGCAAAGGCCACGAGATATGTCGGTCGCCGCCTGCCGGCGCCGGAAGCGCAGACCGGTCGCGCCCGCAGCACGTCACCGCACCAGCCCTCACCCTAGGCACTCTCGCGGTCGATGATCTCGAAGCCGATCGAGACGATGGTCGGCGACTTGTCATCGCCGGAAAGGCGCCTGAGAAGCTGGCGGACCGCCTGACGCCCCATCTCGTAGCGCGGTACCCGCACCGTGGTGAGCGGCGGAAAGAGCTGCGCCGCAAGGTCGAGGTCGCCATAGCCGGCGATCGCCATCCGCTCCGGAATCCGCCAGCCGAGCCGGTGGCATTCCTGCACCGCGCCGATCGCCAGCGTGTCGCTGGAGCAGAAGATCACCTCGACCTTCGGATCGCGCGCCGTCAGTATCCTGAGTGCCTCGGCCCCGCCCTGCGGGGTGATCGGCACCTCCACCTCGAGCTTGGGATTGTAGTGGAGACCGAGGTCCTCCATCGCCTGGCGGTAGCCGATGCGGCGCTGCTGCAGGCGGTCGTTGCCGTGGACCGGCGTCGAGACGAAGGCGATCTTCCTGTAACCCTTGTCGGCAAGGTGGGCGGTCATCGCATAGGCGGTCTCGAAGTTCGACACGCCGACCGCCATGTCGATCGGCTGCTTGCCGCGGATCTCGCTGATCTCGACCACCGGCACCGGGCTGTCGGCGAGGAGCTTGCGGGTCGTCTCGTCCTGGACAAAGGCCTGGAGGATGAGGCCGGCCGGGCGCCAGCCGAGGAGGGCGCGGATCGCCGCGTCCTCGGCCTCCGGCACGAACTCGCCCTGGACGAGGAGCAGCTGGTAGCCGCTCTCGTGCACCTCGTCGGCCATCCCCTGCACCTGCTCGGCGATGCCCGAATTGATCAAGGGCGGCACCACGGTGCCGATGATCCGGCCGACGCCGCGCATGCTGGAGGCAAGCCGGTTGGGGATGAAGCCCTCGGCCTCGATCGCTTCGAGCACCTTCTGGCGCGTGGCCGGCGACACTTTGCCGGGGTCGCGGAGCGCCCGCGACACGGTGATCGGCGAGACCCCGACCCGCCGGGCGATCTCGCGCATGCCGAGCCGGCGGCGCTTATCCATCCTCGCCACGTCCAGGCCAGAGCAACTTGGTCACTGTGCGTCCTTCGGTTCGTGCCAACCAGCCCATCCTAGACCATGACGCGATTTGGCGCGTGCACCTGGTCCCCCCCTCGCAGATCGTTCCGCCCCGGGGTGACGCTCGCGCTTGGAGAGCGGCATCGTCGCGCTCCCCGGTGCTCTCTGGCTTCGACAATCCATTCGCTGTCGTCCTCCGGCTTGACCGGAGGACCGCTCGCCGACGCGGCAACGCAAGGCAGTCGAGGATGGCGCCGAAGCAGCTTCGCGGTGCCAAATGGAGAGCGGTCCTCCGGTCAAGCCGGAGGACGACCGTGGAGAAGGTAGGCGGGGCGTGCCAACGGCCGTCAGTATGTCCGCCACCGAAACCTTGCCTGCGGGAATGACACCGTTATCATCGGGCGAGGAGCGCCACGCCGCAGTCAGCCTGCCCAAAGAGAGCGCTCCCTGATGCTTGCGCATGAGGCGACAGATGAAAGTCACGGCCATCGAGACGCTCGAGCTCGCCGAGTTCCCCTTCCTGTTCTGGCTCAGGGTCCACACCGACGCGGGCATCATCGGCACCGGCGAGACCTTCTGGGCGCCGGCGCCGGTCGCCGCCTACGTCCACGGCAACGTCGCCGCCTACCTTCTCGGCAAGGACCCGCGCGACATCGAGCTGCACGACCGCCGGCTCGGCAGCGTCTATGTCGGCGCCCGCGATTCCGGCGCCGAGGTGCGCGGCAATTCGGCGGTCAATATCGCGCTGTGGGACATCTACGGCCAGGCGCTCGGCGAGCCGGTGTGGCGGCTGCTCGGCGGCCGCACCCATGAGAGCGTCCCCATCTACAACACCTGCGCCGGCTACGGGCACATCCGGGCAACCAGGCGGAACGCCCTGTTCGAGCGCACCGAGGACTGGAGCCTCAAGGCCGGCGATGCGGCCGAGGGCCCCTATGAGGACCTGCTCGCCTGGCGCTTCGATGCCGACAAGCTGGCGGAGAGCCTTCTCTCCGAAGGCATCGCCGCCATGAAGATCTGGCCGTTCGACATCGCCGCCGAGGCGTCGGAGGGCACGCGGATCAGCGGCGCCGACCTGGAGAAGGCGCTGGAGCCCTTCGCGAAAATTCGCGACGCGGTGGGCAACCGCATGGAGATCATGGTCGAGCTGCACGGGTTGTGGACGCTGCCGCCGGTGCTCCGCATCGCCGAGGCGTTGAAGCCCTACGACGTCGCCTGGCTCGAGGAGCCGATCCGCTTCAACGAGCTCGACGCCCTCGTCACCCTCGCCCGCCACACGAATATCCCGGTCGCCGTCAGCGAGCGGCTGGCGACCCGCCAGATGTTCAAGCAGGTGATCGCCCGCGAGGCCGGCTCGATCGTCATGATCGACCTCGCCTGGTGCGGCGGCCTCAGCGAGGCGCGCAAGATCGCCAACATGGCCGAGGCGAGCGAGCTGCCGGTCACCCTCCACGACTGCACCGGGCCGATCGTCTTCGCGGCGAGCTGCGCCCTGTCGGCGACGCTCCCCAACGTCAACTGGCAGGAGGCGGTGCGCGCCTATTTCACCGGCTGGTATCGCGAAGTCGCCGACGTGCTGCCGCGCGTCGAGAACGGCCACGTGTGGCCGCTCGATGGCCCCGGCCTCGGCCTCAGGCTGAAGCCGGAGGTCTTCGACCGCCCCGACGCCACGCTGCGAGTGTCGAAGCTTTGAATGCTTGTGCGTCCGTCGACGCCGCGTTGGCGGGCACCTCAGGATGGCGACGCGATGGCTTCCTCCACCAATGTTGCAATAAGTCGAGCTTGGGTGAACAGTCAGATCGTATACTCTATTCGCACAGTCGGAGTGGACGGGGCTCCTGATCCCGTCCCTAATTGGGCTCGGGGAGTCACGGCATGGATTCTGCCGGGACTCCATGCATAAGTGAGAGGCGTCGACCTGGAGAGGAGACTGAAGATGCGCGCAACATGGCTAACAGCAACCGCTGCGGGGCTGCTTCTTTCGGCAGGACCCGCGTTCGCCCAGGACGCTGCCGGACCGGGTTGCGGTTCGTTCGTCGTCACGCCCCACCTGGATGAAGCTGATTTCGTTGACAACGAGGCGCCCGGCGAGAGCCCGGGGGATTTCCGCCTGGTAGAGAGTGACCTGATGATCGCCGGTGATCGGGTTGGAAGGAGTTACATCATGGGCACGCTGATGCCCTCGGACAAAGGGGATGTGATGACCGGGACAGCGATCGCCGAGTTCGCCAACGGAACGATTGTCTCGATCGGGATGGCACACGTTCCCAATGCGGAGGATGAGTCGCACTACCAGGAAGGCGAGATCGTTGCCGCGGTGGTCGGCGGCACCGGTGCCTTCGCCAACGCCCACGGGACGGTAGCAGCGAGGACGAGCAAGGACGGTAAGCGCGAGTCCCACTATGACATCCATTGCGACTAGAGCGCGATGTTCCAACGTTGAATCACAAGGGACGTTCGACCCCCTCCCGGTCGGCTTACGCCGACCGACCTCCCCCTTTCAGTGACTTGATCGGGGGGGAACGCGTGGTGGGTGGGGTCCGGCGGCTACGCGGCAACGCCGGTGCACATAGTGAAGAACCCCACCCGTCCGCTCGCTGCGCTCGCGGCCACCCTCCCCGGTTCGGGGAGGAACCGCGGTGGCGCCGGCTGCGTTTTCGTGGATCAGCCACTTCTGGTTCGAGGCACTAGCCCATCATCCGCCCTGCCCCCGCGCCGTATCCCCAACGCGGGTCTCCTACCCCCCGAATGGCACCAGCGGCAGGCCCTTCGCCCCGAGCCCGCGAATGGCGAACAGCCCGCCCGGGTTACGCTGGCCGGCGAGCGCCGCCGCGTCACGGCGAAGCGTCGCCGAGGTGACGTAGAGCGTATCGAGGTCGGGCCCGCCGAATTCGCAGCAGGTCGGCAGGTCCACCGGCATGTCGACCGTTGTGATCCGCTTGCCGTCCGGGTCGTAGGCGAGCACCTTCCCCTTGAACGGCACGGTCAGCCAGTAGGTGCCGTCGCGGTCGACCGTGGCGCCGTCGACGATGTAGTCCTCCTCGGTGAGGTCGATGAAGACCCGCCGGTCGCCCGCTTCGCCGCTCGCGGCGTCGAAGTCGAAGGCCCAGACGAAGTGGGTATGGCTGTCGGTAAAATACATCGTCCTGTTGTCGGGGCTCCAGGCGAGCCCGTTGGCGCAACCGATGCCGTCGATCGTCTTGTGCACCGAAAGGTCCTGGTCGAGACGCCACAGCGCGCCGATCTTCGCCGGCTCCTTGCCCGGCGCCTCGAACATGGTGCCGGACCAGAAGCGCCCCTGCCGGTCGGTCTTGCCGTCGTTGAAGCGGGTGTCGGCGAGGTTGGCCTCCGGGTCGGTGATCGGATCGAACTGTCCGCTCTCCGGATCGAAGAAATAGAAGCCGCTCACCATCGACACCACCAGCCCGCCTTTGGCGCGCACCGACAGCGTCCCGAGATATTCCGGCGCGCCCCACCGGTCGTCGCGGCCGGTCGCCGGATCGAAGCGGTGGATGGTCGGGCCGTAGATGTCGATCCACCACAGCACCTTCGCCTTCGGGTCCCAATACGTCGCCTCGCCGAGCAGCGCCGCCGAGTCGGCCACGCATTCGATGTCGATCATCCGTCTTCAAGCCCCCTTGGTTCCGGTGATGGGTCGCGGCCGCGCGAGAGCGCGGCGCGGATCGATGCGGCGAGGTCGGCGAACGCCTCGCTCGCCAGCGACACGGTGATGAGGATGACGGCGCCATAGACGATGAGCAGCGCCCCGTTCGAGAGGTTCAGCGCCGGCAACAGGCCGGTGAGGATGGTGAGAACGAACGCTCCGGCGATGGTGCCGATGTAATGGCCGGTGCCGCCGAGGATCGAGGCGCCGCCGATCGCCACCGCCGCGATCGAGGTGAAGAGGTAAGGGTCGCCCATGCCGAGATAGGCCTGGGCCGTGTAGCCGGTCAGCAGCATGCCGGCCATCGCCGCGGTGACGCCCGACAGCGCGTAGCCGAGGATGGTGGTCCGCACGATCGGCACACCGGAAAACTCGGCTACGGTGGCGCTGGTGCCGACCGCGTAGAGCTGACGGCCGAAGGCGGTCTTCGACAGAAGCAGTGAGGCGGCGAGCGCCAGCAGTGCCCAGATCACCGCGATCACCGGGACCGGCCCGAGCCGGCCAACGGCGAGGAACTGGATCAGCGACGGCGCCACCGCCTGCGGCGCCCCGCCGGTGTAGACGAGGATGCCGCCCTGCAGGATCACGTTGACGGCGAGCGTCATGATGATCGGCGGCACGCCGAACACCGCCACCCCGACGCCGTTGAGCACACCGACCAGCGCCCCGGCGAGCAGGATCAGCGGGATGGCGTAGATCAGCGGCTCGTTCTGCCCCTTGGCGATCAGCGTCATCAGGATCGCCGCGCAGTTCAGCACCCACGGCACCGACAGGTCGATGCCGCCGCCGATGATGACGAAGGTCTGGCCGAGAGCGACGATGCCGATGAAGGCGGCGAGCACCGTCAGCGTCTTGAGGTGCGAGGGCGACAGAAACCCCGGCGAGACGATGCTGGTGAGAAGCAGAAGCACGATCATGCCGAGATAGGCGAGGAGGATCGTGCGGTGGCGGGAGAGCGACGGCATCAGTACCAACTTTGCGAAGTGCGTGATTCCCGACGCGGACACCGCGATCCCACCCCGGCACGGGGCCTGTCATTCCCGGCGAGCGCCACCGCCTCTCCCATGTCATCCCCGGCGAGCGCCCGAAGGGCGCGAGGGAAGGGGAACCAGTAACCGATGCCCTCTGCGTTCAATATCAATGCACCGCGGTAGCGTTTACTGGGCCCCCTTCCCGCGGCCCTGACGGGCCGCGCAGGGGGTGACATGTGCATTTGAACTGCTCCGGCCGCGCACTTGCGCATCGATCTTTCTGCCCCCGGCATCAGTTGATCCTCCGCCGCGCCGAGCGTTCGGCGAGTGAACTCGCCAGCACCGCGATGAGCAGGATGACGCCGGAGACGATCGGTTGCCAGTAGCCCGACACCGATAAGACGAAGACCAGGTTGCCGATAATGGTGAGGATGAAGGCGCCGATGATGGTGCCGGACAGCCCGCCGCGGCCACCGAACAGGCTGATGCCGCCGATCACCGCCGCGGCGACCGAGGGCAGGATGTAGTCCTTGCCGATGGTCGGCGAGCCGGCGCCGGTCTGGGTGGTGAGGTAAAGCGCGGCGATCGCCGCGAACAGGCCGGAAAGGCCATAGGCGGCGACGTTGATGAAGGTGATCGAGACGCCCGACAGATACGCCGACTTCTCGTTGGAGCCGGTGGCGCGGATGGTGACGCCGAGGCGGGTGTCACGGAACCACAGCCAGAACAGGAACAGCACGATCAGGATCCACACGGCGCTGGACAGGCCGAGGAAGGAGCCGCTGCCGAACGCCATCCAGGCAGCCGGCAGCGAGCCGCCGTCGATCGGCAGGACGAGCAGCGAAGCGCCGGAAAGGATCGACCAGGTCGCCAGCGTGACGAGGAAGGGCTGCAGGCGGAGCACCGAGATGATCAGCCCGTTGATCCCGCCGACGCCGAAGCCGATGGCGAGGATGGCGATCGTCCAGCCGAGCGTCGTCGTCCACTGGTCGCCGAACTGGGTGGCGGCGAGCACCGTGCCGAAGCTGATCATGCCGCCGATCGAGAGGTCGATGCCGCCGCGGATCAAGACGATGGTCTGGCCGGTGGCGGCGAGCAAGAGCGTCATCGCCGCGGCGGCGTCGATGTTGAGCTCCTCCAGCGTCAAGACGTCGTCGCGGAACGAGGCGTAGATCGCTACCAGCGCGATGAGCATGGCGCAGGCGACGAGGAACGGCGCGCGGTCGATCAGCCGCGCCCGCCACTCGCCGCCCGCCGGCGTCTGTGCGGCGACGCCGCTTTCGGCCGGTCCCGCGCCCGCCGTCGTCAATGCACTTGCCCCGACTGGAACATGGCGGCCCTGAGGATGCCGTCCTCGCTGATCGCCGCGCCCTCCAGCACCGCGGCGATCGTGCCGTTCCGCATCACCGCGACGCGGTCGGCGACGTGGACCAGCTCCGGCAGGTCGCTCGAATAGAACAGGATGGCGTAGCCCTTGGCGGCGAGGTCGCGCATCAGCTGGAAGATCTCGCCCTTGGTGCCGACGTCGACGCCGCGGGTCGGGTCGAAGAGCAGCAGCACCCGCGCCTCGGTGAGGAGCATCTTGCCGAAGATCACCTTCTGCTGGTTGCCGCCCGACAGCGTGCCGGCCGGCTGCTCCGGCGTCTTCGCCTTGATGCGGAGGAAAGCGATCATCTCCTCGTACAGCGCCCGCTCCCGCCGCGCGTTGAGCCAGCCGAAATTCGCGAAGCGCGGGATCACCGCGAGCGTCAGGTTCTCCCGCACCGTCTTGGAAAGGAGCAGCCCCTGTCCCCGCCGGTCCTCCGGCACCAGCGCCAGCCCGTCGCGGCCGGTGAGCGCCTGGCGCGGCCCGCGCATCGTCATCGGCTGCCCCCACAGCTCGATCGTTCCCTTCGCCCGCCCGATGCCGAACAGCCCCTGGAACAGCTCGCGCTGGCCGTGCCCCTGCAGGCCGCCGATGCCGAGCACCTCGCCTTCGCGGAGATCGAGGTCGACGCCGGCGACCCGGTCGCCGACCGCGAGGTTCCGCACCTTGAGCGCGATCCGCTCCGTCGCCGTCGCCACCCGCGGCGGATAGAGGCGGTCCATCCGCCGGCCGAGCATCTCGGCGATGATCTCGTCGTCGCTCACCCCCGCCGTGTCGTGGACCGCCACCGTGGCGCCGTTGCGAAAAACGGTGATGCGGTCGGCCACTTGGCGCACCTCGGGGATGCGGTGGGAGATGTAGATGACCAGCTTGCCGCTCTCCGCCAGCTGCCGGGCGAGGCCGAGCAGCCACTCGGTCTCCTGCGGCGCCAGCGACGAGGTCGCCTCGTCGAGGATCAGCACCGACGGATCGCGCGACAGCGCCTTGGCGACTTCGACGATTTGCCGGTCGGCGAGCGCCAGCCGGCGCACCTCCTGGTCGGGCCGGATCGGCGGGAAACGGAAGCGCTGGAAGAGGGCGCGGGTCTGGTCCCTTAGCGCCCGGGCGCGCACCGTGCCGAGCGGCGTCAGCCGCTCGTGGCGGAACCAGATGTTCTGCTCGACGGTGAGATCGGGGACGAGCGACAGCTCCTGGAACACGGCTGCGACGCCGGCCGCCTGGGCAGCGCTCGGATTGGCGGCGCGATACGGCTCGCCCCGCAGGCGAATGTCGCCTTCGTCGGCGCGCAGCGCCCCGGAGAGGATCTGGATGAAGGTGCTCTTTCCGGCACCGTTCTCGCCCAAGAGCGCATGGACCTCGCCCGCCTCGGCATGGAACTCGGCGCGGCTCAGCGCGGTGATGCCGCCGAATCGCTTCGATACCGCCGAGGCCTGGAGCAACGGCATGGCCACCCCTCGGAAAAATAACGGCGCCCCATTGGCTTTACAGGCCGCCGGGGCGCCGGTCGAGAGTTAGGCTCACTCTTATGAGCCGGCCGCCTCTTGGGCGGTTATGTCGACCCAGTCCGGAGTGATCGGCAGGGTCAGGCCGGGAGGAAGGTCGGGGAAGGCGTTCTTGCCGATTTCGATCTTCTGGAAGACCGCCTCGGGATAGAGCTCCGACTGCATCGGATCGGTGGTGAGGAAATCGCCGTAGACCAGCACATGGCGGTCGGCCGGCTTCGGCTTGCCGTCGAGGATGTCGACGGCAAGCTTGATCGCCTCGGACGACAGGTACGCCGGGTTCGAGCCGAGGATGCATTTGGCGCCTTCGGTCTGGGCGCAGGCGACCGCCGTCCCGTTGTAGGAGAAGGCGGTGACCGGCACCAGCGGCCGGCCGGCGTCCTGCAGTGCCTTCATGGCGCCGGTGCCGTAGCCCTGCGTCAGGATGCCGTCGACCTGCGGATGGGCGGCGAGCAGGCTGGCGACGCCCGCCTGCTCCGGACCGAGCGCGTATTCGCCGTTGTAGTTGCCGATCACCTCGATGTCGGGATAGTTCTTGAGGACGTCGAGATAGCCGTTCTCGAGCTGCGCCGAGATCGGCGCGCCGGCGAGGCCGCGGTCGACGAACACCTTGCCCTTGCCGCCGAGCTGCTTGGCCATCCATTCGGCAAGCACGGCCGGGATGCGGTTCCAGTCCGATTCCAGTGCGTAGGCGCAGGGCTCGCTCACCACCTGATCGAAGCTGATGACGACGATGCCGGCGTCGCACGCCTTCTTGATCGTCGGGTTCAGCGCCTCGGCCGAGCCCCCATCGATCAGGATGGCGTCCGGCTTGGCGCGCAGGATGTTGTTGAGCGAGTTGATCTGCGCCTGGACGGTGTTGTCGACGTTTTCGACCTTCAGGTCGACGCGGCCGGCGAGGGGACCCTTGTTCACCGACACCTCGGCGACGCGTTCCATCTGCTGCCGCCAGTCGTTGCCGACGAAGTTGTTGGACAGGTAGATGGTGTATTTCTTGTCCTGGGCGGACGCCTGATGGGCGAGTCCGCCGACGAGCACGGCCGCCGCGCAGACGGCGCCGGTAAGCGATAGAGCGAAGCGTTTCACTCCCGTTCCTCCCTTTGATCGAGACCTGCCGGTTCGCCCGGACTTTGGTTTTTCGTTCAATCAGTATGGTAACGGTACCATGGTCCCCGACGGACGGTCAACGAAACCGTCGGCATTCCGTATACTATTATAATCGCATGACGGGGTCCAGTGACTTGTGTGGACTGTGAGACAGCGGGCCCGGCGGCCGTCAAAAGGGCGTCCCGCGGCCGCCGCGAACCGTTTCAACTGCCGTCCACAGCCTTCAGCGAGGCGTCTCCGGCATGTCGTTGGGGGCGTCGTAGGTGAGGCTGAAGGTGTCGGCGCGGTGCCGCGCGATGGTGAACTCCACCGGCTGCTGGTCGGTGGACCGGTAGAGCATCTCCATGGCAAGGATCGGGGCGCCTTCCTCCACGGCGAGGTCGCGGGCGATCTCCGGCCCGGCGACCTCGGCCCGCACGGTGATCCGCGCCGCGGCAAGGCGGAGGCCGAGATGGCGCTCGACCGAGCGGAAGATGAGGACGTCGTCGAAATCGGTGCGATTGAGCCGCGAGCCGATCTCGGGCGGGAAATAGGTGGTGACCTGGGTTTCCGGCTGCCCGCCGACGACCAGGATGCCGCGCAGGCAATAGCAGGCCTCGCGCTGCGACAGGCCGAACGCCGCCTTCCCCTCGGCACTGTCGTCCCGCCGATAGCTGACGATCTCCAGCCGGGCATGGCGGGTGTAGGCCTCGATGTCGGCGAAGTTGCGGAAGCCCCAGCTCTGGCGGAGCGCAGGAGCCTGTGCGGCCACCACCGCCGGCTTGGCGGCGCGCTTCTGGATCAGCCCGTCCGCCTCGAGCTCGCGGAGCGCATGGCGGACGGTGATCAGGCTGATGCCGTAGCGCTCGGCCAGTTCCGCCTCCTTGGGCAGCGATGCGCCGATCGGGTAGGTGCCGTCGACGATCGGCGCCCGCAGCAGCTCGGCGAGCTGGCGGTAGAGCGGGCCGTCCTTGCGCAGAAGCCGGCGGGACGGCAGGAGGTCGAGGCTGACGTCAATCATGCGGCCCGCCCGGACCAGGACAACGACCGCCCCCGCCCTTGAACGAGTTCCGAACGCCGCCTCATCCGGTCCACGTAATCGTCACCCCCGCGAAAAGCATGCCCCCGACGCGATCGGGGGCCGGGGTCCATCGAAGACCGTGCCAACCATTTCGGCAGTCGACCATGTTGCGCAGGCAGTGAATGGATTCCGGCTTTCGAGCCTGTGAAGGAATGGGAAGCAGACGACCGTCGATGGGCGCCAACGTCGCCATTCCCACATCCGTCGTCCTCCGGCTTGACGGGAGGACCCGTTACCGCAATGCCAAACCGAAGGAATAGCAAGCGGATAGGGGTCCTCCGCTTTCGCGGAGGACGACAGTGTGGGTGGCGATGGAGACAGCCCGATTCCGCACGGCCCACGGGGACAACCGATCCCTTCACAGGCTCGAAATCCGGAATGACGTCGGAGGAGTTTGCCCCATCGCACACGCCACCTTCGATCGTGCGATTCACCGTCCTGCCAAGATACCTTGGGCCGGGAGTCCGTGGTAGCGTCGCCATCGGCTCATCTTCGCGATCCACGAAGCAGGACTCATGAAGGCAGATCTCTCCGGCAAGGTCGCATTCATCACCGGCGCGGCCGGCGGCATCGGCAAGGCGATCGCCGAGCGGCTGGCGGAGAACGGCGCCGCGATCGTTGTCGCCGACATCGACGGCAAGGGCGCCGAGACCGTCGCCGCATCCCTGCCCCGTGCCATCGCCGTCGAGGTC
>Ga0210144_1001071_pt1 | contig 12078 bp, 8 predicted proteins | sample Muzzi_PWA_D2_FD_185532 | JGI IMG/M metagenome (GOLD analysis project Ga0210144, IMG submission 185532) | Wetland microbial communities from San Francisco Bay, California, USA, that impact long-term carbon sequestration - Muzzi_PWA_D2 (SPAdes) | ecosystem: Environmental > Aquatic > Marine >...
GGTCGTGGTTGGTCAGGAACGGCGCGTCGATCGCCCCCGGCGGGTAGAGGCGGGCGACCTCTTCGAGGGTCGCTTCGACCGGCTCCGCGGTGGACGTCCGGACCGCCTCCAGGATCGCGTCGGACAGGGGGAAGTCGAAGCTCATCGGTAGCTCGTCGCCGCCCCGGACCTTCTCCGCCGAGCCATAGTAGGGGGCGATCGTCGCCGTGTCGGTCCAGTTCTCCCCGACCAGCACGGACTCGGGGAAACCCCGCCGCACGTGCGCCGCAAACTCCTTCAAGTACAGATGGGTCTCCGGCTGGTCGTTCTGGAGCTGGCCCGGACCGTTGGCCACCAGGTGCCGGGTGGCGTCCAGGCGGAAGCCGTCGACCCCGCGAGCGAGCCAGAAGTCGGCGATCCGCGCCATCTCTTCGCGCACCGCCGGCGTCCGCCAGTTGAGATCGGGCATGCCACTCCAGAAGACGCCGTAGTAGAACCAGCCGTCCCGCGGGTGCCAGGTGTGGTTCGTGCCACCCCACGGCTGGGTCCACCCCGGATCGTCCCGCCGCCAGACGTACCAGCTCCGGTAGGGTGCATCAGGGGCGCAGCAGGCCTGCTCGAACCAGGGGTGCTGGGAGCTGGTGTGGTTGACCACCAGGTCGACGATCACCCGGATGCCGCGCCGGTGGGCCTCCTCCAGGAAGCGGTCGAAGTCCTCCCCCGTGCCGTAGTCGCTCTCGATCCGCTCGTAGTCGACCACGTCGTAGCCGTGGTAGCTGGGCGACTCGAAGACCGGCATCAGCCAGACGGCGTCGACGCCCAGATCGTCGCCCCCCGACGGATCGCCGTCGTTGAGGTAGTCGAGGTGAGCGGTCAATCCACGCAGATCTCCCACCCCGTCGCCGTCGGCGTCTGCGAAGCTGCGGACGAAGATCTCGTAGAAGACCGCCCCCCGGACCCAGTCGTGGTCCCACTGGGCCGGCTGGGCAGCAGACCGGGTCGAGGCCGACGCCTCGGGCGGAGTGGCCACAGACGGAGGAGCGGTCGGGGCGTGGCACGCGACCAGACCGATCGACCCGATGCAGATCCAGATCCAGAGACGCGTCATGGCTGGGATCTCCCGCCCGATCCTAGCGCTGCGGGCTCCGGACCACACCACCCCGGAGCACGGGCCCCCAACGCGACCCTCACGCGCCACCCCGAGGGACGGCGCGATCGAACGCCGCCGACGCTATCTTGAGGGCGGCTCCTCCCGGGAGGTGGTCATGGTCTTCCGTGATCGTGAAGAGGCCGCCCGGATGCTGGCGGAGCGGCTGGACGAGTACCGCGGGCGCAACCCGCTGATCCTCGCCGTGCCCCGGGGCGCGGTCCCCATGGGCCGGATCCTCGCCGACGCCCTGGAGGGCGAGCTGGACGTGGTCCTGGTCCGCAAGCTGGGCGCCCCCGGCAACCCGGAGCTGGCGATCGGCTCCGTGACCGAGGACGGCGACGTCTCGGTGAGCCGTTTCGCCTGGGAGATCGGCGTCACCCGGGAGGACGTCGACCAGGAAGCGGCCGAGCAGCTCGAGGTCCTGCGGTCCCGCCGGCGCCACTACACGCCGATTCGCTCCCCCGTCGACCCCGCGAGCCGGGTGGTGATCGTGGTCGACGACGGCGTCGCCACCGGGGCCACGCTGCTCGGCGCCCTCGCGGCGCTCCGCAAGCGCGCACCCGCGGAGCTGGTGGTCGCCGTGGGCGTGGCGCCGGCCCAGACCCTGGCCCGCCTCCGGCAGGCCGCCGACCGGGTCGTCTGCCTGGCCACGCCCGAGCCCTTCCTGGCCGTCGGCCAGTTCTTCCGCGACTTCGACCAGGTCTCGGACGAGGAGGTGATGCGGATCCTCGCCGAGGACACATCTGATGCTTGATGTCAGAATCACCCCATGAGAACGACGCTCGACATCGACGAGGACGTCCTCGGAGCGGCCAAGGCTCTCGCCGCCACGAGGAAGACCACCGCCGGGAAGGTATTGTCCGAGTTGGCTCGGCAGGCGCTCCGTACCACGGGGAAGGACGAGGTGCGGAACGGCGTGCCGCTCCTCCCACCCCGCCCGGGAGCTGAGCCGGTAACGCCGGAGGTCGTGGATCGGCTTCTCGCTGCCAGTTGATCGTCGTCTACCCGTTCGCGCCTCGGAGGGCCCCCTCAGCGCCGCATCAGGAACCGCACCAGGTCCTGGGTGAACAGCTCCGGGCGCTCCCAGTGGACGCCGTGGCCGGTGTCCGGGTAGACGAGCAGGGTCACGCGGGGGATGACCTGCTCGAGCTCGACCTGGTCCGGGTAGGGGAAGATGTCGTCCTTGTCTCCCCAGAAGATCAGGGTCGGCGCGGCGAGGGCGCCGAGCGCGGCGAGGGTGTTCTCCTCCACCAGGCCGTGGAGCGCGGCCTGCCAGACGCGGGCGGGCACTTTCAGGCTCTCGGCGACCACCGTGTCCAGGAAGTCGGCCGGCACCGGGCTGTACACCGTCGACGCCTGGAAGTCGTAGACGAAGGCCGGATCGATCGGGTCGGTGAGGGTGTCGACGAAGTCGGCGAGGTCGAGCAGCACCGGGTTCTGGTCCGGATCGGCGCCGGAGCCGACCAGCACGAGACGGGACACCCGGTCGGGGTGGTCGATGGCCAGGCGCTGGGCGATGACGCTGCCCATGGAGTGGCCCACCACCGTCGCTTCTCGGATTCCGAAGTGATCCATGAACGCGACGACGTCCTCGGAGAAGTCGGTCATGGCGTAGCCGGTGGCCGGCTTGTCCGAGTCGCCGTGGCCGCGCTGGGTGATGGCGTAGGCGTGGAAGCGCGAAGGAAGGAGAGGCAGCACCCGGCTCCAGGAGAACCAGGAGTCGGTGTAGCCGTGGAGGAAGATCACCACCTGGCCCCGGCCGTGGCCCTTCTCGGCGTACTGGAGGGTGATACCGGCCGGCAGGGTGACGGCGTGGAGCGTCACCTCGTTGTGGGGGTTGGCCGGTGGCTGGGCGGCGTGAGCGGGTGCAGCACTCCCCCAGGCGAGGGCGGTTCCGAGCGTCAGGGTCAGCGCCAGCGCCCGGATGCGGAGGGTGCGGAACCGACAGGATGAACGAGCGGAGCGGTTCGAGGACATGATCATCTCCCTTCGGAGAGGGTGTTTGTTGGAGAGATGAACCTCCGGGCATCCGGTCGGACGCCCGGAGGTTGCTTGAAGAACTTCAACCGTTACGGGTACATCCCCGGCGCGGCGAACACCACGTAGCCCACCTGCTCGGTGGAGTGCTTGCGCTCGCTGCCGCCGATCTGGTCCTCGTCGATGGAGAGGTAGAGGGTGGTCGTGGTCGCCATGGTCGCGCCGTGCACCTGCGCCCACCCGCCGTTGGTGTCGTCCATCGCCGCCTGGGTCACCAGGGCCACGGTCGGCGCCGCGGCGAACGGGGTGGCGAAGGTGTACGGGTAGGGCGGCGAGTTGTCGACGCCGCGCACCGAGTCCGGCCCGAGCGCCGCCTCGTACGCGATGCCGCCCAGAGTGCCGTGACCGGTCTCGAAGACCACCACGCCCACGGTTTCGTCGGCGCGGGTGACGTCCGGATCCTCACCGACGTGCTTGCCGGTGCCGAGCACCGAGCCGGTGGGCGGGTTGAGACGGCTCGAGCCCTCGTCCCAGAAGACCGACCAGCCGGGGTCGTTGGTGCTCATCACCTGGCCGAGGATCACGGGGTTGGTGTAGCTCTGGCCGTAGCTCTGTGCCTCGCCCACCCACGAGTTGTTCTCGTCGGTCACCGTCGAGGTGTAGGTCCAGGCCTCGACCTTCACCCCGTCGACGGTCCAGACCCCCTCCTCCACGACCAGGTAGCTGACCGACTCCGCCACCACCGCTCCGCCCGCGGGATTCTGGAGGCGCAGGTCGAAGCTGGTGGGGGTGACGTTTGAGATCCGGGTCACCACCGGCACCGTGTTGTTGGCGTACTGGACCGCGGTGACCACCACCGGGCTGGTGTAGACCTTGGCGAGAGGCACCGTCACCGCCGTCCCCGCCACGCTCACGGTGCCCCACTCGAGCTGGGCCGTGGGCGCGGCGATGCAGGTGTCGTTGTCCTCGTCACAGCTCTGTCCCGGACACGGATCGCTGCCGTCCTGGCAGGCTCCGCCGGCGCAGGTCTCGGCGCCGTTGCAGAACAGGCCGTCGTCGCAGTCACCGGCGTCGAAGCATTCGACGCAGGTGTCCGCGGTCTCGTCGCAGAAGAGGCCGGGGCAGGGATCGCCGCCCGCCTGGCAGCCCAGCACCGGATCGCAGACCTCGGAGCCGTTACAGAAGACGCCGTCGGCGCAGAAGCCGTCGTCGGGCACCTGGTCGCAGGAGTCCGTGGTCTCGTTGCACGAGTCCACCGTGCAGTCCACGCCGTCGGTGCAGTCGACCGGCGTGCCCGCCTGGCAGCCCAGGACCGCGTCGCAGGTCTCGGCGCCGTCGCAGAACAGCCCGTCGTCACAGAGGGCGTCGCTGGGCGTCGACTCGCACGCGTCGGTGGTCTCGTTGCACGAATCCACCGTGCAGGCGACGCCGTCCGCGCAGTCGATCGGCGTGCCGGCCTCGCAGGTGCCGGCATTGCAGGTCTCCGTGCCGTTGCAGTAGAGGCCGTCGTCGCACTCGGGGTCCGTGGTGCATTCGGGTCCCACCGGGCAGATGAAGACGTCGTCGACGCCCCCTTCCACCAGGTCGCCGGAGGCCGGGCCGTCGGAGACCCGGACCCGGATCTGGACGTCCGAGCCGGCCGGCACGCTGGCGGTCGCCTCGGTCCAGGCGGCGTTCACCGTCTCGTCGCCGTAGGAGACGAGCGGCGTCCAGTTGGAGCCGCCGTCGATGGAGAGCTCGAGGACGAAGTAGTCGCCCGACGGGTCACCGCCGGCATCGCGCTGGCCGTGGAAGTACCAGATCGACAGCTCCGACGCCTTGGTCACCGTGTAGACCGGCGACTCCACGATGCACACGCCGCCGTCCACGTCGTCGGTGCCGGCGGCGGTGTTGACCGCCGAGAAGAAGGCGTTGCCGGTGCCGGTGGTGTGGTCACCGCCCACCTGGGTGGTGACGCCGCTGTCCACGACCTCGGTCGGCGTGGCGACCACGAACGAGCCGGTCGTGCAGGTCGAGGCCGGATCATTGGTCCAGCCGGCCGCGCCGCCGTCGTCGAAGTCGACCTCGACGGCGCAGCCGCCCACCCGCACCGCGATCTCGTCCGAGCCGGACGCGCCGCCCGAGTCGACCACCTGGGCGGTGATCGTGTGGCGGCCCTCCGACAGAGTCGAGATCTGGAGGGAGGCTCCGGTGCCGAGAGCGCCGTCGATCGACGAGCTCCAGGCGATGGCGCCCGACAGGTCCCCGTCCTCGATGTCGGAGGCGATGCCGGTGAAGGTGATGTTCTCCCCGACCTCGAAGGCCGAGCCGTCGGGCGGCGCGGTGATGGTCACGGCGGGCACGTTGTTGCCGCCGAAGACCGACCGAAGCAGGATGTCGTCCAGGAACCAACCGTCCTCGCGCACCGAGTCGTCGCTCTCCAGGCGGAAGCGGAAGCGCGCCTGGGCCTGGCCGTCGAGGGCCGGCAGCGGGATCTCCGCCAGCGCCCAGGAGGCGGTCTGCTCACCGGTGTAGACGGCCACCTCGGTCCAGTTGGTCCCGCCGTCGGTGGAGATCTCGACGTGGCCGAAGTCGTAGCCCTGCTCCAGCTCGTAGCGCTGGCGGAAGGACAGGGTGGTGCCGGCGTAGCCCTGGAGGTCCACGACCGGCGACGTCAGGGAGGCGTTCGCGTTGTTGGCGTAGAGGGTGCCCGGGCTGTCGCTCCAGGCGTGGGTCGGGCTGAAGGCGTGCTCGGTGGTGATCGCCCACGGCGAGCCGGCGCTCCAGCCCGGGTTGCCCGCCTCGGCGTCGTCGGCCCAGAGGCCGGCGAACGGTGGCAGGTCGAAGTCCTGGATCGTGGTCTGGGAATCCACCGCCACCACGTCTTCCGCAGTGGCTGACTGGTAGCCGGTGGCCACCACCGTGACGTCGTAGGTGCCGGCCGGCAACCGCATGGAGTAGAGGCCGTTGCCGTCCGTGGTGGCTTCGAAGTCCCCGGCTCGCACCGTGGCGGCGAGCGGCGCCAGACTGTCCGCGTCGCGCACCGTGCCCTGGAGCGTCGGCGCCGTCGCCGGGTCGATCACGTGCAGGAAGACCGCGCTCACCGAGCCCGCGTTGCCCGCCGCGTCCACGCCGCGGACGTAGAGCGTGTGGCGGCCGGTGGCGAACCCGGTGGTGTCCAGCGTCGCCTCCACCCCTTCGACGGTCTCGTCGAACAGGCCGTCGGAAGCGCTCATGGCGTACGGCGCGGCGCCCGCCGCCCACGGCGGCAGGTCGACGTAGAGCTCGGCCGAGGCGATCGCCTGGGAGGGCTCGGTGCCGTTCAGGGTGCTGTAGCGGGTGTCGTCCAGGGTGGCGCTCACCGTGACCAGGTCACCGGGGGCGACCGCCCGCGGCGGCACCGCCACGCCCAGGCTCTCGGGACCCGCCGGGGTCAGGTAGGGCGTCCGCGCCACCTTCGCCGCGTAGAGCAACGAGGCGATGTTCTGCTCCAGGATGTTGAACTGGAAGTAGGTGCAGGTCTCGAAGAACGCGGTGCCCAGCTCGTAGCCGTAGGCGGCCACCCCGAGCCGGCCGTAGTAGAAGCTGTCCGACGTGCCGTCGGTCGGGTAGAGGCCGATCGCCTGCTCCGGCTCGTGGCCGTTGAAGTAGGCGAGCTTGCGGCCCAGGGTCTGGAGCTCGGTGCCGTTGGGCGCCGGAGAGGAGATGAAGCCCCAGGGCCAGATCACGAGCTGGCCGTGGCTGTGGATGTCGATCGCCACGCCGGTGGCGTCGTCCGGCGCGGGCGTCGAGAGGTCGTCCAGCCGCTGATCGGGGAAGATCGAGGTGACGTAGGCCTCGAGGGCCTGGACCTCGGGTTCCGACGCGGGGGATGGTCCGCGGTAGGTCTCGCTGCACGCCGAGCCGCTGGAGCCGCCGCAGCAGCCCCACTCGAAGTCGAAGTTGCGGTTGAGATCGGCGCCGCGGTAGTTGGTGTTCGAGCAGTAATTGTTGTTGGTGTTCTTGCGCCACGAGAGGCCGGTCTCGGCCCTCTTCCGCCCGTCCGGGTTGGTGTGGAGCAGCAGGTGGACCTCCTGGTCGTCAAGCAGCCAGGTGGCGTCGGCGTCCACACCGTAGCCCGCCACCAGCCGCTCCGCGAACCGGGTGCAGAGCTCGGCGGTGGTGTACTCGCGGGCGTGGATGGCGCAGTTCAAGAAGAGGATCGGCTTCGGCCCCGGTACGGCAGAGTTGGTCAGACGGAGCACCTTCATGTCGTAGCCGGCCGTGGGGCTCTGGGTCTTCTCCCAGGAGTCGCCGACGTCCGTCCAGGTGGCGAGGCCCGGATGGGCGGCGACGATCGCCTCGGCGGTGGCGAAGGTCTCCTCCACCGTCCGGTAGCAGGGGTAGCCCGGGATGCCCGTGGTCTGGTTGCGCTCGACCAGGCCGGTCGGACCGCTGCTCACGGCCCTCGCCAGCTCGCGCTGCAGGAGCTCGGTGCGCTTCCGGTCCAGCTTGACCTTGAAGCCCTCGGCGACCAATCGGTCGGCGTCGGCCCGGTTCACCTGGACCAGGGTGTAGCCCTTCGACTTGTGGACCGACCAGACGTCGGCCCACTGGGCGAGCTTCCGGAGAGCCTCCCGGTCGAGGGTCAGGACGCGCACGACCCAGGGGCCGTCGCCGTCGAGCCGGAGCTCCTGGGCCTTCTGGGCCACCGGTGCTTCCGCGGTGCCTTGTGCTGGGCCCGCCGCAGCCAACGCCGGCACCACCGCCAGCAGTGAGAACAGACAGATGTAGGTTGCGATCTTCAGCCACTCCACCCGACCCATGGCGATCTCCTCTTGATCCGCGGGGAGGAACAGGAAAGTGAGAGGGGGCAACGAGACCACAAGAGCAGAGTCGATCAGAGGACAGGCAAGCTCAGCCTACGCCCGTCGTGACCGCCGGCACATCCTCTAAAAAGATGGTTTTCGCCTCAACGAAGCGATGAGGCGCAGCCCACCCGCCGGCGTGGGTTGCGCAGCCGCGCAGGCTAGTCCAAGCTCGGCAGCACCCATCGCATCGAGATGCCCCTCCAAGCCTGCAAGACGGTTCCGCTTGACGGCTTCCGGTGCTAGCCTCGACGCAAGGAACGCTCCGCCCCTGGAGGAGGTGACGGTCATGAGCACCGAGGTCTCCATCCGAACCGGGTCGGCCGTCCTGGCGGGCGACCTGGAGATTCCCGCGGGAGCCCACGGCATCGTTCTTTTCGCCCACGGACGCGGCGACGGTCGCTTCGATCCCTGTCAACACGACATCGCCGCGGTGATCCGCGAGGCCGGCTTCGGCACGTTGCTGTTCGACCTGCTGACCCGCGAGGAAGACCTGATCGACCTCAGCACCTGCCGTCTTCGATTCAACATCGCTCTCCTGGCGCGGCGGCTGGTCGGAGCGACCGACTGGCTGCTTCTCCAGCCCCGATCGGTCGGCCTGCCGGTCGGCTACTTCGGCTCGAGCACGGGTGGCGCCGCGGCTCTCGTCGCGGCGGCCGAGCGACCCGGCGCAGTGGGCGCGGTCGTCTGCCACCGCGGTCGGCCCGATCTCGCCGGCGACGCGCTCGACGCGGTCCGGACACCGACGCTGCTCGTGCTCGACGGCTCGGACGACCCCTTCTACGCCTTCAACCTCGGCGCGATGGATCAGATCGCCGCGCCGATCTCCCTGGTCATCGTGCGCGGCACGAAACACCTGTTCAAGCTTCCCGGCAAGCTCGAGGAGGTGGCGCAGCGGGCGGCCGCCTGGTTCCGGACGTACCTGGAGCCCGCTCCGGCGATGGCCGGAACCGCGCGTCCATCCTCCGGGAGGATGGTTTTCGCCTCAACGAAACGATGAGGAGCAGTCCACCCGGCGGGGTGGTGATGAAAGAGGGCTGGAGCGGAGGGAGCCGGCCGGCTCCCCCCGCTCGGTGGGGCTCAGGCGGGTGGGATCTCGTAGCAAGCGAGGCCACTGGCGTCCAACACCGCGTCCAGTTGCTGCTTGCAGGAGGCACCCTGGGCCGGAGTCAGCGGCACGAGGCCAGAGAAGGTGTCGCCGCAGAAGGCGAAGTCCAGACCGAAGACCGGGAGTCCCAGCGAGGAAGCAATAACTTCCCCGCCCTCGACATTGATCACGGTGACGTCTCCCAGCGGAGGCGTACAGTACTCCAAGGGGTAAGCGTCGATGAAACAGACCACGGCGTCTTGGAGACACTCGCTCCCCGAGACCTCGCCCGCGAGGTACGCGGCCCAGATCGGGAAGGATTCCGGGAGGTCGGTACAGGGGCAGCTCACCTCGCACGGCAGGTCCCGGCCGGTCGCCTGCTGGAACTTCGCCCGCACCTTGCTGCACGCGGTGGCCGAGGCCTTGGGCTCGGTCGCCGGGTCGTTGTCGTTGGCCAGCTCGCAGTCCATCGCTTCGCAGTAGGCGTTGCACCAGCCGAAGGCGGCGCCGGTCTCCATGTCGCACACCGTCTCCAGGGCCGGCGGCAGGCCGTCCGGCGTCTGGGCCGCGGCCGGCGCGGCGGAAAGGGCCGCCAGGGCGGCCACGGAGACAGCTCCCAAGATGAAAAGGACTGGTTTCAGATTGCGCATCGTCTTCCTCCCTCACGCTCGCGTCCGGGCCCGTGAACGGAGTCGAGTACCCGCGGAGCAGGCACCGGTTCGTAGGGTCATGTCCGGCAGCGCGCCGGCATGAATCAGTTCGATGGAAGAATGAAAGAAAGGCACCGGTCGCGTCTATCCGCCGAAGCGATGATTTTCGCCTCCACGAAACGATGAGGCCCTGTCCACCCGGCCGGATAGGAAGGCCCCGCCTCGGGGGCAGGTGGCAGGGAATCAGAGCTCGATCGGCCAGGCACCGTGATCCGGCAAGGGCTGGACGCGCAGGTCGCCGTGGCGCTGGTGGTTGTCAGATCCCCTCAGAATGAAATATGATCACCTTGATTGGTTATCATAGAAAAAGTGACACAAGCGCATTCCCCTCAGGAGCCAGCCGTGCCCGAGTCACGACCGCGCGTGGTGATCGCGGATGATCAGCTGCTGTTCGTGAAGAGCCTGGAGCGGTTGCTGGAGGCCGACGTCGAGGTGGTGGGAACGGCGGGGGATGGCCGCGCCTTGCTGGCCGCAACCGCGACCTTGAAGCCGGATGTCGTTGTGTGCGAGATCTCCCTGCCGGAGCTGGACGGCCTGGAAGCGACGCGGCGGCTGGCAGCGGGCGATCCGGAGGTTGGAGTGGTGATCCTGAGCATGCACTCCGATCCGTCCCACGTACAGGCGGCCTTCGACGCCGGTGCCCGGGCGTACGTCGGCAAGCACGCCACGCCGGAGGAGCTACTGACCGCGATCCGCGAGGTGCTCCGGGGCCGCTGCTTCCTCTCGCCCGCGGTGACCGCCGCCGTGGTCCGTGCCATGGAGCAGGCGAGGAGGGACGGCGACGGAGGCTCCGACTCCCGGATGCACCTGCTCCTCACGCCGCGGGAACGCGAGGTCCTGGACCTCCTCGCCCAGGGCTTGACCAACCCACGGATCGCAGATCGGCTCTCCGTCTCCGTGGCGACGGTGCGAACCCATCTGAGCCACCTCTACGCCAAGCTCGGCTGCACCAATCGTGTCGAGCTGGCTCTGCACGACCGTCGTTCGGCTCGCGTCGATCCAGGCGACCGCTGATACGCTGCCGCCTCGACCGGAGGAGGCCGCCATGTCCCGCACACGCAAGCTCGATCCCGTCGAGGCCAGAGTCCTCGGCGTTCTGCTCGAGAAGGAGCAGACGACGCCGGACCAGTACCCGCTGACCACCAGCGCCCTGGTGGCCGGCTGCAACCAGAAGACCAACCGGGACCCGGTGACCCATCTCTCGGAGACCGAGGTCACCGAAGCCGTCGATCGCCTGCGCGAGGACGTCCTCGTGTGGCGCGCCCAGAGCGCCCGGGCCGAGCGCTGGGAGCACCGCCTCGACCGGCGCTGGGAGCTCGACGGGGCGTCGAAGGCGGTCATGACGCTGCTGCTGCTGCGCGGCCCCCAGACCCCGGGGGAGCTCCGCACCCGGAGCGACCGCATGCACCACTTCGAGTCGGTCGCCGATGTCGAGGCGACGCTGGAGGGCCTGGCCGACGGCTTCGACGCGATGGTCTGCGAGCTGCCGCGCCAGCCGGGGCAGCGCGAGAGCCGCTGGGCCCACCTCGAAGGGACCGAGGACCCGCGGGAGGGCGCCGAGACCCACGCGCCGGAGCCGCAACCGCCCCATTCCGACCGGATCGACCGCGGCGAGCGCCCCGCCCCAGACCAGTCGATCCGCCCGAGCGCCTCCTCAGCGCCTTCAAGCGCTGCAGACCGGGAGCGCCTGGAGAGCCTCGAGGCCACGGTGGGCGAGCTCCAGAAGACCGTCTCCACGCTCACCGAACAGCTCCGGAACCTCCGCTCCGAGCTCGGCGTGGATTAGTCGGCGACCTCGGGTATCCGCTCCCGGCCGCGCTCGACGACCCAGCCCGCGCCCCCCACGGCCAGGCTCGCCGCGATGGCGTAGGTCGCCGTCAATCCCGGGTTGGTCCAGTCCGCGGTGGTCAGCAGGCTGAGCTCGCCGTAGCGGAAGGAGAAGTGGACGCCGAGCGCCACGAGCGACGCCGCGAACACCCACCCCTTGCCGAGCGGCGGCCCGTCGCTCCGCCCGAACATGCCGAAGAGCAGCGGCACGAAGGTGGCGGCGAACAGGGCGTAGATCCCCTCCTGGGCGAAGATCGCCACCGAGAAATGCTTGCCGTAGTGCTGGCCCAGGGAGAGCACGAACGCCAGCACGCCGAAGACCACCAGGCTCCAGCGGCCGACCCGGAAGGCCAGCGCCTTCTCCCGCTCCCGGTCGCCAGCGGTTCCCTCCTCCGTGCGCCGCCGCCGGAGCACCAGGAAGACGTCGTTGGCGAAGATCGCCGACAGCGCCACCAGCAGCCCGTCCAAGGTCGACATGCCGGCCGCCAGGATGGCGATCGAGATCAGCGTCTGGGTCACCGG
>Ga0210144_1001073_pt1 | contig 12069 bp, 11 predicted proteins | sample Muzzi_PWA_D2_FD_185532 | JGI IMG/M metagenome (GOLD analysis project Ga0210144, IMG submission 185532) | Wetland microbial communities from San Francisco Bay, California, USA, that impact long-term carbon sequestration - Muzzi_PWA_D2 (SPAdes) | ecosystem: Environmental > Aquatic > Marine >...
GGGGGGGGGGGGGGGGGGGCGGGGTGGTCCCCAAGCGCGCGGCGTCCTGTTTTTCGCACAGATCACTCGGCGAGAGAGGCAGCGTCGGAGGCGAAAAACTCAGCGCGCGAGGGGGGCATCCCGCCCCTCCCCTCCTTGATCGCCATCGCCGTGGTCGCAGTCGTGTTTGCCCACTGGGGGCTGACTGCGAAAGACGCGCTGGGCCGCGGCGTGTTCAACTTCGACAGCCTCTGGTACCACCTGCCGTTCGCGACGGACATCGCGCAGAGCCACTCGGTGACCGGGCTGCATTACACCGAGACGGTCTTCACCAACTGGTTCTACCCGCAGAACTCGGAACTCGTGCACGCGGCGGGGATCCTGATCGTCCACCGCGACACGCTGTCGCTGTTCGTCAACTTCGGCTGGCTGGCACTGGCCTTCCTGGCCGCGTGGTGCATCGGGCGTCCGTGGGGGCGCGGGGCGCTGACGGCGATTGCCGCTGCGATCGTGCTGGACAGCCACACGCTGGTCGTCCGAGAGCCAGGGGCGGCGAAGAACGACCTGATGGCCGCAGCGCTGCTCCTGGCGGCGATCGCGATCCTCGTGAATGCCTGGGCGGCCCAGCGGCAGGAAAGACCCGCAGAAGCCGACGAGCCGCGGCGATCGCTCTCTCCGGGCTGGGCCGTCGCTGCAGCTGGCCTTGCCGCCGGGATGGCGGTCGGCACGAAGTCGACTGCGGTGGCGATGGCGGCGGCGCTGACCGTGGCGGTTGTCTTCCTGGCGCCGGCGGGGAGACGCCGGGCTGCGACTGCCTGGTGGTTCGTTCCGGCCCTCGCGGCCGGCGGCTACTGGTACCTGCGCAACCTGATCGTCGCCGGCAACCCCCTGCCGCAGCTCGAAAGCCTCGGGCCGATCTCGCTGCCCCACCCCGAGCGCCTGCAGAGCGGCCGCCCCGACTTCAGCGTCGTCCACTACGCGACCGACACCGCCGTCTGGCGCGAATACTTCGCCCCTGGCCTGCACCACGCTTTCGGCCTGCTCTGGCCGCTCGTCCTCGCCGGGGCGATAGCCGGCGGTTTGTTGGCGCTTCGCCGCGGCGATCGCCTCTTGCGCTGGATCGGGGGAGCGACCTTGTTCGGCATGCTCGCCTACCTGTTCACGCCGCTCAGCGCCGCCGGCGCCGAGGGCGCCCCGGTCGGCTTCGCGATCAACATCCGCTACGCGATTCCCGCTCTCCTCGCCGGCCTGGCCCTCCTTCCGCTCGCCCTGGCCCTCGCCTCTCGCAAGCCCAGATCGCCGACCGACGGCACGTCCACGTCCGCCGTGCAGTTGGGGCTGCTCGCCGCATTTGCCCTCGTCTGGGCAGCCACCGACCGTCCCGACGCCGTCCTGCGGGACCCCGACCGTCTCTTCGGGTGGCTCGTCGCCCTGCTGGCGGTGCTCGTCCCGGCCGTCCTGCTGCTGTGGCGGCGGCGCGGCGCGTCGCTGGTTGCCGTGGCGACTGGCTTCGCCGCACTGGCGCTGGCGAGCGTCGCGATCGCTTATCCAGTGCAGCGCGACTACCTGCGCGATCGCTATCTGAACGAGAACCCGGCGGCGAGCATCCCCGGCATGCACCTCGACTCGGCCTACCGGTGGGCCCGGGGCATCGATGACGCTCGCATCGGCCTGGCCGGCACCACCGCCGGCTTCCTCGAGTACGGCTTCTACGGAACCGACCTCTCCAACCGGGTCCGCTATCTCGGCATCGAAGCGCCCCACGGCGGCTTCGACGCGATCCCCACCTGCCGCCGCTTCCGCGCCGCCGTCAATGCCGCCGACCTCGACTACATCGTCACCGCGCCCTTCCTCAACTTCATCCACCCCGCCGAGCCGATCGCCTCCCCCGAGGCCGGGTGGCTGCGCGGCGAGCCGGCGGTGACGCCGGTCCTCCGCAGCGGCCCGGTCGCGGTCTGGGAGGTTCGCGGCCGCCTCGACCCCGCTGCCTGCGGCCCGCGCAACGCGCCGTTGCAGGTGGTCCCGCAGCAGCCTGGCCGGTGAGGCCAGCCCCTGCCGGGATTGGCCCTAACCTGGCAGGGTGGGCTATCCGCTCGAGAACGCGCTCTTCCAATGGGAGGAGGGCTGGCGAGTCCTCCAGAACGTCGAGGAGCCCCGCGAGCGGCAGCTCGCCGACCGCGTCGTCGGTGCGATCGGCGACGAGCTGCGGCGCCGCGTCGGGCCCACCTTCCGCGCGTCGGAATTGGCGGAGCTGTACGGGCGGGGGACCGACTGGTGCCTGCAGATCGCCCTCGACACGGCGCCAGCCGCCGCGGCCGACCCCCGCTCCTTGGCCGACGCGGCCTTCTGGCTCTACCTCCGCGGAGCGACGGATTTCGCCGGCGGGCGGCAGCTACTCGTCTGAATCGTCGCCGTCGCCGGCGTCGCCGGCCTCGCCGGCCAGCCGTATGACGATCTGGTCGGCCTCGATGCGCACCACGACCTCGCGCTTGCCGGCCCAGTGCTCGGTATAGACCGGGTTGTCCTTGACCGCAGGGTCGAGCCAGAGGCCGTAGCCGTCGGTGTCGCCGTGGTCGAAGGTCGCCTCGAGCTCTTTGCGCCGGCCGCGCCCGCCGCGCCTGCCGCGGCGCCGCCTGCGACGCGGGCGCGGGCCGCCCTCGCCCTCGCCGTCCGGCTTGCGCTCCTCCTGCTCCTCCTTCTCCTCAGGTTCCTCCCCTTCGTCGGCCGGCTCCTCTTCCTCGGCCGCCTCTTCGGCGGTTGCCGCCTCGACCTCCGCCTCGATCTCGTCGCGCAGGTCTACATCCTGCGCTCCGGCCTCCTCGTCGTCGGGAGTCAGGTCGTGCTGCTTGCGGAACTCCCGCAGCTCGGCGGCGGAGATCTCGAGCTGGTGGGCGATCCAGGCATCGGTGCGGCCCTGCCGCACCCAGGCGCGGATCTGGTTGAGCTGTGGTTTCAGAGAGCGTCGTGCCATCGGCGCGCGAGTCTATTCGACCCGGGCCGGGGTTCGCGGCGCAGCGTGCAGAGGCTCCTAGGCGATCAGGAAGGAGAGCGCCTCGAACATCGAGACCACTACGACGATCACCGTCGCGGTCAGGCAGACCGCGAGCACGCTGAAGCGCACTTTTCCCTGCTGCTCGTTGCGGAGAATGCGGCGGGCCCGCGAGCGGCTCGCGGCACGGCGGCGCAGCTGCTCGCGGCGGCGGCGCTCCAAGCTCGTCTCCTGCTCGAATGCAACCTCGAACTGGGAGATGCTCTGTCGCATCCTCATCGAGGGGGTGGCCCCGGACGGCATCGGCGGGACGGTAGCAGAGCTGCATGGCTTGTTGCAGGGGCTCGAAAGTGACGATCGTTACGGCCGGCAGGCGCCCCAGAGGCCGCGCCCGGCCAGCGCGGCGCGCCGCTCGAGGCGCCGAAAGAGCGGCGCGAAGCTGTCGTTCGGCGGGATCGTCAGCGAGCGGGCCAGCCCACGGCGGACCAGCGCCGCCTCGACCAGGCGGCGTCCGAGGCGGACATAGGCCAGCAGCCTCCCGTAGGCATCGCGCCGCTCGGCGCCGAACACGAGACGTACTCGCCGTCCTTCGAGCAGCCGTTTCGTGAAATGCGAGGCGCGGGGCCCGAAGCACTGCACCGGCGTGCCCGGCTTCACCGTCTCCGGCGTGTCGATCCCGATCAGCCGCACGTCCTCGACGCCGCCGCCGATCCGCACCTCGATCGTGTCCCCGTCGATCACCCGCGTTACCGGCACGACCGCTTCGGCCGGCCCCTCGTGGGGATCCCGCTCCCATGGACGGAGAACGAGGAAGAGGACCGCGAGGAGCAGAACCGCACTGCCAGCCCAATGCCGCCGCATGGGAAGTAAAGGCTGTGGCGGCGAATTCTCTCCCCCGAGAGCCCGATGGGGGAGCTCTCGGGTCAGCGGGCTATGGGCCCTACGGGATCCGTCGCACGGACGACAGCAACGTCTCCTTGATCTGCGCGATGATCTCCAGCGCCTCGCTCCACTCGCGCTGCCAAACGTTGCGGCCGAAGATCACCCCGCTGCCGCCCGCCTCCATGATCTCGCGGCAGTGCGTCAGCACGGTCTCGTCGTCGACCTTGGAGCCGCCCGAGAGGACGACCAGCGCTCGCCCGGCTGAGGCGACGCACTGGCGGATCGCCTCCGCCTCGTCGACTTCCATCTCGTTGTAGGGGGCGGGGGCGTCCTTGTCCTTCTCCGGGTCGATCTTCGGCATGTTGAGCTTCACCACGTCGGCGCCCATCTCCATTGCCAGCCGCGCCGCATAGTCGATCGCGTAGAAGGAAACGTGGCCGCCCTTGGCGTCGACCGCTTCGCCGCGCGGGTACGCCCAGATCACCAGCGGCATCCCGTAGCGCTCGCAGTCCTCGCGCACGCCGCGAAGCTGGGCAAGATCCTCGTCCTGGCGCGGCGAGCCGACGTAGAGCGTGTAGCCGACCGCGTCGGCGCCGAGCCGCACCGCGTCCTCGACGCTGGCATTGCAGGTCGAGAGGGCGTGGGCAGAGGAGGGGATGTCGGTCTTCCCGTTCACCTTGAGGATCAGCGGAACCTGGCCCGCGTAGTCGGGGTAGTATTTGCTCGCCATCCCGATCTGGCAGGCGAGGGCGGAGTAGCCGGCCTCGGCGGCGAGCCGGAACTGGTAGTCGGGATCCTTTGACGCCGGGTTGGGGAAGAAGTCCCGCGGCCCGTGCTCGATGCCCTGGTCGATGGGCAGCAGCATCAGGGCCCCGTTTCCGGGCCCGAACTCGAACAGCAGCCGGCGCAGTCGGGTGCGTTTTCCGGGCGCCAGCTCTGCGAGAAGCGATTTCTGCTCGGTCAGGCTCTTCAACTCCACGCTGATTCCTCCTCGAAGATCGGTGTCCCCGCAGTATGCCACCGGCGCCCGGTCGCGAGCCTCATCGCCGCCGGGTTGCGAGCGCTTGCGGCTGGGCGGTTATCCTCGAAACACCATGAGCGAGACTGAGCTCAGCGTCATCTGCAAGAACTGCGGTTCGGAGGTCAGTCCATACGTCACCGAGTGTCCCTACTGCGGCGCCAGGCTGCGCAAGCGGGCGCCGCGTCTCGAACGTCGCGACGGTGGCCTCGAGGCGAGGCCGCGCCGCGGTCCGGCCGGCCGGCTGTTCCGCATCCGGATCCCGCGCCGCGCGATCGCCGCCCACGGCCCCTACGCCACCCTCGCCGCGATCTTGGGCTCCGCGGCGTTGCTTCTGGCCCAGCAGGCCAGCGGCGAGTCGCTGGCGACGCTGGGCGGGCTGACGGTTCCGGTTGGGGGCGAGTGGTGGCGCTTCCTCACCGCGCCCTTCGCCTACTCCGACGTCGGCTACCTGTTCGTCGTCGCGGTCGGCCTGGCGATCTTCGCGATCGGTGTGGAGAGGCGGCTTGGCAGCATCGCCACCGGTGTCCTGCTGCTCGCCTGCGGCTCGCTCGGGATGCTGGCGGCGAGCGCCGTCGCCAGTGCCCAGGGGGACATCGCCGTGATCGCCGGCGGTAACGGGATGGCGCTGGGGGCGGTCGCCGCCTGGTTCGCGATCCGCCGCCACGAGGCCCACCACGCGATCGACCAGGAGTACGACCCGATCGGGGTCGCCGTCGCTGCCGCCGTCCTCTTGGCGCTGCCGATCTTCGAGTCGACCGCCGACGTCTTCGCGGGGCTGGCCGGTGGCGCCGTCGGCGGCCTCGCGGGACTCGCCGCTGCGGCGCTGCGCGGCTCGGATTAAGCTCGGGCCGATGCTTCCCGACGAAGAGCGGCTCGAGGCCGCGATCGAGCGGCTTGCCTCGGCGGAGCGCTTCGCTGAGGCGGAGACGGTCGTCGCCCGAGCGGCGCCGCAGCTGCAGCGGCTGCTCGCGGGGGCGCTCGCCGAGGGCGGCTGGTTCGGCGAGTCGCACGAGGCCGAGACGCTGAGGGCGGCCACCGTCCCCGACGCCGAGGAGCGGATCGCCGCGTTGCGCACCCTGCTCGCCGAGGAGGCGCGAATGGGGATGATGGTCGGAGTCGCGGTCGGCTGGGCACTGAAGGAGGAGCTGACCGAGAACGAGAGCGAGCGAACCGAAAGAGAGAGCTGAAGATGGAGATCAAGTTCCACGGCCATTCGTGCTTCGAGCTGAGCGCGGGGGCCGCCACCGTCCTGGTCGACCCGTTCCTGAAGCCCAACAACCCCGCCGCGGTGGCGACCGCCGAGGAGGTCGAGCCGACCCACGTCGCGATCAGCCACGGCCACGCCGATCACGTCGCCGATGCGGTCTCCGTCGTGAAGCGGACCGGCGCCGAGTGCGTGGCGATCGTCGAGCTGGCCAAATGGCTCGAAGAGCAGGGGATCGAGAGCGTCTACGACCCGAACCTGGGCGGCACGATCGAGTTCGACTGGGGCTGGGTGAAGCTGGTCCCGGCCTGGCACACGAACACCATCCCCGGCTCCTCCGAGTCCCCCTTCAGCCCGACCAGCGGCACCGTGATCGGCGTGCCCGCCGGGCTGCTGATCGAGATCGGCGGCAAGACGGTCTACCACGCGGGCGACACGTGCCTGTTCAGCGACATGAAGCTGATCGCCGAGCGCAATCCGGTCGACGTCGCCCTGCTGCCGATCGGCGGCCACTACACGATGGACCGTCACGATGCCGTCGTCGCGGCTGGCTTCTTAGGGGCGCCGACCGTGACCCCGATGCACTACAACACCTTCCCGCCGATCGAGACCGACAGCAGCGCGTTCAAGGCGGACGTCGAGGCTCAAACCTCCTCGCAGGTGGTCCTGCTGGAGCCCGGCGATACGCACTCGCTGTAGCGCGGTCACGCGACTGGCTGGCCGGCCAGTCGCGCTGCTAGGCTCGCCTCTTCCCCAGCGCCGAGCCGAAGAGAGGCACAGACAGATGGAAGCCAAAGAGGCAATCCGGACGCAATCGAGGACCGAGCGGGCCGACTTCCAGGCGACCGCAGACCCCGCCCTGAACGAGGCGGCTGACCGTACGGCGGACGTCAAGCTGCTCACCTACGAGGAGCTTTACTCGCTATGGGAGCGACAGCAGTGGCAGACGCAGGAGCTGGACTTCAGCAGCGACCGGGAGGACTGGCTGGGCTTCGACGAGGAAGAGCGCTTCCAGCGGATGTACGGGCTCTCCGCCTTCTTCATCGGCGAGCAGAGGGTCGCCGAGGAGCTGGGGCCAATCATGCGCGCCGCGCCGACCGAGGATCAGAAAATCTTCCTCTGCACGCAGATCGCCGACGAGGCGCGCCATGTGCGCTTCTTCGAGCGCTTCTACAGGGAGGTCGGCGTGCTCGACGTCGATGGGCTCCCGCAGATGCTCGAGCGGACCTCCGAGCACCTCAACGAGAACTTCGGCCAGCTGTTCGACGGGATGCTGAAGGAGCGCACCGATCGCCTCTCGGCCGAGCCGCAGGACACCGAGGCGCTGGTCGAGGCGGTGACCCTCTACCACATGGTTATCGAGGGGATGCTGGCGCTCACCGGGCAGCACTTCATCATGGACTACAACGAGCGCGAAGGGACGCTGCCGGCTTTCGTCGAGGGCTTCCAGAACGTTGCGCGCGACGAGCACCGCCACGTCGCCTTCGGCTCGGTCTTCCTGCGCGAGAAGGCGCGCGAGGAGGATCGTTGCAAGAAGGCGATCCAGCGCACCCTGGAGGAAGCGCTGCCGGTCGCGGACGGGGTGCTCTCGCCGCCCTGGGCGCCGGATGACGACGACTTCGAACGGTTCGGCTACTCGCTGGCCGACACGCGTGAGTTCGCGGGCACTTGCCTGATGCGCCGCCTCAAGGTGATCGGCCTCGGTTAGGACCCCGGCCGGTGTTCAACCCTTCGGCGGGGGCTTCTTCGGAAGGCGGGGCCGACGCTTCCGTGCTGTCGCCGCTCGATTCGTCCGGCGGCGCGGATTCTTCGGCGGGCGGCGCCGTTTCTTCGGTCGGCGGCGCCGATTCGCTCGGTGGGGGGGTGCCTTCGGCCGGTGGCGCCGGGCCGCCTACCGTGACGACGACGGTTTCGCTGCCGGTCGGCGCCCCCGCGGTGCCGGTCGGCGGTTTGGCCCCGGTCAGCTTGGTGGCCTTTTCTTTCGCCGTCGCCGTTTCGTCGTTCTCTTCGCTCGTGTTCGACTGCCCGGCGGCTTCGTTGCTCGACGGCGCTTCCACGGCGGGCGCGGCCGGAGCCGGGGCGGGCGCCGGGGGCGTGGATTCGGGTTGCGGGGCGGGCACCGGCGTCACGGCAGTTTGGGGCGTCGGCTGCGGCGCAGCGGCGTGCCGTTGAGCGATCGCGGGCGAGGTGGGCTTGAAGATGCGGGCGGGCGCGGCGCTCTTCGGGACGGGGTTGGCTGGAGTGGTGTCGGCCTGTCGGTTGACCTCCACCGCGCCGGCGGTGATCACCGCAGCGGTGACGACGCCGGCCACGGCCTTGGTTCCGACCGCCCCGCCGACCGCGCCGATCCCGCTAGCTGCGCCGCCGCCGCCGATCGCTGCGCCGACGCTGCCAACCGCGCCCGTCGCGGTAGCGGTGGCGCCCGCGCCGGCTCCCGCGGCTGCGCCGCCGCCGGTGCTGCCGGCGGCGCCTCCGGCACCGCCGAAGCCGAGCTTGGAGACGATGAAGCCCTTCAGCGCGACCAACGCCCCGGCCGGGAACAGCGCCGCCAGCACCTTGTCGTTCGAGCGGACCTGGGAGCGGAAGTCGGCGCACTCCTCGCAGTCGCGCACGTGCCGCCGCACCGGGCCGGCGACCTTGCGCAGGCCCTCGGCCGCCTCGGCCAGCTCAAGGCGGACCTCGCCGCAGGTCAGCTGTCTCGCCTGGCTCGCCTCGGCGAGGGAGATCCGCGCCCGCACCAGCAGCGACTTGATTGACGGCACGCTGGTCTCCATCGCGGCCGCGATTTCCTCGTAGGACATCGCGTCCATCTCTCGCAGCAGCAGCGCCGAGCGCTGCGTCTCGGGAAGCTTGCCGACATCGTCGAGGAGCTGGCGGAACTCCTCTCGGTTGTGGACTTTCTCGGCGGTCGAGGCGGCCTCGACGACCGGCACCATGTCCATCGATTCCTGGGCGTCGGCGGTCGGTTTACGGAGGTGGTTGAGGCAGCGGTTGCGGGCGATCCGGTACAGCCAGGGCCGCAGGTTGATCTCGCGATCGTCGGCGAGCATCGCCCGGTAGGCGTTGACGAAGACCTCCTGGAGGACGTCCTCGGCGTCCTCGGTCGACCCCAGCATCTGCCGGCAGAAGCCCAGCAGGCGACCCTGGTAGCGGTCGACGATCGTCTCGAAGGCGCCTGCGTTGCCCTTTCTCGCCATCGCGATCAGCCGCTCGTCCCCCTGCAGCCTGAGCAACGGTGAGCGGCGGGCTAGAAGCCCGTGCTGGCTGGCGTGGGTTAGAGCCGATGCCTCCAAGCTTCACTCTCCAGGGAAGGCGTTGTGGGATGGCTTCGTCTTCTTAAACCAAGGGACACCGTACCAACGACGTAGTTGCGGTCCGGACAAAGTTTTACTCAGCCTTTATCCGCGCCGAACACCCGTCCCGCCGGCGCCCCGCCGGCCCTCTCAGCGAAAGTGCCCGGGGCGGGACTCGAACCCGCAAGCCCCCGAAGGGGCAGCGCATTTTAAGTGCGCCGCTTTTGCCAGTTTCGCCACCCGGGCGTCCTCATTATTCCGCCGCTCGCTCGGATCGTGACGCTCGCTAGTCGGTTGACATAGGCTCGCCCCGTGGAGCACGGAGGGCGCATAGTCGCCAAGGCGCTGAAGTCACGCGGGGTCAGCCACCTGTTCACGCTCTCCGGCGGGCACCTGTTCTCGATCTACGACGGCTGCCGCGCGGAGGGGATCGAGATCGTCGACGTGCGGCACGAGCAGTCGGCGGTGTTCGCCGCCGAGGGGTTCGCGAAGGCGACGCGGCGGCTCGGGGCGGCGGCGCTGACCGCCGGCCCGGGGGTGACCAACGGGGTCAGCGCGATCGCCGGCGCCCAGGCGAACGGCTCGCCGGTCTGCGTGCTCGGCGGGCGGGCCCCGGAGCTGCGCTGGGGGGCGGGCTCGCTGCAGGAGATCGACCACCTGCCCTTCGTCTCGCCCCTCGTCAAGTCGGCGGAGACGGTGAAGGAGGCGGAGCGGATCGGGGCGCGGACCGCGGCGGCCCTTGACCTGGCGCTCGCCGCGCCGAGCGGCCCGACCTTCGTCGACTACCCGCTCGATGTCGTGTTCAGCGAGGCGGAGGCGGGGATTCCTGACGCCTCTGCGGACGAGCCGACGCCGGCGGAGGGGGTCGAGAGGGCGGCGGCGCTGCTGGCCGGTGCGGAGCGGCCGGCGATCATGGCCGGGACCGGCCTCTACTGGGGCCGCGGCGAGAAGGACCTGAAGGAGCTGGCCGAGGCGCTCGGCATCCCGGTCTTCCTCAACGGGTTGGGCCGAGGTTGCCTGGCCGCCGATCACGAGCTGGCGTTCAGCCGGGCGCGCGGCGCCGGCCTGAAGGGTGCCGACGTGGTCCTCGTGGTCGGGGTCCCGATCGACTTCCGGCTCGGTTTCGGCGGCAGCTTCGGCGAGGAGACGACGCTGATCCGGCTCGACGCGGCCGCCAACGCGCTCACCGCCAACCGGGCGCCTGAGGTCGACCTGGTGGGCGACGTCGCACCGACCCTGGCGGCGATCCGCGAGTCGCTCGCCGGCGCGGTGCGCCGCAGCGACGCCTGGCTCGAGGAGCTGCGCGCGGTCGAGGCGGAGCGGCGGGCCGCCGAGCGGGAGGAGCTGGACGATCCCCGCTCGCCGCTGCACCCGGTTCGCGTTTATCGCGAGCTGGGGGAGGTGCTGGACCGCGACGCGATCGTGGTTGGCGACGGCGGCGACTTCGTTTCCTACGCCGGTCGCTTCGTCGAGACCTACGAGCCGGGCTGCTGGATGGACCCGGGACCGTTCGGCTGCCTCGGCGCGGGGCCCGGCCAGGCGCTCGGAGCGAAGCTCGCCCACCCCGATCGGCAGGTCTGCCTCCTGCTCGGCGACGGTGCCTTCGGTTTCGCGGGCATGGAGTTCGACACTTTGGCGCGTCACGGTCTGCCGGTGGTCGGCGTGATGGGCAACAACGGCATCTGGGCGCTCGAGCACCACCCGATGAAGTTCCTCTACGGATACTCGGTGGCGGCCGAGCTGCGGCCCGAGACGCCCTACGAGAAGGTGGTCGAAGCGCTCGGCTGCGAGGGGGCCGTGGTGAGCGACCCCGAGCAGTTGCGGCCGGTTCTGGAGCGGGCCTTTGAGTCGGGCCGGCCGACCCTGGTCAACGTCCTGACCGACCCCGAAGTCGTCTACCCGCGGAAGTCGAATCTGGCTTGAGAATGCGGAACGCCGGCCGATCTGCCGGCCGGCCATCGCACCGGCCCCGAACGAGAATCGACCGCCATCGCTGGCGGCCGATTCAAGTTGGCCCCTTAGGACGGGCAGGGGTACGTCTCCAGGGACCAGTGCTTATTCGTTGGGATCGGACGGCGGGAGGCGCCATAATGCGGCAATCGCCCGAACCCTATAGTCGGGTTGAGGATGGGGTTTTCGCCCTCACCTCGTCCCCGATGGGGAGGATTATGCGGCCGGCTATCCGATTTGTCCAGGTGCGGGATTTGTGCCTACTAATAATTCGGTAGCAAGCTACTACCAACTTTTAGTGGTTAGAGCGGTGCGTTTGCCCATCTGTAAGGACTCGGAAAACCCACCTGTACACCGGGTCCCACGGGTTTGGCACGGAGCCGTTCATGTGGGTTATCCGCAATCGGCGGCTGCCTGAAGAGCCGTTCCGTAGAGGATGTCGTGCTCGGACACCTCGACCCTGTCGAGGTCGAAGGCGCGCATCGCCTCGATCAGGATGACGGCGCCGGCGATGATCGTCTGGGCGCGATCGGGGTGCAGGCCGGGAATCGCAACGCGCTCGGCGAGCGGAACGGAGGCGAAGCGCGAGAGCAGTCGCTGAATCGTCGCGAGGGAGAGGACATGGCCGTGCACGCGGCTCGGGTCGTAGGGCTCGAGCTCCATCTCGACTGCGGCGAGGGAGGTAGGCGTGCCCGCGACGGCGATTGCGGCGGTCGCCCGCGCTTCGGCGTGGCCCGCGAGCGAGGCGGCG
>Ga0210144_1001074_pt1 | contig 12039 bp, 5 predicted proteins | sample Muzzi_PWA_D2_FD_185532 | JGI IMG/M metagenome (GOLD analysis project Ga0210144, IMG submission 185532) | Wetland microbial communities from San Francisco Bay, California, USA, that impact long-term carbon sequestration - Muzzi_PWA_D2 (SPAdes) | ecosystem: Environmental > Aquatic > Marine >...
GTTTGAGGTCGTCACGCCGCAGGGGGCTTCGAGCTTCGATCTGGGACCCGGTGGAGAGTACAGACTGACCGTTTGGAGTGAAACCGGCCACTCATCCCGCACGACGAGCTTCAAGCTAGAAACCGACTCAGAGCAGGCGGTCTCCGAACCGGCGGAGTAGCAGAGTCACCTGGCAGTGTAGGCCCTCCGGGCTTGCGCACCGCGAATGAGCCCATCGACGACGAAGAGGATGCGATCGCGCTCGTCGTCGGGGAGCTGATCGGCAGAGCGTCAGCTTCTCGGGACGCGGGTGTCCTCGATCCCGTACGCCGGAGGGGCCGTAGCCCGCCCCCGGCCGCGGTATGGACCTTGCTGTATTGTGCTCCCATCAGGCAATCGGTACGACAAGGCGATACACCGGGCGGTCGGGCCGTCGGCCCCGGGATGGCGGATCGCTCGGGAGAGGAGGTCGGGATGCTGAGCTCTCGAACATCGATCATGGCTCTCCTCGGGGTCTGTCTGTTGGCGGTGGTGGTCACCGCCCCGGTCCGGGCCCAGGAGACGGCGCAAGGGCAGGCCTCGGACCAGGAGGCGCAGGCCGGGAGCGAGGCGCCCGCCGGCGACTGGCAGCCGGTCGGGGCCTTCGGCGAGGAGATCTCGGTCGACGTGGTCAACGTCGACGTCTGGGTGACCGACGAGGACGGTCGGCCGGTGACCGGTCTGACCAAGAAGGACTTCGAGCTGTTCGAGGACGGCGAGCCGCGGAAGATCGTCAACTTCGCCGCCTTCGAGGGGAGCGCGACCGCTCCGGCGCGGACCGAAGCACCGCCGTGGGCGGCGGCGACCGACCGGGTCTCCGTTCCGGCCCCGGAGCCGGCCGAGGTCGTGGCGGCGAAGGGTGCCGCCGCTGAGGGTGCCGCGACCGACCAGCCCCCGTCCGCCCGGATGCACCTGGTGGTGCTGGTCGACAACTGGAACCTGCGGCCGGAGAGCCGGGCGCGGGTGTTCGCCGACCTGCGCGAGTTCATCGCATCGAATCTCCACGCGGGCGACCAGGTGGCGATCATGGTCCACGACCGGGCGCTGCAACTGGTCCAGGGCTTCTCCGACGATCCGCGGCGGGTCGCCGCCACGCTCGACCGGATCGAGAAGGTGGCGCCGAGCGGGATCGAGGTGGGCTCTGCGCGCAAGAGCGCCCTCGCCGCGATCGAGCAGGCCTACCGCGAGTGGAACGAGACCGGCTCTACGCGAGTGCAGGGCTCGCCCTGCAACGACGGGTGGGGGCAGATGCAGAACGCCGCGACCCAGTACGCGGCGACCGTCCAGGGCCATGTGCAGCGCTCCGGTGGCGCGCTGGTCTCGGTGGCGGACCTGCTCTCCGGGCTTCCGGACGGCCAGCGGGTGGTGGTCTACGTGGGCAACGGCCTCGCGCAGACCCCCGGACTGGAGCTCTTCCAACTCTTGACCGAGCTCTGCCCGCACCGGCAGTCGGAGCTCGGGTTCTACTACCGTGACTACGACATGAGCTGGCTGTACCAGGAGGTTGCCAAGCACGCCAACGCCGCCGGCGTGACCTTCTTCACCATCGAGGCGGAGAGCCCGGCGGTCGACCTGGGGATCGATTCGCTCGGTCCGGGAGGCGGCTCCGCTCCCTACACCCGGGAAGGGTCCAACGACCCCGCGGATGAGGCGCGGAACGCCCAGCGGGGCATCCCCAACTTCGGTCCCAACAGTGGCGGCCCCGGGGTCGGTCCGTCGTTCACCCCCTCCCCGACGGCCCAGAGCTTGCGCAGCCGGGACCAGGAGGGTTCGCTGGTCCTGATCGCCCAGGAGACGGGGGGCCGCTCGTTCCTGAACGCGGCCGACTTCTCGAGCGACTTCGAGCGCCTGGCCCTCGACCTGCGCAACTACTACTCGCTCGGCTTCAACCCGGAGGAACCGGGGGACGGCAAGCTCCACCCGATCGAGGTCCGCCTGACGGACGGGAGGAAGGTCCGGATCCGCCACCGCACCCAGTACCAGGACAAGCCGCTCGAGGTGCGCATGGTCGAACGGGTGCGTGGGGTGGCCCAGTTCGGGGAGGACCAGAACCCCCTGCATGTGCGCATCGAGGTCGGTGAGGCGGTGCCCGAAGAGGTGGCCTTCCGGGTGCCGGTACGGATCTGGGTGCCGCTCGACGGCTTGACGCTGGTGCCCAAGGGGGAGGGCGGCAAGAGCGGCGAGCTCCAGGGCCGGCTGCGCGTGCTGATGACCACGACCAGCGCCAGTGGCGAGCTCCAGCCGGTACGCCAAAAGGTGGTGCCGGTGACCGTCCGCGGCGGTGCGAAGGGCCTCGCTCGGGACCAGCTCATCGAGGTCGAGGTGGAGCTTCCGCCCGGCGAGCAGACCATCGCCCTGGCGGTGCGGGACGGCTACGGCGGCACCACCTCCTACCTCCACCACACCTTCCGGGTCGCCGCCGGAGCGGTCGAAGCGTCGGTGCATTGAGGCGGGGTGGCAGCGTGCGGCCGCGCGGCCCCCAAAGGATGGAAGGATTCAATATGCGATCCTCACGACTGTTCCTCGCCCTCACTCTGTGCACCCTGCTCGGTGCGGTGCTCTGTTCGCGGCCGGGCCGGAGTGCGCAGGCGCCGGCGGCCGACTCCGTGGAGGGCTTCTTCAACGAGGTGGTGGACGTCGAGGTGGTGGAGATCGAGGTCCGGGTGACCGACCGCAAGGGCCGGCCCGTCCGGGGTCTCACCCGGGACGACTTCCAGCTGATGGTCGATCGCAACCCGGTGGACGTGGAGTATTTCCGGGCGGTCGGCTTCGACGGGGACGGCAGCGGGAGCGCCCCGCCGCGGGAAGGGACTTCTTCGGAGGGCATAGAGCAGCGACAGCCGCCGGCGGCCGGCAATCTCGCGGCGGAGCAGTCGCTGGTGATCTTCCTGGACCAGCTCCACCTCACCACCCCCGGCCGCCGGGAGCTCGTCAAGGCCCTGGGGCCGTTTCTCGAACACTCGGTCGATCCGGAGATCCCGGTGATGGTGGTTTCGAGTGCCGGTGGGCTGCGGGTGGTTCAGAAGCTGACCCGCGACCGGAGCAAGGTCCTTTCCGCGCTCACCGCCGAAGATCGCGCGGTGCCGGGCGGGATCCAGAACCGGGTGGCCCAGGCCCGGACCGCCCGGGAGATCCGGGAGATCCTGGATGCGAACAAGGATTGCCCGTTGGGCGATCCCTGCGATTGCGCCGTGCCCCAGATGCTGGCGACGGCGCGCGTCCGGGCCGGGGAGGCCACGGGACGGGTCGAAGGCACGCTGGGGGCGCTGGAGACCCTGACCGCCGCGCTCCGCGGTCTGCCGGGATCGAAGACGGTGCTCGTGGCGAGCGACGGGCTCGACTTCCGGCCGGGAATCGACCTCTACCAGATGGTGTCGGACCTGTGCCCGACCCACGAGCTCGACGTCACCCGGGAGATCACGAACATCGACCTGACGCCGGTCTATCAGCGGCTCACCGCCCACGCCGCGGCCAGCCGCGTCACCTTCTACACCCTGGACACGTCCGGCATCCCGTCCTCGGGCCCCGGCGTCGACGACCGGGGCTCGCTGACCCGGCGCGCGCGGCAGGTCCGGGAGATGAACCTGAAGCACTCACTGTTCGTCCTGGCGGACGAGACCGGGGGCCAGGCGGTGTTCAACGCGAACCGCTTCGACGAGCGACTCGAAGACATCTCCCGGGATCTCGACGCCTACTACAGCCTCGGGTTCACGCCGGATCACCCCGGCGAGGACCGGGTCCACACGATCGACGTCGCGGTCGCAGGCGCTCACCACGACGTGCGCTACCGCAGGGCCTTCCGGCACCTCTCCCTCGACGGCCGGATCGCCGAGCGGATGCTCGGCACCCTGCTTTTCGGTGTGGAGCAGAACCCCTTGGGCGTCGCGGCGACGGTCGCCGTGGCCGACCAGGCCCCGGGGGCGGACCAGGCCGGGGGCGACGCGGCCGGCAAGGTCGAGGTCGCGGTGAAGGTCCACCTGCCGCTCGAGGCCTTCATCCTCAACCCGGGAGCGGAAGACGCGGTCGGCCTGTCCCGCCTGGTGATGACCGTCCAGGACGTGAACGGCGAGTGGGCACCGATCCGCCAGAAGCGGGTGCCGATCCGGTTGACCGACGGCGAGGACCCGGCCTCCGCGGCGCGCGACGTGGAGGTGGACACCGAGCTCGCGCCGGGGGACTACCTGCTCGCCCTCGGCGTTCGCGACGAGATCGGCGGCACCGTCTCCTACCTGCGGAAGACCTTTACCGTGCCGCCCCGGACCGGAGCGGCGGATGTGCCCCGGAGCCGCCGTGAGAAGCCGCCCGTGGGCGGCGGTACGAACCTGCACGGAGTGGGCTAGGAAGGTGCGGATGGTCGCTCGAGACACCGCGCAGCTCCGGAGTCCGCTCCGGGATGCCGGGTCGTTCGAATTGAGGAGGTCGTGATGCAGCGTTCTCGCCAGGCGGTTTCGTTCTTCTTCGGGTTCTGTCTCCTGCTGGCGGCACCGGTGATCTCCCAGGGGGCGCCGCCGGCCGCTCCGGGGGGCTCGCCGTCGGCGGACAGCTCTGCCGGTGAATGGGAGGCGGTCGGCTCCTTCGGTGAGGAGATCTCGGTCGACGTGGTCAACGTGGCGGTCTGGGTGACCGACGAGCATGGGCGGCCCGTGACCGGCCTGACCCAAGACGACTTCGAGCTCCTGGAGGACGGCGCGCTGCGCGAGATCGCCAACTTCGCCGCCTTCGAGGGGAGCGCGACCGCTCCCGAGGCCCCCGTCGCGGAGGCTCCGTCCGAAGCACGGCCCGAGGTGGCGCCCGCGGAGAGCGCCGCGCCCCAGGCGGCGCCACTCCATCTGGTCGTCCTGGTCGACAACTGGAACCTGCGGCCAGAGGGCCGCGCCCGGGTGTTCCACGACCTGCGCCAGTTCATCGCCTCGCACCTCGCCCCCGGCGACCAGGTGGCGATCATGGTCCACGACCGGGCGCTCCAACTGGTGCAGGGCTTCACCGACAATCCCCGGCGCGTGGCAACGACCCTGGACCGGATCGAGAAGGTGTCGCCCGGCGGCGTCGAGATGCGCTTGGAGCGGCGCGATGCCCTCAACTCCATCGAGCGGGCCTACCGCGAGCACAACGAGGTCGGGGCGTCCAGGGCCAAGGGCGGGCAGTGCTCCGACGGCTGGGGGCAGATGGAGAACGCCGCGACGCAGTACGCGGCGGCCGTGCAGGGGCACGTCCAGCAATCCGGCGGCGCCCTGGTTTCGGTGGCGAACATCTTGGCCGGCCTGCCGGACGGCCAGCGTGTGGTGGTCTACGTCGGCAACGGCCTGGCGCAGAGCCCCGGGCTCGAGCTCTTCCAGCACCTGGCCGAGCTCTGTCCCCACCGGCAGTCCGAGCTCGCGTTCTACTACCGTGACTACGACATGAGCTGGCTCTACCAGCAGGTGGCCGAGCACGCCAACGCCGCCGGGGTGACCTTCTTCACCATCGAGGCCGAGGCCCCCGGGATCGACCTCGGGATCGATTCCCAGAACCCGGGCGGTCTGGACGCCACCGGGCAGGGCGTTTCGTTCAGGACCTCGCAGACCGCCCAGTCCCTGGGGAGTCACGACCAGGAGGACTCCCTCTCCCTGATCGCCCGCGAAACCGGCGGACGGGCCATCTTGAACGCTCCCGACCTTTCGAGCGAATTCGATCGCCTGGCCCTCGACCTGCGCAACTACTACTCCCTCGGCTTCCACCCGGCCACTCCCGGCGACGGCAAGCTCCACCCGCTCGAGGTCCGCCTGACGGACGGCAAGAAGTACCGGATCCGCTACCGGACCGAGTACCAGGACAAGCCGCTCGAGGTGCGCATGGTCGAGCGGTTGCGTGGTGTGGCCCAGTTCGGCGGCGAACAGAACCCGCTCGGCGTGCGGATCGAGACCGGAGAGGCGGTACCGGAGGAGGTCGCCTTCCGCGTGCCGCTCAGGATCTGGGTGCCGCTCGACAAGGTGACCCTGGTCCCGCAGGAGGCGGGTGGCAAGAGTGGTGAGAGTGGCGAGCTCGCGGGTCGGCTGCGCGTGCTGATGACCACGACCAGCGCCAACGGCGAGCTCCAGCCCGTGCGCCAGAAGATCGTGCCGGTGACCGTCCAGGGCGGTGAGAAGGGGCTCTCCGGCGAGCAGCTCATCGAGGTGGAGGTGGAGTTGCCCCCCGGCGAGCAGACCGTCGCCGTGGCGGTGCGCGACGGCCTGGGCGGGACGACCTCCTATCTCCGCCACCAGTTCAAGGTCGTCGCCGGCCCGGTCCAGGCCTCGGCTCACCAGGACGGATGACCGGCCCCACGATCCGGGTCGCACAGATTCCCAGGGCGGTGCCGGCGTTCCCGGCCCGGTCGCGGAAAACCTTCGCCGCTTCGCCGCGTATGTGATCGGAAAGTCCGCGCCCCGGTCGGGCTCGGCGGGGCGTCCCCGCCGCCGTGCTTGATCGCAACCCGGGGGCGAGGGTAGTCTGCGCGCATCGCCGCGCTGCGGCGTGTTCGTGCTGAAAACGGTCCCGCCCCCCTTCGAGCGCCGTCCGCCGACCCGACCTCCCGAAGACTCCAGGAGCTTCCCAGATGCAGCCCCGCCCGATCCATCGGATCCCGCTTCTCGACGTGCAACCCGGGGTCCGGTGTGCGACCCGCCGCCGGCGGGCGGGGAGGCGTCCGTCGGGCTTGCGGCCGTCCCGGCCGGTGGGGCCGGCGGTGCCGCTGCCGGCCGGGGTGCTCGTCCTGCTGCTGCTCCTGGTCCCAGTGACCCTCGTGCTCGGGGTCGCTCCGGCTTCGGCCGCGTCACCGCCGACCGGCGAGGCCCCGCCGCCGCCCGACGCGAGCCCGGCTCCGCCGACCGGCCAGGAAGTGGCTCCACCAACCGACCCGCAGGCGGCTCCGCCACTCGACCCGAAGGCGGCTCCACCGCCGGGGGACAAGCCCTTCCTGGTCGAGCGCATCCCCGGCCTGCGCAAGGTGCCGTCCCGTGTGCCGCCGCCGGACGAGGCGAACCCCTCTCCGCTGCCGCCCGGCCCGGTCGAGCTCGACCTCGGCCGGGTCGTCGCCCTCGCCCTCGAGCGCAACCCGGCCCTCAAGGCGGTGGAGGAGCAGATCGACGAGGTGGCCGGCGGCGTCGAGGAGGCCCGGGCGGATGCGCTGCCCCAGCTCACGGCGACCGGCTCGTGGAGCCGCTCACGCAACCCGGCGTTCCTCAACAACCCGGACTTCGAGGACATCGTCCGCCAGTTCCCGGGCGGAAGCTTCCGGCCCTCGGAGCAGGAGCTGTGGTCCGGCGCCGTCGAGCTCAGCCAGCCGCTGTTCACGTTCGGCAAGCTGCACGCGGCGATCGAGCTCGCCCGGTTGGCCGGCAGCGTGGTCGACGCCCAGGTGGAGGCGGCCCGGCTGGAGACCGCCCTGGCGGCGGCCGAGGCCTACTACGGTCTGCTCGCCGCTCAGCAGGCGGTGGCGGTGGTCGAGGCGCAGCAGCGCGCCCGCCAGAGCGCCCTCGACGTGGTCGAGGCGCGCTACGAGATCGGCGAGGCGACCCGGCTCGAGCTGCTCCGCTCCCGCTCGGCCCTGGCTGAGCTGGCGCCGGAGCTCGCCACCCGCCGCGGCGCGGTCGACGTGGCCGCGGTCCGGCTCCGCGGCGCCCTCGGCCTGCCGACCGGCACGCAGCTCGTCGCGACGCCCTCCGAGCGGGACTTGCACCGCCCGCTCGCCCTCGACCCGCTGCTCGACCTGGCGCTCAGCTCGCGCCCGGAGCTGGCCGACCTGCGCACCCAGCGCCAGACGCTGGAGAAGCGCCAGCAGATCACGCGTTCCGAGGGGCTCCCCCAGGTCGACTTCAACGGCCGCTACGGCCGCCAGGTCCGGCTGACGAAGAACTTCACCGATCCGCTGTTCGCCGACTGGAGCGTCGCCGTCGGCGTGCGCTGGGAGCTCTTCGACGGCGGCCGGCGCAAGGGGCAGATCGCCCAGCTCGAAAGCCAGGACCAGCAGCTCGCCTGGAAGCTCCGGGACCTGGAAGACCAGATCGACCTCGACATCGAGACCGCCCTCTCCAGCTACCGCGCCGCCCTCGAACGGCTGCAGGCGGCCCAGGCGGCGGCCGAGGCCGCCCGCGAGGCGGCCCGGGTCGCCGAGGAGACCTACCGCGAGGGGGTGACCCTCCAGGCCGACCTGCTCGACGCCCAGCAACAGGAGATCAGCGCCGAGATCGAGCGGATCGACGCGGTCTTCCAGGCGCGCACGGAGGCGGCGCGGCTGGCCCGGGCGGTCGGTGAGTACCCCATGGACACCGGATGGGCCGGAGCCGAGACCCTCTCGGTGGGCCCCGTGGAGACTGCGGACACGCCATGAGACCTTCCCTCCGTTCTCCGACCCCGTGTGCCCGGGCTTCGCGCCCGCGCCGCGCCCTGCTCCCGAACCTCTTGTGGGCCTTCCTGGGGATTCCGCTGCTGCTGGGGATCAACGGTTGTGGCGGCGGGGGCTCCGGCACCGGGGCGGCGCCCGCCGCGGCGGGCGCGGGCGACAGCCGTCCCGTGCCGGTCAAGGTGGTGACCCTGGAGCCGGAGTCGGTGGTCGACACCCTCGACCTGCCGGCCGACCTCGAGCCCGACCGGCGGGCGGTGCTCGCCGCCGAGGTGCCCGGCACGGTCGAGAGCCTGACCGTCGACGAGGGTGACCGGGTCGCCGCCGGCCAGCTCCTGGCCACGGTCGACACCCGGGCGCTCCACCAGAACGTGGCCGAGGCCCAGGCGGTCTACGACCGCGCCCAGGACGACTTCGACCGCGCCCAGGCCCTGTTCGAGAAGCGCGCCATCACCCGGAGCGACCTGGTGGCGGCGCGCACCGACAAGGACGTGGCCGTGGCCCGCCTGGCCTCGGCCAAGCTCCAGCTCGACAAGTCGCGCCTGGACGCCCCGTGGGCCGGCCAGGTGGCCGCCAAGCGGGTCGAGGTGGGCGACTACGTGGTGCCGGGCCAGGCGATGGTCGAGCTGGTCGACGTCGATCCGCTCAAGGTCAAGGCGCCGGTGCCGGCGTCCGACGTGCCGTTCGTCGAGGTCGGCGCACCGGTCACCATCCGGGTCTCGAGCCTCGGCGACGAAGAGCTGTCCGGCAAGGTGGTGCGGCTCGGGGCGGAGCTCGACACGGGGGCCCGGACCCTCGATCTCGAGGCCGAGATCCCCAACCCGGACGGGCGTCTTCGCCCCGGCATGCTGGCGCGCATCCGCATCCCGCGGCGCCATCTCGAGGGCGCGTTGCTGGTGCCGCTCCAGGCGCTGATCGACCTCGAGGACCGCAAGGTGGTCTACGTGGTCGAGGGAGACGCCGCCGCCCGGCGCACGGTGACCCTGGGGCCGACGGTCGGCGACCGCATCGTGGTCGAAGAGGGCCTCGCCCCCGGCGACCGGGTGATCGTCCAGGGCCAGGACCGGGTGGCCCCCGGCGAGAAGGTCGAGTCGATCGAGTTGAGCGAGCCGGTCCAGTCGAGTGAGCCGGTCCAGTCGAGCGAGCCGGCTCCGTCGACCCAGCCCGCCGAGCCCGGCGGAGGCGCGCCGTGAGGATCATCGACTTCTCGATCGCCAAGCGCGCCACCATCTTCTTCCTGATGGCGGCGGCCGCGGTGGCGGGGATCAACGCCTACCGGAGCCTGCCGCGGGAGGCTTTCCCGGACATCGACATCCCCCTGGTGATCGTCTACGTCCGCTACCCCGGTGCGGCGCCGGAGGACGTGGAGAGCCAGATCACCGACCCGCTCGAGCGTGAGCTCCAGGGCCTCGACGGCCTCGACACGCTGACCTCGACCTCCGAGGAGAGCGTGTCGGTGGTCACCGTCGAGTTCGTCTCCGGCACCGACATCGACGACGCGCTCCAGAAGGTGCGCGACCGGGTCGACCGGGCCAAGAGCGACTTCCCCGACGAGGCCAAGGAGCCCGTGCTCCAGGAGATCCAGTTCTCCGACATCCCGATCGTCCAGGTGAACCTGGCCGGCGACGTCGGACCGGCCGTGCTCAAGCAGCTCGGCGAGGACCTCCAGGACGCGATCGAAGCGACCCCGGGGGTGCTGCGCGCCAACCTGATCGGCGGCCTCGAGCGCGAGGTCAAGGTCGACGTCGACCCGGAGCGCCTCAGGCTCTACGACCTGTCCCTCCAGAACGTGATCGACGCGATCGGCGACGAGAACGTGTCGATCCCGGGCGGCGACATGGACTTGGGCGACCAGAGCTACGCCGTGCGCGTGCCGGGCGAGGTGGAGGATCCGCTCGCCATCGGCAAGTTCGTGATCAAGACCCGGGGCGGCTCGCCGATCTACGTCAACGACGTGGCGAAGGTCAGCTACGGCTTCAAGGACCGCACCTCCTACGCCCGCATCAACGGCCAGGAAGCGGTCGCCCTGACCATCCAGAAGCGCCAGGGGACCAACGTGGTCGACGTGGTCGACCGGGTGCGCGAAGTGGTGGCTGAAAAGACCGCCGACTGGCCGGACAGCGTCCAGGTGGTCTTCCTGGCGGATCTCTCCAAGGACGTGGCGACCATGGTCCACGACCTGGAGAACAACATCCTCTCCGGCCTGGTGCTGGTGGTCCTGGTGCTGATGTTCGCCCTCGGCTTCCGCAACTCGCTGTTCGTCGGCGTGGCGATCCCGTTCTCCATGATGATCGCCTTCTTCATCCTCCAGCTCGCCGGCATCACCCTCAACAACGTGGTGCTCTTCTCGCTGGTGCTGGCGGTCGGCATGCTGGTCGACAACGCGGTGGTGGTGATCGAGAACAACTACCGCCACATGCAGGAGGGCCAGTCGAGGTCCTTGGCGGCGCGCATCGGCACCCACGAGGTGGGCGCGGCGATCCTGGTCTCGACCCTGACCACCGTCGCCGCCTTCGGCCCGCTGCTCTTCTGGCCCGGCGTGGTCGGCGACTTCATGGTCTACATGCCGATCACCGTGTCGATCGTGCTGCTGGCCTCGCTGCTGGTGGCGCTGACCGTCAACCCGGTGCTGTCGGCGACCTTCATGCGGCTGACGGCGCGCGAGCGCGAGCGGCTGGAGAGGCCCCATCAGATCGATCAGGTCGATCAGATCGATCAGCCCGATCGGATCGAGGGAGGCCCCGCCGGAGCCGAGGACGGCGACGACCTCGCTCCGGAGTCCGGGCCGGCGCGGCTGCTCCACGCCTTCGGCTCCGGCCTGAACCGCCTCTACGCCTCCAACCTGGCGTGGGCGCTCCGTCACCGTCTGCTGGTGATCGGCGCCACGGTGGCCGCCTTCGTCGGCATCGTCATCCTCTTCGGCCTGTTCAACCACGGCATCGAGTTCTTCCCGGAGACCGAGCCGCGACAGATCTTCGTCGACGTCGACATGCCGCCGGGCACCCGGGTCGAGCGCACCAACGAAGTGATCCAGGAGATCGAGCGCCGCCTCACCGGCACGCCGGACTTGAAGACCATGGCGGCGTCGGCCGGCGCCGGCAGCCAGGCGGAGTTCGGTGGCGGCTCCCGGGGCGACGTCACCCAGGGCCGGATCACCCTGGACCTCATCGACCGGGAAGACCGGAGCCAGAGCTCGTTCGCCACCATGGACTGGGTGCGCAAGCAGTGCGAAGGCATCCCGGGGGCCGACATCGACGTCCGCCGGCCGGATGAAGGGCCCCCCGTGGGCAAGCCGCTCGAGATCGAGATCTCCGGCGACGACTTCGCGACCCTGGGCGCCATCGCCGACCGCATCCAGTCGCGGATCGAAGACATCCCGGGCCTGGTCTCGCTCGCCAGCGACTTCGACGTCGCCAAGCCGGAGGTGATCGTCGACCTCGACCGGACCCAGGCCTCGCGGCTGGGCCTGACCACCGAAGACATTGCCTCGACCGTGCGCACCGCGGTCACCGGCACCGAGGCCTCGACCTACCGCAAGGGGCCCGAGGACGACGACGTCGACATCACCGTCCGCCTGGCGAAGGGCGCGCGGAGCTCTCTCGAGGACCTGGCCCAGCTCACCGTCCGCACCGACGCCGGCGCCCAGGTGCCGATCGCCTCGA
>Ga0210144_1001077_pt1 | contig 12006 bp, 9 predicted proteins | sample Muzzi_PWA_D2_FD_185532 | JGI IMG/M metagenome (GOLD analysis project Ga0210144, IMG submission 185532) | Wetland microbial communities from San Francisco Bay, California, USA, that impact long-term carbon sequestration - Muzzi_PWA_D2 (SPAdes) | ecosystem: Environmental > Aquatic > Marine >...
AAGATCGAGGTGATCGGCATCGGTTCCCATCCCTCGCGGGGTTTGAAGAAAGGCGTCGTGGTGAACATCGAATCCACGGTGCATTCCATACAACGCGCCGTGGAGGAAGCCGAGTTGATGGCCGGCTGCCAGATTCACTCCGTTTATGCCGGCATCGCCGGCAGCCATATCCGCAGCCTGAATTCACACGGCATCGTCGCCATCAAGGACAAGGAAGTGGCGCCAGGTGACGTTGAGCGGGTGATCGACGCCGCCCGGGCCGTGGCGATACCGGCGGACCAGAAGATACTGCACATCCTGCCGCAGGAATTTCTCATCGACAACCAGGAGGGCATCAAGGAGCCGGTCGGCATGTCGGGTGTGCGCCTGGAAGCGAAGGTGCACATGGTAACGGGTGCGGTGAGCGCGGCGCAGAACATCATCAAGTGCGTGCGTCGCTGTGGACTCGAGGTCGACGACATCATCCTCGAACAGCTCGCCTCCAGTTACTCGGTATTGACCGAGGATGAAAAGGAACTCGGGGTGTGCATCGTCGATATCGGCGGTGGCACGACGGATCTCGCGGTATTTACCGAGGGTTCCATACGGCACACGGCGGTGATACCGATCGCCGGCGACCAGGTCACCAATGACATCGCCGTGGCCCTGCGCACACCGACGCAGTTCGCCGAGGAGATCAAGATCAAGTACGCCTGTGCGCTGACCCAGATGGCCACGGCGGAGGAAAACATCGAGGTGCCCAGTATCGGCGACCGGCCCTCGCGCCGGCTCGCGCGCCACACCCTCGCCGAGGTGGTGGAGCCGCGTTATGAAGAACTGCTGACGCTGGTGCAGACGGAACTGCGACGCAGCGGATTCGAGGATCTGGTGGCTGCCGGTGTCGTGCTGACCGGCGGCAGTTCCAAGATCGAGGGTCTGGTGGAGCTCGCCGAGGAGGTGTTTCACATGCCGGTGCGGCTGGGGGTTCCCCAGTACGTCACCGGTCTGGTGGATGTGGTGCGCAATCCGATCTTTGCAACCGGCGTGGGTCTGTTGCTGTTCGGGCATCACAACCGTGACCAGCGGGCGCTGGAAGCGGGGCTGGGGAAGGGGTTGCGGAGTGTGTTGGACAGGATGAAGGGCTGGTTTCAGGGGAATTTCTGAGGTTGGCGAAAGGCGTGGGAGCAGGGCAAGGAAGGTTTTATTGAGGGTTCAGGACGTTATTTTTTCTACTGTTTTTCCGGGAGGAGACATTATGTTTGAATTGCTGGATTCATGTGGTCAAAGTGCAGTCATCAAGGTTATCGGCGTAGGCGGCGGTGGCGGTAATGCCGTGCAGCATATGGTTGACGGAAATATCGAGGGTGTGGATTTTATCTGCCTCAACACGGATGCCCAGGCCCTCAAGGGCATCTCGGCGCGTACCGCACTGCAGATCGGCGGCACCATTACCAAGGGACTCGGCGCCGGCGCCAATCCGGACATCGGCCGGCAGGCGGCGCATGAAGACCGGGAACGCATTATCGAGGTCATCGAGGGCGCCGATATGCTGTTCATCACTGCCGGCATGGGCGGGGGAACCGGCACCGGTGCGGCGCCGGTGGTGGCCCAGATTGCCCGGGAACTGGGTATCCTCACCGTGGCGGTCGTGACCAAACCGTTTCCGTTCGAGGGCAGCAAACGCCTGCATGTCGCCCATAACGGCATCAAGGAACTCGGCCAGTACGTCGATTCGCTCATCACCATCCCCAACGAGAAGCTGCTGTTGGTGCTCGGCAAGCAGATCAGCCTGCTGGATGCCTTCAAGGCCGCCAACGACGTGCTGCTCGGCGCCGTACAGGGCATTGCCGAGCTGATTACCCGACCCGGTCTTATCAATGTCGATTTCGCGGATGTGCGCACGGTGATGTCCGAAATGGGTATGGCCATGATGGGTTCCGGCTGTGCCAAGGGTGAGGACCGTGCCCGCGAGGCCGCCGAAGCAGCAATTGCCAGCCCGCTGCTGGAAGATGTCAACCTGATGGGGGCTCACGGCATCCTGGTCAACGTGACCGCCGGCATGGACATGGGCATCGGGGAATTCGAGGAGGTGGGCAATACCGTGAAAGCCTTCGCTTCCGAGAACGCAACGGTGGTCGTGGGCACCGTGATTGATCCGGAAATGCGCGACGAGCTGCGCGTAACGGTGGTGGCGACCGGCCTCGGTCAGGAACCCAAAAAGCAACCGGCAGAAAAACCGGTCTCGCTGGTGCAGAAGACCAAATCCGGGGAAGTGGATTACGGGAAACTCGACCGACCGACCGTGATGCGCCAGCATCCCCGCAAGATGCCGGCGGGCGGCAACAATGCGGAAAATCTCGACTATCTGGATATTCCCGCCTTCTTGCGTCGCCAGGCCGACTAGCCCGCATATCTCACCGGGATCCCGGATGCTGGCGCAGGGCTCGTGTGTCCGGACGCCGCTCTGGAGCGAAAGGGGTAGCTGTAGCTACCCCTTGAGTGAAGAGCAAGTACGGGCGCGCGAGAACCAGCCGGGGCCGGGATAGGCAATTTCTGAATACATACTGTCTTTTATGAGTTGACAGCAATTGGATTATATCCAATACAGTACATTGGTCCGCCGCAGCCCGGTGAGAAATGGGGGCTAGGGGTGCGCACCGGGTCTCTCAAGGCCCGGCGCGCAGGTAGGTAAAGATCGTATTCCTGGCCAGCTTGCTGGCCAGGGAATCTCATCCTCGGCGATGAGGAATGCGAGTGCCGGATACAGACCGAGTTCGTCAAAATATTGACGAACTCGGCCGGGACTGGCGTTGGCTGTTCTGTGCCTGATCGCAGAGCTGTGATAACATCGCTGCGGCTTTTCAGGGTACATGCCAGACGGCAGCGTTAAGAGGAATAATGATGCCATGATCCGGCAACGTACACTCAAGAACGCCATACGTGCGACCGGAGTGGGGCTGCACACGGGCGAGAAAATCTACCTCACCCTGAGACCGGCCCCGGCAAATACCGGTATCGTTTTCTGTCGGGTTGATCTGGACCCGCCGGTACAGATCAGGGCCAGCCTGGAAAACGTGGGTGAAACACGTCTTTCCACCACCCTCGTCAAGGGGGGGGCGCGCATATCGACGGTCGAACATCTGCTGTCGGCCATGGCGGGGCTGGGTATCGACAATGCCTATGTCGATCTGAGTGCGCCGGAAGTCCCTATTATGGACGGCAGTGCCGGACCGTTTGTGTTCCTTATACAGTCCGCCGGCATTGAAGAGCAGCGGGCATCGAAGCGATTCATCCGGATCAAGCGCGCCGTGGAGGTCCGGGACGGCGACAAGACGGCCCGGGTCGACCCGTTCGACGGCTTCAAGGTGGGTTTTACCATCGAATTCGATCATCCGGTCTTCAAGTCGAATACCCGGCATTCCGAGATCGACTTTTCAGCAACCTCCTTCGTCAAGGAGGTCAGCCGGGCGCGGACCTTCGGCTTTATTGCGGAGATCGAACAGTTGCACGAACGCGAACTGGCGCTCGGTGGCAGTATCGATAATGCTGTTGTACTGGATGACTACCGGGTGCTTAATGAAGACGGACTGCGTTATCGTGACGAATTCGTAAAGCACAAGATCCTTGACGTGATCGGTGATCTCTACCTGCTCGGCAGCGGTATGATCGGTGCATTCAGTGGCTACAAGTCGGGACACGAGCTCAACAACAAATTGTTGCGCACCCTGATGGATGATGTGACGGCCTGGGAACGGGTAACATTTGATAAGGTCACGCCACCCCTGGCCTTTATCCAGCCGGTTCCTGTTCTCTGACCTGATTCCCAGGACGGAACCCTAACTGCTGCCCTCATCTTCCGGTCGTTGTCGACCGGGTAGTGTGCGGCGAGCGGCCAGCCTGAGCAATGCCGCCTTGAGACCGGCGTCCGTGACACTTCGTGCCGCCTGTTTCAATGCCATGGAGTTTCTTCCCGACACGGGTTTCCGGATGGGAGTAATCCTGCAGTCGGGGGATTGTTCGGATGCGCGTACACGCACCTGGACTGTGCGTAATTTCACGGATGAAACCCCGGACAGCTGTTTAACTAGTTGAGAGGACTGGTATCGCAGGCGGGCTGCCCATACAGGGGAATCGGCGGCCACGACCAGGATGTCGTCGCGTACAGCAAGTACACGGCAATGGGCATTCAGCGGCGAGGGAGTGAGTTCATGCACCAGAGCATCCAGCTCCCCGAGCGCACGGGCTCGGGACAGAAGACGGGAGATTTCGCTTCTTTCCAGCAGGCTGCCAATCCGGAAGGATTTGTTTGAACGCATGACGGCTTGGTGAAAATACCACGGGACGCTTCAGCAATGAATATAAATATCATTCTGTTTACCAACAGGGGCGGCCGGGTCCTGAGTTTCAAATTCAATCCGCTGCGCACCGGATTACTGGTGGGTACGGGGGTGGCGCTGCTCTATGTGCTGGGTCTCTACGGTGGTTTGCAGCTGGGTCAGGACGGACTCAATCAATGGCAAAAGGTGGCTCAGGAGCAGCAGTTGCAGATTGATGATGCCCGCAAGTCCGCCCGAACCCATCTTGATGCACTGACGCTGAGGCTCGGTCGCATGCAGGCCCGGATGCTGCAGCTCAATGCCCTGGGCAGTCAGCTGGTCGCGCAGGCAAATCTCGACAAGGACGAATTCGATTTCGACAGCCTGCCAGCCGTCGGTGGCCCGGAGGATGTGGCCGGGCTGGAGTCGATTGAATTGCCCGACTTTCTCTCGATGCTGGATGAGCTGAGCGTGGAAATGGAGGATCGCGGGCAGAAGCTTTCCGTGCTCGATACGCTGCTCATGGACAGAAGTCTGCACGATCGGGTCATGCCTTCCGGCAGTCCAGTCAAAAATGGATGGGTATCGTCGGGTTACGGCAAACGCGCTGATCCGTTCACCGGCAAGAAGGAATTCCACAAGGGGCTCGATCTGGCTGGCAAGGAAGGCTCCCGGGTGTTATCCGTGGGAGACGGTATCGTCACCTGGGTGGGTAAACGCACCGGGTACGGTAACCTGGTGGAGATTAGTCACGGCAACGGCTATGTCACGCGTTATGGCCACAACGAGAAGCTCCTGGTCGCGGTCGGTGACATCGTCAAAAAAGGACAGCAGATTGCGGTACTGGGTTCGACCGGACGCTCAACCGGGCCGCACGTTCACTACGAGGTCGTTCACAACGGGCAGCAGGTCAATCCATCGAAATACCTGACGGACTGACCCCGCCTTCCTGCCACCGGCCCGCAGTCGGGGTCGGAGCACCCGAAAATCCTGCAGCAACCTGCTAATCCGCCGGTAGTTGCGGTATCATGGCGGCTTTGTTCTTTCCCCTCCTGCAACCACAGATTAGGCATTCATGGCACTTGATATTTTCCGCAAGATCTTCGGCAGTCGCAACGAACGTCAACTGAAACGCATGTCACGGGCTATCGCCCGGGTCAATGAGCTGGAACCCGGTGTCCAGGCGCTCTCGGATGAACAGTTAAAAGCCAGGACGGCTGAATTCCGGCAGCGCCTGGCGGACGGTGCTGCGCTGGATGAACTGCTGGCCGAAGCATTCGCCACGGTTCGTGAGGCTTCCCTGCGGGTATTGGGGATGCGCCACTTCGACGTGCAGCTGATTGGCGGCATGGTGCTGCACGAAGGTCGCATCGCCGAGATGCGCACCGGCGAGGGCAAGACCCTGGTGGCGACACTGGCGGCCTATCTGAATGCACTGCCCGGCAAGGGCGTGCACGTGGTAACTGTGAATGATTACCTGGCCCGGCGCGATGCCGACTGGATGGGAAAGATCTACGAGTTTCTCGGTATGACCACCGGTGTGGTGGTCGCGGGCCAGACACCGGAGCAGAAACGGGCCGCCTACCAGTCAGATATCACCTACGGGACGAACAACGAGTTCGGTTTCGATTACCTGCGCGACAATATGGCGTTCACCGCCCAGGACAGGATGCAGGGCATGCAAAACTTCGCAATCGTGGATGAAGTCGACTCCATCCTGATTGACGAGGCGCGCACCCCGCTGATCATTTCCGGACCGGTGGACGAACGCTCGGATCTTTACACCCGGATTAACGCCCTCATTCCCAACCTGAAACCGCAGGAAACCGAGGACGGCCCTGGCGATTACACGCTGGAGGAAAAACACAAACAGGTCTTTCTTACGGAAGAAGGTCATGAGCATGTGGAGAAGCTGCTGGTCAGGAATGGCCTGCTGGGCGAGGGGGAGAGCCTGTACGATGCCGCCAACCTGAATCTCATGCACCACCTCAATGCCGCGCTGCGCGCCCACCTGTTGTTCCAGAAGGATGTCGATTACATCGTGCAGGACGGGCAGATAGTCATCGTGGACGAGTTTACCGGCCGGACCATGCCAGGCCGTCGCTGGTCCGAGGGTCTGCACCAGGCCGTGGAAGCGAAGGAAGGCGTTACGGTTCAGAGCGAGAACCAGACCCTGGCCTCGATCACTTTCCAGAATTATTTCCGCTTGTACAAGAAGCTTTCGGGTATGACCGGCACGGCTGATACCGAAGCCTTCGAACTTCAGCAGATCTATGGCCTGGAAGTGGTGGTTATCCCGACCCACAGACCGATGATCCGCAATGACATGGGGGATCTGGTCTATCTCACCATGGAAGAGAAGTTCGACGCCATACTCGGGGATATCGCTGAATGCCGAAAGCGCGGACAGCCGGTCCTGGTCGGCACGGCCTCGGTCGAAACGTCCGAATATCTGTCGAAGCTGATGAAGCAGGAAGGCCTCAGCCATGAGGTGCTCAATGCCAAGCAACACGAGCGGGAGGCTCACATCATCGCCCAGGCGGGGCAGCCCGGCGCGGTAACCATCGCGACCAACATGGCCGGCCGCGGAACGGATATCGTACTCGGCGGCAATCTGACCGCGGAAATCGAGGCGCTGCAGAACCCGGACGATGCGACCATTACAAAAACCAGGGAGGAGTGGCAGAAGCGTCATGACCAGGTCATTACGGCCGGCGGGCTGCATATCATCGGCACCGAGCGCCATGAGTCACGCCGCGTTGACAACCAGTTGCGCGGGCGTTCAGGGCGTCAGGGCGATCCGGGGTCGAGCCGTTTCTATCTTTCGCTGAAAGACAACCTGATGCGCATCTTCGCCTCCGACCGGGTTGCCGCCATGATGCAGAAACTGGGAATGCAGGAAGGCGAGGCCATCGAGCACCCCTGGGTGACCAAGGCCATCGAGAACGCGCAGCGCAAGGTCGAGGCGCATAACTTCAATATCCGCAAGACACTGCTGGAATATGACGATGTCGCCAATGACCAGCGCAAGGTCATTTACGAGCAGCGCAATGAGCTGATGGAGACCGAGGATATAGCCGACACCATACGCTCTATCCGTCGTGACGTTGTCACCTCCGTTATCGACACGTACATACCGCCCGGCAGCCTCGACGAGCAATGGGATGTGGCGGGACTGCAGGAGGCGCTCATGCAGGAATTCGGCGCCGACATGCCGATAGGCGAGTGGCTGGAGCAGGACCACAGCCTGCACGAGGAGACGCTGCGCGAGCGCATCATGGAGACCATGGAGTCGGCCTATGCGGAGAAGGAACAGCTGGCCGGGATACCGGTGGTCAGGCATTTCGAGAAGGCCGTCATGCTGCAGATCCTCGACGTGGCCTGGAAGGAGCATCTGGCGGCAATGGACTACCTGAGGCAGGGGATCGGGCTGCGCGGCTATGCACAGAAGGATCCCAAGCAGGAATACAAGCGCGAGGCCTTCGAGATGTTTACCGCCATGCTGGACCGGATCAAACATGATGTGATCGCCATCGTGTCCAAGGTTCAGGTGCGCGCCGAATCGGATGTCGAGGCGGTGGAGCAGCAGCGGCGCAGCGAGGCCCCCAGGCAGTACCAGCATGCCGAGGCCAGCGCCATGGCCGGGCAGCAGGAGGAGCAGCCGCCAGCCGGAGAGGAAACTCATACCCCCTATACACGCCAGGGCAGGAAGATCGGCCGCAACGAACCGTGTCCGTGCGGTTCGGGAAAGAAGTACAAGCAATGCCACGGCAGGCTGGATTGATACTCTCGCCGCAAGGATGCCTGCATAGACAGGGTAAATGAATTTCACCCCTGAAGTTTTTTAAGGAATAGTAGCAAGTGTTTATTCATCATGAACACCGTTTTCAACGCAAAGCCGCAAAGTGCGCAAAGAAATCAATCAATAGAAACAACTAACGGCTTTGCGTCTTTGCGGTGAGTTTTATTCCCAATGGACGGGCACGGCGTAAATATCATCTGGCGCGGCTATCCTATGACCTATTCCTTTTTGCCCTGTCTTCATGCGGCGTAATCCGCGGTAGGGAAATTCATGAATAGTGATGTTTCAACATTGCCGGAAATATATCCGGTCCCGGGGTTCCGGCTGGGAACGGCCTGTGCCGGCATCAAGTCTCCCGGCCGCCGGGACCTGGTCATCATGGCCCTGTCCGGGGGTTCCGCCTGCACCGCTGTTTTCACGCGGAATGCGTTTTGCGCCGCTCCCGTGACGGTGGCGCGCGACCATCTGGCGGCGCAATCGCCCGGGTATCTGCTGGTCAATACGGGTAACGCCAATGCGGGCACCGGCAGTCAGGGAATTCGCGATGCCGGACTATGTTGCGCGCTGCTCGCAGATCTGGCCGGATGTTCACCGCAGGCGGTAGTGCCATTCTCGACCGGGGTGATCGGCGAACCGCTGCCGGTTCCCCGTATCGCGGACGGTTTGCCGGCGGCACTCGCCAACCTCTCGGAAGACGGCTGGACCGACGCGGCGCATGGCATCATGACGACCGACACGGTGCCCAAGCTGGCGTCACGCCGGCTGGATATCGACGGCCATACCGTGACCGTTACCGGTATGGCCAAGGGGGCCGGCATGATCCGCCCCGACATGGCGACCATGCTGGCGTTCGTCGCCACCGATGCCGCGCTGGACGATAATCTTTTACAGGATAGCCTGAATCGCGCCGTGGCGGATTCCTTCAACCGTATCACCGTCGACGGCGATACCTCGACCAATGATGCCTGCGTGCTGGTGGCCACCGGACGGAGTACCTTGCCGCGTCTGACACGGGCCGATGAACAGTACGATCGGCTCGCGGCCGGCGTTGCCGATGTCTGCAGGGATCTGGCGAAGGCCATCGTGCGCGACGGGGAGGGGGCGACCAAGTTCGTCACCATTGCTGTCGAACAGGGTGCGACATCCGAAGAGTCCTTCCAGGTGGCATACACGATCGCGCATTCACCCCTGGTAAAAACGGCGCTATTTGCGAGTGACCCTAACTGGGGCCGCATTCTGGCTGCGGTGGGACGCGCCGGCCTTCGAGATCTGAACGTCGAAGACGTCACGATATCTCTTGACGCGGTCTGTATCGTTCGTGATGGTGGAAGGGCCCCGGACTATACCGAGGCTGCGGGGCAGGACGTTTTGCGTCGCAGGGAATTCACCATTCGGGTGGTGCTTGGACGCGGTAACAGCTCGGAACACATCTGGACCTGCGATCTGTCCTATGACTATGTCCGGATCAATGCGGAGTACCGCAGCTAGCTTTTGCCTGTCTGTAAACACCGTTTTCACCGCGGAGACGCAAAGGACGCAGAGAAATACTTTAAAGAAAACAATTAAAGAGCTTTGCGTTCTCTCGGCAATTGCTCCAGCATCGCCTGAAGCGCCGACTTTCATGGGTTGCCCGTGTCACTGGTGCGGGCCCCCAAGGAGCCAGAGCATCTGCAAAACAAGCAGTCTCCTCAGTTCTTCCGGAGTGCATTGATCGAGATTCGACACCGGATCGCAGCCTTCATGCGGTGTCGGGTTGTCCTGTTTCGCGAGAATTTCCGTTCCCACCAGGTAAACATAGGCCACTGCCGAACTCACCTCGTGGTCAGTCAGGGTGCTGTAGCCTCCCTTTGCAGGCATGCGCCCATGGCCATCCAGTGCATGCTCGATCAGGACATCCAGTCCTTGCGCCAGCCGGGGTTGCCAGACATGCATGTCACCGACACGGGGTGCATCGCGGACGCTGTTGCCATGGCAGGTCAGGCAGACGCTATTGAAGACCGATTTGCCCAGTACCAGGTCGTATTTGTCGGACACTGCCGAACTGGCATCCACTTCAGCCGGACTGACTTTCCCTCCCGGCGGTAACGTTGACGGAGTGACAGGCCGCTCACTTTCCCGGGGGTCATTAATGCGTTCCTGATCGATTATCCGGGCAGAGTTTGCAGGATCCTCGTCCGTCAAACCATCGCTGCTCCAGAGAGCGACAGGCAGAGCCAGGATGAGAGCAAATGCGAGCCGGGCAACCCGGTGTTGCCGTATGCATCCCGGCCCGGCTGATGCCGCGGGTCGCGAGGGTGTGCCGCTTGCCCTATCGAGAGATCGCATGAACGGGACGATATCACAGATTCTGTGCTAAATGCCCTGAGGAATCGCGTGAAATTCCATGCACTTTGCCCGGGACGCTTCAGAGTGTGCCGGGGCGTGTTGGGGTAATATGGGTCGGGGTTCCATGTGTTTCAGTGGCAAGATAAACATCAGTTTATCGCAGAGATGCAAAAACGCAGAGAAGTTCTTTAATGAAAATATGCAATGACTTTGCGCCCTTTGCGTCTCTGCGGTGAGTTTGATTCTTTTATGAATGCTGACAATCCGAAACGCATCCACGTGGCGGCGGCCGCGGTATTCGATGACCGGCAACGGGTGTTGATCTGTCGACGCCCGCCGCATGCACATCAGGGCGGCTTGTGGGAGTTTCCCGGCGGGAAGCTGGAACCCGGGGAGACGATAGAATCAGCGCTGCGACGTGAACTGATGGAGGAGGTCGGCATCGATGTGATCTCGACCCGGCCGCTCATACGCGTGCATCACGACTATCCGGATCGGAATGTGCTGCTCGATGTCTGGCGAGTGGAGAGGTTTTCGGGCAGGGCTGCCGGTCATGAGGGACAAGCTGTCAGATGGGTGTTACCAGGGGAACTGAATCGTTACCGGTTTCCCGCGGCCAACTCCCCCATCGTCAAGGCGGTCGGTCTGCCGGACCGTTATCTCATTACGCCGGAGCCGGGCGCTGATGCCCAAAATTTCCTGGTGCATCTGGATGCTGCAATCCGCCGCGGCGTGACGCTGGTCCAGCTGCGGGTAAAAAAGCAGGCACTGAAAGATTACCGGGACCTGGTGGAGGCTGCCATCGGGATTTGCCATGCGCACAAGGCGCGGCTGCTGCTCAATGCGGATCCGGCGCTGGCGCTGGAACTGGGCGCGGATGGCGTGCATTTGACCAGTGCACGGTTGCTGGCGCTGCGTGAGCGGCCACTGGGCGCTCACCACCTGGTTGCAGCTTCCTGCCACGATTGGCATGAGCTCGAGCATGCCTGCGCCATGAATCTCGACTTTGCCGTCGTATCTCCGGTGCGGGAAACCGCCAGCCATCCAGGCGCGAAGACGCTGGGGTTCACGGGGCTGCGAGAACTGACGGAGCAGGCGGATTTGCCAATCTACGCCCTGGGCGGGATGGCTGAAACGGATCTGTCAAATGTCTTTCAACAGGGTGCCCAGGGTATTGCGGCGATACGTCAACTGTGGATCAGTCCCTGATATCCTCGTCGGGATTATCCGTTATATCACCGGGAATACGATGGCGTTCATCGATCCAGTCGCCGAGATCGATCAACTTGCAGCGTTCGCTGCAAAACGGCTTCCAGCGCTGCGATTGCGACCATTCCACCAGTTTCCCGCAGGTCGGGCAGGACACGGTCTTTATTGTGGAAGCGGCGGTCATGTCATCGGTTCCCGTGGTATGGCGATTGCACAGGGTCAGATGGCGCAGCAGGCAAGTCCGAATTCAACGTTATTTTCAGTCTGTCTGGCCCGGTTTTCCACAGTTGAGAAATTCAGGAAGCGTGCCGTGAAACGGTGTCGACCACCGCTCAATTCCGCGAAATAGGGTGAGCCCGAGGGAAGGGCGATGCG
>Ga0210144_1001078_pt1 | contig 11983 bp, 11 predicted proteins | sample Muzzi_PWA_D2_FD_185532 | JGI IMG/M metagenome (GOLD analysis project Ga0210144, IMG submission 185532) | Wetland microbial communities from San Francisco Bay, California, USA, that impact long-term carbon sequestration - Muzzi_PWA_D2 (SPAdes) | ecosystem: Environmental > Aquatic > Marine >...
CGAACATGATCTTGCCCATGTGATTCGCATAGGATTCCTTCAACAGCTCGAACGGGCCGACCACCGGTAGCGGGAACTTGCCCTTCAACGGTTCCACGTCATAGTTGAAATCAATCAGCAGGGCCTTGTGGTAGCCTGATTCAATATAGCAGTTGGCGTGTCCATCAAAGGTCGGCAGCGGCTGCTTGCCCTCGATTTCGCGCAGCAGGTTCTCCACCACGGTTTCGGCCTCGAAGTGGGCGACGGAACCGGCCTTGGAGGTCGAGACATTGGTGTTGTCACCCATGAAGTAGATGAAATCCGCCTTGCGGTGCTTGAGTGTCTTGGGATCGGTCAGCGCATAGCCGGTGCCGTCACCCAGCCCCGAGTTTTCGATGGCCGCGGGTCCCAGGTTGGGAGGGACGATGCTCAGCAGGTCAAATTCGATGGTACTGCCTTCGTAGGAATGAATCGTCCTGTTTTCCGCATCGACGTGTTCCAGCGCGAAATTTGGCACGATATTGATATGTTTGTCCCAGGCGATCTTGCTGAGTACCTTGTTGGCGTTCGGCTTGGTGAAGGCACCGGCGTAGGGAGTGACCAGTGAAATATCGATATTGTCGCGCACACCCTTCAGGGAGAAGTAGTAATCGGCAAGGAAGGCGAACTCGATCGGCGCCACAGGACACTTGATGGGCATGTCGGCGATGTCGATCACCAGTCTGCCGGATTCCATCGCCTCCAGTTCCGGCTGCATGGCCAGGGCCGCGTCCAGGTAATAGAAGGTGTGGACGCCGTTCTTGCCCATGGTCTCGGCAAGCCCCGTGATTTCATCCTCCGCGCAGTGGCAGCCGAGGGCACACACCAGCCAGTCATACTCGATCAGCCCGCGGCTGGTTTCCACCTGCTTGTTCTCGTGGTCTATGGACATTACTTCGGCCTTGACGAAGGTGGCGGCCTTGGGCAGCGGATCCGTGATATCGCGCGCGATCTGCTCGCGTGTTTCGTAGCCGTAGAGCTTGAACGGGATAAACAGGCATCCGGGCTGGTAATGATGCTCGGTGGCCTTGTCGATGACTGTGATCTTCCATTCTTTCTGGTCGAGTTTATGGCCCAGCATGTTCGCCACGATGGTGCCACCTGTGCCGGCACCCAGTATCACTATATTTTTCATGTTGTTCTCCTGTTGCTCAGCAACCTGCAGGGGCCTTCCGGTCCTGGTGTGCGGGATGTTGGTCAGGTCGTCGGCCTGCCTCGCCCGCCAAAGCGGGGTGTCCGGAGGAGGGTGGCTGTCATGTGTTATGCCCGGGATTTCCCAGTCGGAGCAATGCCCGTAACAGGTCCGAGCGGTTCAGTTGCCCGACGATGCGATTGTCTTCCATGACCGGAAAACCGCGCAAGGATGTTTCTATAAACAGCCTGGCGGCATCGATGATGCTGGTGCCTGCATCAATCGTGCGGACCTCGGTTTGCATGTACTCCGAAACGCTCCCGCCCCATTCCTCATAGTAGCTGGCCTTGAGTACGGCCTCGAGGCAGTCCTTTTCTGCAAGCAATCCCACGAAATTACCGACATCATCGACCACTGGCGCACCGGGAATGCCACGCTCGGTGAGAATCTTGACGGCTTCCATAACATCCATGCCTGGATTCAGGGTTACCAGGTTGGCTGACATGCATGCGCTTACTGTTTTGGTATCGGACATGGGCGGTTTACCGGGTCAGTTGGATGACGGTGTCTTGTTACGTTTGCGGCACGGTTGCCGGCAGCTGCCACCACAATCGGATGTCACTCCAGGGATATTGTTCAGGCCGCCACAGCTGCCCTGAATCCCCTTGCGCCCGCACAGCACTCCAAGTCCCAGACCGGCGGCCGCCAGTATGAAAATCAGGATGCTTGCCAGTAACTCGGACACCTTCAGGTTTTCCTGCCGGCAAGATGCCGGTCAAAGGCCGCCGTCTGGTGGTCGACAAAACCGTCCGCTGTTCTGACGATGAAGCAGGCAGCCAGTCCGGTACGATCTGCCAGCGCATAACCGGCATCCGGCCCCAGTACCATCAGCGCCGTTGCCATGGCATCCGCCCGCATGGTATCCGGACTGATTACCGTCACGGAGGCCAGCGCGTGCACGACAGGCCTGCCCGTGCGCGGGTCGAGGGTATGAGAGTAGCGCTGTCCGTCGTGCATGAAATAATTGCGATAATCACCGGAGGTCGCCACCCCGGTATTGTCGATGCCGATCACGGCGTGCACGCTGCGTTCGCCAGCTGATGGTGTCTCGATGCCGATACGCCAGAGTTCACCATGCTGGTTTTGGCCATGGCCGCGTAATTCCCCGCCGATCTCGACCAGGTAGCTGCTTATCCCGTGAGATTCCAGCAGCAGTGCCAGCCGGTCAACCGCATAGCCCTTGGCGATTGCCGACAGATCGACATGAACCCCGGGATTGCGCTTGCGTATGGCGGGCGGGTCGCTGCGGACCTCGATGTTATCGTACCCTACCCGTGCCAGCAGGGTGTCGATTTCCGCGTCGGTGGGGATGCGATCACCCGTGTATTCCGGACCGAAGCCCCACAGGTCCACCAGCGGTCCAACGGTGACGTCAAAGGCGCCGCTAGTGAGTTCGCTCACCTGCCTGGCCTCCTCGAGCACCTCGATCAGTTCGCTGGAAGCCGCTATCCAGTCCGTCTCGCGACTGAGATTGAAGCGCGACAGTTCGGAATCCGGCTCGTAGGTCGACATGTGCTGTACCAGGCCGGCAAGTTCAGCGTTCACCAGCGCCAGGAGGGTGTCCCGGTGCAGTTGCGCGGGCGGGTCGACAACCTTGACGCTGAAACTCGTGCCCATCGTGTCGCCGGTAAGTTCCAGCAACCGGTGCGGTGCATTGCCGCACGCCGCCAGTACGAGCCCCAGGGCGATGACTGCGAGACAGCGCAGCGGCCCTGGCGCCACACGGCCGGAGCGGGCGGCTGCGACAGGCAACTCAGGCACCGAAATCATCCAGCATGATGTTGTCGCGTTCCACACCCAGATCCTCCAGCATGCCGATCACGGCGGCATTCATCATGGGCGGACCGCACAGGTAATATTCGCAGTCCTCCGGCGCCGGGTGCATGCACAGATAGTGCAACAGCAGTACTTCGTGGATGAAACCGCGGTAGCCTTCCCAGTTGTCTTCCGGCTGCGGGTCGGATAACCCTACATGCCACTCGAAGTTGGAGTGTTCAGCCTGCAGCCGGTCGAAGTCTTCCTGGTAGAAGATCTCGCGCCGGCTGCGGGCTCCGTACCAGAACGATATCCTGCGAGTGGTGCCGATGCGCTTGAGCTGGTCGAAGATGTGGGCACGCATCGGCGCCATGCCGGCGCCACCGCCGATGAACACCATCTCGGCGTCGGTATCCCGCGCGAAGAACTCGCCGTAGGGGCCGGATACCGTTGCCGTATCGCCCGGCTTGAGGCTGAAGATGTACGAGGACATGATGCCGGGCGGGGCATCCGGTGCCGTCGGTGGCGGTGTTGCGATGCGCACGTTCAGCATGACGATGTCCTGTTCCCCGGGATAGTTCGCCATCGAGTAGGCGCGTGTCACCGGCTTGCTGACATCCGAGACGAACCGCCACAGATTGTGCCGGTCCCATTCGTCGCGGAATTCCCCGGGGATGTCGAAGTCTTCGTACCTGACCCGGTGCGGCGGACATTCGATCTGGATATAGCCGCCGGCCCGGAAGTCGATCTGTTCCCCGGCGGGGATTTCCAGCACCAGTTCCTTGATGAAGGTCGAAACGTTGCGGTTGGAACGCACGGTGCATTGCAGTTTCTTGACACCGAACACCTCGGGAGGTACCTCGACCTGCAGATCCTGCTTCACCACCACCTGACAGGCCAGACGTTCGCCCGCGGCGGCTTCGCGCTTCGTGATATGGGTCATTTCGGTCGGCAGGATGTTACCGCCGCCCGCGTGAATCCTGATGCGACACTGCCCGCAGGTGCCGCCGCCACCACAAGCCGAGGGCACGAACACCCTGGCGTCGGTCAGGGCGCTGAGCAGCTTCAGGCCGACCGGTACGGGTATGTTCCGCTCGCCATTGAGGGTGACGTTGACAGTGCCCGTGGCTACCAGCCGGGAGCGCGCGAGCAGGATGATAGCAACGAGCACCAGTACGATGGCGGTAAACAATGCAACTCCGAGGCTGATCTCAAGCATGCTGTTGCTGTCTCCCCTAGAGCTGGATTCCCGAAAACGACATGAACACCATGGACATCAGGCCGCCGATGATGAAGGTAATTCCCAGCCCTTGCAGACCGGCGGGAACGTCGCTGTACTTGAGTTTCTCCCGGATGCTTGCCAGGCCCACCAGGGCAAGGGCCCAGCCGAACCCGCTGCCGAGTCCGAATACAACGCTTTCGCCGAAGTTATAGGATCGCTCCACCATGAACAGTGAACCGGCGAGTATCGCGCAATTGACGGTGATCAGCGGCAGGAAGATGCCCAGCGCGTTGTAGAGACCGGAAAAATAACGATCCAGCAGCATTTCCAGGATCTGCACGATGGCTGCGATCACGCCGATGTAACTGATCAGTCCGAGGAAACTGAGGTCGACATCCGGCAGGCCGGCCCATGCCAGGGCGCCGTCCTTGAGCAGGTACTGGAAGATCAGGTTGTTGGCCGGCACCGTGATGGTCTGCACGACCATGACGGCAGCACCCAGACCGATGGCCGTCTCGATGCGCTTTGAGATGGCCAGGAAGGTACACATGCCCAGAAAGAAGGACAGGGCCAGGTTTTCAATGAAAATCGATCGTATGAACAGGCTCAGATAGGCTTCCATGGTATTCGACTCCGGGCTCAGAGCGCCTCGGTGCTGCGGTGCACCACGTGGATGCGGTAGCTCGGCTTCTCGACCTGCGCCGGCTTCCAGGTGCGTGCCGCCCAGATGATGAGGCCGATAATGAAGAACGCACTCGGGGCAAGCAGCATCAGGCCGTTGGGTTCGTACCAGCCACCGTCGCGCGTCAGCCGCAGGACCTGGTAGCCCAGCAGCGTGCCCGATCCGAACAGTTCCCTTAATGAGGCGACCAGGATCAGGATGGCGCTGTAGCCCATCCCATGGCCCAGCGCATCCAGTATGCTCTCCCGAACCGGGTTCTTCAGGGCGAAGGCCTCCGCTCGGCCAAGCACGATGCAGTTGGTGATGATCAGGCCCACGAATACGGACAATTGCTTGCTGATCTCGTAGGCATATGCGCGCAACACCTCATCCACGATGATCACCAGGGAGGCGATAATGGTGATCTGCACAATGATGCGGATATTGGTGGGTATGTGGTTGCGGATGAGGCTGATGGCTGCGCTGGAGCAGACCAGTACAACGCTGAGCGCAAGACACATGATCAGCGAGGGCGCCAGTTTGGCCGTCACGGCCAGGGCGGAGCATATGCCAAGTACCTGGAGGGTGATGGGGTTGTTGTCCACCACGGGCTCGAACAGAATTTGCCTTTGTTCCCGGTTCATGCGTGTTCTCCCTGTGCCTGCAATCGTTTGAGGAAGGGGCCGAAACCCTGGTCGCCGAGCCAGTAGCGCAGCAGGTTGTCGACGCCGCGGCTGGTCAGGGTGGCGCCGGCGACGGCGTCAACCTTGTATCTGGCATCGGGTGAGGCCGGATCAACCCCGCCCTTGATGACGCCGAGACGCAGCTTGCCGTGTTCGTCGAATGCCAGCTTGCCATGGAATTCCGCCTGCCAGGCGGGATTCTCGATGAAATCACCCAGGCCGGGCGTTTCACCGTGTTCGTAGAAGGTCAGGCCGGTGATGGTTGTGCCGTCTCCTTCGAGGGCAAGGAAACCGTACAGGGTGGACCACAGGCCGTAACCGTAAACCGGCAGGATGGCGGTCCTGATATGTTCGCCTTCCCGTACCAGGTAGACCGGTACGCGGTTGGGGCGCCGCTTGATTTTTGCCGGGTCCTCGCTTGACGCAAGCGCATTGCTGAAGGACGGGTCGCGCGCCGCCGCACGCATGTTAAAGCTGGCCGGGTCGATGCTGTCGTCAAAGTTGCCGGAATCGAGATCCAGGATCCGGGCCTCGATGTGCTGCTGGAACAGCGCTTCGACCTGTTGTGCGTCACCTGCCTGATAGCCGGCCACGCGGACAATCTGTTTTCTGATCGCGAAGGCCTGGTTGCGCTCCTGCTGCGGCTTGAGCAGCACGGCGGCGCTGGCTACCAGCAGGGAACACACCAGACACAGCGTGACTGCCACGGCAAGTATCTTGGCAGGGTCATCGTTGGGCCGCGAGAAGACCGGCAGTCCGCGGGCCGAACCCGCCTGCGCGCTGTCAGCTGGCATGACGGCGTATCCTCCTGCGTATATTGGTTTGCACGACGAACCAGTCGATCAGCGGGGCGAACACATTGCCAAACAGGATAGCCAGCATCATGCCTTCCGGAAATCCCGGGTTCAGTACCCGGATCAGTGTCACCATCACGCCGATGACAACCCCGTAAACCCAGCGGCCGGCGTCGGTCATCGCCGCGGAGATCGGGTCTGTGGCCATGAAGACCATACCAAAGGCGTAGCCGCCCAGCACCAGGTGCCAGTACCAGGGGAGGGCAAACATGGGGTTGCTGGCACTGCCGATCGTGTTGAACAGCAGGCTTGTGGCAATCATGCCCAGCATGATGCCGGCCATGATGCGCCAGGAAGCGACGCGGGTGAGGATCAGGAACGCGGCACCGATCAGGCACGCCAGCGTCGAGGTTTCACCGATGGAACCCTGGATGTTGCCCAGGAAGGCATTCATCCAGGTGACTCCGCCGTGCAGCATGGCTTCCAGGCCACCCTCGGAGGCAAGGTAGAGGGGAGTGGCTCCGCTGTAGCCGTCCACCGGAACCCACACGGCATTGCCCGACATGTGCGAGGGATAGGCGAAAAACAGGAACGCCCGCCCGACCAGCGCCGGGTTGAGAAAATTCTTGCCGGTCCCCCCGAAAATCTCCTTGCCGATCACCACTCCGAAAGAAATACCGACGGCGACCTGCCAGAGGGGAATGCTTGCCGGCAGGGTCAGTGCGAACAGCAACGATGTTACGAAGAAACCCTCGTTGATTTCGTGATTACGGACCAGCGCAAACAGTACCTCCCAGACGCCGCCGGCGATCAGTGTGACAATATAGATAGGCAGGACATACAGCGCACCGTGCGCCATGCACGCCCATACACTGCCGGCGTCGATGCCGATATCCAGCCGGGCGAGAATGGAACCGCGCCAGCCATGTGCGAACTCCAGGCCGGCGCTGGCCAGTGTGGTATTGGTCTCGTGCCCGACCATGTACATGGCCACCAGCAAACAGGGGGTTGCGGCCAGTACCACGGCGATCATCAGGCGCTTGAGGTCGATGGCGTCGCGGATATGCGGCGCCCCGCCCGTGACGTCGGACGGCGTGTACAGGAAGGTATCGACCATTTCGAAGACCGCGCCGTAACGTTGCAGTGCTCCGCCCTTGCTGAACACCGGCTCGATACGATCCATGAAACGTCGCAGTTTGTCCTTGCTTGCCATCAGACTTCCTTAATGATCTGGCTCAGGTTTTCGCGCAGGATCGGCCCATAGTCATACTTGCCGGTATCGACGAAGGTGCACAGCGCCAGGTCTTCCTCGTCGAGTTCCAGGCAGCCAAGCGCCAGCGCAGTCTCGGTATCCTTGACCACCAGGGCCCGCAGCAGCTGGGTGGGGAGGATGTCCAGCGGCATGACGCGCTCATAGGAGCCGGTCGGTACCATGGCGCGGGCGCTGCCGTTCTTGGTGGTGGTCAGACTGAATTGTCGTCGCGGCAGCAGCGAGCCCATGAACAGCTTGCTGGCCGAGAACTTGGTGAAGCCGGGCTTCATCCAGCCGAGCAGCTCGCGTTCACGTCCCTCGCGCAGCACGGATACCTGCAGGTGGTAGCGTCCCAGGAACGCGGTCCTGCCAGCGGCGTGATGCCCCGCCAGGATGGAGCCCGAGATGAGACGCGACTCGCCGTTGCGCAGTTCGTCACTGACCAGGTCGCTGATGCTGGCCCCCAGGCGGGTACGGACAAGCCGCGGATTGAACACCTGCGGGCCACCGAGCGCGATGACGCGTTCGGTGGACAGACGTCCACTGCTAAACAAACGGCCGATGGCAATCACGTCCTGGTAGTTCAGGTGCCACACCACACGTTCGCTGTCGACGGGGGCGAGAAAGTGGATGTGGGTGCCGACCAGGCCGGCAGGGTGCGGGCCGCTGAATTCCTGCACACTCACCGGTGCGATCTGCGGTACCGGGATGGCAGCACCGGCCTGCTTGCAGACGAATACCTTGCCCGGCGTCAGTTTGGAAATGACGGTGATACCGTTGCAGAAATCCGCGGATGACTCCGCGATGATGACGGCCGGGTCGGCCGCGAGCGGATTGGTGTCAATGGCGGTGACGAATATGGCATGGGGCTCCGAATCCGGCTTGGCGACCAGGCTGTAGGGCCGGGTCCTGAACGACAGCCACAACCCCGAGGCCAGCAGGTTTTCGCGAACCTGGACTGCATTCAGGCCGGCAAGTTCTTCCTGTTGCCAGGCATTGAAGGTTTCTTCCTCGTCACCCTCGAGGCGAATCGCAATGGTCTGCAGAAAACGTCGCGCACCGCGTTCGATGTATTCGACCACGCCGGCACCCGGTGCGGTGGTGGTGACACTTTCCAGGTATTTGCCACGTACCAGCGGCTGACCGAGCCGCACGCGGTCACCCTCGCTGACCAGCAGTGTCGGCAGACGCTTGTATGTGCCGTAGTCCTGACCGAGTACACCGACCGTACGAACCGGCGCCCCTGGGTGAATACGCTGTTCCGGCCGGCCTGCAATTGGAATATCCAGCCCGCGATTTACCTTGATCATAATGAGTTGTTCTGGTTATTGAAGCTTGCCGCCCGGCCACGCAGGCAGCTTACAGTACACCAAGTTGCAGAATTATTACAAAAGATTGATTTCGTTCAAGAGGCCATTTTGCTTGCCTGCAACATGGCCAAACCCGACGGGGACACCTGCCACTCCTGGCGTTTTGCACGTGCGCCGTTAACGGCAGACTGAAAACCGGACTGCGGACCGTGTTTGGCTCGCTGCTGGCCCTGGTCCAGCCTGGCGTTTTGATTGCAAGCGTCAGTTCGACGGCCGCGGTCACGAGTATGACCAGTGTCGCCGCAGGCAGAATCCGCCGCGGGGCCGGGGTTCGTGACAGCACGAAGACGGCGACAAGCACGCTGCACAGGCCAAAGGCGGTCATGCTTGCCGTGGCCAGCCCGGTCTGCCGGATCGCAACACCGAGGGCCACCAGGAACACCACAAACAGGCCCTGCGCGGTGCGTCGTGTGGCTGGTGCGCCATAACGCACCGCAAAGGTGCGTTTGCCTGCCTGCCGGTCCGTTTCGATCTGGGGTGGCTGGTGGGAGAGCAGCAAGGCGACCGCCAGGGCAAAGAACGCCACGCTCCCCGGAATTACCGCGGCAGTGAACCGGCCGGTTGCCAGCAACCAGAGACAGCCGAAGACCCCGGGACCGTAACAGAGACCGGTGACCCATTCGCCGAGATGCGTATAGGAAAGCGGCCGCGGTCCGGAATTGTAGAGATAACCCAGCACTACCAGCGGAACGGCGCAGGCCAGAATCCAGAGCTGGTTCGCCTTGACCAGAACTGCCAGTCCCAGCAGTCCGCCGCCCAGCAGGCTGGTGTAGCCGTGGGCGGATGCCTTGCCCAGGTCCAGCCGGTGGAAGCGCGCCCAGGATGCCTGTTTTTCGGCATCCGCGCCCAGGCGCCAGTCACTGACATCGTTCAGCACATTGATGGCGTGCTGCAACAGGATGACCGCCAGCGTTGCCAGGGCAATGAACAGCGCCGGCTGCCCGGCGCTGCGCGTCAGCAGCAAGACTGCAGCCCCGGGCAGTACCGATATCAGATAGATGGGCGGATCGAGCGCCTGCCACCAGCCGAGCGCACCCGCTTGCCTGTGCGGCATGGAAACAGCTGATGTGCGGGTGCCGGATCAGGCTGTGGCAACTGCCGCGGCCGGGAAATATTCCTGCAGTGCCTCCCGGAACCAGTCATAGTGCTGGCGCTCCGAGTCGATGACCTTTTGATAGACGCTGACCTGTTCCGGCTGATCGGCCGCCAGCGCCTGATCCCGGAAGCGGGGATAGATTTCGGCATATTCGCGCTCCTCGACACGCATCGCCACCCGCAGCGCCTTCTCGACCACACCGTCCGGGTTCATGCCGATCAGTGCATCGCAATTCGCCTTGATGGTTTCCAGGGCATCGATCGCACGCTGCGTGTCCGCACCGCGCGCGGGTATACCCATGGTGTCATACAGCTTGCGCAGCCATACGGCGTGGAGTTTCTCCTCGCCGGCAACCTTTCTGAACAGGGTGGCGAGCCTGGGGTAACCGGCCTGTTCCGCCCAGCGCGCGAATTCGGGATACATCACCTGATTTTCGTATTCCTCGACATCGACAAAGGATTCCGCCGTTGAATTCAGGCAATCGCCCTGGCGGGCGGCTGCGAAACATTCGAAGATCATGCTTTCAGTAATTTCGGTCATTTTGTGATCCCTTGGGTAGTGGTGTGATGTAACTGCGCCGGTGATAGGCTATATACGAAGCCCGCGTACTGCAAGGGCAGGTTGTGCATGAATGCTGCACGGGTAAAGGCTTCTGCGCAGTGCATATTCCAGGCCGGCCGTCTCGAGACCGGGAACAAGCCGTGTGCGGGGTGCCGCCGCCTTGCAGTTGCACGCTCCATCCATGCCGGACAGCGACGCCAGGGGTAAGGCCTGACCCGGCCGGTACCGGACCCCGGCACGCGAAGGCGCGAAGCAGGGAACGTCCCCGCAGGAGTGAAGCAGGATGTCGGCGCCGGGCGGCCCGGTGCAGAGTGAACATGGCCAATTGATTGATTTTAAATCATTCATCCCCCTCGCTGCGGGCTGGACAGTGCCGCTGCCGGTGTGGGCAAGGGCCTGGCTGCTTAACAATGGTGCAGGTGAAGTCCATACTCGTTCGTACAACAACCGTCACCGTTCATGCATCCGGTGAGCGCATCGGTGCGACAATGGCGGCGGGGATATGATCCGCGTCGCGGGACCGGCCCCGTTTGTCTGCCGCACCAGTATCGGTCAGTGACTAATCGGCGGAGGGGAGCGGGATTATGTCGCCTCACCTCGGGGGCTGCATGGTCGGGATGTCAGGTTTACAGGATTTGCAGGCTGCCTGTATGGTGTAACCTGCATGGTTAGTGGTTGATTTGGAGAACGGGAGCTCGTCATGCAGCTGGGGATGATCGGTCTCGGACGCATGGGCGCTAACATGGTCCAGCGCCTGATGCATAACGGACATCGCTGTTCGGTCTATGACCATGATGCTGATGCCGTACAGGCGCTTGCAGGTGCGGGTGCGGAAGGTTGTGCCACGCTGGACGAACTGGTCGCCGCGCTGGACCGGCCGCGCGCAATCTGGCTGATGTTGCCGGCTGCCGTGGTTGGCCGTGTGCTCGATGAGCTGGCTGAACGTCTCGAGCCGGGCGATATCGTCGTCGACGGCGGTAATTCATACTACAAGGACGACATACAGCGTGCCGCGCAACTGGCCGAACGCGGTTTGCACTACCTTGATGTTGGCACCAGCGGTGGCGTCCGGGGGCTGGAACGCGGTTATTGCCTGATGGTCGGAGGCCCTGACTCCGCCGTCGAACACCTGCAACCGGTGTTCAGCGCGCTGGCGCCCGGAGTCGAAGCTGCAGCGCGCACAGCGGGTAATACCGGCACACCCTCTCCGGCCGAACAGGGCTGGCTGCACTGTGGCCCGGCCGGTGCCGGGCATTTCGTAAAGATGGTGCACAACGGCATCGAGTATGGCTTGATGGCGGCCTATGCCGAGGGCCTGAATATCCTGCAGCATGCCGGGGTCGGCGGCCAGCAACGGGACGAGGATGCCGAAACCGCTC
>Ga0210144_1001080_pt1 | contig 11980 bp, 12 predicted proteins | sample Muzzi_PWA_D2_FD_185532 | JGI IMG/M metagenome (GOLD analysis project Ga0210144, IMG submission 185532) | Wetland microbial communities from San Francisco Bay, California, USA, that impact long-term carbon sequestration - Muzzi_PWA_D2 (SPAdes) | ecosystem: Environmental > Aquatic > Marine >...
GGCCAATCCCGGCAGGGGTGGAACGTCTTGTACTTTTTCCGAGACACGGTCTGCGGACGGCCACCAACTGTGTTCGGAAAAAGTTAAGTGGAACCCCTGCCGGGATTGGCCCTAACCTGACAGCGTGACCTATCCGCTCGAGAACGCCCTCTTCCAGTGGGAGGAGGGCTGGCGGGCCCTCCAGGGCATCGAGGGGACCCGCGAGCGCGGCCGCGCCGAGCGTGTCGTCGGCGCCGTCCAGGACGAGCTGCGCCGCCGGGTCGGGCCCACCTTCCGCGCGGCCGACCTGGCGGAGCTGTACGGGCGGGGGACCGACTGGTGTCTGCAGATCGCCCTCGAGTCGGCGCCGGATTCCGCAAGCCACCCGCGCTCGCTCGCCGATGCGGCCTTCTGGCTCTACCTGCGCGGGGCGACCGACTTCGCCGGCGGCCGGCCACTACCCGTTTGACCGGCGCAGTCGCTATTTGTCTGAGTCGCCGGAGTCGCCGTCGCCATCGCCCTCGCCGGCCGGGCGGATGACGATCTGGTCCGGCTCGATGCGCACCATGACCTCGCGCCTGCTCGTCCAGTGCTCGGCGTAGACAGGATTGTCCTTGACCGCCGGGTCGAGCCAGAGGCCGTAGCCCTCGGTCTCGCCGTGGTCGAAGCTCGCCTCCAGCTCTTTGCGGCGGCCGCGCCCGCCGCGCCTGCCGCGACGCCGCCTGCGACGCGGGCGCGCACCGCCCTCGCCCTCGCCTCCCGGCTTGCGCTCCCCCTCTTCCTCCGCTTCGGGCTCCGCTTCGGGCTCCGGCTCCTCGCCCGGCGCGGGCTCCTCCTCCTCCTCCTCCTCGACTGCCTCTTCGGCGGTCGCTGCCTCGACCTCCGCCTCGATCTCGTCACGCAGGTCGACTTCCTGCGAGCCGGCCTCCTCCTCGTCCGGGGTGAGGTCGTGCTGGTTGCGGAACTCGCGCAGCTCCGTGGCGGAGACCTCGAGTTGGTGGGCGATCCAGGCGTCGGTCCGGCCCTGCTGCACCCAGGCGCGGATCTGGTTGAGCTGTGGCTTCAGAGAGCGTCGTGCCATCGGCGCGCGAGTCTATTCGACCCGGTCGGCGGTTCGCGGCCCAGCGGGGAGCACTAAGCCATCAGGAAGGAGAGCGCCTCGAACATCGAGACGACCACGACGATGACGGTCGCGGTCAGGCAGACGGCGAGGACGCTGAAGCGCACCTTGCCCTGCTGCTCGTTGCGGGTCATGCGACGCTCCCGCGAGCGGCTCGCGGCGCGGCGGCGCAGCTGCTCGCGGCGGCGGCGCTCCAGGCTCGTCTCCTGCTCGAAGGCGACCTCGAACTGGGAGATGCTCTGCCGCATTTTCATCGAGGGGGTGGCCGCGGACGGCATCGGGGGGACCGTAGCAAAGCTGCACGAGTCGTTGCAGAGCTCAAGCGTGAGACCCGTCACGGTGGGCAGGCGCCCCAGAGGCCGCGCCCGGCCAGCGCCGCGCGCCGCTCGAGGCGCCGGAGGAGCGGCGCGAAGCGGTCGTTGGGCGGAATCGTCAGCGCGCGGGCCAGCCCGCGCCGGACCAGCACCGGGTTGACGAAGCGTCGCCCCAGGTAGAGGTAGGCGAGCAGGCGACCGTAGACGTCGCGCCGCTCGGCGCCGAAGACGAGTCGTACCCGCCGGCCTTCGAGCAGTCGTTTGGTGAAGTGCGAGGCGCGCGGCCCGAAGCACTGCACCGGCGCGCCCGGCTTCACCGTCTCCGGCGTGTCTACGCCGATCAGCCGCACGTCTTCGATCGCGCCGCCCAGCCGCACCTCGATCGTGTCACCGTCGACCACCCGCGTCACCGGCACCACGGCCTCCGCCGGCCCCTCGTCCAAATCCCGCTCCCACGGTCGGAGAATGAGCAGAACGACCGCGAGAAGCAGAATCGCGCTGCCCAGCCAGTGCCGATGCATGGCGTGTAAAGGCTGTGGCGGCGAATTCTCGCCCCCTCGAGAGCCCATCCCGGTAGGGGTGGAACGTCTTGTACTTTTTTTGATGAGACATGCTCGGACGGCAGCCACGTGTCTTCAAAAAAATTTAAGTGGAACCCCTGCCGGGATGGGCTCCAGGGTACAGCGGGCAGTCGTTGGCGCCTTCTACGGAATTCGGCGCACGCTGGAGAGGAGAGTCTCCTTGATCTGGGCGATGATCTCCAGCGCCTCGCTCCACTCGCGCTGCCAGACGTTGCGGCCGAAGATCACGCCGCTGCCGCCCGCCTCCATGATCTCGCGACAGTGCGTGAGCACGGTCTCGTCGTCGACCTTGGAGCCACCGGAGAGGACGACCAGCGCCCGGCCGGCGGATGCGACGCATTGGCGGATCGCCTCCGCCTCGTCGACTTCCATCTCGTTGTAGGGCGCGGGAGCGTCCTTGTCCTTCTCTGGGTCGATCTTCGGCATGTTGAGCTTGACCACGTCGGCGCCCATCTCCATCGCCATCCGCGCCGCATAGTCGATCGCGTAGAAGGAGACGTGGCCGCCCTTGCCGTCGATCGCTTCGCCGCGCGGGTAGGACCAGACCACCAGCGGCATCCCGTAGCGCTCGCAGTCCTCGCGCACGCCGCGAAGCTGGGCGAGGTCCTCGTCCTGGCGGGGCGAGCCGACGTAGAGCGTGTAGCCGACCGCGTCGGCGCCGAGCCGCACCGCGTCCTCGACGCTCGCGTTGCAGGTCGAGAGGGCGTGGGCGGAGGACGGGATGTCGGTCTTGCCGTTGACCTTGAGGATCAGTGGCACCTGGCCGGCATAGTCGGGGTAGTATTTGCTCGCCATCCCGATCTGGCAGGCGAGGGCCGAGTAGCCGGCCTCGGCGGCGAGCCGGAACTGGTAGTCGGGGTCCTTGGAGGCCGGGTTCGGGAAGAAGTCGCGCGGTCCGTGCTCGATGCCCTGGTCGATCGGCAGCAGCATCAGGGTTCCGTTTCCCGGCCCGAACTCGAACAGCAGCCGGCGGAGCCGGGTGCGTTTGCCGGGCGCCAGCTCGGCGAGAAGCGATTTCTGCTCGGTCAGACTCTTCAACTCCACGCTGATTCCTCCTCGAAGACGGGTGTCCTCGCAGTATGCCACCGGCGCCTCACCGTGAGCGCCCGGGTCGGGGCGGTTATCCTCGAAACACCATGAGCGAGACTGAGCTCAGCGTCATCTGCAAGAACTGCGGCTCCGAGGTCAGTCCCTACGTCACTGAGTGCCCGTATTGCGGCGCGAGGCTGCGCAAGCGCGCCCCGCGGCTCGAGCGCCGCGGCGACGCCCTCGAGGCCAAGCCGCGCCGCGGCCCGGCCAGCCGGCTCTTCCGCATCCGCATCCCCCGCCGCGTGGTCGCCCATCGCCCCTACGCCACCCTCGCCGCGATCTTCGGCTCCGCGGGGCTGTTGCTGATCCAGCAGGCGAGTGGTGAGTCGCTGGCGACGCTGGGCGGGCTCACCGTGCCGGTCGGGGGCGAGTGGTGGCGCTTCCTGACGGCGCCCTTCGCCTACGCCGACGTCGGCTACCTGTTCGTCGTCGCGGTCGGCTTGGCGATCTTCGCAACCGGGGTCGAGCGCCGCCTCGGCAGCATCGCCACCGGGGTGCTGCTGCTCGCCTGCGGCTCGCTCGGGATGCTGGCGGCGAGCGCCGTCGCCAGCGCCCAGGGGGACATCGTGGTGATCGCCGGCGGCAACGGCATGGCGCTGGGCGCGGTTGCCGCCTGGTTCGCGATCCGTCGCCACGAAGCCCACCACGCGATCGACCAGGAGTACGACCCGATCGGGGTCGCCGTCGCGGCCGCCGTCCTCCTCGCCCTGCCGATCTTCGAGTCGAGCGCCGACGTCTTCGCGGGGCTGGCCGGCGGCGCCGTCGGCGGCCTCGCCGGCCTCGCCGCTGCGGCGCTGCGCGGCTCGGACTAGGCTCCGGCCCGATGCTTCCCGACGAAGAGCGGCTCGAGGCAGCGATCGAGCGACTCGCCGAGGCGGAGCGCTTCGCCGAGGCGGAGATGATCGTCGCCCGGGCGGCGCCGCAGCTGCAGCAGCTGCTCGCCGCGGCGCTCGCCGAGGGCGGTTGGTTCGGCGAGTCGCACGAGGCCGAGACGCTGAAGGCCGCCACCGTCCCCGACGCCGAGGAGCGGATCGCCGCGGTGCGGACCCTGCTCGCCGAGGAGGCGCGGATGGGGATGATGGTCGGAGTCGCGGTCGGCTGGGCGCTGAACGAGGAGCTGACCGAGAGCGAGAGCGAACGAACCGAAGGAGAGAGCTGAAGATGGAGATCAAGTTCCATGGCCACTCGTGCTTCGAGCTGAGCGAGGGGGACGCCACCGTCCTCGTCGACCCGTTCCTGAAGCCCAACAACCCCGCCGCGGTGGCGACCGCCGAAGAGGTCGATCCGACCCACATCGCGATCAGCCACGGCCACGCCGACCACGTCGCCGACGCGGTCGGCGTCGCGACCCGGACCGGCGCGCACTGCGTGGCGGTCGTGGAGCTGGCCAAGTGGCTCGAAGAGCAGGGGGTCGAGAAGGTCTACGACCCGAACCTGGGCGGCACGGTCGAGTTCGACTGGGGCTGGGTGAAGCTGGTCCCCGCCTGGCACACGAACACCCTTCCCGGCTCCGCCGACTCCCCCTTCAGCCCGACCACCGGCACCGTGATCGGCGTCCCGGCCGGCCTGCTGATCAACCTCGGCGGCAAGACGGTCTACCACGCGGGCGACACCTGCCTGTTCAGCGACATGAAGCTGATCGCCGAGCGAAACCCGGTCGACGTCGCCCTGCTGCCGATCGGCGGCCACTACACGATGGACCGCCACGACGCCGTCGTCGCGGCGGAATTCGTCGGGGCGCCGACCGTGTTTCCGATGCACTACGACACCTTTCCGGCGATCGAGACCGACAGCGGCGCGTTCAAGGCGGACGTCGAGTCGCAGACCTCCTCGCAGGTCGCCTTGCCGAAACCGGGCGATACGCACTCGCTGTAGCGCGGTCGACCCTTGAGTCGCATAGCGGTTCAAAGCTCGACCGCGCAACGACTGGCTGGCTGGCCAGTCGCTTGCTAGTCTCGCCTCTTCCCCGCAGCCGAGTCGACGAGGAGGGACAGATGGAGGCCAAAGAGGCAACCGGGACGCAGCCGAGGACCGAGCGAGCCGACTTCCAGGCCACCGCCGATCCCGCCCTGAACGAGGCGGCCGACCGCACCGCGGACGTCAAGCTGCTCACCTACGAGGAGCTGTACTCGCTCTGGGAGCGCCAGCAGTGGCTCACGCAGGATCTGGACTTCGGCCGCGACCGCGAGGACTGGCAGGGCTTCGACGAGGAAGAGCGCTTCCAGCGGATGTACGGGCTGTCGGCGTTCTTCATCGGGGAGCAGCGGGTCGCCGAGGAGCTGGGGCCGATCATGCGCGCCGCGCCGACCGAGGACCAGAAAATCTTCCTCTGCACGCAGATCGCCGACGAGGCGCGCCACGTGCGCTTCTTCGAGCGCTTCTACCGAGAGGTCGGGGTGCTCGAGGTCGACGCGCTCTCGCAGATGCTCGAGCGGACCTCCGAGCACCTCAACGAGAACTTCGGCCAGCTGTTCGACGAGATGCTGAAGGCCCGCACCGACCGCCTCTCGGCCGAACCGGAGGACACCGAGGCGCTGGTCGAGGCGGTGACCCTCTACCACATGGTGATCGAGGGGATGCTGGCGCTCACCGGGCAGCACTTCATCATGGACTACAACGAACGCGAAGGGACGCTGCCGGCGTTCGTCGAGGGCTTTCAGAACGTCGCTCGCGACGAGCATCGCCACGTCGCCTTCGGCTCGGTCTTCCTGCGCGAGAAGGCGCGTGAAGAGGACCGCTACAAGGAGGCAATCCAGCGCACCCTGGAGGAAGCGCTGCCGGTCGCCGACGGGGTGCTCGCGCCGCCCTGGGCGCCGGAGGACGAGGACTTCGAGCTGTTCGGCTACTCGCTTGCCGACACCCGCCAGTTCGCCGGCACCTGCCTGATGCGCCGCCTCAGGGTGATCGGACTGGGGTAGGAACCCCAGCCGAGCTCACTGTTCAGGCGCGATCCCTGGGCCCGCCGGAGGCTCGGAGGCCCCCGCTCCGGGATCGGTCGATTCGTCAAGCGGCGCGGGCTCTTCTTCGACCGGCGGGGCCGCTTCGTCGGGCGGGGCCGCTTCGCTCGGCGGGGGCGAGCTTTCCGCGGGGGGCGCGGCCGCCGGTTGCGGCCCACCGACGGTGACCACGACGGTTTCGCTGCCGCTCGGCGCACCGGCGGCGCCGCCCGGAGGCTGGGCCCCGGTCAGGTTGGAGGTCTTTTCCTTCGGCTCCTTCGGCGCGGTCGTTTCGTCCTCCGCTGCGGTCGTGTTCGATTGCCCGGCGGTTTCGTTGCTCGGCGGCGATTTCGTTGCGGGTGGGGCCGGAGCGGCGGCCGGCGTCGGATTCGCGGCCGCAGGCTGCGGAGCTGGCGCCGGCGACTCGGCGGGTTGAGGGTTCGGCTGCGGCACCGCGGCGTGATGCTTGGCGATCGAAACGGGCGCGTGTTTGGAGATCTTGGCGGGCGTGGCGCTCTTCGGCGCTGGGCCGCCGTCGGTCTGCTGGTTGACCTCGACCGCGCCGGCGGTGATCACCGCCGCGGTGACGACGCCGGCCACCGCCTTGGTCCCGATCGCCCCGCCGACCGCGCCGATCCCGCCGGCCGCGCCGCCGCCGCCGATCGCCGCGCCGCCGCCGATCGCCGCGCCGCCGCCGATCGCCGCGCCGGTGGCGGTGGCACCCGCGGTGGCGCTCGCGCCGGCGGTGGCGCTCGCGCCGGCGCCGGCCGCCCCCCCGGTGCCACCGCCGGTGGCGCCGCTGGCGCCGCCGATGCCGATCTTGGAGAGGATGAAGCCCTTCAGCGCCACCAGCGCGCCGGCCGGGAACAGCGCCGCCAGCACCTTGTCGTTGGAGCGGACCTGGGAGCGGAAGTCGGCGCACTCCTCGCAGTCGCGCAGGTGCCGCCGCACCGGGCCGGAGACCTTGCGCAGGCCCTCGGCGGCCTCGGCCAGCTCGAGCCGCACCTCGCCGCAGGTCAGCTGCCGCGCCTGGCTCGCCTCGGCGAGCGAGATCCGCGCCCGCACCAGCAGCGACTTGACCGACGGCACGCTGGTCTCCATCGCGGACGCGATTTCCTCGTAGGACATCGCGTCCATCTCGCGCAGCAGCAGCGCGGTGCGCTGCGTCTCGGGAAGCTTGCCGACGTCGTCGAGAAGCTGGCGGAACTCCTCCCGGTTGTGGACTTTCTCGGCGGTCGAGGCGGCCTCGACGACCGGCACCATGTCCATCGATTCCTGGGCGTCGGCGGTCGGCTTGCGGAGGTGGTTGAGACAGCGGTTGCGGGCGATCCGGTAGAGCCAGGGGCGGAGGTTGATCTCGCGCTCGTCGGCGAGCATCGCCCGGTAAGCGTTGACGAAGACCTCCTGGAGGACGTCCTCCGCGTCCTCGGTGGACCCCAGCATCTGCCGGCAGAAGCCCAGCAGGCGCCCCTGGTAGCGGTCGACGATCGTCTCGAAGGCGCCTGCGTTGCCGTTGCGCGCCATCGCGATCAACCGCGGGTCCCCCTGCAGCTTCAGCAGCGGGGAGCGGCGGGCGAGGAGTCCGCGCTGACTGGCGTGAGTTAGAGCCGATGCCTCCAAGCTGCACTCTCCGGGAAGGCGTTGTGGGATGGCTTCGTCTTCGTCATTAGTGACACCGTAGCAACGGCATAGTTGCGCTCAGGACAAGGTTTTACCGACCTTTTAGACATCGGCGATGTGCTATTCGGGCACGCTCGGTTCCCCTGCGTGCGCAGGCGTGGTCGGGTTCCCCTGCCTGCGCAGGCGTGGCCGCCGCCTTAGGTGCCCGGGGCGGGACTCGAACCCGCAAGCCCCCGAAGGGGCAGCGCATTTTAAGTGCGCCGCTTTTGCCAGTTTCGCCACCCGGGCAACCTCATTATTCCGCCGCCTGCTCCCAGGGAGCGAAGCGGCCGGTGATCCGGCGCAGCCGGATTCGTCCGGGGGCGGCGGCAATCGCCATATCGGCACCGCTCGCGAGGAATCAGATCGTGATGCTCGCCAACCGGTTGACATAGGCTCGCCGGATGGAGCACGGGGGACGCATCGTCGCCAAGGCGCTGAGGTCGCGCGGCGTCAGCCATCTCTTCACGCTCTCCGGCGGCCACCTGTTCTCGATCTACGACGGCTGTCGCGCGGAGGGGATCGAGATCGTCGACGTCCGCCACGAGCAGTCGGCGGTGTTCGCCGCCGAGGGCTTCGCCAAGGCGACCCGGCGGGTCGGCGTCGCGGCGCTGACCGCCGGTCCGGGGGTGACCAACGGCGTCAGCGCGCTGGCCGGCGCCCAGGCGAACCGCTCGCCGGTCTGCGTGCTCGGCGGACGAGCGCCGGAGCTGCGCTGGGGGTCGGGCTCGCTGCAGGAGATCGACCACCTGCCCTTCGTCTCGCCGCTGGTCAAGTCGGCGGAGACGGTCAAGGAGGCGGAGCGGATCGGGATGCGGACCGCCGCGGCCCTCGACCTGGCGCTCAGCGCGCCGAGCGGGCCGACCTTCGTCGACTATCCGCTCGACGTGGTCTTCAGCGAGGCGGAGCCGGGGATCCCGGACGCCGCCGCGGCCGAGCAGAAGCCGGCGGAGGGGCTCGAGGAGGCGGCAGCGCTGCTGGCCGGTGCCGAGCGGCCGGCGATCATGGCCGGGACTGGCCTCTACTGGAGTCACGGCGAGGAGGAGTTGAGGGCACTGGCCGAGGCGCTCGGGATCCCGGTCTTCCTCAACGGGCTGGGCCGCGGCTGCCTCGCCGCCGACCACGAGTTGGCCTTCAGCCGGGCGCGCGGTGCCGGCCTTAAGGGCGCCGACGTGGCGCTGGTCGTCGGCGTCCCGATCGACTTCCGCCTCGGCTTCGGCGGCAGCTTCGGCGAGGAGACGAAACTGATCCGGCTCGACGCCGCTCCCAACGCGCTCACCGCCAACCGGGTTCCCGAGGTCGACCTGGTCGGCGACGTCGCTTCGACCCTGGCGGCGATCCGCGAATCGCTCGCGGGCGCGGCGCGGCGCGGCGACGCCTGGCTGGGGGAGCTGCGCGAGCTCGAGACGGAGAAGCGGGCCGCCGAGCGGGAGGAGCTGGACGACCCGCGATCGCCGCTGCACCCGGTCCGCGTCTACCGGGAGTTGGGGGAGGTGCTCGACCGAGACGCGATCGTGGTGGGCGACGGCGGCGACTTCGTCTCCTACGCCGGTCGCTTCGTCGAGACTTACGAGCCGGGCTGTTGGATGGACCCGGGGCCGTTCGGCTGCCTCGGCGCCGGGCCCGGTCAGGCACTCGGGGCGAAGCTCGCCCACCCCGACCGGCAGGTCTGCCTGCTGCTTGGCGACGGTGCCTTCGGCTTCGCGGGCATGGAGTTCGACACTTTGGCGCGTCACGGTCTGCCGGTGGTCGGCGTGATGGGCAACAACGGCATCTGGGCGCTCGAGCACCACCCGATGAAATTCCTCTACGGCTACTCGGTGGCGGCCGAGCTGCGGCCCGAGACGCCCTACGAGAAGGTGGTCGAGGCGCTGGGTTGCGAGGGGGTCGTGGTGAGCGATCCCGAGCAGCTGCGGCCGGCCCTGGAGCGGGCCTTCGAGTCCGGCCGGCCGACCCTGGTCAACGTTCTCACCGACCCCGAGGTCGTCTACCCACGCAAGTCGAATCTGGCTTGAGAATGGGAAGAACGACCGGCGGGGCCAGCTGACTCCCGAACCGATCCCGAACGAGAATCGACCGCCATCTCTGGCGGCCGATTCAAATTGGCCCCTCAGGACGGGCAGGGGTACGCCTTCAGGGACCAGTCCTTATTCGATGGAATCGGACGGCGGGAGGCGCCATAATGCGGCAATCGCCCGACCCCTATATCCGGGTCAGGGATGGGGACCTCGTCCTCACCTCGTTCCCGGTACGTCGATTATGCAATCGCCTATCCGATATGTCCAGGAGCGGCTTTTGCCGCTACTAATAACTCAGTAGAGCTATTTTACCAACTTTTGGGGCTTCGACCGGTTCTTTTACCCATCTGTACGGGGGCGGAAAAGCCCTCTGTACAGCGGGTCCCACGGGCTTGCCCCGGACCCGTGCCTGGGGTTACCCGCAGTCGGCCGCAGTTTCGAGCGCGGTTCCGTAGAGGATGTCGTGCTCGGAGGCCTCGATCCGGTCGAGGCCGAAGGCCCGCATCGCCTCGATCAGGATGATGGCGCCGGCGATGATCGTCGGGGCCCGGTCAGGGTGCAGGCCGGGAATCGCGGCCCGCTCGGCGAGCGGCAGGGAGGCGAAGCGCGACAGCAGTCGCTGGATCGTCGCCAGCGCGAGGACGTTGCCGTGCACGCGGCTCGGGTCGTACGGGTCCAGTCCCAGCTCGACCGCGGCGAGAGACGTCGGCGTGCCGGCGACGGCGATGCCGGCGCTCGCCCGTGCCTCGGCGTGGCCGGCGATCGCCGCGGCGATCAGCGTCCGGACGTCGGCGGCCAGTCCCTCCAGCTCGGCGGTCCTCGGGGGGTCGCCTGAGAGGTGCCGCTCGGTGTGGCGGACGACGCCCACTTGCAGCGAGGCGTGGAAGCCGATCTCCGCACCGGCGCCGACGATCAGCTCGGTCGAGCCGCCGCCGATGTCGATCACCAGGGTCGGCTCGCTGGGCGGTTGCTCCGCGGTGGCGCCGCGGTAGGTGCGGCGCGCCTCCTCCTCGCCGTCGAGCACCCGCGCCGAAAGGGCGAACCGCTCGCGCAGCTCGGCGACGAAGGCGGCGCCGTTGGAGGCGTCGCGGACAGCGCTGGTGGCGATCGCCTCGACGGTCTCGGCGCCGTTCTCGCGGCAGAGCGCGACGTAGTCACCGATCGCCTCGCAGGCCGCCTCGATCGCCTCGGCGGAAAGCTGCCCCGACAGGTCGACCCCCCGCCCGAGCCGCGTCACCCGACTCTGCCGCACCACCTCGCGGATACGGTCCCCGGCCAGGTCGGCGATCAGCAGCCGCGTCGAGTTGCTGCCGACGTCGATCACGGCGACCCTGTGCGTAGCGCTAGCCATCGGGGCCGGGCACTTTAGAGCGCGCCGCGCCACGGCGAGGGCGACATCCAACACCGCAGATTCCGTTCCGCGATCCGCCCTGCGCCGGCGCCCAAAGCCCCCTCCGCAGAGCCCCACGCTGCTAGCATGGGCGGACCGCCGCGGGGTGGAGCAGTCAGGTAGCTCGTCGGGCTCATAACCCGAAGGTCGCGGGTTCGAATCCCGCCCCCGCTATTTCACAAAAGCCCCACATTCGCGGGGTTTTTGTTTGTTTTATCTGACAGATAACAAGGTGCAAAATCGGCCTTGGGGCAAGCTCTGGGGCAAGATGAGGTCAAAGTGAGGTCGTTTTGGGCCTTGCTCAGCGAGCGCTGACCGCAGCCGTCGCTACGATCGAGAGCAGCGGAAACCGGAGTTGCGAAAGCGGAAACCGGAGTTGCGAAGGAAGGCTCTGATCAAGACCCACGCGAGACAGAAGGCTCATCTCGGGGCAGACGACCCTCGACTTGCACGCGCCATCTTCACGTTGCGTGAGACGGCTGGCTATCTCGATGTGCCCAAGTCGAACATCCAGCGCTGGGCACGGCCGCCGGAAGCCAAGCATCCGCTGATCACTTGCTTTCCGCCACACGGCCGGGAGGCGACGGTGCCCTTCATCGGCTTCGCGGAGGCCTTCGTGCTGTCGAGTTTTAGGCGAGCCGGGGTGCCGTTGCAGCGGATTCGGCCCGCCGTAGAGGTCTTGGAAAAGGAGATCGGCGTTGATCACGCACTCGCCTCCAAGCGTCTCTACACCGATGGGGCCGAGGTCCTCTTCGACTACGCGAACAAGCGTGGCGAGCGCGAGGTCATGGAATTGGTCGTCGTCCGCACCCAGCAGCGTCAGTTCTCGGGCGTCGTCAAGGACTACCTGAAACGCATCCAATACGGAGGCGACGGCTGGGCCGACTCGGTGCG
>Ga0210144_1001081_pt1 | contig 11975 bp, 15 predicted proteins | sample Muzzi_PWA_D2_FD_185532 | JGI IMG/M metagenome (GOLD analysis project Ga0210144, IMG submission 185532) | Wetland microbial communities from San Francisco Bay, California, USA, that impact long-term carbon sequestration - Muzzi_PWA_D2 (SPAdes) | ecosystem: Environmental > Aquatic > Marine >...
GCCCGTTAATATCACTGCTCCAGGGTTGATCCCTTGCCTGTGCGATACCGCGCCGGTCCACCCTCACGAGAGGATCCCAGCATGCGATTGTCATCTCCGTCCCTGGTTCTGCTGATGTTGCTGGCCGCCGCCCCGGCCGCCGCGGCCCCGCCGGTGCAACCCGTGCCACAATCTCCGGCACCACCGGCCGGCACACCCGCGCCCGCCCGTGCCGCCGACAGCGGCAGGCAGAAATCCTCCACACCGACCGGGACGTTCACGCCCACTGAAAAAATCAAGGCAGACAGCGCCGTGGCTTTCCCCGTCGATATCTGAAGCCGGCCATGCGCGTGATTTGCCTCGTGATCAGGCGCCCCGCCACCACCCGTCAGGAAATTCGCCTGCCATGAAAAAAACCTTTCCCACCGAGTTCGTGTTCCAGGTGTTCTCGCTGCTGATCGCCTTCATTCTCGTCCATGCACTCTATGTCACGCTGGTTCGCCCGCAGGCCGAAATCTTCCTGGCGCAGGAGGCAGCCAGCATGCGCACTACTCCCGACTATGTGCAGCAGCGCTCTTTCTATGTCGTTATCAAGGATTACGAGCAGGAAACCTGTTTCGTGCTGATGCTCTGGGCGTTCGCGATCCTCGGTTACAAGGGACGTGAGACCTGGCGGCAGCAACACTTGCTGCAGCGCGATCTGCTGCAGCTGCCCGAGAACCTGCCCGTCGGGGTCGAGGATACCCGCGAGCTGACGCGCCGGCTGCAGGCGCTGCCGGCAGCAGTCCGGGACTACCTGCTGCCACGTGCCCTGCTGACTGCCGTCGAGCGTTTCGGCGCGACGCAGAACATCCAGAACGTTTCCACCGCCGCGCGTGATGTGTGCGATTCCGAGGGCGAACGGATGGAATCGGAACTGTCCATCATTCGCTACATCGCCTGGGCCATACCCTCGGTCGGTTTCATCGGCACGGTGCGCGGTATCGGCGATGCGCTCGGGCAGGCGCATCGCGCCGTGGAGGGCGATATCACCGGCGTGACCACGGGCCTCGGCGTCGCCTTCAATTCCACCTTCATCGCCCTGGTCATCAGCATCGTGCTGATGTTCTTCGTTTACCAGTTGCAGCTGATGCAGGAACGTCTGGTGCTCGACAGCGAGCGTTACGTCGACCACGAGCTGGTGCGGCGCCTGAGAAGCTGACCGGCATGGTCCACACTCAAGCGTGCGGTACGCAACCGTCATGAAGCGCCGTCAACTCACGCCCTTTTCGCTGTCCTTTCTCGACGTCATGTGCTGCGGATTCGGGGCCGTGGTGCTGCTGGTGCTGATCCTGAACAACGACACCGTCAGGGCGCGCGAGCAGACCTTCGCCGACCTGCGCGCCGAGGCCGTGCGCAGGGAACAGGAGGTGCTCGTCGGCCAGGATGATCTGGTCGCGGCGCGCAACAGCCTGGAGACGACCGATGAGGAACTGGCCGCCACGCAGGGGCAGGCCGAGCAGATCATCGAACGCATCCGCCGGCTCAAGCTCGAGATTGCCGGACTGGACCGGGAGACGCTTGCCAGCCGCGAACACGTCAACCGCCTGACGACCGACCTGAAGAGCCTCGACAGCGAGCACCAGCGGCTCGGCGCGGAGGCGCCGGAGGAGGGCGCTGCCGGCGACAAGGTCCGCGAGTTCCGGGGCGCGGGCGACCGCCAGTACCTGACCGGGCTGAAGATGGGCGGCAAGCGTGTGCTGATCCTGGTCGACGTATCGGCCAGCATGCTCGATGATACCCTCGTCAACGTGCTGCGCCGCCGCAACATGGACGATGCCAGCAAGCGCGGGGCACCTAAATGGCGTCGCGCCCTGGCAACGACGGAGTGGCTGGTGAGTAATCTGCCCGCCGGCGCCAGTTTCCAGCTTTATACCTTCAATACCGCCGCACAGGCCGCGGCGCCGGGCAGCGAGGGCAAGTGGCTGAGCGCCGCGAACCGGGAGCAACTCGAGCGCGCGGTCGCCGGACTGCGCAACACGCTGCCTGCCGACGGCACCAGCCTGTACAACGCCTTCGCAGCCGCCGGCAAACTCTCCCCGCGGCCGGACAATATCCTGCTTGTTACGGACGGCCTGCCGACCCAGGGCCGTGACCGCCCGGGCGGCACCACGATCACGGCCGCGGAGCGGCTGGCGCTGTTCGGGAAGGCGGCGGCCGTGCTCCCCGCCGGGATACCGGTCAACACCCTGCTGCTGCCCATGGAGGGCGATGCCTACGCCGCCGCCGCCTTCTGGCGGCTCGCCGTCGATACCGGCGGCTCCTTTATCACCCCGGCACGGGACTGGCCATGAGCCGGCGCACACGCCGCGGCATCGAGGTATTCAGCCTGTCCTTTCTGGACGTGATCTCCTGCGGCTTCGGCGCCATCATCCTGCTGCTGGTCATCGTCAAGGAAGCCGAACCGCGGGTGATCGAGCGGCTGGGCGTCGATCTTACCGGTCTGGTGCAGCATCTCGAAGCCGAGGTGCAGCGGATTCGCGGCGAGACCACCGTGCTCAACCGGGAGCTGGGCGCAAGGCAGGAGCAGCTTTCCGATGAACGGGAGAAGCTCGCGCGTCTCCAGGGCGAGCTCTCGTCGGTGCGCGGCGAATATGCCGCCACCCGCAACGAACACGATGCCCAGCGTATCATCGCGGGCCGCCTGGCCACGGCAAAGCAGGACCTGACGCAGGAGATGCGCCGCCTGCAGGCGGCCGGCCGGGTCCGCTCGAAGGCGAGCAGCGTCATCGGCGGGGTTCCGGTCGACAGCGAGTACATCATTTTCATCATCGACACCTCCGGCTCCATGAACCAGAACGCCTGGCCGCTGGTATTGCGGAAAGTGCGCGAGGTGCTGGCGATCTACCCGCAGGTGAAGGGCATCCAGGTGATGAACGACATGGGCGATTACCTGTTTTCCGAATACCAGGGAAAATGGATACCGGACAGCCCGGCGCGACGCGGCGCCATCGTGAAGCGACTCGCCATCTGGCAGCCGTTTTCCAATTCGAGCCCGGTGGAGGGCATCGAGGCGGCGATCCGGCGCTACCATGCCAGTGACAAACACATCAGTCTCTACGTGTTCGGCGATGATTTCTCCAGCGGTTCGATCCAGTCGGTGATCGACACCGTTGATGCGCTCAATCGCGCCGATGCGAGCGGCCGGCGCCGGGTGCGAATCCACACGGTCGGTTTTCCCGTGCAGTTCCTCCCGGGCGGTATCCCGTCGAACGCGGTGCGTTTCGCGGCGCTGATGCGCAAGCTGGCCGAGAATAACGATGGCAGTTTCGTGGGACTGAACAGTACGCGCCCATGATCTGTGCCTGCAATCTGAGATGTCCCTGAAACCCGCAGGCTTTCTGATCATCGGCGGCGGGGTCATCGGGATCAGCATTGCCCTGAAGGCGAAACGGCGTTTCCCGGACTGCCGGGTGACGCTTCTCGAGAAGGAATCGCATTGCGGTCTGCATGCGAGCGGGCGCAACAGCGGCGTGCTGCATGCCGGATTTTACTACAGCGCCGACAGCCTCAAGGCGCGACTCACCCGCGAGGGTAACCGGCGGATGACCGCGTATTGCCGGGAGCGCAGGCTGCGTCTCAACCCCTGCGGAAAACTGGTGGTGGCAACGCAACCGTCCGAACTCGAGTGGCTCGATGAACTGCTGCGTCGCGCGCAGCGCAACGGGGTGGAGCTGCAGGCGCTGTCCGCAATCGAGGCGCACGAGATAGAGCCGCGGGCGCGGGTGCTGGAGCGGGCGCTCTACTCACCGACGACCAGCAGCGTCGATCCGTCACAGGTCATGAGCGCGCTGGTCGCCGATGCCGTCCGCCTGGGAATCGATATCAGGACGGGGCTCGCCTGGCGCGGAAAAGACCGGGATGGCGTATTCACCTGCGCGATGCCCTTCGCGGAGCTGGTGCTGGGGGAAATCGAAAAGCGCCTGCCGTGAAACGGCCGGGTATTGGTATCGGGACCGATTTCTCATTACTATTGACGGGCAAGGCAACCCGGCATGCACTGGCGATGAGCAAACCACCCGATTACACGGACTTCCTCGACATCGACGGCACCCGAATAACGATCCGGACGATGCATCCGGAAGATCGCGATATCGAGGAGCAGTTCGTACGCCGGTTGACGCCGGCCTCGAAATATAACCGCTTCCACACCGCCCTGCGTGAACTCACCGAGTACATGCTCGATCATTTCACCAACGTGGATTACCCGGATGAGATGGCGCTGATTGCGACCATGCGCGATGGGGATGCCGAACAGGAGATCGGGGTGGCGCGCTATGTGCGCACCCAGGCGCCCGACACGGCCGAAATCGCCGTGGTCGTCTCCGATGAGTGGCAGGGGAAGGGGATCGGCGGCAAGCTGCTGAAGGATCTGAGGGATCTCGCCCACCAGGCCGGCATCAAACATCTGGAGGCCCGCGTCCTGCCGGATAACCGGCGCATGCTGGAACTCGCGCAGGATCTCGGTTTTCGGCTCAAGCCCAGGGGCGAGGACTTCAGCGCTGTCGAACTGGGCAAGGACGTCGACTGAGCGGCCACCGGGTGGCCTGCCGGAGCGTCTCGCGGTTCCGAGCCGGGTCTCCACGGCGACCATCCCCCGAGGCGGTTATTTCGACGTTGTGCCCGTGTCCGGAGGACGGCGCGGCCTGCCTTGCCCCGAGGCTGCGGAGTTCGTCATGCAGCGTCCTGTCCGGAATCTTCACCGCGATGCGCAGGGTGAAACGGGAGATTCGTCGCCAATCTGTGCAATGCATGATAATAATCAATGTGCGCTGACCCTGCGCATGATATTTCTATAAAAATTCATGAAGCAGGCATGATGGCCTCGCTTCACCGGATGAACGGGAAATCGACAACAAAGGAGAATGTCATGCCCAATAGCGCCTATAAAGTCATCGATGTCATCGGCAGCAGCGAAACTTCCTGGGAGGACGCAGCGCAGCGTGCGATAGCCGTCGCCAGTGAGTCGGTTCATAACCTGCGAGTTGCGGAAGTCGTCAAGCTCGACCTGAAGATCGAGGAAGGCAAGGTCGTCGCGTATCGCACCCGCCTGAATCTCTCGTTCAGGATCGATCACTAGCGGGAACTTGGCGTACTGTATTGAATTACCCGGACCCGGGAGGTGCTGTCCTCAGGCGCGCCGTTGGTGTCGTAACCCAACGGTCATGCTGTCTGTCCTGTAAAACATTGCGTTGCTGCGCAACGACGGCTGGGCTGCGCGAAACACGCACACCCGCCCGGCATTTCGGCTTGTTCAAGATGCAGTTCGGGACAGACATGACGGGGGGCGTGCCGCGGACTCCCGCCCTGCCTGTCCGGTCTACCTGGTCGGGGCTGTGAGAATCAGCCGCACCGACATTCAGATATCGAGTTTTGCCTTGATTGCGTCGATGATTTGCGGTTCCGCATCCTGTCCGGGGATTTGCGGCCGGTTTTTCAGCAGGCTGAGCACCTCGACGACATATCTCTTTTCACCCTCTCGCGGCGGGTTTATGAAGATCCCGAGCGTTTCGCCGAAGGTGCTGTCCAGTGCCTCTGCCTTGATGATGCCGGTCTGCCTGTCGGTTTCGACGAGCGTCAGTCTCTGCCCGGCAACGCTGACCGCGGCATTCCAGATTTCGTCGTAGCTTTTGCGATAGACGGCAAATTTGGAGCCCTCCCCCGTGTCCGGACGGACACTGTCGATGCCGGTGCATCCCGTCAACTGCAGGACGGCAATCAGAAAAACAATAATGCCCTTTACTACGTGTCTGTTTACCATTTCAATGACCTCGCTGTCTTTTCCTGAGAGCAATAACGCCGCTTTCGGCCAGGAGCCTGCTGGATTCAGGTGATCGTAGCGAGCACAGAGGTTCACGATATCGAGGCGCATAGTGGTTCTATGCAACGAAATATCGGGGGAACTATGAGCCGCTCTCCCGCCTGCGCACGACTGCAGGCATGCAGGAGGTAGCGCAACGCATGGAGCAGTTGCCGAGTAGATCAATCCTGAATCCGACGGGCTCCCAGTAACCCTATCGACCGGGAGACATGCGGGTAAAGCGCAACAGGGCCGGCAGAGGATGTGAGATGTCTGGCTGGCACGGAGGCATCGGTTACCGCCCGGACTGGCCGGTTACAGCGGAGGGTGTGGTCCTGGTATCCCGGGGGTGCATATGCCGGGATTCAGTATGGGCAGGGCCACGAAACGGGCGCGCCGTGCGCACGGCGCTGGGCAACGCACCTGAAGCGGCTGGCGCGACGGCTAATGCTTCCGAACGGCTTTACTGGGTTGCCGAAACCGGCGCCTTGGGACACCTGGCAAAGAACTCGCTTTCCTTCAACGCCTTCAGACACTGGCCGCTGGTGTAGGTCATCAGGCCGCGGTTAGTGCTGGCGTTGCGCTCTTCGGTTTCCATGTCGAGCAGCTGCCGGGACGGATTGCAGGCCTCGGCGTCGCTACACTGATTATTGTCTCCGCACACGCTCCGGACCAGGCGCTCGCAGGGGCTGGTGCCAACAATGCGGACGCCTTCCCATTCCTCGGTCTCCGGCGGTTGCAACTGGCGGGATTCGAGAATGGACTCATTCGGTATGGCCACGCCGCGGTTGGTGATGATGATGCTGCCATCCTGCAGGCGATGGGCGCCGTCCCATAGCTGGGTGGTGACGCCACCCCGGGTCACCGTGGCGCGGTTGGTATTCGGATCCACCGAAACCGTTCCGCCTCCCTGTAATTGGGAAGACCAGTCCGCGGCGGACACGGAGAACACCGCCGGTATGAACAGTATCAGCAAGATCAGGCGTTTCATGGTGGTCTCCTGTCGAGTCAGTCTGAAAAGGTCGGCGCCGCGGCGGCTAGTACCGTCCGTGCTGTTTGGAAATGTAGTTGGTCAGCTCCACGTACTGGGCGTTCATGCCGCGCAGGATGCGGTGCACGGTGCGCATGATGGATCGCATGACCTGGTAGACGAGTTCCGGGTCCTTTTTGATCAGGCCCTCGAAGCTGTCGCGGTCCAGGCGGATGAGGTCGCAGTTGCCGAGCGCGCGCAGGCTGGCGGAATGCTCGACGCCGTCGATGAAGCCCATTTCACCCACCATGTCGCCTTCCTTGAGCAGATGCAGTGTGACCCAGGTGCCGCCCCCGGCACGGGTGAGTACCTCCAGCCGGCCCCTGGTCAGTACATGAATGGCATCGTCCTTCTGACCCTCCTCGATGAGGAAGGTGCCATCCTTGACGGAACAGGACGCGGTCACCTCGGCCAGCAGTGCGCACTGAGCGTCGGTGAGTCCCTCGCCCAGAGGGGTGTGCTTGATGGTGTCCTGGCTGATGACGGAATCGTCGCATGCGGTCATTTTGTCTGGCTCCTGTGTAGCGAATAGTAAATGGTTGTATCGGGATGTCGCTCCCGCTGTCTGATGCGGTTCGCCATGGGCCCGGTTCAGAGGTCCCGAATGACCTGCAGCATGTCGAGCGCCGTGACGATGCCCGTCAGGGTGCTGTCACGGGTGACGAAGACCCGATGTATCCTTCCCCTGAGCATCGTTTCAGCAACCTCCTGTACGCTGGTGTCTTCCTCCACCTTGAAGATCATGGGGGTCATGATATCCCGGACCTGGGCCGATGATTCGTCCCGGGCATGGAACATCCGCAATTCCTCGTGACCGAGCTGCCGTTCCAGTTCATAGAGGTAGACATCGTGGGTGTCGTCCGTTTCCTCGCCGTTGTCCGGCATGCTGCCGTGACGCAGGATGTCCGTCATGGACACCACGCCGACCAGTTCGCCGTTCTCCTCCGTGACCGGGGCGCCCGAGATGTTGTTGTCGACCAGAAACTCTGCCAGTTCCTCCACTGACCAGTCGGCGTCAACGGCAAGCACTTCACGATGCATCACGTCGTTTACGGTCATGGGCCTGGTATTCTGCTGTGGATTGTTCATTATTCTCTCCTGTCTTTCCTGTCCCGTCGTTTTTCTGGGCAATCCCCGGCGAACACCACCTGCCGGTCGTAATCGGAACAGGAATGCAAGCCAACGGGACCGGTATGGGGACTGTAACCCGGCGCTCCCTCGGGAATTCTACAATAATTCCGGTCCGAAAACCCGGTTGGCCGGCGCCCGGGCATCGCCGGGTCGATCAGCTGCGGCTTGCCTTGATCAGTTCGTAGGCCGCCTTGATTTCGCGCGTTTTTTCCGTCGCAAGCTTGATCATTTCCTCGGGCAGACCCTTGGAGATCAGCTTGTCGGGGTGATGCTGGTTCATCAGACGGCGGTAGGCTTTCTTGATCCCGGCATCATCCGTATCCTCTCCGACGCCGAGAATCCGGTAGGCGTTGGCGAGCGAGTGTTTTTCCCGCTCCGGCGCCTGGCCGGCGCCGACGAAACCGAACAGGCGTTCGATGGCGCTGCGGTCGAAACCCAGGGCCTCGCCGATAACGAACAGGATGCGCTTCTCGTCGCCGTGAATCCGCCCATCGGCCATTGCGGTGGCGATCTGTATTTCGAGAAACATCTGCAGCAGATTGCGCCGGCCATGGCATTCATGCCGGAATTGCACCAGGACCTCCTGCAGGGGGAATCCCTCTTTCTTGCCCTCGTTGAACAACCGGATGGCCGCCTTGCGCTGGCCAGGGTCGAGCTGCATGCGCGTCATGATGGTCTCGGCGGCCGAAATCTCGGCGGACGTTACGCGCCCGTCGGCCTTGGCGATGTGGCCCATCACCGAAAAGGTCGCGGTAAAGAAGGCGGCCTGGACGCGTTCCTGCCTGCCAGGGTCAAATGCCGAGGGCCGGTCGGCCAAGGCAAGGCCGCGACCGAAGTTGCGCCCCAGAATGGCGCCAAGCAGGGCGCCGAGCGGGCCGCCGAACATGTACCCGAGCGTGCCGCCGAGCAGGGTTCCCCACCAGCTCATGGAATCAGTTCTCTCCGTGGTTAGTGGCTATCGGAAGGCCGGCAGCGGGCTGTCCAGGTGCCATAACTCCGCCTCGGTGTCGTACTCCCAGGTCTGCCGGTCGGTCAGCGTTTCCTCCTTCATACGCTCCTCATCGTAATACTTGATCTGTACCACGATTTGCGCCTCGGTCTCGTCCTCGTTGATGACGGTATTCAGGGTCTCATACGAGGTTACCCGGAAGCGTTTGAGGTCCTCCGGTCTGGTCGCCCGGGTGTCCTCGCTATCCTGTAATCTGTAGACGCTGGCGGTCGCATAGTCTCCCCAGCGGATGGCGCTTTCGTAATTGCGCGTTGCCCTGTCGAGCATGACGGTTTTCTTCCTTTCGTCCATGCTGGCGCATCCGGTGAGAAATGTGGCCAGCAGAAGCAGTGTAATGAATCGTTGCATGAGAGGTACCTGGTGAGGGTTAACGGACCGGGAGAGTGCGCCAGATAGTAAAGAAAATTGCCTCCTCGCACCACTTTCCGGATCGCTTCAGCGGATTTCCGGCCGTTTGATCAGTCTGCCGATGGTGAGCCCCTGCACGAGTATCGAGAACACGACCACGATATAGGTGATCGCCACGAGCGTGTCGCGCACCCCGCCGGCCGGCAGCGACAGGGCCAGTGCGATGGAGAAGCCGCCGCGCAGTCCACCCCAGGTGATAATCTTCACCGCGTTCGGACTGAAGTTCCTGAAGCGGCGCATCAAGGTAATCGGCAGACCGACGGTGATGAAGCGCGCCAGCAGCACGATGGGGATCGCAATCAGGCCGGCCGCCAGGTATTGATCCCGGAACACCAGCACCAGCATCTCCAGTCCGATCAGCACGAACAGCACGGCATTGAGGATTTCATCCATCAATACCCAGAAGGTGTCGAGGTGCTCGCGGGTGCGCTCGGGCATCGGCAACAGTTTGCCGTGATTGCCGATCAGCAAACCGGCCACTACGATGGCAATGGGCGCAGAGAGCTGCAGCTTTTCGGCCAGGGCGTAGCCGCTGGTGACCAGCGCCAGGGTGATCAGTATCTCCACCTGGTAGTTGTCCACGTCGCGCAGCATCCGGTAGGAGACAAAACCGGCCGCCAGACCGAACAGAACGCCACCGGCCGCCTCGCGCAGAAACAGGCCGATCACGCTCCAGGTGGAGATGTGGTCGTTGCCCGCGGCGATGGATGCGATGACCAGAAAGACCATTATCGCAACACCGTCATTGAACAGCGATTCGCCGGTGATTTTCGCCTCGAGACTCCTGGGGGCGCCGACCTGTTTGAGGATCCCGAGCACGGCGATCGGATCGGTCGGCGAGATCAGGGCGCCGAACAGCAGGCAGTCGATGAACGGGACCTCCAGTCCCGTCAGGTCGAACGCCCACCAGGACAGCACTCCGGTTATGAAGGTCGACCCGATGATGCCGAAGGTGGCGAGGAAACTGATCATCCATCGCTGTTCGGCCAGGTCGGTCAGGTTGACGTGCAGCGCCCCGGCGAACAGCAGAAAACCCAGCATGCCGTGCAGCACGGTGGCATCGAAATCAACGCTCTTCAGCATGAGCACGACCTTGTCCTCGAGTCCCGAAACCAGCGGTTTGAGCATCAGCAGGCCAAGCGAAAACAACAACGCAATCATCATTATCCCGATGGTGGTTGGGAGCCTCAGAAAGCGATGATTGAGATAGCTGAACAGACTGGCAATGGCCAGCAGCAACGCCAGGATATGAAACAGGCTCATCGGCAGATCGTTACATCGACAGGTTGATGCTGCGTTATCGAAGGCCCTTCAGGGCCCATTGCCGGTTATGGACCCTGATTCGGTGGCAACGTTCGCTCGGGAATTGACGGTGCTCTTTGGCGCAAGAGGGGCAGGTACCTGGCGGTACATAACGCATCGTCCCTGTTAGCGTCTATATAGCCAGGGAATCACACGAAAAACACGGAATGGCTACATGTCACTGTGCGTGTTACGGGTGATTTCGTGGCTGGTTATGTTAACAAGTGTCTATCCACAAAGAACTGAACTCACCGCATAGACGCAAAGTGATTAATTGTTTTCGTTAAAGAATTCCTCTGCGTCCTTTCGGCAATTGCTCCATGCATCGCCTAAAGCGCCTACTTTTGGTGCTCTATCTCCTGCATGGCCCAGGCCAGCTTCTCGACCGGTACCCGGTCTCACCTTCTCCCTGCAGTCGTGCGTCTCTGCGGTGAAAACGACGTTTATGGATGAACACGAACCGGGCGTTAAGTGAGCGCCATTATCAACGAGCGCGAGGTATGCGGATCTACAGGCCGAGCCGTTCCTCGACGGCTCGCCTGATGCCGTCACGGATATCCAGGATGGTCTCCTCCGTGGTGGCCCAGTCGATGCAGGCATCGGTGACGGACACACCGTACTTGAGATCGGCGGGATTATCCGGGATGGGCTGGTTGCCCCAGTTGATATTACTCTCGATCATCAGTCCGATGATCGAGCGGTTGCCCTCGATGATCTGGCTGGTCACGTTCTGAGCCACCAGCGGCTGCAACGCCGCGTCCTTGCTGGAATTCTCGTGGCTGCAGTCCACCATGATGTTCGGGCTCAAGCCGGCCTGCTGCAGCGCCCGTTCGCAGACTGCGACATTTACCGAATCGTAGTTGGGTTTGCCGTTGCCGCCGCGCAGCACCACATGGCCGTAGCGGTTGCCGGCGGTCGAGACGATGGACACCCGGCCTTCCGGGTCGATGCCAAGGAAATTGTGCGGGTGGCTGACGGATTTCAGGGCGTTGATGGCCACGCCCAGTCCGCCGTCGGTGCCGTTCTTGAAACCGACAGCACAGGATAATCCGCTCGACATCTCCCGGTGCGTCTGCGACTCGGCGGTGCGGGCGCCGATGGCCGACCAGGCGATGAAGTCCTGCAGGTATTGCGGCGAGATCGGGTCGAGCGCTTCGGTCGCCAGCGGCAGATCGAGTTCCGCCAGTTCCAGCAGCAGGCGGCGGGCAATGTGCAGCCCTTTCTCGATGTCAAAGGAGCCGTTCAGGTGCGGATCGTTGATCAGTCCTTTCCAGCCG
>Ga0210144_1001082_pt1 | contig 11972 bp, 8 predicted proteins | sample Muzzi_PWA_D2_FD_185532 | JGI IMG/M metagenome (GOLD analysis project Ga0210144, IMG submission 185532) | Wetland microbial communities from San Francisco Bay, California, USA, that impact long-term carbon sequestration - Muzzi_PWA_D2 (SPAdes) | ecosystem: Environmental > Aquatic > Marine >...
CCGCCACTACTGGCCGGACGGGACGGCCCTCGGCAAGCGGCTCCAGCCGCGCTCGGGCGAGCCGAGCCCGGACGACTGGTACACGATCGTCGGCGTGGTCGGCAACGTCCGGATGACTCGCATGGAGGATCCGCCGCAGGAGATGATCTATTGGCCACTCGTCTCCCGACCCGGGGATCGCGATACGTTCGAGGCGCGGGCGGTGCGGGTGGTGCTACGCACGGAGGGCGACCCGATGGACCTCGTGCCGGCGGTGCGCAGCCGGATGCGCGCGCTCGACCCGAACCTGCCGATCGCCGACGTCCAGACCGCGGGGGCCCTGGTCGCCCGGGCCACGGCGCGCCGGGCGTTCGTCATGGCGCTGCTGGCGATCGGTGCCCTGGCGGCGCTCACGGTCGGCGCGGTCGGCGTCTACGCCGTGGTGTCCTATCTCGTCACCCTGCGCACGCGGGAGATCGGCGTGCGCATGGCCCTCGGAGCCACCCGGCGGCGGGTGGTCGCACTGGTCGCCGCCCGCTCGATCGCCGTCGGCGCGGCCGGCGCCCTGTGCGGCGTGGCGGCGTCCTTCCTGCTCGGCCGGTTCATGGGGGCGGTGCTCTACCGGGTCGAGGCCCACGACCCGTGGACCCTCGGCGCGGCGGTGGTCGCGGTCGCGGCGGCCGTCACCCTGGCGAGCGTGCTGCCGGCCCGGCGGGCGGCGGGGATCGACCCGGCCGAGGTGATGCGGGCGGAGTAGGCCATGCTGATCGGCGTCATCTCGGACACCCACGGCCTGCTGCGTCCCGAAGCGGTGCGGGCGCTCGAGGGGTCGGAGCGGATCGTCCACGCGGGGGACGTGGGGGACCCCGGGATCCTGAAGGAGCTGGGGCGGATCGCGCCGGTCTCGGCGGTGCGGGGGAACGTGGACCGGGGAGATCTGGCCCGGGATCTCCCGGCGACGGAGGTGGTGCCGGCCGGAGAAACCGACCTGTACGTCCTCCACGACCTGGCGATGCTGGATCTGGACCCCACCGCCGCGGGCTTCGGGGCGGTGATCTACGGCCATTCCCACCAGCCGAGCGTGGAGCTGCGCGACGGGGTGCTCTACTTGAACCCGGGAGCCGCCGGCCCTCGGCGATTCCGGCTTCCGGTGACGGTGGCCCGGCTGACGGTGACCGGGAGCCGGCTGGACGCGGAGATCGTCGAGCTCGACGTCTGAGGCCGGAGACGACCGGCCGGCCCGACTACGGCTCGCCGAGGTCGATCAGGTCGTCCCGGAAGCCTCCCAGGATCCCGTCGAGGGGCTCGCCCAGACCGAAGCGGACGCAGCGTTCGACGGCCATCTGGCCCTCCGCCTGGCAATTGGACCCGCGACGCAGGAAGCACGCGGCCCAGGCCGCCTGGCCGGCCGATCCACACGGCCCACCGAAGCTGGGCAGCGCCCGGCGGCACTGCTCGGCGCGGGTCTGGAGATCCGTGAACTCGGCGTAGCTGAGGCCGAAGGGGGTCCGGCCGAAGCGCTCGACGTGCTCGTCCCAGAGCCGCTGAGCGGCGCGCCCGCAGGAGCCCGGGCCGAAGTCGGGCTCGGCCGGCGGCCGCGGAATCGGCTCGGATGGTACGTCGCCCAGGTCGACCGGCGCCTCCGGCCCGATCGGCAGGAGGACCTGGAGGCTCTCCGGCCCGGCCTGACCACCCCGGCCTTCGACGGTGACGAGGCTCGGCACGCTCACGGTTCCCTTGGAGGCCGTGGCCTTCACCTCATAGGAGCGGGTGAGGGTCCCTCCCTGCCCTCCTTGGCTCTCGAACACCAGGCGCTGCGGGCCGCGGGGGCCGCTGAAGCCTGGGGCCAGGCCGTCCTCGACCGTCACCTTGCCGGTGAAGCCGTTCAGGGGAGCGAAGCTCCAGCGGACCTCGACGGGCTGGCCCGGGGGGATCGGCAGGGGCGTGCGGCGGACGAGGACGAAGTCCGGGCGAAGCAGGGCGCAGCGGAGCTCGCGCAGCACCCGGTCCCGGAGGCATCGGCAGACCGGCACGTCGGCCGTGATCGGCAGGCCGGGCAGGCAGAGAACGGGGCCGACTCCCGGCCCTGGCCCTGGCCCTGGACCTGGACCTGGACCAGCTCCGCCAGGAGCCCGCGCCGCGAGGCTCAGCGTGCCACCGAGGGAGACGGTCGCCTGCGCGGTCACCGCCTGCGGCGGCCCCGCGCCCGCGAGGCCGAAGAAGAACGTGCTCTCTCCGCCACCCGGGTGGCTGCCGGCGCAGACCGCGGGCTCGAACCGGAAGGTGATCTGGCCACCCACCTGGTCCGCCGAGGCCAGGCCGACGGAGCCGAGCCCGCCGCCGGTGACCACGTAGACGTCTTCCGCGTGGCCGTCGCCGTCGTAGTCGAGGGGCTGGAGCGCGCCGAAGTCGATCACCAGTTGCGTGATGCAGGGCAGCGCGAGCACCCCGACGACCTGGCGCAGGTCGACCCGGTACTCGTACGGCACGAACCCCTGCCCCACCGTCCCCGGCTGGCCCGGAGGCGCTGTGCGGCTCTGGAGGAACCCCTCGCCGCTCGCCGCCGGCAGGGTGATCGGGGCGGTGGTGTCGTTCACCGTGATCGTGCAGTCGGAGTCGAAGATGCAGTTGATCGCGGGGGCGGAGACTTCGACGATCTCGAGCGGCGTCGCGGCGAGCGGTGCCGCGAAGGCGAAGGCGAGGCTTGCGAACAGGGCGAAGATCAGCGGTCTCATGGCGTGTGGTCCTCCGAGGGTCGTGGGTCCTGATTCCTCGGAGGAAGACGACCCGGGGAACCGCTTTCCCTCTCCCCTCGGGAACCGCCGCCACCCCCGCGGAGTCTCATCGAGCGAAAGGAGACTCCCATGAGCGAAGCGATCCGTCGTCCGTCCCTCCCCGAACCCGCCGCTTCCTCCATGTCCGCCGATCCGCGGGACCGCCAGGAAGGCCGGCTGTTCCGCTGGTCGCTCGGCGCCGCGGTGGCGTTCCACGCCCTGCTTCTGCCCCTGCCGATGCCGACGAGCACGGTCGGTGCCGCGGTGGAGCCGCCGATGCGGCCGTTCGTCCAGATCGTCAACGTGCGCCCGAAGCCGCCCGCGCCGCCGACGCCGATCGATCCGCCCGTCCAGCCGCGACCGCACACGGTGACGATCCCGGTCCCCACGATCGACGATCCGGAGCCGCTCCCCGACGACACGCCGCTGCCGGCACCCGACCCGGCCGCCACCGCCCTGAACGACGACCTGTTCAACGGCTTCCTCGACGCGCTGCCTCCCCCGCCGCCGCCCGAAGAGGGGCCGGTCTACGTGATCGGCGGCATCGAGCCACCCGAGGCGCTCGACACTCCGACGCCGCGCTACCCGGAGCTCGCCCGCAAGCTCGGCCGGGACGGCCTGGTGGTGCTCCAGGCGGTGATCGACCGCCAGGGCCGGGTGCAGGAGGTCCAGGTTCTCCGCGGCGCCCCGTTCGGCATGACCGAGGCGGCGGTCGAGGCCGTGCGCACCTGGCGCTTCCGCCCGGCCACGCGCGACGGCGAGCCGGTGGCGGTCTACTACCAGCTCACGGTGCGCTTCCGGCAGGTGCGGTGAGGCTCGCCCAGGGGAACGTCACCCAGAGCCCGGACCGCCCGGAGCCGCCCACGGGCGCCGAACGCTCGGCGGTCACGGTCGCTTCGAGGCTACGCCGAGGGTGAGTCCCGTTCCTCCTGCGCCGTGGCGCGGGCCGGTTTGCGGCGGAGGAGCGGGTAGGCCACGGTCAGGGCGATCGTGAGGAGGCCGCCGACGAGCATGGGTGCGAGGGAGTTTCCAAACGCCACGCCGACGAGGTCCGGCTTCGAGATCCCGGCCGAGGCGAGGGCGTCGAAGCTCGACCGGAGAGCGAACCAGGCGAGGATCGTCCCGACCACCAGGGGCAGGACCGCGAAGACTAGAGGCGCCCGCTTCTTCGCCGGCGCCGTTCCGATCGCGAAGACGTCACGCCACGTATAGACCGTGACCACCGCCGCGCCGAGCAGGACGAGGGTCTCCCCCCGGAGCAGGTCGAACAGGTTGCCGGGATGCCAGAGCTCACGCAGGGTGACGGCGAGCCCATGCCCGAAGCCCGGATCGTCGAGCCCAAGGCCCGCGGCGACCGTGGTCCCGAGCTTGGCCGAGATGTAGTAGATCTCGAGCCCGAGGAAGGCCCAGAGGCTCAAAGCCACCAGGAAGAGCAATCCCAGGATCACGTAAGCGGTCGTTCGCATGAGTCTCTCTCTTGGTTTCAGTCCGTCCTGTAAGCCCTACTCCAGCAGGAACCCTTCCCGGTCGAACAGGCCGTTGAGCTCCGAGCTGCCGGGAGTGGCACCGGAGACGCACAGGGTGTCGGGCAGGCACTGGGCCTCGGCGCGCCCATCGATCGGCTCACCCACACCCGGGGTGATCCGGACCCAGATCTCGAACCCCGGCAGCTCGGGAGAGGTCAGCGGCGGACGTCATCAGGGCGAGCATGAAGGTCTCCTGTCGATCCATCCAGGGCTTGATCGATCCAGGGGTCGATCGCTTCCGTGTGCCTTTGAGCGAGGGAAGTGTTTCATCGAGTGTACTCGACCGGCGCCGGCCCTGGCGTGCGGCCTCGGGAGGGGAGACAATGGAGCGCTCCCGCCGAGCCCGCGTCCACACTCGTGAACGTTCCGAGGAGATTCCGACCGATGCGACATCGCCCGTTCCGGCTGCCTGCCACCGTCCTCGCCCTCTTCGCCCTGACCCTCTGCTCCGCGCTGGCGGCGCCGGCCGTCGCGGCCGCCCAGGACGCTTCGTCCCGGATGGCAGGGCCGGTCCCGGCGAGCCTCTACCAGGAGATGCATTGGCGCTCGATCGGGCCGTTCCGCGGCGGGCGGACGCGGGCGGTGGCCGGGGTCCACGGGAACCCGGACACGCTCTACATCGGGGTCGGGAACGGCGGCGTGTGGCGGTCGCGGAACTACGGCCGCACCTGGACGCCGATCTTCGACGACCAGCCGACCCAGTCGATCGGCGCCATCGCGGTCGCTCCGTCCGACCCTGAGACGATCTACGTGGCGAGCGGCGAGGGCCTGCAGCGGCCGGACCTCTCCGTCGGTGACGGCATCTACAGGTCGACCGACGGCGGCGCCACCTGGACCCACCTGGGCCTCCGCGACGGCCAGCAGATCCCGGCCCTGGCGGTCGACCCGCGGGACCCGAACCGGGTGTTCGCGGCGGTGCTCGGCCACCCCTACGGGCCGAACGAGGAACGGGGCCTCTTCCGCTCGACCGACGGCGGCGCGACCTGGGAGAAGGTGCTCTACCTCGATCAGGACACCGGCGCCGCCGACGTCGACATCGACCCGGCCGACCCGGACACGGTCTACGCCACCTTCTGGCAGGGGCGCGAGGGGCCGTGGGAGTACGGCAACGCCTACGGCGGCGGCAACGGCGGCATCTTCAAGTCGACCGACGGCGGCACCACCTGGAACAAGCTCTCCGGCGGATTGCCGGAGACGATCGTCCAGGCGAACCTGGCGATCGCCCCGAGCCGCCCGGACCGGCTCTACGCGATCCTGGCGCTGACGCTCACGAGCGGCTACCAGTCGGGCGACGGCCAGGCGCTCTACCGCTCGGACGACGGCGGCGCCACCTGGGAGAGCGTCACCGAGGACCCGCGGCCGCTCATGCGGATCGGCGGCGGCGATCTGCCGGTGCCCGGCGTCGACCCGCTGAACCCGGACGTGGTCTACAGCACGTCGATCGTCACCGTCCGCTCCGAGGACGGCGGCAAGACCTGGACGAGCCTTCGCGGCGCGCCGGGCGGCGACGACTACCAGAACATCTGGATCGACCCGGAGGCCCCGAACGTCATCCTGCTCGCCTCCGACCAGGGGGCGATCGTCTCCGTCGACCGCGGCGCCACCTGGAGCTCCTGGTACAACCAGCCGACCGCCCCGGCGAGGTGCCGGATGTCCCAACTGTAGCGAAGAGAAGCACAAAGAACATACGAGGGGTTAGCCCACCGAGAGGAGCTGGGAGCACATCCTGCGGGGTGCTGCTGCGCTCTTGGTGGAGCGCAGCAGGGCAAGCCCTTGGAGTCTTCGACTTAGGGCAGCAGCTACCGGGCTGCCAAATGGAACGCACCCGGAGGTACACGGTTAATATGAGTATCTCACAGTGCATTCGTGCAGAAAATCGGAGGGCTTGCGAACCACTGTTATTGATTAAAGAAATCAAATTACCATAATAGAGAAATATGGTGCAGGCGGAAGACCTGCTCGCGCAGCGTCCAGGATGCTCGCTAGAGCCCGCCGGTCCAGGCAAACGGGCTAGCGAGCGCCACGATTGACGCAGTTACGAATGATTTGGTATGGTCCCCGTCAACTCGCTGAAAACCCGATCGCTGCCGGGACCAATGGAGGAGATGCGGCGCAAACCCTTTAGCTTAAGGAGAAGACCGTGAGTCGAAAGGCCAAGAGCTGGCAAGGTGTGCTCGCTGGCGCGCTCTGGGTGGTTGCAGCCCCCTGGCTCGCCCCGGTAGCGCACGCGCAAGAGCAGGGTCCCCAGTCGATAGGCGACCAGGAACGGTTGGTCGCCTATGTGACCTTCAAGGTCGAGACCGCCGAGGGTCAGTGGATGCGGTTCGCTGTCCGTGACCACAGAGCGGCAGTGCTCCAGATCCTGAGCACCGGGGAGCGCTTCAGTCTGACACCGATCCTCGGTTCCGAGCCGGATGATCTCCAGATCGAGGTGATTCGCCTGGGCGGAAACTCAGAGCAAGCCGCCCGGACCGTCGAACGGCTGAACGCCAAGGTCGGGTTCCCGTCCTATCTGTCGGATGCCTCCCTTCAGCGGATCGACGTAGAGCGCATCGACATGAAGGCCGATCCGACGCCTGCGGGGCTACCGCAAGCCCCCATTATCAGCCTAAAAAAGCATTTCGTCGATTTCGAAGTCTCTGAAAAATGCTGCATCACCTGCGGCGGCATTACCGGGTGTGGCTGTTTCGTCGGAGCCTCGTGCGGCTCGTGCTGCAGCTGTTGCACCCCTAAGCCCTGAGTGCAATAATCTCCTTCAACGCTCTCTGTGCTCCAACTCGACTCTCGCCAGACGCGCGCCCGCGCCACCTCGTGGCTCTCGCGACAGCGGATAGGCTACAATGAGCCGAATAGAGGATTCTGTGAAGCTGAAACGCCTTCGGATCGAACCCGAACTGAGGAGATCCTGTCCATGACCAAGAGAACCGCCCTGCTCGCGGGAGTCGCGCTGGTGGCGAGCCTCCTGCTGCCTGTGTGCCTGTCGGCACAACCCTCCACCTGCCCGACGCTCGGAGCCGACCAGAAGATCCCGGAGAACCAGAGGATCCTCGCCGCCGAAAGGGACGGCGTCAGCACTCTGGACTTCTCCGCCAAGTATGCCGGATCCTCCGTGACTCTCGAGGGAGTGCTGTGCGATCCCCAGGGCAATCCCCTCGGCAACACCGAGATCGAGCTCACCAACTACTCCATGAAGCCGGACGCGAAGCCGACTTCACCGGACGGCCGCCCGTCGGTCGAGGATCTGAAGTACGCAAACGGCAACCCGTACTCCGTCCATGGCACCCGAACAGTGACGACTTCTGCTGATGGACACTTTCGATTCATCGGCGTGCCGCCAGGCAAGGTGGCGCTGTCGGTCGACTGGGCCAGAGTGACCGGCCTTCCGTTCGTCACCTGGGCAGTGAGCTGGGAGTCGGGACCTGTGATGGTTGTCGGTCGCGCGTTCTAGTCGGCGCTCCAACCGGTTCGGCAACCAGACCGAGCGTCGGGCCTCGCAACTACTCGGGCAAAATGACAACGGTCTCGAGCAGATCGTCCTGTCAACGACTGCCCCGATATTTCCTGGAGACCAAGAACCGTGGGATCGGACAACGCGACTGGTGAGACTGTCCGCAACTGGCTGACGTTCGCGTTTGGTGTGCTGGCGCTCGCGATCAGTGTCTACAGCCTGTATGTCTCTTCAACCAACTTTTCGGTGAGCCAAGAGCGCGAGTTGACCCAGTTCTTGGAAAAGGCGCGAGACTCACTGAGTGGATCCGAGAATTCCACCCGCTATGGAAGCCTCACCAAAGATCAGCAGAGCCTGGAGGCCGCCCGCCGCAGCATCGAGCAGGCTCGACTGATCGACTCACAGTGCCCAGAGGTCTTCCTCTACGAGGGCATGTACCAGGAGACCCAGAAGCACTGGGCAGAGGCGACAGATGCCTGCCAGCAGGCCCGGGACCTGTTCACGGAAGCGGAGCGGTCCCGAGCGGTCGTGTGCTTGGCCAATATCCAGATCGCCCAAGGGAGCCTTGGGGAAGCCGAGAGGATTCTGCAGGCCGATGCGGACGAAGGGCCGGCCACCGCATTGGTCCTGGCCAACCTGTGCCTGGTCCTTGCTAAGCAAAACAAGCTCTCTGAAGCGGAAGACGCTTGCTCGAAGGCTGTCGAGATCGACCCCCACTCGTTTGCGGCCCAGAACAACTTCGGGATTGTGCTCCTTTATCAGGACAAGCTCGAGACCGCGCTGAAGCGGTTCAGCACCGCGCTCAAGTTGAAGCCGGATCAACCGGACATCCTGGCAAACCTGGGCCTGACGTTCCAGTACCAACACAAGGACGAGGCGGCGATCGAGAAGTTCGAGAGGGCCCTGAAGCTTGATCCCACCAACGACTTCGTCAAGGAGAAGCTAGCTGGGCTCTACCGAAAGCGGGGCGACGAGCTTCGAGCCACTGTCCTCGAGACCGGAACGTCGCGGCAGATCGAGTACCGGGGGACGGGGCAAGCTCTACCGGCTTCGGCTCCGACAGGCCAGGGAGGACCAGACTCGTAGGGTATCTCCCTCCCTCAACCTGAGCAACGCTCGATTGACGCTAGATCTAATCGTTCCGGCTGCCGCGAGCACCTTCCGCTGACCGGTGGAAGTCCGGGGCACTTCCTTCTCTTGCTCCAGCTCTGGACCGCCGCCGGAGCTGGACTGCCCCTCTCTGCGAGCAGGAGGTCGCCCTCGCCCCAGCTCATACTGAAGAGGGCATGGATGTCTTCGGCGATTGGCTCGGCACCCGGGGCTTGCTCCGGATCCACTTCATACTCCGAGGCGTACCCCGGGGGCACCGACCCGCCCCGCCGGCCGCCCCTGGCGCCGGGCGTTCCGTGGAGAGACAATGGGCGGTGCCGGCCCGCCGGCATCCTGATCATCGCCATCTCTCCAGGAGGCTTCGCACCATGCGACATCGCGCTGTCCGTTCGCCCCGGCTCGCCATCGCCACTCTCGTCGGCCTCGCCGCCGCCGTGCTCGCTTTCTCCCCCAGTCCGCTCGCCGCCCAGCCGGTCCCGGCGAGCCTCTACCAGGAGATGCATTGGCGCTCGATCGGGCCGTTCCGCGGCGGGCGGACGCGGGCGGTGGCCGGGGTCCACGGGAACCCGGACACGCTCTACATCGGGGTCGGGAACGGCGGCGTGTGGCGGTCGCGGAACTACGGCCGCACCTGGACGCCGATCTTCGACGACCAGCCGACCCAGTCGATCGGCGCCATCGCGGTCGCTCCGTCCGACCCTGAGACGATCTACGTGGCGAGCGGCGAGGGCCTGCAGCGGCCGGACCTCTCCGTCGGTGACGGCATCTACAGGTCGACCGACGGCGGCGCCACCTGGACCCACCTGGGCCTCCGCGACGGCCAGCAGATCCCGGCCCTGGCGGTCGACCCGCGGGACCCGAACCGGGTGTTCGCGGCGGTGCTCGGCCACCCCTACGGGCCGAACGAGGAACGGGGCCTCTTCCGCTCGACCGACGGCGGCGCGACCTGGGAGAAGGTGCTCTACCTCGATCAGGACACCGGCGCCGCCGACGTCGACATCGACCCGGCCGACCCGGACACGGTCTACGCCACCTTCTGGCAGGGGCGCGAGGGGCCGTGGGAGTACGGCAACGCCTACGGCGGCGGCAACGGCGGCATCTTCAAGTCGACCGACGGCGGCACCACCTGGAACAAGCTCTCCGGCGGATTGCCGGAGACGATCGTCCAGGCGAACCTGGCGATCGCCCCGAGCCGCCCGGACCGGCTCTACGCGATCCTGGCGCTGACGCTCACGAGCGGCTACCAGTCGGGCGACGGCCAGGCGCTCTACCGCTCGGACGACGGCGGCGCCACCTGGGAGAGCGTCACCGAGGACCCGCGGCCGCTCATGCGGATCGGCGGCGGCGATCTGCCGGTGCCCGGCGTCGACCCGCTGAACCCGGACGTGGTCTACAGCACGTCGATCGTCACCGTCCGCTCCGAGGACGGCGGCAAGACCTGGACGAGCCTTCGCGGCGCGCCGGGCGGCGACGACTACCAGAACATCTGGATCGACCCGGAGGCCCCGAACGTCATCCTGCTCGCCTCCGACCAGGGGGCGATCGTCTCCGTCGACCGCGGCGCCACCTGGAGCTCCTGGTACAACCAGCCGACCGCCCAGCTCTACCACGTCCAGGCGAGCCACGAGTTTCCGTACCGGGTGTGCAGCGGCCAGCAGGAGAGCGGCTCCGTCTGCATCAAGAGCCGCGGCGACGATGGAGCCATCACGTTCCGCGACTGGCACCCGGTCGGGGTGATCGAGTACGGCTACGTGGCGCCCGATCCGCTCGACCCGGACGTGGTCTACGGCGCCGGGCGGAACGCGGTCTCCAAGTACCGCTGGTCGACCGGCCAGACCCAGAGTGTGACGCCGATCCCGGTGCTGGGCGACGACTACCGGGTGGACCGCACCCAGCCGCTCATGTTCTCGCCGGTCGACCCCCTCGTCCTCTACTACGCCGCCAACGTGGTCTTCGAGACCCGGGACGGCGGAGAGAGCTGGAAGCAGATCAGCCCGGACCTGACGCGGGAGAAGCCGGGCATCCCGGCGAGCCTGGGAACGCTCGCCGACGACAGCCCGGAGGCGGCCAAGAAACGCGGCGCGGTCTACGCGCTGGCACCCTCGTTCAAGAGCCTGGACACCCTGTGGGCCGGCACCGACGACGGCGTCATCCAGGTGACCCGGGACGGCGGCACGACCTGGCAGGACGTGACGCCGCCCGAGGTCACTCCGTGGAGCAAGGTGACCCAGATCGCGGCCTCCCCCTTCGACGACGGCACCGCCTACGTCACGGTCAGCCGCCTGCGGGTGGACGACCTGAAGCCGTACATCTACCGGACCCACGACGGCGGCACGAGCTGGCAGGCGATCACCACGGGGCTCCCCGCCGACGCGCCGGTCGACACGGTGCGCGAGGACCCGGTCCGCCAGGGGCTGCTCTACGCCGGCACCGAAACCGGCGTCTGGGTCTCCTTCGACGATGGCGACCACTGGCAGTCGCTCCAGCTCGACCTGCCCCACACCTCCATGCGGGATCTGTGGATCCACGATGACGACCTGATCGTGGCGACCCACGGGCGCGGCTTCTGGATCCTGGACGACCTGGCGCCGCTCCGCCAGGCGAGCAGCGACCTGGCCGCCGAGGCGGTCCACCTGTTCGACCCGACGCCGGCCGTGCGCGTCCGGCGCGACACCTACACCGACACGCCGCTGCCGGCCGACGAGCCCATGGGCGAGAACCCGCCGGCCGGGGCGGTGATCGACTACTCGCTCGGCAACCTGGGCGGGGGCGAGGCCGCCGGGCCGGTGACGCTCGAAGTTCTGGACTCCAACGGCGAGGTCGTCCGCACCTACTCGAGCACCGATGAGCCAGAGCTCTCCGCGGAGGACCTGGCCGAGCAGATGATCCCCACCTACTGGGTGCGCCCGTTCCGCAGCTTGCCAACCACGCCCGGCATGCACCGCTGGGTCTGGGACCTGCGCTACGCGCCGCCGGCGGTCGCCTCGCGCTCCTACCCGATCTCGGCTGTGCCCCACGACACGCCGCGGGTGCCCCAGGGTCCGCTGGTCCTCCCGGGCGACTACACCGTCCGCCTGACCGTGGGGGACGTGACCCGCACCGCGTCGCTCCGGGTGACCATGGACCCACGGGTCA
>Ga0210144_1001085_pt1 | contig 11951 bp, 10 predicted proteins | sample Muzzi_PWA_D2_FD_185532 | JGI IMG/M metagenome (GOLD analysis project Ga0210144, IMG submission 185532) | Wetland microbial communities from San Francisco Bay, California, USA, that impact long-term carbon sequestration - Muzzi_PWA_D2 (SPAdes) | ecosystem: Environmental > Aquatic > Marine >...
CCCTATACCCTGAAAAAAGCGCTGCTGGACAAGATCGACCGCGAGATCAAGCTGCATTCCAGCGAGACACCGGGGCTGATCCAGCTGAAGATGAACGCCCTGGAGGATGTGGACATCACCCGTGCGTTGTATCGCGCAGCCCAGGCGGGCGTAAAGGTCGACCTCATCGTGCGGGATACCTGCCGCCTGCGCCCGGGCATCCCGGGTTTAACGGAAACCGTCCAGGTCATCAGCGTACTGGGAAGATTCCTGGAACATGCACGCATCTATTACTTCAGGAACGGGGGCGCCGAAGAGTACTTCATCGGCTCCGCCGACCTCATGAAACGCAATCTCGAGAGCCGGGTGGAGGTGGTCGCGCCGGTCGAGGATCCGAAACTGCGTCAGGAGTTGCGCCTGATCATCGATGTCCAGCTGTTGAGCCGCAGGAACGTCTGGGAGATGCAGGAGGACGGGAGCTATATCGCGCGCGAGGAGACAACCGGCAAGTCATCACGCAGTTCCCAGGAAACCTTCATTGAACTGGCGCAGAAGCGCATGTCCGCGGCCTCCAAGCACCAGCAGGCGAAACTGCGCCAGAAACTGCTCTATCACTTCCACAAACGCCTGCAGAAAGGCGGCTGATGCCGGCGGTAACCCGTCTAACATGTTCAGACTGGATTACCGGCTACGCTAGAAAGACAGACCAAGAAAAGAGATGCTTTGATAGTACCCGTCCATTAACACCATTCTCACCGCAGAGACACAAAGGACGCAGAGAAATTCTTTAACGAAAACAATTAAAATCTTTGCGTTCTTTGCGTTCTTTGCGTCTCTGCGGTGAGTTAATTTCTTTATGAATGGTCACCGGGCAAGCAATATGACTGCATAAGGAGAACAACAAATGACGCACAAGATGAAAGCACAACCGATCCTGGTACCTGTGGATTTTTCACCCTGCTCCGAGGAGGCGCTCCTGTACGCGGCGGATCTTGCGGCCACACTTCAGTTTCCGCTGATCGTGCTGCACGTCGTTCATGATCCGGGACAGGCGCCCGGTTACTATGCGATGAAGGGAAGAAAAAAGCAGTTGAGGCGCATGGAAGACATCGCCGCCGACATGATGGAAGACTTCATGAACGCGATGAAGAAGAAGCACCCGGATCAACCCGCCATGGCAACAGCCGAAACCAGCCTGGTTGTCGGACTCCCTGTCACCCGGATCCTCGAAACCGCGGCCAGGGTCAAGGCCGGGATGATTGTGATGGGCAGCCAGGGACGCACAGGACTAGCCCACGCGCTGCTGGGCTCGAAGGCGGAGCAGGTGGTGCGCCTCGCGCCGGTTCCCGTGACCATCGTCAAGGCGAAGACAAAAGCAAAACCCGGAGACAAGGATAAAAAATAGCCACAGGAGGCCGGACGATGAGGTTTATCCATTCAGGAGTCGCCCGAACTCCGGGTTACACGCAGATTGCGCGCTGGCTGGCATGCGCCCTGCTTGCCGGGCTGGCGGCAATGCCGGTACTGGCCGCCGGGACCAACGTCGCTGAAATTGACTGGTTCACCATGGGCACGTCACTGCTGGGCGGACTGGCCCTGTTCCTGTTCGGCATGGACCAGATGGCCGATGCCCTCAAGGCTGTCGCCGGTGAGCGCATGAAACTGCTGCTCGCCAGGCTGACCACCAACCGCTTCATGGGCGCCCTGACCGGAGCCTTCGTCACCGCGATTGTCAATTCCTCTTCTGTCACCACCGTCCTGGTGGTGGGCTTCATTACTGCCGGTCTGATGTCCATGTCACAATCCATCGGCATCATCATGGGCGCCAATATCGGTTCCACCATCACCGCCCAGCTCATTGCCTTCCAGATCACAAAGGCCGCTTTACTCATGGTCGCCGCCGGATTCGGCATGCTGTTCCTCTCCCGGCAGGAAAGGATCAGGGAGTACGGCGGCATGCTGATGGGTCTGGGACTGGTGTTCTTCGGCATGGGCATCATGAGTGACGCCATGGCACCGTTGCGCAGCTTTCCACCGTTCCTCGAACTGATGACGCACATGGAAAAGCCCCTGATCGGGATTCTGATCGCGGCAATCTTCACCGGCCTGATCCAGTCATCGGCGGCGACCACGGGTATCGTCATCGTGATGGCGGCACAGGGTTTCATTACCCTGCAGGCCGGCATCGCGCTGGCCTTCGGCGCGAATATCGGCACCTGCATCACCGCCCTGCTGGCCTCCATAGGCAAGCCGCGCGAGGCGCTGCGGGCCTCCGTGGTTCACGTCATCTTCAACGTTTTCGGCGTGTTGCTCTGGTACCGTTTTATACCCCAGCTGGCCGAATTCGTAACCTGGTTGTCCCCCGCCTACCCGCAACTCTCAGGGACTGCGCGCCTGGCCGCCGAGGCGCCACGCCAGATCGCCAATGCCCATACTACGTTCAACGTGGCGAATACGTTTATTTTCATCGGCTTCGCAGGCCAGTTTGCCCGCCTCGTGGAATGGCTGATACCGGACAAGCCGCTGACAGAACAGCTGATCATTCAACCCAAATACCTCGCTTCGGAACTGCTGGATACCCCGTCACTGGCACTGGATCGTGTACATCTGGAGATCGGTCACGTGGGCAGCCGCGTCATCGAGATGCTGGAACGGATCATGCCGGCGATCCTGACCGGTAACCGCATGTCCCTCAGGGCGGTCACCCGGATCGACGACGAAGTCGACATACTGCACGGTCACATCGTGACCTATCTGGGGCGCATCAGCCAGAAATCGCTGACGGAGGAGCAGACTCACGAACTCGTCCATCTGATGGATGCTGTCAACAACCTGGAGAATATCGGCGACATCGTGGAAACCGATCTGGCATACCTGGGCAACCAGCGCATCGAGCAGGGCGTGTCGATCAGCGTGGAAACCCAGGCTGTGCTGAAGAAAATACACAATGTCGTGATGGCAGCCGTTTCACTGGCCATCGACGCCGTGGCGGAAAATGATCCGCACGCGGCGCAGGAAATTATCGCCATGAAAACGGATATCGCACGGCTGACGGATTCGGCGGCCATGCACGAAACCCGGCGCCTGGTCGCCGAGGAGCCGAACCGGCTCGCAGCCTACACTGTGGAAATGGACGTCATCGAAAAGCTGAAACGGATCTACTACCACGCCAAGCGCATGGCGAAAGACGTCACGCCGGACGAAGAGACGGAAACGGAGGAACGGGTCGCCTAGCACCCACCCCTTCCGGGATGGCCGGCCGGACATTGCCTACACGATAACCATGGCGCCAGAATTGCGCTCCACCAGAGGAAAACCATCCACTCGTGCACTGTTCGTGCTTTATACGTGGAAAACGGCAGCGTCCCCGACCAGGGTATACAGCAGGTAGAATCGATACCGGACAAGCAACGGGACACGAGGACGATGCGTTTCGAGTTTATTATTCCTGATGCACGGGACAACAGCGAGTTGCAAGCCAGACTTCAGCATGGCATGCGTTTCGAAGCGGAACCGCCCGCCGTGGAGCGGCGCACCTGCCTCGACAGCTTCGACTGGCGAATGCATGGCAACGCCGCCGTCCTCGAGGAAATCCACGACGGGAAACACCACCGGCTCGTATGGCGCGCCCTGTCCAACGGCGCACGGCGCGAACAGGCCATCCTCGAGAAGGCCCCGCGCTTTGCCCGGGAACTGCCGCCCGGCCGGTTGCGTGATCGTCTTGAAACGATCGTGGAAATGCGCGAGTTGCTGCCGCTGGTGACGATTACCTCCAGGGTGCACACCCTGCGGGTGCTGAACAAACTCGACAAGACCGTGGCGCGCGTGGCGTTCCAGGAAAACTCGGCGCGCCGTCCGGATGGCGGCAGATCGTTCAAACTCGACCGGCGGGCCGTCGTGATACCGGTAAAGGGCTATCAGAAACCCTGCAAACAGCTTGTCAAGGCATTGAAGGATCTGGGTCTGACGCCGGCTGACGGTGATCTCATGCTGACGGCCCTCGCGAGGGCCGGACTCACACCGGGAGGCTACACCCCCCGGCTGAACCTGCATCTCGAGAGCGGCATGCGTGCCGACCAGGCGGCAAGACGCATACTGCTGCGACTGCTCGACATCCTGGAGGCCAACGAGGCCGGCGCCCGCGCCGGCACCGATACGGAGTTTCTGCATGATTTCCGCGTGGCCGTGCGCCGCACGCGGTCCGCGCTGACCCAGATCAAGGGGGTGTTGCCGCTGCGCACCGTAAACCACTACAAGACCGAATTCGCCTGGCTCGGTCAGGTCACCACGCCGGTGCGGGACCTCGACGTTTACCTGCTGAATTTCGATTCCTACCGCGCCAGCCTGCCCGCCTCCGCCCGTGCGGATATCGAGCCGCTGCGCGATTTCCTCGCCAGACACCGGCGCATCGAGCACCGGGCCATGGTGAAATCGCTGGACAGCGTGCGCTATCGCCGTCTGCTCAACAACTGGCGGGAGTTCCTCCGGCGGCCCGTACCGAACCGTTCAACGCTGTCCAATGCGACCCGGCCCGTGCTCGAGGTTGCCTGCGAGCGTATCTGGCGCATCTACCAGCGCGCTCTGAAAGAGGGACGCGCCATCGGGGCGGATTCACCGGAAGAGGCGCTGCATGAACTGCGCAAGACCTGCAAGAAACTGCGATATCTCATGGAGTTCTTCCAGAGCCTGTTCCCGCCACGACGCATCAAGTCACCGATCCGCGCGCTCAAGGCGCTGCAGGACAACCTGGGTGATTTCCAGGACTGCACCGTACAGATCGCCACCCTCAAGCAGTTCAGTCATCAGATGGTGGCCGAGGGCGATATACTCCCGGACACGCTGCTCGCGATGGGCATGCTGATCGACGAACTGGAACGACGTCAGCAGGCGGCGCGTGAGGAATTCGCTGACCGGTTTGGAAAATTCGACTCCTCCGCGAATCATGCCCATTACCAGGATCTGTTCACCGACTGTATTCCGAACGCAGGGGAGACAACAGCGTGAAGGTGCTGGCCACATACAACATCAAGGGGGGCGTCGGCAAAACGGCGACAGCTGTCAATCTCTCCTACCTGGCCGCACGCGAGGGTGCCTCGACGCTGGTCTGGGACCTCGACCCCCAGGGCGCGGCAAGCTTCTACTTCCGTATCAAACCCAAAATCAAGGGCGGCGGCAAACGCCTGGTCGCTGGCAAGCGCGAACTGGAAGACAGTATCCGGGGGACCGACTACGAGGGCCTCGATCTCCTTCCGGCGGATTTCTCCTACCGCAACATGGACCTCTTCCTGGAACACACGAAGAAACCCGAGCGCAGGCTTCACCAGCTGCTGGAACCGCTGGCCGGTGAATACGATTATGTGTTCCTGGACTGCCCTCCCAGCATTTCGCTGGTGTCCGAGAACGTGTTCTACGCGGCCGATGCGGTGCTGGTTCCGACCATACCGACGCCGCTGTCATTGCGCACGTTCAGGCAGATCAGGAAATTTCTCGCCGGGACGGACCCCGATTCCCTCAAGGTGCTGCCCTTCTTCGCCATGGCCGATCGCCGCAAGCAACTGCACCGCGCGATCGTGGACAATCCGCCCGACTACATGACCGGCCTCCTCAGGACTTCCATTCCCTATACCAGCGAGGTGGAACGCATGGGCGTCTTCCGCGCACCGCTGGGAAGTTTTGCGGGACGGAGCTGGGCCGCGCAATGCTACGAGAACCTGTGGGCCGATGTGAAACAGCAGCTCCACGAACCGTACGGCACTGCTCCCGTGTGACCCCCGGTAAAAGACCCTCACCGGGGCGTCATATATCGACCCCACCTGAAGAGGACCGGCGTTTGTTGACGTCGCGGCAGGGCAAGTCGGTTATAATGCGAAAAAATAATGGATCTCTAACGGTTTCCACACATTCAACCATCGTTTGCCAGCCGTTCATGTACTCCCCACGAGCGACGCACAGGTCAAACCGGACATATTCGAACGCAGGGCCGGATCCGCAACCACGCAATGACTTCCACACAGAAATTCAACCAATATCAAGGGGTAACCACACAATGAGAGCGAAACCAATAATTGCACTGGCACTGCTGGCCGCCGGCTTGAGCGCCATGCCGGCCGTCCAGGCCCGCACCCTGATTCAGAACAAGGGCTCGGACACGCTGGTGAATGTCGCCCAGGCCTGGGCGGAAGCCTATCCCGAGGTCAACCCGGAGGTGGCCGTTGCCGTCTCCGGCGGCGGCTCCGGCACCGGCATCGCCGCCATGATCAACGGCACGGTGGATATCGCCAACGCCAGCCGCAAGATGAAGGCGAAGGAAATCAAGTCGGCCGAGGCCAACGGACAGCACCCGGTCGAGCATGTGGTCGGATTTGACGCCCTGGCCGTGTTCATCAACAAAAACAACCCGATTACGACGCTATCCATCGAACAGTTGCGCAATATTTACGGCCGCGATCCCAAATTTACCAAATGGTCGGATCTCGGCGTCAAGGTGCCCGGCTGCGACAGCGATGAAATCGTCGTCGCCAGCCGCCAGAACAATTCCGGCACCTACGCCTATTTCAAGGAAACCGTACTGGGCAAGAAAGGCAAGTACCGCACCGGCACCCTGGACATGCACGGCTCCAAGGAAGTCGTGGACCTGGTGGAGAATACCGCCTGTGCCATCGGCTACAGCGGTCTGGCCTATGCCACGGAGCACGTCAAGAAAGTTTGCATCGCCACCGAAACCGGCGGGCCCTGTATCGAACCCACTGTCGCCACTGCCAGCGACCACAGCTACCCCATATCACGCCCGCTGTTCATGTACACCAACGGGGAACCCAAAGGTGCGATCAAGAAATACCTCGACTGGATCCTGAGCGACGCCGGTCAATGCATTCTGCTGAAGAAGGGCTACGCGCCGGTACGCGATATCAAGTGCGAATAAAGACCAACGCGGCATGACTGCAGGTTGGGCGGAGAAACGCAGCCCGGCCTGGTTCGTTGTGCGCTGGGCCGCACCGCACCCGGCGCCACCTCGACGTTTCGGCACGCAACCGCGGGATTTCTACCATGAGCCATTATGAAGAACGACTGGAAAAAGACCTGACGCGGATTCGCAAGCGCGTGGCGGACATGGCCACCCAGGTGGAGACGGGAGTCAGGAATGCCATGCACGCCCTGGAAACCGGCAATAACCGGCTCGCCGCAGCAACCGTGCTTGCGGATCATCCGATCAACCGGACCATGCGCGAGATCGACCGGCTGTGTCACAGCTTCATCGCCCTGCATCTGCCAAGCGCCGGTCATCTGCGGCTGCTCTCCTCGGTGATACGCGCCAACATCGAACTGGAGCGCATCGGCGACTACGCCGTCACCATCGCCCGCGAAGCCCTGCAGCTATCGGAACCGCCGGCAGGTCCGATGGCCCGTGAACTGGAGCGTGTCGGCAGCGAGACCCGGCTCATGCTGCAACAGGCCATCCGTGCGTTCAACGAACTCAACCCGGAGATGGCCAGAACCACCATGATCATGGAAGAGCACATGGAGAATGACCTGGACATCGTGTACGGCGAATTGATGGCAAGCGATGAACGCGGCGCCGTCAAGAACACCCTGGCGATATTCGCGATCTTCAGCCAGCTGAAACGGGTCGCGGACCAGGCCAAGAACATCTGCGAGGAAACCGTGTTCGCCGTCACCGGTGAGATGAAGGCCCCGAAGATCTACAACATCCTGTTCGTGGACGAGGACAACAGCTGCCAGAGTCAGATGGCCGAGGCCATGGCCCGCAAGTATTTTCCCGAGAGCGGCCACTACAACAGCGGCGGATCCCGACCCGCACGCGCCCTGAATCCGGCAATGACCGCCTTCATGGACAAGCACGGCATCAACATGGGCGCCGCCAGGCCCGGGCCACTCGATATGACGCCCCTGGAACTCACCACCCAGCACGTCATCGTCAGTCTGCAGGGAGCGGTCAAATCCTATTTTGAACAGATACCCTTCCACACCACGCCGCTCGAATGGGATCTCGCCCCGGCCCCCGCCGGGGCTGACGCCGGCGAGTTCGAGGCGTGGCTGGAAGAGATCTATCGCGACCTGGGGGTCCATATTCGCGATCTTATGGAAATGCTGCGAGGCGAGGGAGCACCCTGACATGAACCTGCAGCAGCCGTCGGCGCCCGCCCGGGCGGCGGACTTCGACCGGCGTAACGTAGCCTGGTATATCGACAAGCTGGTGCAGGTGCTGGTGTTCATCGGCGGGATTTCCGCCATCATCTTCATCCTCGGCATTTTTATTTTCATCACCAAGGAAGGCCTGGGTTTTATCCTTGGCCGGTTCGATTTCACGGAATTCTTCACCTCCCCCTACTGGTATCCCGCCGACGAGGACGATCCGGAGTACGGCATCCTTGCACTGATCGCCGGCACGGCGAGTGTCACCGGCCTCGCCATGCTGGTCGCCATCCCGTTTTCGCTCGGGGCGGCGGTCTACATCGCGGAGTTCGCCAGCGGCAAGACGCGCGAGTTACTCAAGGTGCTGGTGGAACTGCTGGCAGCGATCCCCTCGGTGGTCTGGGGTTTCATCGGCCTGTCCATCATGAACCCGCTGATCATCGAGCTGTTCAATGTCCCGGTGGGACTTAACGTCCTCAATGCCGGCATCATCCTCGGGCTGATGGCCGCGCCTATCATGACCTCCATCGCCGAAGACGCCCTCAAGGCGGTTCCCGACCGCTACCGGGAAGCCGCCGAGGCCCTGGGCGCCACCCGCTGGCAGGTCATCTACAAGACCGTGCTGCCCGCCGCCAAGAATGGTCTGCTCGGCGCGGTTTTGCTTGGTGTCGGCCGCGGCTTCGGGGAAACCATGGCGGTGCTGATGGCGACCGGCCACTCGATCAACATCCCGCACAGCATCTTCGACTCGGTGCGCGCACTGACGGCGACGATCGCCGCGGAGCTGGGCGAGACCGCCGTCGGGTCCGATCACTACCAGGCCCTGTTCACCATCGGGATCTTTCTGTTCCTGATCACCTTCATCATCAATCTCAGCGCCGATCTGATCGTGCGCGGGATTCGCAGGAGCTGAGCGCCATGTTCGAGGCCACCGAGGTCAATCGACGCAACCAGCGCACCCAGCGCCTGTTCGCCATCCTGTTCCTGCTGATGACCGCCCTGCTGGTCGCCCCGGTACTGCTGATCCTGACGACGCTGGTGATCAAGGGCGGCCCGGCTATTTCCATTGACTTCCTGTTCACCAACCCGACTCATGGCATGACCGCGGGCGGCATCTTCCCCGCCCTGCTCGGCACTATCTGGCTGGTGGCCGTGGCGCTGCTGATCTCGGTCCCGCTGGGGGTCGCGGCGGCGATCTATCTGAGCGAGTACGCAGGCAACAACTGGTTCACCCGGATCATCAACCTGGCGGTCATCAACCTGGCAGGCGTACCCTCTATCGTGCACGCGCTGTTCGGCGTGGGCGCCTTCGTGCTGTTCTTCAAGTTCGGCACCAGCATCCTTGCCGCCAGCCTCACGCTGGCTATCATGACCCTGCCGGTGGTGATCGTGGCGACCCGCGAATCCCTGCAATCGGTCCCGCCGGCATTTCGCGAGGCGTGCTGGAACATGGGCGCCACGCGCTGGCAGACCATCCGCCGCGTGGTGCTGCCGAACGCCGTATCGGGCATCCTCACCGGCATCATCCTCGAGGTCTCGCGCACCGCCGGCGAGACCGCGCCCATCATGTTCACCGGTGCGGTGTTCTTCACCCCGTTCCTGCCCCAGGGTATCTTCGACCAGACCATGGCCCTGTCACTGCACCTGTTCGTGGTCTCGACCCAGGTGCCCGGCGTTCCCGATGACCTGCCCTACGGCGTCGCGCTGGTGCTGGTCGCACTGGTGCTGCTGATGAACAGCCTGTCCATTGGCTTTCGCATGTACCTGCGGGGGAAAAAGAAATGGTAGCCCCCGCGCAGCCCGCTGCGGACGGAAACGACACGACGCAGGCGAACGTCAAGATCGAGGTGCGCGACCTCGGCATCCGCTACGGGCATGCCACCGCACTGGACAAGGTCAGCCTGCAAGTCCGCGAGCACGAGATCTTCGGCGTCATCGGGCCGGCGAATGCCGGCAAGACCTCGTTCCTGAAGGCGCTGAACCGCATGGACATGTTCACCTCCGGCATGCATGTGAATGGCGAGATCCTCTTCAACGGCCGCGATATCCGCCACCTGAAGAATGTCTATGCGCTGCGCTCGCGCATCGGCGTGGTGTTCCCCCTGCCGGTCGGCCTGCCCATGACGGTGTACGACAACGTGGCGCTGGCCCCGCGCCTGCGCGGTGTGAGGAACAGGAACGATCTCGATATCATCGTCGAACGCTGCCTGGCGCGCGCGGCATTGTGGGACGAGGTAAAGGATCGCCTGAACACCCTGGGCAGCCTGCTTTCCGGCGGCCAGCAGCAGCGCCTGACGATCGCGCGCGCCCTCTCGCAGGAACCCGAAGTGCTGATGCTCGACGAGTTTTCCATCGCCGTGGATCCGGTCACTACCATGCGCATCGAGGATGTCCTCAAGGAACTCAGGCAGGAAATGACCATCGTCCTGGTAACCAACCTGGTGCAGCAGGCGCGACGCCTCGCCCAGCGCACCGCGTTTTTTCTGGACGGCGAGTGTGTGGAGATCGGCGAGACCGAGGCGCTTTTTACCGGCGAGGTCAGCGATCCCCGCACCCGGGATTATGTCGAGGGACGATTCGGCTGAGCGGGTACCTGTGACGGCTCCCCGAAATCATACTGGAAACCGGCAACAATGAATTCAAGCTCCCAGGCGGTCAACACCAATCCGGCGCAGTACGCCATCCAGACGGAAAAACTGGATCTCTGGTACGGGACCTTTCAGGCCCTGTTCGACGTGAACCTGTCGATTCACAATGGCCTCATCACCTCCCTCATCGGCCCCTCGGGCTGCGGCAAGTCGACCCTGCTGCGCAGCGTCAACCGCATCAATGAACGGCTGGGTTATGTGCGTATCGAGGGCACGATCAAGGTTCATGGCCATGATATTTACGGAGCCGGTGTGGAACTCGTGCAGGTGCGCAAACAGGTCGGCATGGTGTTCCAGCGGCCCAATCCGCTGCCGGTCTCCATACGCGAGAATATCCTGTTCGGATACAAGCTGCATGCACCGGGGAAACGGGTCTCGCGCGCCGAGCAGGACGGCATCGTCGAGGAGGCGCTGCGTCAGGTGCTGCTGTGGGACAAGGTCAAGGACCGGCTGAACGCCAGGGCCACCGAACTGTCCCTGGAAGAACAGCAGAAGCTCTGTATCGCTCGCCTGCTGCCGGTGAAGCCCGGCGTGCTGCTGATGGACGAGCCCTGCTCCGCGCTCGACCCCAAGGGCACCGAAGCCGTCGAGGAACTGATCTGGGACCTGCGCGGCAAATACACCATCCTCATCGTGACCCATAATATGGCCCAGGCCCGCCGCGCCAGCGAGAAATGCATTTTCATGCTGATGGGCAAGGTGATGGAACACACGGCCACCGAGACCATGTTCGTCACGCCCCGCAAGCGGGAAACCGCCGACTACATCGAGGGGCGTTACGGCTGACCGTGTAAAAGGTGCAAAACGGGTCGGATAGGGAAAAAGGGGACATTCTGGTTTTCTCCAGCGAGTGTGAGGCGGAAGCAGCACCTGTACTCAGAAAACCAGAATGTCCCCTTTTCCGCACGGTGTACTCCCGTCATGGGACTCCGCAGGCAATGCGGCTGGTTGCCCCTCGCATCACCTCACCGCATACTCTTCGCTCCGTCATGAGACGAGGAGACCTGAATGGTAAACACGGTGACCGAGCGCATCCGGCTGGGCTGGAACCGTCGCCTGGAGTCGTTCCGCCTGCGGGTCTCGCGCACCGATTCCATTCCCGAACTCTGCCTGCTGGGCGTGCTCAGTGGCGTGCTGGCCGCCGCCGTCATCATCACCTTTCGCTCCCTG
>Ga0210144_1001086_pt1 | contig 11948 bp, 10 predicted proteins | sample Muzzi_PWA_D2_FD_185532 | JGI IMG/M metagenome (GOLD analysis project Ga0210144, IMG submission 185532) | Wetland microbial communities from San Francisco Bay, California, USA, that impact long-term carbon sequestration - Muzzi_PWA_D2 (SPAdes) | ecosystem: Environmental > Aquatic > Marine >...
ACAACAATAAGAAGGAAGAAGAAAAAGAGATTCAGGAGGTTGTCTTTTTATTCCAGGATGGAAAGGCAAAAAAAGTTGATGTGAAAACCGGCATTAGTGATTTTGATAACATAGAAATTCTCAATGGAGTTGAAGAAGGCCAACAGGTTATCTCAGGTCCGTTCGTGCTGGTGTCAAAAAAATTAAAAGATGGAGATGAGGTGAAGGTTAAAAAAGAGGAAGACAAAAACAAGGACAAAAAAGAATGATATAAAGAAGTGAGTTTGACTTTGCAAACTCACTTCTTTTTAGGACTTAGTTCTCGCAGCTCCAAAGAATACCCCTATCCATTCATCCTTTAGAATTTTGAGAGGCAAATCAATTCCTTCGCTCAGTGTTCGTTTTGCCTTAGCCATTCCAGGCAATCAGGCCGTGACGAACATGTTAATATTTTCATGCGACCAATTTGAGTTTCATTAACTACCTTTTCAGCGCTTGCTTTTGGAAAAGCATTTTGCGAAACCAAAACGGCAATTTTCTCCATTCCAAGGTTTTCAATTTCAGGAAACCATTCACTGATCAGGTAATCACGGACTTGGTTTGACAAAGCCTTTAATTCAGTATGATCACTTAAATATCTTTTAATCTGGTTTTTGGTGACGTAATCTGCTATGGCCCTGCAGCCATTCTTTACCTGCTCAGGTTGCAGAAACCCTGACCACCTGGCGATCAATACCCCCTCATCATCATCGAAGTATATATCACTGTAATTGGTTTCAAAAATTTTTAGTTTAATCATGGTTAGATAATTTGTGGTGTTAAAATAGTTTTCGAAAAATAATAGTTATTAAATAGTAAAAAATTTTAAAAAAATAGACCAAATTACATATCATGCCTCTACGTTAAAACATATTTCTTTTTGGGACTAAAATCGGTTCGTCGAAATTTTTTATTTATTCGTCCTGGCAGATAAAATATTAATCATAGGTTTTACCGCTATTTTGAAATTAGAAAAGCGGATTTTTAACCATAATTTGTTCATTGGTAAAAAAAATTACATGCTAAAAATCAAAGTAGGTATTAAACCGATTTTTTATTGTAAGGGATTTACCGATGTAAAATATATAAGTTATTTGTATGGATATTATTTTTGTTTAAACGTGATAGATTTCTCTCAAACCGTTAAGTTTTAAGTCAAATATATTTTCATAAAATTCATTTTGTATTTTTACCCTTATTTTACGATGAATATTCTCATTCTGACATTTCAGGGCGATATAGCCGGATCAACTTATTCCATTTCTTATTTATCAAAGGGATTAGCTGAGAAAGGGCATCAGGTATTTGTAGGTTGCAGAAAGGAATCTTTGCTATTTCAGTTGCTCGAAGAAAGCAACGTTACCCTGATTCCCATGACATTTAAAGGACGGTTTGATCTCGGCAATATGAGGCAGATAAAAAATGTCGTAAATCAATATGCTATCCAGGTAGTCAATGCCCAATCGAGCTATGACAGGTACACAAGCGTATTTTCAAAATGGTTGTATGGTCTCAAAGTTAAAATTGTCCACACGCGCAGACAGATCTCAAAAAGTATGGGCGGACCTGTACTTAACCTGGTTTTTGTAAAGGGAACAGACAAAATTGTAGCCGTAAGCGAGGGTGTAAAAGTGAGTTTGGTCAAAACCGGGATACCTGAAAAGCATATTGAGATCATTTATAACGGTACACCGAGGGAGAAATACGATAACATTGATCATCAACTGACAGAACAGCTTAAACTAAAATATAATTTAAGGCCAGACGATTTTGTTATCGGATGTGTGTCAAGGTTGAAAAGTCAGAAACAAATACTTCAGGCGTTAGGCTTGTTGAATTTTAAAGTGAAGATGATCTTTGTGGGAATAGATAAACAATCAGGTTGGGAAGAGATTATGAAAAGGTACCCGGTAAAACATGAGGTCCATTTTGCCGGATTGGTAGACAAAGGCCAAATTCTCGCTTATTATGGTTTGTTTAATATAAAGATATTGGCGAGTACCATGGAGGGATTGTCTCAATCATTATTAGAAGCCATGGCTCTTGGTGTTCCGGTAGTTGCAACGAATGCTTCCGGAAATCCCGAACTGATCGGCCATGGTGAAAACGGATTTTTGTTTGAGGATGGAGATATTGAGGAATTGGCGGATGAAATCAATCAATTGTATAAAAATAGGGATTTGAGAGATAAATTCTCAACAAATGGGAGGCAAACGGCATTAGATACATTTAACATCGATCATACGATAGAAAATTTTGAAAAATTATTCCGGAAGCTCATTGAATCATGAAGACATCAGGTATTAAAATTTCATCGATTGTATTGACCTATAATGAGGAAGAGAATATTGGCAAATGTCTTGAAAGTTTAAAAGATGTTGCGGATGAAATGATTGTCGTTGATTCTTATTCAACAGATAAGACACAGAAAATTTGTGAAGGCTATAAAGTGCGGTTTGTGCAGCATCCCTATGAAAATCATATAGAACAAAAACAATATGCGGCAACGCTGGTCAGTCACGACCATATTTTGATGCTCGATGCCGATGAATGCCTTTCAGATAAATTGATCGAAAAGATAAAAGAGATCAAATCAAATGCTGATGCCGACGGCTACTTTTTCAATCGTTTTAACAGGTATTGCGATCATTGGATCAGGTATTGTGGTTATTATCCTGATAAAAAAATAAGGTTATGGAACAGGCATAAAGCTGATATCCTTGGTACGAATCCACACGAAAGAGTAGTGATGAGAAGTGGGGCAACCACAAAAAGGGTGGATCTCGACATATTGCATTATGCATATGATAGCGTCGCTGAACACTTACAACAAATGCACAATTATGCCATAATCACTGCCAAAGCGAAATACCGGAGTGGCAAAAAAGCAAATTTCCTTATCCACGTCTTGCTGAGTCCCATCTTCAAGTTTATCAAAAAATATTTCTTTCAATTGGGCTTTCTCGATGGCTACTATGGATTTGTTTTTTGCGCTGCCGAATCAAGCATGAATTTTTTCAAATACCTTCGGTTGTATGAATATAATAGGAAGGGATTGGCTGATTAATTTGTAAGGCGAACCTTTATATTACAGTAGCGCCGGCAATTCCGCATATATTTTATGAATGGGCAAACCCATGACATTAAAAAATGACCCCTCAATGTTATTAATACCGATCATGCCGATCCAGTCCTGAATGCCGTAGCCACCGGCTTTGTCATACGGCTCGAAATTGTCAATGTAATAATCTATCTCTTTGTTGGTCAATCTTTTAAAATATACAAAAGTAGTATCATCAAATGAGATAACCCTATGATCATTCTTTATACATACTCCTGTTATTACTGAATGCATTTTACCTGATAAAGAACTTATCATCTTAAAGGCATCTTCTTTGTCTTCGGGTTTCCCCAATATGGTTTCGTTCAAAACGACTGTTGTATCAGCGGTTATCAGTATCTCATTTGGTTTTAAAAAAGGAACCTGTTTGGCCTTTTTTTCAGCGAGATATTGAGCAACATCCGAAGCATGCATAACCTCCGGATAGCTTTCTTCTATGTCGATCACCTTAACTTCAAAATCAAATCCGGCTTCCGTTAAGATCATCTGTCTTCTTGGCGATTTGGAAGCCAGGATTAATTTGTATTTGCTAAGATTCATTATAAAATTATCGCTCATATTTTTTATGGATGACAGGTTAAATATAATTCTTTTATTTTAGCTGCAATTTATAAGAATATTAATGTTACAGCAATTAGTAAATTTGTTAAAAATCGAACTTGAAAAACCGTTACCTGGTTTGGCAGCGCAATTGAAAATGGCGCCCGATATCAGGAAAGACAAAATAAAATATCTCAACACTGATTCTGCAGCGAAAAAAGGGGGAGTGCTCATTTTGCTTTATCAGGATAGAGAAGGTCATATTTCTTTTCCGCTCATCCAAAGGAATGTCTACGATGGTGTGCATAGCGGGCAAATTAGCTTGCCCGGTGGCAAAATGGAAAAAGGAGAGGGAATTTACCAAACTGCTTTAAGGGAAACTCATGAAGAAATAGGTGTCGATCCGAATAAGATAGAAGTAATAGGCGAACTAACGGATTTTTTTGTTTGGGTCAGCAATTTCCAGGTTAAGCCAGTGCTCGGGTTTATGACGGAAACACCTATATTCATTCCCGATCCTCACGAGGTTCAGCGCGTCATTGAAGTGAGGATTTCCGATTTCCTTAGAAAAGACGCTGTTAAAAAGAAAGAAATAAGAACGACCATAGGCTATACCATTTTAAGTCCATATTTTGACATAGATGGTCACGTAATCTGGGGGGCGACGGCAATGATGCTGAGTGAATTTATTACAATTATTCGCAAACTGAATTTTATAAAAACCGAATAAATGGGTGAAGTAAAAAACGAAGCGCTTATAACGAACGATGCTGTTGTTTTGGGATTATTGCTGATCATTTTGGCACTGGTGTTTAAAACTTCTTCACTTAAAACTCCCTTTTGGCAAAAGTTTTATACTTTCATTCCTTCCGTTTTGCTGTGTTATTTTATACCTGCTTTATTCAATTCATTTGGCATTATTGATGGCGACAAGTCCAGGCTTTATTTTGTAGCGTCGAGATACCTGCTGCCTGCCAGCCTTGTACTGCTGACATTGAGCATCGACCTGCCGGCAATCATGAGGCTGGGAAAAAAAGCCATCGCCATGTTTTTGACCGGGACAGCGGGTATTGTCATTGGGGGTCCTTTAGCGATTATGATCGTAGCGATGTTTTCTCCTGAAACGGTAGGCGGCTCGGGCCCGGAGGAAGTATGGCGCGGCCTGGCCACAATAGCCGGAACGTGGATAGGAGGAGGCGCCAACCAGGCAGCGATGTATGAGGTTTTTGGTGCAAGCCCGGACTTGTTTTCGAAAATGATAGCTGTAGACGTATTGATTGCTAATTTGTGGATGGCCTTTTTGCTATATGGAGCGAGTGTTTCAGATAAACTGGATAACTATTTTAAAGCCGATGCCTCAGCCATAAATGAGGTGAAAACGCGCATAGAAAAGTACCAGCTTTCTGTTGCTAAAATACCCAGCCTTTCAGATACCATGGTGATCCTCGGACTGGGTTTTGGTTCTATGGGTGTTTCACATTTGTTAGGTAATCATATTGCTCCCTATCTCGACGCCAATTTCCCCGCTTTAAGAAAGTATAGCCTTACCTCAGATTTTTTCTGGATAGTGGTGTTGTCGACTACAATAGGCCTCATCTTGTCATTTACCCGGTTTAAGAAATATGAAGGCGCCGGAGCGTCCAGGTTAGGAAGTGTTTTGATTTATATTCTTGTGGCTACTATCGGTATGAAGATGGATATAACGGCTGTGCTGGAATCTCCCGGCTTATTTCTGGTGGGCTTTATCTGGATTTCCATTCACGTTACTTTACTTTTTATCGTTGCCAAATTAATCAGGGCGCCTTTTTTCTTTATAGCTGTGGGCAGCCAGGCTAATATTGGTGGGGCGGCGTCAGCGCCAATTGTTGCCTCAGCCTTTCATCCTGCATTGGCTACTGTGGGTGTGTTGCTGGCAGTTTTTGGTTATGCGTTGGGAACGTACATGGCTTATCTTTGCGGTTTGCTGATGCAATTTGTCTCCGGCTGACGAATTTATATCTTGTCGGCAAAAATTTTGGGGAGCTCCTTGATGACATCTGAATGATCCTTCTTTTCCGTTTTTTCGATAGGTATTTTGACTATAAATTCAGTAAACTCCATTGTTTTGCTTTTTAATTCAATATCCCCTTCCAGCACATCTACAGCTTTCTGCACCAGATAGAGGCCAAGGCCATTTCCTTTACTTGCTTCAGATCCCCTGAAAAACATATCAAATATTTTTTCCTGGATGCTCGGATCGATCCCTATCCCATTGTCCATGATGCTGATGATCAGGGTTCGGTTTTTATATCGCAGAGTTAGCTTGACAAAAGGATCTGTTCTCCGGTGATACAGAATGGAGTTTTCCATTAAATTTTGAATAATGGTCTTAACCATCAATTCATCGGAATAAAGAAACTGGTTGATCTGAATATCCAATTCTTTTCGAACCCTGTTTTCCGGATCGATATTTTGCAGTTCATTTTTGACATCAGTAATGATTTTGGTCCAGTTGAGCTTGTTGTTTACCTTCAAACTCCTGAAAATGACATTGGTGTCATTCAGTTGTTTTAGAAAATGCAACATATGAGAGCAGGATTTGTTGATCTTTTCGAAATAATTCTTCGACTGCTCGTCATTTACTTCCATTTTAGCCAATTGAGACAAGCCGATAAGGGTGACAATAGGGCCTCTTAAGTCATGGCTGGACCTGTAGAGAAATGTGCTGAGTTCCTCATCGGTCTTGATGAGTTGCTGGATGGTAATACGCAATTCCTCAGTTCTTTTGTCGACGACTTTCTCTAATTCCGTATTGGCCTTCTTCAGCTCATTGTTGGCTAATTTTAACTCCCCATGAGCCTTCAATAACAAATGCGATTTTTCTTCTATTTGCGATCTTTGCGCTTCAATTTCTTCATTTTTATTAATGAGTTCCTCATTCTGGCTGCTAATCTTTTGATTTTGCTTAAGCAACTCTTTTTTCTGCAACTCTATTTGAAGTGTTCGTTTGCGCACTTCAAGCTCCAGTCTTCTCTTTTGTACTTCAAACATGCGGGTCCTTATCCTGAAAAAGGCCACCAGGATCAATGTCAACATAATGAGAAACAATATGACAACCCACGGAACCTTATACCACGGAGGCTTAACAATTACCTGTATGCTCTTTCCTTTTTCATTCCAATAACCTTCATTGTTAGAAGCTATTACACGGAAAGTAAAGTTACCGGGGGGTAGATTGGTATATGTCGCTGAGCGAATATCATCTACATAGTTCCAGTCATCATCAAAGCCCTCCAGTCTGTACGCATATTTGTTTTTCTTTGGGAAATTATAATCCAGGGCCGAATACCAAAAGGTGACCACGTTTTGATGCTCCTGGATCGTAATACTTTCCAGTGTATTTATATCCTGGCTGAGAATGCCGCTTTTATCATTTATCAAAACCGGGCTATGAAACAAATACAATTCAGATAAGGCGATTGCCGGAGTTTTTGTATTATCCGTTATGTTTTCAGGTTTGAAATAATTTAACCCGTTCAATCCGCCGAAGTAGAATGTTCCATCCGAACTTAATAATTTGGCGTCGTAGTTAAACTCATTACCCTGAATACCATCACTTTTGGTATAAAATTTGACAATGTCTGCCGCAGGATTGTATTTAACCAGGCCATCCAGGGTACCGATCCAAAAATTATTACTTTTATCTTCCAGCACACTCATGATCTCATACGGCAGATCACTATTTGATTTTAGCCAGACAAACTCATCCAGCTCTTCGTCGTAATAGTTGAGTCCGCCGCCATTTGTGCCAACCCATAGTTTCCCGGTGTGATCTTCAAATATTTCTTTGACGTCATTATTGCTCAATCCGATAATATTATCTTCACTGTGCTGATATCTCTTAAATTTTTTTGTATCCCTATCCAATATTCCCAGTCCGCCTTCCTGTGTCCCTACCCAAAGGTTATTGCTTTTGTCTTCATATATCTTGGTAATATTGGTCGATCCCAGGCTGTTGGGATTGAAAACGTTCAGGCTATATCTTATAAATTTCTTCTCCTTAGGCAGGAATTCGCAAAAACCTCTTAGTTGACCGACCCAAATGCGGCCTTGGCTGTCCTGGTAGATATCCCATACATGTTCTGTTTGTAATGTGGTGCTGTCATTTTCATCCGGAGAGTATTTGGTGACCTTATTATTGGTCAGATCAATGTAATTGAGTCCGGCAGCATAGGTGCCGACGTACAGGTTGCCCTTGTCGTCAACAAGTAATGACTTAACGACATTGCCGCTTATGGAATTATCGTCGTTAGGGTCGTGAATGTAAGTTGTGAAGCTTTGGTCAGCCGGATTGTATTTGTACAGGCCTGCCCCATCGGTGCCTATCCAGATATTTTTTTGGCGATCCTCAGCCAGAGTCAGGACGGAGTTCTTGCCAAATTTCAACATAGTTTCATTGAAATATTCGTAGTGTTCGAACCCCTTGCTTTTCCGGTTGATGATGGTTACCCCGCTTCCATATCTACCGGTCCAGAGGATATCATCGTTGTCGAGATATAATCCGTAAATTGCCGAATTATCAAAAGACCGGTCATTTTTTGAATGGATCTGCTGGAATTTTTCAGTCGAAGGATCAAAGTAATACAAGCCTCCTCCGTCTGTTCCGACAATTAGCTGACCATTTTTATCTTCCAAAAGTGATAAAATAATATGCTTGGTTTTGTTATCGTCTTTCTTTTGAATCAGGAATTGATCGAATGTGTTTTTTTCTTCATTATACCTCACCAGGCCGGCCCCGTTTGTTCCTACCCAAATTGTACCCTTGCTATCGATGAGTAAGCACTCCAGTCTGTTATTGATGAAATTGATGTAATCGTTCCTGTTTTGAAGTAAATTCCTGACAGAGAAGTCCTCTACATTTATTAAAGACAGGCCGTTTTTCGTAGCTACCCATAAATAGCCGTTTTTCTCGCCGATCCCCTGTATTTCATTGTTCGCAATTCCACCGTCTTCATCATACTGATAAAAATGCCTGAAACTATCTGTTTCGGGTTCATAAAGGTTTAATCCCCAAAGGGTTCCGGCCCACAAACGGTTGTGAGAATCTTCGAAAATTGTCAGCACAGTATTATTGCTTATCGAATTTTCGTTTTTATCGTCGTGTATGTACGACTTAAATGTATGGGTTTTCCGGTCAAAAAGATTGAGGCCACCAATGTTGGTGCCAATCCAAAATCGTTGTTGGCTATCTTCAAATAACATCCAGATTTTGTCGTCTGAGATGCTTAGTGAGTCATTTGGATTGTGGAAAAAGGTCTTACAGTCATAGCCATCAAAACGATTCAGCCCGTTGTCCGTCCCAATCCAGATAAAACCTTCGTGGTCTTTGAAAATCGAGTAGACATTACTTTGGGAAAGGCCGTCGTCAACCCCCAGATTATCGGTGTAAAAATTGTTTCTTGCCTTATTTTCAACCTGGGCCCAAGCCGAATGAAATATTAATGCACATATGATTGGAATGGATAATTGGATTTTCAATCTGCTTTGCATTAAATCTCAGGGTTAGCGTTGTTTGCCGATCGTTTGGAGATCGCATTTGCCATTTTCATATGGCAAATTTTTTAGGTAAATCTCGTTTTGCCGTTTTCATGCCTAAATCAAAACTATAATATAGATATTTTTTTAGGTCTTAGAAAAAAAAATCGTTCAGGTTGTCAAAAAATCGATTGATATAATCAATATTATCGATTAAAATCTAAAGAAATAACAAAATGTTATCATTAAAACCAGAGTTACATTGATTTTCTACATAAAAACTGACGGAATTTAATTTTATTCTGGCAACTAATTGCTTAAATATTTCTGATTGATTTAAAACCATTGACATTAATATTTATTTTAGCGCAAGTATTGATCAAAAACTAAGTAAACATGGGTGAAAAAAGGAAAATTACGGTAGCTTATGGTGATGGCATCGGTCCGGAGATTATGCAGGCTACGCTGGACATTTTGTTTGCCGCTGGAGCAAGTCTGGAAACCGAAGTCATTGAAATTGGCGAAAAAGTATACAAAAAAGGAATATCTACCGGAATAGCGCCGGAATCCTGGGATAGCCTCCGAAAAACAAAGGTGTTTTTGAAAGCGCCGATCACTACGCCACAGGGTGGAGGTTTTAAAAGCTTAAATGTAACAACCAGAAAAACCCTTGGATTGTACGCCAATGTCAGGCCCTGCCGATCTTACTATCCTTATGTGACTACCAATTTTCCTCTGACCGATATGGTCATTATCCGGGAAAATGAAGAAGACCTTTATGCAGGTATCGAACATCAGCAGACCAACGAAGTCATACAGGCGTTGAAGCTTATATCCAAACCAGGTTCTGAGAAGATCATTCGTTTTGCCTTTGAATATGCCAAGGTGTATGGCCGAAGGAAGGTGACCTGCATGACAAAAGATAACATAATGAAACAGGTCGATGGATTGTTCCATAAGATTTTTGATGAAGTTGCCCATGAATATCCCACTATTGAAAGCAATCATATGATCATCGATATTGGGTCAGCCACAATTGCTGACCGGCCACATAGCCTCGACGTAGTTGTAACAGAAAATTTATATGGAGATATTATTTCTGATATTGCGGCGCAAGTGACCGGATCAGTAGGTTTAGGTGGATCAGCCAATATCGGTCCCGATGTAGCCATGTTTGAAGCTATTCATGGGTCCGCGCCGGATATTGCCGGACTGGATATTGCCAACCCGTCCGGACTGATCAATGCAGCGGCTATGATGTTGGTTCATATTAATCAGCCGGAAGTTGCCGAAAGAATTCAGAACGCCTGGCTAAAAACCATCGAGGATGGAATACATACGTCAGATGTTTACAGCAAAAATTCAGTCAGAAAGGTCTGGACAAGTGAGTTTGCCAAAGAGGTAATTCTGAGATTGGGTCAGACACCTTCCCAACTAAAGTCCGTGAAATACGAAAGCCACGAGACTATGCAACTTTCCAAGCTGTCGAAATTGCCGAAAGCTGAAAAAGAATTGGTAGGAATAGATGTATTCCTGGATTGGGATGAAGGGCAAAGAGATCCGGATAAATTGGGTAACAAGCTGAAAAAAGCTGACACTAAAAATTTGAAGCTCAAACTGATCACCAACAGGGGCGTGCTCGTCTACCCGGGGGGTTATTCAGAAACTTTTTGTTCCGATCACTGGCGTTGCCGGTATTTTCCTGAGAAAGAAGGAAGTACCATTACCCATGAAGATGCGATAGAACTGCTGACAAATATTCATCAATTGGGTTTCGATTTTATCAAAACAGAGCATTTGTACACCTTTGACGGAGAGAGAGGATATTCCCTGGGTCAGGGAGAATGATCTTTTTTGATTCTGCATCGCGACGCCGATTAGGTTGGGGGTAATCACTCTTTTCAAATGTTCAATGCCCGGTGGAAGAGAAACAATTGAAAATTGATGGTTGAACACTGTGAAACTTTATATGTCCCTTATGTCTGTCGCCCACTCTTTTTAAGCCTCTGCTAATTTAATTTCCGAAAATAACAAAACATTATATATGAAAATATGTTAATATGTATATATACGACATATATCATTATTGAATGCCCTAATTTCAACGATTAGCGTATTTCATGATAATTGTCAGGAAAGTTGTTAGCTCAATAAAATAAATTTAAGTAAACGAATCGAATAGCATATGGAGGAAACTATCGTCATCATTGGAGGACTATCTGCAGGTCCGTCGGCGGCTGCAAAGGCAAGGCGGGTCAATGAAAACTGTAAAATCATATTGTTTGAAAAAACCAGGTATATCAGTTATGCTACCTGTGGTATTCCATACTCACTTTCAGGAACCATTAAAAGCAAAGACAAGCTAATGGTCGTTAAGGCCGAACTGCTTCGTAAGAGATTTAACATTGACGTCAGGCTGGAGGAAGAAGTATTGGATGTCGTTCCGGGAGAAAATCTGGTTCAGACCAGCAAAGGCTGGTATAAATACTCCAAGTTGGTTTTTGCCACCGGAGCCCATCCGTTTGTTCCGCCGTTAAGAAATATAGAGTTGGCAACCAACTGGTCCAATTGCCGCACCATCGAAGATTTTGATAAATTGGTTACTGATAGTGTATTAACCAAACGAAAAAACATAGCAATTTTGGGTGGTGGTCTGATTGGGATTGAAGTATCGGAGAATCTGAAAAAAGTAGGTAAGAATGTCACTTTGATCGAAATGGCTCCTACGGTTCTATCAGTTTGGCATGACAAATTC